>ERZ791889.13-NODE-13-length-179436-cov-6.529638_pt1 | contig 179436 bp, 185 predicted proteins | sample MGYA00510156_ERZ791889 | MGnify/ENA primary metagenome ERZ791889 (study PRJEB30046, sample SAMN00792108) | human gut metagenome | study: EMG produced TPA metagenomics assembly of the A metagenome-wide association study of gut microbiota in type 2...
TGAGCTTTGACATTGTGCAGAACAAGCTGAAATCCCGCCAGCGTCCGGGGCAGACAAATGAAATCAGCCTGTTTGCCGGATTGATAAAATGCGGCGAGTGTGGGAAGTCGCTGACGGTACGCTACACAAACGCAAAACATCCCCAGCGGATTTATTCCTGCAAGACCTACAATGCCTTTGGAAAGAACCACTGCACCCAGCACCGGATTGACTATGACACCCTTTACAGCCATGTGCTGCGGAAAATCCGGGAATGTGCCAGAGCCGCCCTGATGGACGGGGAAGCGGTTGCCGACCGCCTGACCAATACCTGTGAAGCCGAGCAGCGGGAACAGCGGGAAGCAATGGAACGCTCCCTTACAAGGGACGAGGAACGGATTGAGATTCTGGACAAAATGGTAATGCGGCTTTATGAGGATATGATTGCAGGGCGTATCAGTGAGCAGAACTTCAACACCATGCTGGAAAAGACACAGACCGAGCAGACGGAGCTTAAAGCAAAAGTGTCCGAGGGCAGAAAGCGGCTGTCCGATGAAGTCCAGCTTGCCAATGACGCAAAACAATGGGTGGAAGCCATTCAGGAATACGCCAATATCACAGAGCTGGACGCAGCCACCCTCAACCGCTTAATCAAAGAAATCGTCGTGCATGAGCGCATTGACGAAGATAAAACAAGACACATTTCTATCGAAATTCATTTTAATCTCAAACCCATCCCGGAGGTGGAACAGGTCACTGCCTGACCTGTCCCGCCGGGACGGTTCTCTTAACAACACCATATAAATTTTTTGTACGCCGCCGCCCGCCATCGAGCAGAGTTTTACACCTAATTGGGGATGAAACATGTTATGGAGATAGGAGTATGCAAGCCGCAGGATTGCATTACCATAGATATCCAATACTGTTTCTATAGCTGATGTATTTTGCAAAACACCCACAGGCGCCGTTTCTATCTTTCTTGCCCTGGTTGACAATATGGCTGCAAACAGATACGCAATACCATTAAGCACATTATCTACCAATGTCTGCCATATGGACGTGCTGTTTATTTCCGGAAAAATACTGATGTTGCTGATACTATTCATCGTTTGGTTCCTTTATCCTCATCACTCTATCTGATGGATGATATTTTCCATTTCACTCTCACTCAGTCCCGGAGTGCTTACAGAGTAAGTATAGCCTGCATCTGTCCATGTTGCCAGCATAACTTTTCCGTCATTGCCCTGTTCCATTATCTGGTTTTTATTTATATTCAACTGTGTTTTCTCGTTGTATGTGTTGTAATCACCGCTGATGTCATCAGAACCAATTCCTTTTCTAATAAGAATAGTGCTATCTGACTGATCGTCTTTTTCGTAAAATACCTGGATGACTTCTTTGTCTAATGTCTGAATCATGGTCCGTGTATAACCATCGATCTTTTCTGGAACTGTGATTGAAAATCCAACATTATCTTCTGCCTCGTTCAGATTTTTACAGTCTGTCCATGGATTTGGCATACCCACAGTTTCACTAACCGTTTCTTGTTCTTCTGCTGTTTTGGTTTCTGTTACTGCTTTTGTTACCTCTGGCGTTACGGGTTCTTTGGCTCCACATGCTGCCATAGAAGTCATTGTTGTTGCACACATTAAAACTAACATTAATTTTCTCATTTTTATAAGTCCTTTCGTATCTATAAAATATGATGTTGGGGTCAAAAGGTATTTTGACCCCTCTGATACCGAATTGCTACGTGCTTTGCACTCTCGCAATTCTAAAAACATTCGTAATCCGCTCATTTTTCTTCAAAAAATGGCTTCTTACTCATGTTTTTGGCGGGTCCCAAGTTCAAAAATCCTCATGCAAGCAAGCTTGCATCGGATTTATGACCTTTTGACCCTGGTATCAAAATATTAGGTTTTATTACCTTTCTACTCTATATACAGCCAGGTCTTTTAAAATGTTGCAGAATTTAGAAATTTCCCTGCTGTATGCCTACCAGTGCGGAAAACGGCGACTGGAAGCCAAAGAGACCAGGATGACAGAACACCTGGCCAAACCATTAAAACCAGTGTTTTTACCCCGCCATAAGCGGGGTGGAAGCACGACATCGGTCGGCACACTATAAAAGCTCCTGTAAAGAACACTAACTATTCCCTACAGGAGCTTTATTACGCACTTCGCGCAATTTAAAATTTTATCATGGACCACACAGGCCGTCATTTCACTTATCAATTGTCCACATCTTGAGTGCAGCTGTCCGAATGCAGCGGGCAAAGTCCGATGCAGGCGAACAGGTGTAAATCGAAAGCCAGTGGACAATGATAAGTGAAATGTAAGGCCGTTTCTTGCACGATTCACAACCTCACAGCTGCCAGTTTCCAGCCTGTCACGACTCTTTAGGCCCGCAACGCCCTCATAGCATTCAGGATCGCAATAACCGAAACTCCAACATCCGCAAAAACCGCTTCCCACATATTCGCCACACCAAAAGCGCCCATAGCCAATACTACAAACTTAACGCCCAGTGCAAACACAATATTCTGCATAACGATTCCCATGGTCTTTCTGGAGATCCTTACAATATCCGCAATCTTTCTCGGATCATCATCCATGAGCACCACATCCGCAGCCTCAATTGCCGCATCCGATCCCATACTTCCCATAGCAATTCCCACATCCGCTCTGGAAAGCACCGGCGCATCATTAATACCATCACCAACAAAAGCCAGCTTTCTGCCTTCCGGAAGTGCCTTCAACAGCGCCTCCACCCGATCCACCTTGTCACCGGGAAGCAGTTCCGCATGAACCTCATCCAGTCCAATCTCCTTTGCCACAGCCTCAGCCACATTCCGCTTATCGCCGGTCAGCATCACGGTCTTAGAAACACCGGCACGCTTCAGGCTTCGGATCGCGTCCTTTACGCCATCCTTAATACCATCTGCAATTACAATAGATCCAAGGAACTTTCCTTCCTCTGCCACATACACAACCGTACCAACAGAAGCACACTCTGTATAAGAAATTCCTTCCTTATCCATCAGCTTTCCATTACCGGCAAGCACTGTCTTCCCGTCAATCTTAACCTTCACGCCATGACCAGAAATTTCCTCAGCATCACTCACTCTGCTCTGATCCAGTTTCTTACCCCAGGCATCCCTGATAGACCGTGAGATTGGATGATCCGAATAACTTTCAGCCAGCGCAGCCAGTTCCAAAACCATACTCTGCTTTTTCTCATCTCCGTCAACACTGTGGATCTCAGCTACCTTAAACTCGCCCTTAGTCAGCGTACCAGTCTTATCAAATACCACCGTATGCAGCTTTGCCATCGTCTCCAGGTAGTTACTTCCCTTCACCAGAACGCCCTTCTTAGAAGCCGCACCGATACCAGAGAAGAAACTCATAGGAACCGAAATAACCAGCGCACAAGGGCAGGAGATAACCAGGAAAGTACATGCCCTGCGTACCCATTCAGCCCATGACTGGCCTAAAAACAAAGGCGGGATCACAGCCAGAACAACTGCGCCGATCACAACAGCCGGAGTATAATACCTTGCAAACCGGGTAATAAAATTCTCCACATGAGCCTTTTTACTGCTGGCATTTTCCACCAGTTCCAGGATCTTTGCTACCGTGGAGTCATCAAACTCTTTGGTAACTTCCGCTCTCAAAAGCCCATTTCCATTGACGCAGCCGCTTACCAGATCGTCCCCTTCCTTCACTCTTCTCGGAACAGACTCACCAGTCAGTGCAGAAGTATCCACCATAGACTCACCAAAAACAACCTTGCCGTCCAACGGGATCTTCTCACCAGGCTTGATCACGATAATATCGCCAACTTCCACATCATCCGGATCTACCTGCTTTAACTGCCCGTCTTCCTCAATATTGGCATATTCCGGACAGATATCCATCAGATCTGTAATAGACTGGCGGGAACGGTTTACTGCATAACTCTGGAACAGCTCGCCCACCTGATAAAACAGCATAACAGCCACTGCCTCAGAATATTCATTTACTCCAAAGGCACCAATGGTCGCTACTGCCATGAGAAAATTCTCATCAAAAACCTGGCCATTTTTAATATTCCTTACTGCCTTATAAAGGATATCCCAGCCGATCACAAAATAAGGGATGAGATACAAAAATAGCATCTTCCAGCCTGTAAATACTGCCGAGATCATTTTCATATGATCTGCTGCCACCAGTGCCACATACAGCACTGCCGTCACCAGAATACGCTTCAGCATGTCTTTCTGTTTCTTAGTCATGGCCATCTCCTTATATAGCAGATTACATAACGATCTTGCAATCCGGTTCTACTTTCTTACAGATCTCGGCTGCTTCTTTCAGGATCTCATCAAAACGGTCATCATCTGCATCCAAAGTCAGTTTCTGCATCATAAAGCTGACAGTTGCATCATTTACACCGTCAAGTTTCTTAATAGCGTCCTCCATCTTTGCAGCACAATTAGCGCAGTCCAGATCCATCAGTTTAAATTTCTTCTTCATAGTTTTATTCCTCCTGATATAAAATATTTTTTAATAAAACAGCTCTTTCATTTACTATATCCCTTCATTACTCCTGGATATGTTCCATTCCCTGACTGATGATCGTCTTCACATGACTATCTGCAAGGGAATAAAAAACGGATTTTCCGTCCCTGCGGTTCTTTACAAGACGGTTCTGCTTTAAGATTCTCAGCTGATGGGAAATAGCAGACTGGGTCATATTAAGCAACTGGGCAATATCACAGACACACAGTTCTGCCTCAAACAGCACATAAAGGATCTTTATCCTGGTAGAATCTCCAAATACCTTAAAAACCTCTGCCAGATCATACAACTGGTCTTCATCCGGCATATGGTCTGTCACTGCTTTTACCACGTCTTCGTGGATCTGACATGCTTCGCAGTGTTCCACATCGTTTAATGCCATAGGCGGTGCTCCTTTCCTTTGTATTCACATAAATATTTCGTATGAATAATTGTTCATATGTTTATATTTGCATTATAATACAACCCATATAAATGTCAATATGTTTTCTGAAATTTTAACCCTGGTATCATAAAATCCCGGTAAGACATTCTGCTTTTCTTAGCAGCCGTCTTACCGGGATCAATATGATGTTCTTACTTATTCTTTTTATTTGAACTTTTTCTTGTTTTCTGCAAACTCAGCCTTTACTTCATCCATCAGCTCCGGCTTTGTGATCAGATCCATAGAAGCTCCGGCAATAGACTTGGCGCCATAAATAATGCAGTCTCTTGCAGCCTGTGTCTTTCCTGCATCTACAAATTCCTGAGAGTGGGAAGATGTACCTTCCGGTACGAAAGCTACACGGATACAGGAACCTGGGATCTCATACATAACGTTTCCAAAATCAGTGGAACCAGTCTTTTCTCTTGGTGGTGCCAGTCTTGGAGCACCTGCCAGTTTGGCATTTTCCATAAGAAGCTCATTTAACTTAAGAACCGGGATCTTATTGTAGAAATCACTTGTCTGCTCTAATTCATAATCAACACCTGCGATCAGTGCTGCGCCCTTAACAATGTCCTTAAAACGGCTTACAACACCCTTTAACTCTTCCTTTGAGAAAGAGCGCAAGGAAAACTTACCTACAGACTTTACAGGCACTACATTAGCCGGTCCCGGAAGCTCTGCTACGGTATAATGCATGCGCACATCATCCGGCACATGCTCTCTTAAAAATTCAATACCGTTAAATGCTACTAAAAGAGCATCAAAAGCGCTGCGTCCCTGTTCCGGAGCCAGTGCTGCGTGGGCACGTTTTCCATGGAAAGTAACCTTAAAGGACTGGTCTGCCAGACACTTTACATCTGTACAGGTAGTCGGGCTTCCATGCATCATAAACGCTGCATCCAGCTCGTGGAAACAGCCGTTCTTGATCATATCACACTTAGAACCAAGGGTTTCCTCTGCCGGTGTGCCATAAACTACCAGTGTAAATGGCTCTTCTCCTGCACATTCCTTTAAAGCAACTGCTGCGCCTAAACAGGACGGTCCCTGCATATGATGGCCGCATCCATGTCCTAAGCCCTCTAAAGCGTCATACTCGCAAAGGATACCGATCACAGGACCGCCTTCCCCATGTTTCCACTCTGCACGGAAAGAAGTTTCATATCCACCTACACTTCTTTCTACAGAAAAACCATTATCTGTAAGATATTTTGTTAAAAGATCACATGCCTGGTATTCTTTGCCTCTGTATTCTGGATGATCAAAGATAAAATCAGCCATTTCCCACAGTTTTTCTTTCTGTGCTTCAATTTTTTCAAATAATTCATTTTTCGTTGTCATAAAATTCCCCTCCGGACATTACATCGGTCCTAAATGGATACCCTGGGCAATTGCTGTCATAATACATGCTGTAACTGCCCAGATCAGGAACAGTTTCCAAATAAACTTCAGCCAACGGTCATATGGGATGTTAACAGCACTGATGATACCCATAAGAGCAGTAGAATGAGGCAGAATATAGTTACAGAAACCATCACCGAAATTATATGCCAGAACACTGGTCTGACGGGTAACACCTAACAGGTCAGATACCGGGATCATGATCGGCATGATAGCTGCCGCCTGTCCACTGCCAGATACAATTACAAAGTTGATCAGTGTATTTGCAATATACATTGCAGGAGCCATAAAGAAGCTTGGTGTGTGACGCAGGCAGGAAGCCAGTGCGTATACAACAGTATCTACGATCTTTCCTGCGCTCATGATACTTGCGATGGCACTTGCAAGACCGATGATCATAGCAGCTGTCAGCATCTTCTTACAGCCTTCAACAAATACCTTTGACATATTAGAAGGTGTTTCTCCTGCAATAAATCCAACTACAATACCAAGTCCTACGAATACAGATGCCAGCTCCGGCATATCCCAGCCAAACTTAACAGAACCAACTACCATACCAGCTAAAGCTGCAACCAGAGCGATGATGATCAGGGTTTTTCTTACATCCATGGTTCCGAAAGAGTCAATATCCAGGTCTTTCTGCTCATTCTGGCTGTCCAGGTCATACATTGGGCTTAACTCTGGATTCTTGCGGATCTTTAAAGCATATCTTACCAGATAAATATTGGTAATAATAAGGAATACCACAAAGCAGACTGCACGGTACTGGATTCCTGAAAACAGCGGCAGTTCTGCGATCTTCTGGGCAACAACAGTGGTACTTGGATTTACAGTACCGGTTGCAAAACCAACTGCGCCACCTAACAGGATGATCGCCGCACCAACGATGGAGTCAAGTCCCATTGCCAGAGTGATCATTACAACTACAGGAGCAAATGCGATGAACTGGTTTACACCCTGGGTGGTACAGATCAACGCAAAGATGGTAGTCATGATCGGGATAAAGATATACAGACGGTTCTGAAATACCTTTGCAACACGGGCTACTGCAGAATGAAGAGCGCCGGATTTGCTGATCAGGTCAAACGCACCGCCTGAGAAGATGATGACTAACATCAGATCCACTCTCTTACACATGGAATTTACAATGTAAAGAGGGATCAGAAGTGGGTTAACTGGACAGCGGTCAATAAAGGAGAACTGGTTCGGGTCTACTACCTTTACTCCGTCTGCGTTTTCCACACGCACATACTGTCCTGCCGGAATGATCCAGGTTAGTAAGGTTGCGAACAGGATGATGACCATCATGATCACAAATGTGTGAGGCATTTTAAATGTCTTTTTGTTTTTTTCTGCCATTTTTAATACTCCTTCCGTACTTTTTTATTATTTTATCACGCTAAAGCATGGAAGTATATTTAATTTTATTTATTCTTTATATAAATTTAATAAATAATGACGATATTGGGATTAAAAGGCATTTTGACATCCATGCTGCCGGATCACCTGTGGAAAAATTTTCTCACATTCTCTTCCATGCGCCATAAGCATATCGATCATACACTGCATATAGCCGGTCACTGGCATTTCTTTCCTGTATGCCAGCACAAAATCAGTGGCACTGTCAATATTACGCATACAATAATACCGCACATTTTCCTGCTTTTTCATATACATCACATAGCTTTCCCGGTTAAATCCGATCCCCAGTCCTTCTCCTACCATCTGCATGGCAGTTTCTATGCTGCATATCTCCCGTATTTTTCCCGGCCTTACTCCATTTTTATTTAATATACGTTCTGAATCCCTGCGGATGCTCTGATTCTGTTTTGCCAGTATAAGCTTTTCCCCGTTCAGCCAGAAAAGGTCCAGACTTGGAAGGACTTTTCCTTCTTCCCAGACTGCCTTTTCATTAATGGGATGGTCTTTTGGGACAGCAATAAGAAGATGTTCCTTAAATACCACAAAACTATTCATATAGGGAGGCAGGTCTACGCTATTGCATAAAAGCAGATCTGCTTTAAAATTCTGGATACTTTCTTTTAATTCTTTCATGGTTCCTTCACAAAGGATCACTTCCACTCCTGGAAATTCCTTTTCGTAAGAGGCAATAACAGGGGGCAAAAATCCGGTCGCCCGGCGCAGCTGGACCCCGATGCGGATGCGTCCGCTGTAATTTCCTGTAATATCCTTTAATTTTTCATCCAGTTCATGGCTCAGCTGCAAAATAAGCTTCGCCTTTTCCACATACTGCTCTCCTGCATAGGTAAGGATAAATTGCTTTCCCACCCGCTCAAATAACCGGACTCCCAGAGATTTTTCCAGATTGTTAATGTATATGCTTAATGCTGGCTGGGAAATAAAAAGCTCCTTTGCCGCTGCTGTAATCGTTCCGTTTTCTGCCAGTGCACAGACGTATTCCTGTTCCTTCAGATTCATGATCATGCCTCCTGTGTGCTGAGACTTTTTTATCTTCTGTCATGTACTAGTACATCATTTCATATATTATACTTAATTATCCGAAAGAATGGCAAGATTTATTGCTTTAAACAGCATAATGATCAAAAGTATTTCTGTCTAGGAACTGCTGCTGACTTTATCTCAATACATCCGTTGTAATTACAACAAAAACGAGACTGCCCGGGAGTTAAATCTCCACCGGCAGTCCCTTATATACCGTTTAAAAAAAATTGAAGAACTAACAGGTCTTAGTTTAAATGACCATGATTCTTTATATCTTCTGGAATCATGCCTCAGGCTGCTGCGCCTGATATGAGTTTATTAATTCCTTTAAATGCTCAGTAAGCTTTGTATTCTCCCGGTAATCCACCGGGCAGTCAATGATAACAGGTACCTTCTGTTCAAATGCTTTTTCCAGAGTCGGGATCAGTTCTTCGGCACTGTTGATCCGATATCCGATGGCATGCATACTTTCTGCGAATTTTACAAAATCCGGGTTGGTAAAGTCTACATAGAAGTTCTCTCCATACCGGTCTTCTTCTTTCCATTTGATCAGGCCATAGCTGCAATCATTAAAGACCAGGGTTACAAAAGGAGTTCCGGTGCGCAGGGCAGTCTCAAATTCCTGGCAGTTCATCATAAAACCGCCATCACCAGTAATCGCCAGTACCTTTTTATCCGGGTTGATCAGCTTGGCTGCCAATGCACCCGGAACAGCAATTCCCATGGTGGCAAAGCCATTGGAAATAATACAGGTATTTGGCTCATAACAGTTATAATGCCTTGCGATCCACATTTTATGGGCACCTACATCAGAAATAACGATATCTTCTTTTCCCATTACCTTGCGCACATCATTTAAGATTTTCTGGGGCTTCATAGGAAATTCCATATCTTTGGCATAAGCCTCATGCTCCTTACGCATTTCATCACGAAGCTTAAATGCCCACTCAGGTTTATCATTTCTATGACAACGCATGGCAATATGATTTAAAGAATAGGACAGATCTCCGATGACCTCTACATCCGGCTGATACAGCTTGTTAATGTGGCATGGTCTTGCGTCAATATGGAGAATGGTGTGATTTCCCTTGCTGTTCCATTTATTAGGTGCATATTCTACAATATCATAGCCTACTGCGATCACCAGATCTGCCTCTTCAATAGCAATATTCTGGTAGTCTTTCTGTGGAATACCGATAGTCCATAAAGAATATAGGTTATCGCAGGGGATAATGCCCTTTGCCATCATAGTATTGATCACCGGAATATGCAGTTTCTCCGCAAATTCTGTCAGGGCCTTAGACGCTTTATTTCGGATAGCAGAATGTCCTGCAAGGATCACTGGACGTTTTGCCTGGAAAAGCAGGCCTGCTGCCTCTTCCAGACTTTCTATACTTGCCATTTCCAGGTTCGGCTTATGATGCTTTAAAGGCTGGCGTCCCACTTCACTTTCTACAGGCATAGCTGCAATATTGCAGGGCAGGTCAATGTGGCAGGCGCCTGGTTTCTCGCTTTCTGCGTATTTAAAGGCAATGCGGACTACCTCGTTTACAGTATCCGGATTTACCACCTGTTTGCTGCGCTTTGTGATCGGTGTAAACATCGTTACCAGATCCAGATACTGGTGGGATGTGAGATGCATACGCTCCGTTCCTACCTGGCCGGTAATGGCGATCAGCGGTGCGCCGTCTGTATTGGCATCTGCCACACCTGTTACCAGGTTGGTAGCACCAGGGCCTAAGGTTGCCAGGCACACACCAGCTTTTCCTTTTAATTTACCGTAAACATCAGCCATAAAAGCTGCGCCCTGCTCATGGCGGACTGTGATAAATTTGATCTTAGAATCCTTTAATGCCCGCATTACCTCCAGATTTTCTTCTCCCGGAATACCGAAAACATATTCTACTCCTTCATTTTCCAGGCATCTTACTAACACCTGTGCTGCATTCATTGTTTCATTTTCTTTTGTCTGTTTCTGATCGCTCATGATCTGCTGCCTCCCTTTGATCTGATCCTGATTTGTTTTCCATAATATATGGACCCCACAGAACAGAAAAAGCCCCCGAAGATCTAACTCTTCAGAGGCTTCTTTGCCGTTTCATGTTTTCTGGATTCTTTTTCTGAAACGGATTATAGCATCCCAAAACTTCTTTTTCCAACACGAAAATCATTGTTCCGGGTACAGCATTTTTCTTTAATTATAATCCATGAGTTTTATGGACACAAACTTTTTACTCTTCTTTTTCTTCCGGAATTACTTCAATTCCCAGATCCTCTAACTGCTTTGGATCTACAGGAGTTGGTGCCTTTGTCATAAGACAGGAGGCATCTTTTACCTTCGGGAAGGCAATTACGTCACGGATGCTGTCTGCGCCTACCATTAACATGATCATACGGTCGAAACCATATGCCAGACCTGCGTGAGGTGGTACTCCGTACTTAAATGCCTTTAACAGGAAGCCAAACTGGTCATTTGCTCTTTCTGGTGTAAAGCCAAGTACTTCAAACATCTTAGACTGGATATCTGCCTGGTGGATACGGACAGAACCACCGCCCATTTCTACGCCGTTTAATACGATATCGTAAGCCTTTGCACGTACTCTTCCCGGATCGGAGTCAATGTACTGAAGGTCTTCATCCATAGGCATGGTAAATGGATGATGCATTGCTACGAAACGTCCTTCTTCTTCGGAGTACTCTAATAACGGGAACTCTGTTACCCAGAGGAACTTAAAGTCATCTTTCTTTAACAGGTCTAACTGTCTTGCCAGTTCCAGACGCAGGTTGCCAAGTACATCAAATACTACCTTGTCCCTGTCAGCTGCAAAGAGTAATAAGTCACCTGGCTTACCATCCATAGCAGCAACTAAAGCAGCCATTTCCTCATCCTTCATGAATTTAGCGAAGGAAGACTTGTAGGTGCCATCTTCATTAATAGCAATATAAGCAAGGCCCTTTGCGCCGAAGCCCTTTGCGTACTCTACTAAGGCATCGATCTTCTTTCTTGGCATATGTCCCTGTCCCTCTGCGTTGATACCGCGGACAGAACCACCATTCTCTAAAGCGCTCTTAAATACAACGAACTCGCAGTCCTTAACAACTTCAGAAACGTTCTTTAATTCCATTCCGAAACGAAGGTCTGGCTTATCAGAACCAAAACGGTCCATAGCTTCTCTCCAGGTCATACGCTGGATCGGCAGCTGCAGATCATAGTTGCAGACTTCTTTGAACAGCTTCTTTAACAGACGCTCATTTACGTCTAAAACGTCATCTACGTCTACGAAAGAAAGCTCCATATCGATCTGGGTAAACTCAGGCTGACGGTCTGCACGAAGGTCCTCATCACGGTAGCAGCGTGCTAACTGGAAGTAACGGTCATAACCGGAAACCATCAGTAACTGCTTAAACAGCTGTGGAGACTGTGGCAGTGCATAGAAAGAACCTGGATGTACACGGCTTGGTACCAGGTAGTCTCTTGCGCCTTCTGGTGTACTCTTGATCAGAGTTGGGGTTTCGATCTCTAAAAATCCTTCTTCTGCCAGGAATGCACGGGTCAGAGTAGCAACGCGGCTGCGCAGCATCAGGTTTCTCTGGATGTCAGGACGTCGAAGATCCAGGAAACGGTATTCCAGACGCAGATCTTCTTTTGTCTTGCTCTTTTCTTCAATTGGGAAAGGAGGAGTCTCAGACTCAGCCAGGATACGTAAGGACTCTGCTCTTACTTCGATGGCACCTGTAGCCAGGTTTTCGTTTACAGCGCCGGAACGTGCTTCTACACGGCCTTCTACTGCAATAACGAACTCACTTCTTAATTTCTCAGCTTTCTCAAAGTTTTCGGTTCCGCAGTCGTTTTCCTCGAAAATGATCTGAAGGATACCGGAACGGTCTCTTAAATCAACGAAAATAATTCCGCCTTTGTTTCTGCTCTTCTGAACCCAGCCCATAACGGTTACTTTCTCGCCGATCTGGGCAGAAGTTACTTCTGTACATCTGTGGGACCGCTTCAGTCCTACCATTGATTCTGCCATGATTTTTCTCCTTTATAGCTATTAACTAATAAATTACCCTACTGTATATAAGTACGATTAATGTTTCAGGCTTTCTTTATAGAATTCCTTAAACTCCTGATAGCCTTCTTTTCCAAGCTGTTCCTTCTGGAACTTCTTGTTCTTGTTCATCTGGGCTACCAGTACGCGGACGCCTTTCTTTCTCTCTTCCATTGCTTCACGGATCACAGCTGCTAAAGAAGCGGAGTCAATTCCCTTTTCAAAGAGGAATGCTTTCTTCTCACCAGCACCAGGAACCGTAAATCCATTGTCTAAGAGGATGGTAACGATACGCTCAAAACCAATGGAGAAGCCGCATGCAGGTGTCTCCATACCGGTAAACTTGCCGATCATCTTGTCATATCTTCCGCCGCCTGCTACAGAACCGCCGAAGCCTTCCATGGAAACCTCGAAAATAGTTCCTGTATAGTAGGACATGCCACGTACCAGAGTCGGGTCAAATACAAGGCCAAATTCAGCCTCTGCTACGTCTTTTACAGTCTCCATAATGTGTACCAATCCCTGGCATACAGATGGATCCATTACATCCTTTAAAGTCTCTCCTAACTTCTTAACACCTTCTGCATCATTGGTAACAGTGCGAAGGATCTCCATATAACGGCTTACGCTTTCAGGAGCGTTTCCATTTTCCAGAAGTTCTTTCTCAACACCCTCAAAACCAATCTTGTCCATCTTGTCCAGAGTGATCAGAACGCTGTCCATAGCTTCTTCTGCAAAACCGCAGTAACGTGCCATGCCAAAAAGGATGCCTCTGTCGTTAATTCTTACAGTAAATGCATTGTCCGGGCAGATCTTGCTTAATGCAGTAGTAGTTGCCAGGATCAGCTCGATCTCAGCCAGATTGGTAGGATCGCCTAAAATATCAATATCGCACTGGGTAAACTGACGGAAACGACCCTTCTGGGGACGGTCTGCTCTCCATACGCTTCCCATCTGTAATGCCTTAAAAGGACTTGGAAGGTTTGCCGCATTATTTGCATAATAACGGGACAGAGGCAGTGTCAGGTCATAACGAAGACCGCTGTCTGCCAGGTCATTTTCTTCCTTTGCTGTCTCTAAATTCAGCTTATCGCCTCTCTTTAAGATCTTAAAGATCAGCTTTTCATTATCACCGCCCTGCTTGCTGGTCAGGTTCTCAATATGCTCCACGCAAGGAGTTTCGATCTGTGAAAAACCAAAGCCCTTGTAGGTCTCACGGATCTGGTTCATAACATATTCGCGGATCTGCATCTCTGCAGGAGTGATATCTTTCATGCCGGTAACCGGCTTCTTTGTTAATGCCATATTTTTCTCCCTGTTTTCTATCTGTTCTCTATCTGTACTATTCCTTTTTTATTGTAATGAACTTTCCCGATTTTGCAAGTCCTTTAGTGAATAATCTTCTCCTTGCGCCCGATCATTTCATCGATCCGGCTGATATACTGCTCTACTTCCTTTACATTCTCGCAGCGTTCCCTTCTGTTTTCAGACGGGAATACCACTTTTGTAGTAGTTCCTGCACCGCAGGCAGCAATGGTCTGCATCTCCTCCATGATCAGGATATTGTAGATACATGCCTTTCCCGGAAGAGAATAACCTACATTTTCAAAGTTGCCTGCCATGTTTTTCTGGCGGTAGAGATAATATGGTTCCATACCCATTCTGCGGGCACAGGCTTCACTTAAAGCAATCATTTCCGGTGTGTTGTTGATCTTTAAGTCCGCATATTCTTCCTTAAACATGTTCAGTCTTGCAGCACGTTTAATAGCAAGAGAATGAACGGTCAGAGAGTCTGGTTTTAAGGCTTCGATCTCTTCTAATGTATGTTTTACATCATCCAGATTTTCCCCTGGAAGTCCCATGATCAGGTCCATGTTGATGTTGTCAAAGCCAAGTTCTCTTGCAATATGGAACTTTTCTTTTACATTTTCTACTGTATGACGGCGGCCGATGAGATCCAGGGTCTTCTGGTTCATGGTCTGTGGGTTAATAGAAATACGGCTGATGCCATGGGAAGCTAAAACCTTTAACTTTTCTTCTGTAATGCTGTCCGGACGTCCTGCTTCTACGGTGAATTCCAGCGCATTCTTTGTATCAAACAGCTGCTCTAATTTACATAAGATAGCGTCAATGTCCTCTGCAGGCAGGGAAGTCGGTGTACCGCCTCCAAAATAAATGGTATCAAGAGGTCTTCCCTTCATCTTTTCCGCTGTATATTCCAGTTCCTTAAATAAGGCTTCCAGATACAATCCGGTACGGCCTTTCCACTTACTGATAGGATAAGAAGTGAAGGAGCAGTACAGGCAGGTAGTCGGGCAGAATGGGATACCTACATATAAGCTGTAACCTCTGTCATAGTCCAACGGCTCTAACAGACGTTTTTCCCTTGCTGCGATCTCAATGCTCAGATTGATCTTCTCATCGCTGGTCATGTAAGTTTCTTTCATGAATTTGCGGATGTCTTCTTCCTTCCATCCATCTTCCAGACGGCTTAATGCGATCTTGGTAGGACGGATCCCTGTAAGAGAACCCCATGGAAGTTCATGGCCAGTACGCTTTACAAGCATCTGGTAGAATAATTTTTTAATAACGTTTTTTGTGGCAGAGTGGTCTGAGAGATCTGCTTTTCCTGTGGAATGGGCAGTCAGAGTCCAGCCTTCCAGTTCTTCCCCATTTTCTAGTTTTTCCCAGATCCCAATAACAGCTTCCCCGTCCTCTAATCTGGTCTGTACATAAAAATCAACGCCCTCTTTTACTTCATGGGCATAAGTCTCACCCGGATAAAAAGACATCAGAAGTTCTCTGATGTCCTGTTCATATGCATTATCCTGTATTAATAATCCGATCATTTTCTTCCTGCTTTCTATCTATCGTACCTCTTTCGTACTTATCTGTAATACGGAATAGGATTGTGCTCCTTTTCATAGCCAATGGTAGTTGGATCCCCATGTCCCGGATAGACCATAGTATCTTCCGGAAGCACAAATAATTTATTTAAAAGGGAATCCGCTATATCACTGCTGCTTCCTGTTGCCAGGTCTGTACGGCCATAGGACTCATAAAACAGCGTATCACCGGAAAGAAGTACCTCTTCTTCCGGAATATAGTAGCTGACGGAACCTGCTGTATGTCCAGGTGTTGCAATGACTTTCCATTTATATCCTAAAAGTTCTAATTCATCCCCGTCATGGACCAGTACATCTGCATGGAAACTGGTCTGTTTTCCAGGCACATGGCAGGACAGATTAATAGAAGTATCTGCCAGCATGGCATCTTCTGTTTCAGAGGCATATACAGGAATGTGGAATGCCCGCTTTACCTCAGGCACTCCGATAATATGATCAAAATGTCCATGTGTTAAAAGCACTGCCACCGGTGTTACACCCAGTTCACTGCATTTATTTAAAATATAGGCTCCATTATCTGCCGGGTCTACCACTACGCCTTCTTTGGTATCGTCGTTGTAGACCAGATAGCAGTTTGTGCTCACCATTCCAAGCACCATGGTCTTTATCCTGAAATTACTCATAGTTCTCCTTCTATATGGCACTGTCTGCCACTGCAGATCCGGCCGGATGCAGCAGTTTCATCAGCCTGTAGTTCTCTGGATATCCAGAACACCGTCGATCTGGCGGATCTTATCGGTAATACGGTTCAGTTCTTCTGTTCCATGGATATCAAAGGTCATAATAATGGTGGCGCGGCCCTGCTTGCTGGTACGCACGTTCATGGAAGTAATATCGATCTGCTTTTCTGTAAATACCTTTGAAATATCTGCAAAAAGGCCGATACGGTTGTTTGCGAAGATCTGGATCTCAGTGGAATACTGCTCTGTACTGGTAGGATTTTCTGCCACCTGCCACTCAGCATCGATCAGCCGTCCTCTTTCATCTTCCGGAAGGTTGATCACATTGATACAGTCTGTACGGTGGATGGAAACGCCTCTTCCTCTGGTAACAAAACCAACGATCTCATCACCAGGTACAGGATTACAACATCTGGAGAAACGAACTGCCAGATCATGAAGTCCCTTGACCACGATACCGCTCTTATTCTTGCGTACAGTTGCTTCGCCGCTTCTTCCATCTGTATCGGCAATGCCGTCCAGAACTTCTGCGTCAGTGATCTCACGTTTCAGCTTCTTCTCCCGCTCTTCCAACATCTTGTTAATGACCTGGCCCTCTTTTAAGCCACCATGTCCAATAGATGCAAGAACAGAATCCCAGTCTTTAAAGGCATAGCGGTTCATTACCTTTTCCATAAATTCCGGTTTGGAAAGGTCCGCCAGATTAATGCCTTTTGCCTTACAATAACGGTCAATGGCATCACGGCCGCGGATGATATTATCCTCTTTCATCTGGGTCTTGAACCACTGATTGATCTTATTTTTTGCCTGTGTACTGCGTACCAGCTTCAGCCAGTCGCGGCTTGGTCCCTTGGAATTCTGGGAGGTAATGATCTCAATACGGTCACCATTCTGGATCTGGTATTCAATAGGAACCAGTTTTCCATTAACTCTGGCGCCTACCATCTTATTTCCTACCGCACTGTGGATGGAATAAGCAAAATCAATAGGAGTAGAGCCGCTTGGAAGAGTCTTTACATCACCGGACGGAGTGAAACAGTAAACACTGTCAGAGAACAGGTCTAAATCACCCTTTACCATGCTTAAAAACTCTTTGGAATCATCTGTATCACGCTGCCACTCCAAAATCTGGCGCAGCCAGCTTAATTTCTCTTCTTCTTTTCCGGCAGCGATCTGTCCGCTTCCGCTCTCTTTGTATTTCCAGTGAGCAGCGATACCATACTCAGCAGTACGGTGCATCTCGTAGGTACGGATCTGGATCTCAAATGGCTGTCCGGTGCTGCCGATCAGAGTTGTATGCAGAGACTGGTACATGTTCTGCTTCGGCATAGCGATATAGTCTTTAAAACGACCAGGAATTGGCTTGTACATTTCATGGATCACACCAAGAGCTGCATAACAGTCTTTTACTGTGTCTACCATGATACGCACAGCAAACAGATCATAGATCTGATCCAGAGTTTTGTTCTGCTTTAACATCTTCTTATAAATACTGAAGAAATGCTTTACTCTGCCGCCTACGGTGGCTTCAATGCCTGCTTCGTCTAAATGTGCCTTTACTTCATCTACAATGGACTGGACAAAAGCTTCTCTTGCATCTTTGCGCAGATCCACTTTTTCTACCAGGTCATAATAAACTTCCGGCTTTAAAAACTTAAGTGATAAGTCATCTAATTCGATCTTGATCTTGGAAATACCCAGACGGTCTGCAATAGGAGCATAGATCTCCATGGTCTCCCTTGCTTTTTCCTTCTGCTTCTCCGGCTTCCAGTACTGGCCGGTACGCATGTTGTGAAGACGGTCTGCCAGCTTAACGATGATAACGCGGATATCCTTTGCCATTGCAAGGAACATCTTGCGCAGGTTCTCAGCCTGGATCTCCACTTTATCTTTATCCCAGTTTAACTGAGTCAGCTTGGTAACACCGTCTACCAGGAAAGCAACCTCTGGACCAAACTCTTTGGTCAGCTCATCCAGTGTCATGACGGTATCTTCTACTACGTCATGAAGAAGGCCGGCTGCAATGGTCTCCTTGTCCATCTCCAGATCAGCCAGGATAATAGCCACACATAAAGGATGGATGATATAAGGCTCTCCAGACTTTCTCTTCTGATCCTTATGTGCTTCTGCAGCGACCTTGTATGCCTTTTCGATCATGGAAATATCATCGGAAGGATGGTATTTATGGATCGTTTTGACCAGATCCTGATACAACACTTCCGGGCTGGTAAAGTCCGCCGGAGCTTCAAGCTCTATATCCAGTTTTTCTTTTGTTCCCTCTTTTCCCATATATGTGGCCACCTTTTTACAAATAATTAGTTACCATTATAATTTTTTTTAAATAAAAAAGCAAGGTCTGGTATACCTATTACTTTCTTATGAGTTCTGATTACTTACCCTCATAGATAATAGCAGACTCAACATCATAGCCCTTTAAAAGTTCTCTTCCCTTAAGTCCTGCCAGTTCCATTACAAAACAGATCTTCACTACCTTGCCGCCCAGTTCTTCGATCAGCTTGATAATTGCTTCCGTAGTACCACCGGTAGCGATCAGGTCATCAATGATAACAACCTTCTGTCCAGGAGTAATGGAGTCCTTGTGCATCTCAATCTCTGCAGTGCCATATTCCAGTGCATACTTTGCAGAAACAGTCTCGCAAGGCAGTTTTCCTTTTTTGCGGACCGGAACAAAGCCCTTGTGCTCTGCATAGGCAACCGGCACACCAAAGATAAATCCTCTGGACTCAGGACCTACTACTACATCATAATCTACATCCTTTAACATATTGCAGATGCTGTCCACTGCCAGGTGCAGACCGTCTGCATCCTGAAGGATGGTAGTTACGTCCCTGAAAATAATACCAGGTTCCGGAAAATCCGGGATGCTTCTTACATATTCTTCCAGCTTTTTCATATTTATATCCTCGTTTCTTTAAAATTTACTTAAGCGACTCATCTTGCACGGCTATGCCGCACAAGATGCATCGGAATATTACTTCTATTATACTTGCTCTGGCGGACACTGTAAACCCCGGGCAGTACACGCCCCTCAAATCTTTATTCCAATCTTTCCTGAAATATGGTAATATGTCCTTGTTATTTTCAGAACATATCAATATATCGTGAGGTTTTACATATGACTGGCTTAGGTACACTTGTAAATATGGCTGCTATCCTTATCGGAAGCGGTATTGGACTTTTATTAAAAAATGGCATTCCCAAACGGCTGCAGACCACGATTTCCAGCGCAGTGGGGCTCTGTGTGGTCTTTGTTGGTGTTACAGGCGCTATCAAAGGGCTGATGAACGTATCAGGAACTACTTTTGAGACCAAAGATACGTTAGTGGTAGTCATCTGCATGGCAATCGGCGCTGCCATCGGTGAATGTCTGGATCTGGAACAGAGAATGGAAAACCTGGGGGACTGGGTCAAATCCAAGCTTCCAAATGGTTCCTCTTCCTCCAATTTTACAGAAGCCTTTGTAAGCACCTCCCTTGTTTTCTGCATCGGTGCCATGGCCATCGTCGGTTCCATTGAAGACGGTTTAAACCATGATTATACCATGCTCTTTACAAAAGCTGTTATGGACGGCGTGCTTTCCATTGTTTTTGTAGCATCCTTAGGTATCGGCGCTGCATTTTCCATGTTTCCCGTAGGCATCTACCAGGGAAGTATCACTCTTCTTGCAGGTCTGGTAAAACCCTATCTTACAGACCTGATGATCGGACGCCTTTCCTGCATCGGTTCCATCCTTATCTTTGCCCTTGGTTTAAATCTGACCATCGGAACAAAGATCAAGATCGCAAATATGCTTCCGGCTGTATTCCTGCCGGTTATCGTATGCCTGTTGGGATTTTAAAACAGGTTATGGTTGTCATTGTGAATATGATTATGAAAGGACATTATCATGTTAAAAGAAGAAAGACAGACCTGGATCTTAAATAAACTTCATTCCTCCGGAAAGGTAGTGGTCAGCCACCTGGCCGGGGAATTAAAGGTTTCCGAAGATACCATACGCCGTGACCTGTTAGACCTGGACCAGAAAGGACAGTTAAAACGGGTATTTGGCGGTGCCATTCCTCTGGAAAAACCGGTCATCAACTTCTTTGACCGGGAAACCGCGGATGTTGCCTTAAAACAGCAGCTTGCCATGCGGGCACTGGAATTTCTGGAGCCGGACCAGCTGGTTGCCATTGACGGCAGCAGCACCAATCTCCAGTTTGCCAAAAATATCCCTGATAATTTAAAGCTTACAGTCCTTACCAACAGCTACAGCATTGCCCATGTATGCTCCTTAAAAGAGCAGATCCGTGTCATTATCCTGGGCGGTGATCTGTTAAAAGACTCCATGACCACAGTAGGGGAAGTAGCCGCTGCCCAGGCTGCTGCCTATCACCCGGATCTGTGCTTCATGGGTGTCTATGCCATCCACCCGGAATACGGCATGACCATTCCCTATCCAGAAGAAGTCAGCATCAAACGTCAGCTGATCCGCTCCTCCAGCCGTGTGATCGCACTGGTAAATCCCATCAAACTGAACACTGTTTCACGATACCAGGTGTGTGGGATCGAGGATTTTACAACTCTCATCACAGATGGAAATGTGCCGCAGGAGATGGCATCACGATATAAAAACAGAGGATTAGATTTCCTGTAAAACAGTTTGAGCCGCCCGGTATGGGCGGCTCTTACTTCTTCCAATCAAAAAAACTGCGTCAAAATGACCGTTCGATTTGCAAATATCAATTGTACACATCTTGAGCGCAGCTGTACGAATGTAGCGGACAAAGTCCGATACAGGCGAACAGGTGCATGCGAAAGCCAGTGTACAATGATACTTGCAAATCGGTTTCAGGTCATTTTGACGCAGTTTTTTCCTCTACTTTATTCACCAAATACTGCCTTATAATCAGCCTGGAACTTGGCAATTCCCTGATCAGTTAAAGGATGCTTGGTCATCTGCTCTAATACCTTGTATGGAACAGTTGCAATATCAGCGCCAGCCTTTGCGCAGTCGATCACATGGATCGGGTTGCGGACACTTGCTGCAATGATCTCAGTTTCGATGTTGTGCATCTGGAAGATCTCAGTGATATCATAGATCAGATCAATACCTGGCATGGAAATATCATCCAGACGTCCTAAGAATGGGGATACATAGGTAGCGCCTGCTCTTGCAGCTAACAGTGCCTGTGCTGCGGAGAAGATCAGAGTTACGTTGGTCTTAATGCCTTCTGCGTGAAGAACCTTAACTGCCTTTAAGCCTTCTACAGTCATAGGGATCTTAACAACCATGTTTGGATGGATCTTAGCGATCTCACGGCCTTCTTCGATCATTCCTTCTGCTGTTACAGTAGTTGCCTTTACTTCGCCGCTGATCGGTCCGTCAACGATAGAAGTGATCTCTTTGATAACCTCTTTAAAATCACGGCCTTCTTTTGCGATCAGGGATGGGTTTGTGGTAACACCACAGATAATTCCCATATCATTTGCCTTGCGGATATCATCTACATTTGCTGTGTCAATAAAAAACTTCATGAAATAGTCCTCCTCTTACATTTTGCTTCCCACCGATACCGGATTGCTACGTGTTTTTACCCCGGTATCATTTTATACTTGTATTATATCGCAGACCATGCACATGTCAAGCAAATTTCCGCATTACTTTGCCACATTTTATGGCTATACGTGCAAAATAACGCATTAAAAATTTGCATATCATGCATAAAAACGCATTAAAAAGAGCCCGGCCTGCGGACTCTTTCGTGTTTACATCTAAATCCCCTTACATAATACGCACATTTTTCAGCGCACCGGTCTTACAGAACTGGGTCCATTCACATACATTTACCGCGTGATCCCCAATACGCTCTAAGTACTTGGCAATCATCAACAGGTCGATCCCCTGGTCTGCATGGGACGGCGCAGATTTTAACAGCTCCACCACATCCGATTTTACCTGATTAAACAGCGCATCCACCTCATCATCCCTGCGGATGATCTCCTCTGCCTCTTCCACGTCCTGCTTAATAAATGCTTCTACTGCATCATGGACCATTTTCTGGGCTGACGCTGCCATAGCAGGAAGATGCTGTACAATGTGGTATGCATGATCACTCTTGATCCGCAGGATCAGCTCTGCAATATCTGATGCATGATCTCCAATACGTTCCAGATCCGTTACCACCTTAAGAGCAGTGGAGATCTGGCGCAGATCCCTTGCTACCGGCTGCTGGCGAAGGATCAGGGACAGACAACGGGACTCAATGGCACGTTCCATGTCATTTACATTCCGGTCTCCTTTAATAACATCCTCTGCCATGGTATAATTCTGGTCTTCAAATGCCACGAAAGTCTGCTCAATGGCTTTTTCCACCATCATGGCCATATCACGCAGGCATTTATTCAACTCCTCTAATTCATGTTCATAAGTAATGCGCATCCCTTATGCCCCTTTCCGTTGCTTTTCCAACATTTTCGCAACTCTACATTCTCACATTTTACCGTAGGATCACATTCCATCAACCAAAACGTCCGGTAATATAATCTTCCGTTCTCTTGTCCTTTGGCATGGTAAACAGTTCATCTGTGGTAGCATATTCCACTACCTCGCCTACCAGGAAAAATGCTGTATAATCTGCAATACGGGTTGCCTGCTGCATGTTGTGGGTAACAATAGCAACCGTATACTTGCTCTTCAGATCGTCCATCAGGTCCTCGATCTTTAAGGTAGAAATCGGGTCCAGTGCAGATGTAGGCTCATCCATTAACAGAACCTCCGGCTCTACTGCCAGCGCTCTTGCAATACAAAGACGCTGCTGCTGACCACCGGAAAGTCCCAGTGCAGATTTCTTTAAACGGTCAGAAACCTCATCCCATAAAGCTGCGCCCTTTAAACTGCGCTCTACGATCTCATCTAACTGTGCCTTGTTCTTGATACCGTGAATTCTTGGGCCGTAAGCCACATTATCATAAATACTCATCGGAAATGGATTTGGCTGCTGGAACACCATTCCCACTTTTTTACGAAGAAGTGTGGTGTCTACCTGCGGATCATAAATATCTTCCCCGTCAAGAAGCACGGTTCCCTCGATCTTTACATTTGGAACCAGGTCATTCATACGGTTTAATGTTTTTAAATACGTAGATTTTCCACATCCGGATGGTCCGATAAATGCAGTGATCTTATTTTCATAAAGGTCCAGATTAATATTTTTCAGTGCATGATTTTCTCCATAGTACAGGTTCAGGTTCTGTGTGGAGATCTTTACTTTATTTTCCATATATACTCATTTCCCTTTCGCGTCTTTCACGTTTATCTTGTCTCTACATTAAACCGGTGGGACAGATATTTTGCCAGTGCGTTGATTGCCAGTACGATCACCAGAAGAACAACTGCTACGCCGAAAGCTTCATTGTATTTTGCCTTCTGCATAAACAGATACAGCTGGATAGTCAGTGTACCACCTGACTCAAGTACCTTGCCAAACAGGTTCTTTGGAAGGTAATAGCCGCTTCCTGCAGTAAACAGTAAAGCTGCAGACTCACCTACGATACGTCCGATCGCCAGGATAACACCTGTAAGGATACCAGGCATAGCGCTTGGAAGAAGGATGGTGCGGATCATATACCACTTAGTAGCACCAATTCCCAGTGCACCGTGACGGTAACTGTCAGGAACGGTCTTTAATGCTTCCTGGGTGGTTCTTGTGATCAGTGGAAGGATCATTAAAGTCAGTGTCAGGGAACCGGTAAGAATGGAGTAGCCCAGTCCCAGTGTATTTCCGAAAAATACCATTCCGAAAAGACCAAATATAATAGAAGGAATACCGGAAAGTGTTTCTGTTGTAAATACGATCAGACGGACGATCTTTCCCGGTTTTGCATACTCATTTAAGTAAACCGCAGAACCTACACCAATAGGAGTTGCGATCAGCAAAGTGATCACTACAATATAAAGAGTGTTGATAATATTTCCAAGGATACCGAAAGTTCCCTTTGTAGCGCTGGAAACAGTGCTTAAAAAGGACCAGGTCACATGTGGGACACCTCTTACAAAGGTATAACCTAAAATTCCGATGAGAAGGAGCATAGAGAGACTGGCACATCCGTAGATAATACCGGTTAAGATCACATCTGTGCTGCGGATGCGTTTTCCATAAATGCTTTCCCGGATCACGGAGTTTTCATTGATACGGATAGCGGCTTCACCTGTCATTTTGTTTTCTCTCCCTTCTTCAGAATACTGTTTAAACCAATGTTGATGATCATGATAAATGCAAATAATACAAGACCGATGGTAAATAATACTTCTCTGTGCAGTCCGGATGCATATCCCATTTCTGCTACAATAGCAGTAGTCAGGAAGCGGACGGAGTTAAATGGAAGGGGGAAGTTTACGGAACTTCCGGATACCAGTGTAATAGCCATTGCCTCGCCGATGGCTCTTCCTGTTCCTAAAACAACGGCTGTGATAATACCGGATTTTGCTGCAGGAAGGATCACCTGGAAAATAGTCTGGATCTTTGTAGCGCCTAATGCAAGGGAAGCGCTTTTTAAATGACCCGGAACAGCTCTTAATGCAGACTCACTGATGTTGATAACGGTTGGAAGGATCATCAGCGCCAGTACCAGCACTGCGGAGATCAGGTTTGCGCCGCCGGTATACTGATGAGTAGAAGAACCTTTAAATACAGCCAGTTCCATTTTATACATCAGAGGATTTAAGATCAGGATGCCTAACAGACCGTAGATAACGGACGGGATACCTGCTAACAGCTCTACTGCCGGCCGGACTACATTTGCCAGTTTTTTCGGCGCTACTTCTGCCAGGAAAACTGCTGTCATCACGCCAACCGGCACACCGATCAGGATCGCCAGAAAGGTTCCCACAATGGATGTAAGGATAACATACAGGATACCAAAGCTTGGTGTAGCAGCAGCCGGCTGCCATAAGGTACCAAAAAGGATATCCAGGATGCCTACTTTAAACAGCGCCGGTGTACCGCTGAATATCATATATAATGTAATGGAAGCAACAGCCAGAACAGCGAAAAAGCCGCATGCGGTGAAGATCGCTTCTGCAGCTCTTTCTACTGTAGACTTGCTGCCATGATGGGAACGGACGGAAAATGTTTCCTGTGTCATTGCAGACAGTCTCCTTTCGTTTTGTATGACTCACACTTTTTATCGTCTTTATTTCTTTTTCGTGTTATCTGTCCACTGATTATTTGTCAGCTGTGATCAGACCTACAGATTTTACAAGTTCAGAACCTTCGTCAGAGTAGATGAAGTCAAACAGTGCCTTTACAAGATCGCTCTGCTCGCTGATCTCGCCCTTGGTAGCCATTACGAATGGACGGCTTAAGAAGTACTTTCCTGCCTTGATGTTCTCTTCGGTTGGCTCAGCGCCGTCTAATTTTAATGCCTTTACAGTGTCATCTAATACATCCAGGGAAACATATCCGATGGAACCTGGGGTAGATGCTACCTTTGCCATTACTGCGCCGGTGCTGTCTAATTCATTGCTGTACTTGCAGGCATCTTCCAGCTTTAACAGTTCCTCGAAAGCACCTCTTGTACCGGAACCTGCCTCACGTCCTACTACTACGATTGGAGCATCATTTCCGCCTACATCTTTCCAGTTGGTTACTGTTCCGTCATAAATGCTGGTCAGCTGATCCTTGGTCAGATCTTCTACTGTATTTGCAGGATCAACTACAACTGCGATACCGTCGATTGCTACGATGTTTTCTGCAACTCCCTTTGCTTTTTCCTCATCTTTTAAGTTTCTGGAAGAGTTACCGATATCTGCTGTTCCGTTAGAAACTGCCTCGATACCAGCGCCGGAACCTACGAACTCAGCGGTTACTGTTACCTTTGGATATTTCTCCATAAATGCTTCGCTTAATGCATTTGCGAACTTCTCCATAGAAGTGGAACCTACCATGCTGATGGATCCGCTTAAATCTGCATCTGCGCTCTTTGCTTCTGTTGCTGCTTCTTTTGTTGTCTCTTCTGCCTTTGCTTCAGTTGTCTGCTCTGCTGTAGTTGCTGGAGCTGCTGTGGTAGCTGCTGCACCGGAGTTTCCACATCCTGCAAGCATACCTGCTGCCATTACTGCAGAACCGATCATTGCCATTACTTTCATGCCATTTTTTTTCATAATTATCTTTTCCTCCACTTTTGTACCGCTTTATGTTTGTATTGTTTTGCGGTATTTATGTTTTTCTTTGTTGTTTTCTTGTTCTTACATTGTGGAGTATACAAAAGTTTTACAATGGCTGAAAGCAAGGTATGGTATAGGTTTTGTAAAATTTAAGTAAATCGATCAGATTGCACGCACAAAAATGCGCTATAAAATCGCAAAAAAGACCAGCTTCCATACAGCCGGTCTTGTCATACAGTCTTTTTTAACTTTTCTTGATAAAATCAGTTCCGCACTTCGGGCAGTGGATGCTGATCCGTCCTCTTCCTCTTGGAACACGCACTTTCTGTTTGCAGTTCGGACAACGGTAAATATGGTACTTTCTGCTTTCCTGATAGCGGAATTTCCATTTCTTCCACCACTCTGATACATAAAACTGCCGTCTTAAAAAGGCTTCATTTTCCTGATAACGCTTATTAATGTTTTTGGAAAACATTCTTGCATACAATATAATGAGCACGATCCATTCCAGTGCCCATAATATTCTGGAAGGCAGGGCCGCCGGGATCAGTAAATTAAAAATGATCAACGCTAAAAGCACACCGGACAGAAACCGCCCAAACTGGTCCATTCCATATCTTCCGATCATAAAGCGCTGAAACTGCTGTCTGAGTCTGTTTAAATAATCACGCATAATTATATTTCTCCTCAATGTTTATGAAATGTAATATTATGATACCAGGGTCAAAAGGTCGGAAATCCGACGCAAGCTTGCTTGCAGAAGGAGTTTTGACCTTGGGGCCCGCCAAAAACATAAGTAAGAAGCCATTTTTTGAAGAAAAATGAACGGATTACGAATGTTTTTAGAATTGCGAGAGTGCAAAGCACGTAGCAATTCGGTATCAGAGCAATCATTTTGCCTACATCGAGTTATTATACATGATATTAAGCAGAACTGCCACTGACAGTTTTACCTTAAATGTTAGAAAGCAGCTTCTGCCAGGGGATTGAGTGTATCGAATTGCCCTTGGGTGGGAAGCTGCTTTTCTAGTTACTTACTTATCTACTTATTTTAGTTGTAAGTTATTGTTGGATTAAATCGTGTTGGATGATTTATTCGATCAAGATGCCATCGGTAGTTGGTCCAAGGCCTTCGTACCAATCGTCATCGCCTGCAGAGAAAGCACCTCTGACGCGGTAGTAATAGCCTCTTTTCTGATTTGTGAAAGTAATCTCAATAGACTGATCATCAACACCATCTGGATAGTCCTCTGGTGTATATTCAAAATCCACGTAATCTACCTGCTGCCATGTATCTTTTTCCTGATTATAGCGATCTAAATAAAGAGAAATATACATTTCTTTTACCGGTTGTCTCAAATTTGCATGTGCGGAAACACCAATATCTCCATTCCCTTCATCTCTTATAGTTACATCTGCCGATGCAAAAAATCTTCCTCTTCTTGCATATGATTGTGCTGTTCCTACATTATAGTGTACATTTTTATCACATAGATTAGATTTTTGATCTATAGAGGTATATGCTTCTGGAAGCGGTATTCCTGCAAATGCAGTTGCAACAAATACATTGACTATAACTAAAAAGCATACGACCAAGCGTGCTAATTTTTTCATATAACCTCCAATTTTTAAATATGAATTTTAGTAATCATTTTATCAAATTCCTCTTGGTTCATGATTGCTGAAATATAATAATACACCCCATTATAAACAAACTGAGCCTCATAACCTCTATCATTTGTATCTACATCTTCAGTACGAACTTCTATATCTACATGTAATCCCGGGTTCCATATTTTATATCCTTCTTTCGTATCCGATGAATACATCATAGATGTTCTTAAATTTGATTTAGCCTGAATAAACGTTACTCTCTCGTCCTTACATTCGTATCGCAGCTTTCCATATCCAATTCCTATTGTAACATCCTGAAAATACATCCCCTCCGGCATATACCCCAACTTCAGCGTCTTAACCCCTAATTCTTCCGCTATCTTCTCATATGCCTCTTCTTCACTACGAACCGTCAAAGCTCCAGAGTCATTATTATAAACTACTCCCTGATTTACGCTTCTTCCATCCCGGTAAAAATAAGATTTCGTTCCCATAGCCACAAAACATCCGCCAATAACCATAATTGCTGCTGCCAGCCCCACAACCAGTGCTTTTCTTACAGGGCGCCTGCGGGTTTTACGGGATGATTTGGTATTCGTTGTATTGGAAATCTCTGAGAAAAGAGCCTGCTCCGCCTGGATCCGTGACCAGATCTGGTCAAACTCATCCTTTGGCGGCGGATTGATAGGCAAAAAACGGGTATCTTTTTCTGCCTGTTCAAATTGCTTTAAAATATCACTGTCAGTCAGTTTTTCCCTCTTTTTATTTTGATTTCCCATCCAGTCATTCATTTCCAAGTTCAATCTTCCTGTTTTTCCCACTTTACACCTCAGTTGTCAAATACCTTAAGTTCCCTCTCGGTTTAGGGTTGACTTTTTGCAGTTAATGCTTACTATATTAGTAGATGTTTTTCCCTCAGGAGGTTTTTATGAAAAAAATCATTTTAACCGGCGGCGGTACTGCCGGTCATGTTACTCCCAACCTTGCTCTTCTTCCTTCTTTAAAGAAAGCAGGCTATGAAATCCGTTATATTGGTTCTTACCAGGGTATCGAACGCAAACTGATCGAAGGCGCCGGCATTCCTTACGACGGCATTTCCTCAGGCAAGCTGCGCAGATACTTTGATCTGAAGAATTTTTCTGATCCTTTCCGTGTAGCAAAAGGCTATTTTGAGGCACTTCGCCTTATGAAGCGTTATAAACCAGATGTTGTATTCTCCAAGGGTGGTTTTGTTGCTGTACCAGTCGTTCTGGCCGCAAAACATTATAAGGTTCCTGTTATTATCCATGAATCCGATATGACTCCCGGCCTTGCAAACAAGATCTGTATTCCATCTGCCGCAAAAGTTTGCTGCAATTTCCCGGAAACACTGAAATATCTTCCAAAAGACAAAGCCGTCCTTACAGGTTCTCCTATCCGTGCAGAACTTTTAGAAGGTGACCGCAAAGCGGGCCTGTCCTACGCTCATTTAACAGAAGATAAACCTGTCCTTCTGATCATTGGCGGAAGCCTTGGATCTGTTGCTGTAAACACAGCGGTACGAAAGATCCTTCCACAGCTTTTAAATACATTCCAGGTAATACATATCTGCGGAAAAGGCAATCTGGATGAAAGCCTGATCGGTACCGAAGGATATGTACAGTATGAATATGTAGATGCGCCTTTAAAGCATCTCTTTGCTGCTGCTGATGTCGTCATCTCCCGTGCAGGTGCTAATTCCATCTGCGAACTTCTGGCTTTACGTAAGCCCAACCTTCTGATCCCGCTTTCTGCTGCTGCCAGCCGCGGTGACCAGATCTTAAATGCAGATTCCTTCGCACGCCAGGGCTTCAGCAAAGTCTTAAAAGAAGAAGAACTTTCAGATGAAACCTTAAGCACTGCTGTGTTTGATCTTTACAAAAACAGGGAAACCTATATCAATGCAATGGAAAAAAGCAGTCTCAGCAATGCGGTAGAAACCATTACCTCTTTGATAGAGTCCTGCGTTTCCCATTCTTAAATTGTTACTGTTCATGCATTGCATGGCCAGCAACGGATTTCCCTTTGTTTCGGGAGAACATGGTCCTGTCTAGGGCCAGTCTTCCCGTTTCAAAAGTGATTTTATGTACTTTCTGATACGGCTGACCCGTGAATAGCAGGCTTTCTCTGAAATAGAAAGCTGATCACAGACTTCACTGGTTGGCCGTCCTTCTATTAATTTCAACTCCGCAACTTTCTGCCAGTTTTCCGGCATACGGTCCACTTCGTCCAGGATCGCTTTGCACCGCTCTTTTCCGGAGAAAACGTCTACTAACCCAGGCTGATGCAGCTGCATCCTGTACTCTTCGGCTGCAAACGTTTCTCCATTCAGATCTTCACAATATCGTTTCTTTTTCTGTCTGTGAAAATCCATACAACGGCTTCTGAGGATCCTGCCAAGCAAGATCTTCTTCCCCTCCTCCGGTTGTTTCAGGGAATAATCATACCTTGCATAGGAAACAAATGTGTCCTGAATGATATCGTCAATATCATCCACTGGTATATCGTAAGCATAAGCAAGACGTCTTAAGGTATCCTGATAGGTCAGATACATTTCTTCAAAACTCGCTTTTGCTTCTTCATCCATACGTTTGATCATAAGTGACTACAGACAGCCTTTGATCTTCTCTGCTGCTTCCGTTAATTCTTCTGCGGATGCTGTACCCGGTACCCAGTTGGCAATATTAGCAGGACCGCCCTCATAACGCGGGATCACATGCATATGGAAATGCATTACAGTTTGTCCTGCTGCTTCACCGTTATTCTGAACCAGGTTAAATCCGGCGCAGCCTAACCCCTTCTTCATAGCAGCTCCTATCTTCGCTCCCAGTGGAAGCACCTTTGCCGCTGTTTCTGCATCCAGCTCACATACATTGGCAAAATGCTTTTTAGGCAGGATCAGTGAATGTCCTTTTGATGCCGGACCCAGATCCAGGATCACACGGAAATCCTCGTCCTCATAAACAGTTGTAGAAGGAATCACCCCCCTTGCAATCTTACAAAAAATACAATTATCTTCTGCCATTTTTAATTCCTCCTCTTCTGTGTCGATAAGCGCTTTTCTTGTTTATAATACTAGCATAATTTTTTTCCCTTGTTAAGCGCATTTCTGCAATATCTCCAAAAAAACGTCCCCTCTCCATGTCTGTTTCTGTCACCTCCTGTCGTTTTATGACTTTTTCTATCTCCAAAGGTACTTTTCCTCTGCGATCCACACTTCATCCCCCTGACTGAGCACCACTTTTTCGTTGGCTGCCAGCAGCCTTCCATTGACCTTTGTTCCATTTGTGGAATTCAGATCTGTAAGAAAATACTGCCCATCCTCCTCTGTGATCCTTACATGAAAACGGCTTACTGTACTTTTATTTAAAATATAGTCCGCCAGCCCTGTATGTTTTCCTATCACAAAGGGAACATATCCCACTGCAATATCTTCATTTTCTTCTCCTGCCGATACCAGCATATGATCCGGCTCCTCTTTTACAGTAAGCAGCATGGTCTGACATTCTTCCTGAGGTTCCTCTAATTGTTTTTCCTGCTGTCTTTCTGCTGTCTTTTCTCTTGCAGGTACATATCCCGGTATTTTTTCCGGCGCTGATCCCTGTCTTATTTCTTCTGCTTTCTCTGCATTCTGCGCTTCTTCTGTCTCTTCATAAAATACCTGCCAGGAATTTTCCGGCTCTTTTGCGCCGGTTCCTCCATATTTTCCAGGCAACAAACCCTTGCCTTTTCCTCGCATCATATGCAATAAAACCGTTCCTAATATTGCAATTCCAAACCCTGCAGCCCCATAGACCCACATTTTTCTTAATACAGACCAGCCATACAGAAACCAGGTACCACCCGCTGCCATAACCGCAGTAAAAAAAAGAAGTAACAGTTTCTTCCACAGGCTCCATCCATTATTTGCGAACGTTCTTTCTTCAGAAAATAGCTCCCGTTCCTCCTGTGCATCATTTTCAAGCCCATACAAAGATGACTCTTCTGCCATATCTTCTTTCTCTGTTTTTATTTCTGGTCTTGTTTCTGTTTTTCCTTCTCCTTTCCGTTCCATAAGCAAATCTTTTTCCGTCTTTAAATCTTTTGCCTCTTCCTTAGAAAGAAGTGCCATCATATCTTCCATCCCATAATTATCTTTCATACTGGTCTGGTAAAGTCCATAGGTAAGAACCACACATTCCCTGTCCCTGTGATCTATGTTCTTCATAAGATATTGCAGGAATAAAGACAACTGGCTGTTAAAATCTTCCTTTCTTCCAGGCACCACACAAAAGCCCATCTGAAAGGTTTCCGGATCTGCGTAGATCAGTTCCGGATCTAAAAGGATCCCTCCATCACCTAAAAGATACGCTTCCATCCGGTCTAATGTTTCATAAAGCTGCAGAAAAAAACTTCTCACCTGGTTTTCACCTGCAGGCCGGCTTTCAAACAGCCGGCTTACAGGCTGGCGGGAAGTAATATCATAACAATATACAGGTACTCCATCCATGTATTTTATCTTCATTTTCAGAAGACCGGAGATCTGGTTTTTAGCCAGCATGCCGGTTTCATAGCTTTCCCCCGCTCTTTCCCCCGCTCCTTCCCCTGTTACTGTCATATAGCTGCGCTTCATTTCCCGTATATATTCAATTCTCATTTGTACCCCCGGTTATCCCTGTGACCATCCGCATAAATTCTTCCGGTCTGAATTCTTTCATCTCAATCTGTTTTTCCCAGTCCCCTCCTTTCACTTTTCCCATCTTTTTTGCTCCCTTTTCCTGTATGGAAACAGAAAGATCCGTATACCGCAGCATCAGCCCTGCATTCCTTTTGCAAAATGCTTCTGCATCTTCTGATCTTATACTTTTTTCATGTCGGCATTTCTCTACACCTTCGTGAAGCACCATAGCTGCTGCCGTTTCATCATGGATCTGCCCTGCTTTTCCTATAAGGGCTGCCAGCGAAAACAGCACCACAGCCATAACACAGGAAGCCTCTACTGTAAGGCTTCCCTTCCATTCTGTTTCTATGGATTTTCGCTTTTTTCTTTCATCTTTTAATACAGTTTCCCTTCTTTTATTCATAAAAACAGGACCCCCAGTCCCACCGGAAACACAAATGGCAAGAACGGGATGCTTTCTGTATTTCTCGCTTTTCTTCCCTTTATCATCAGATAAACAGCTGCCGGGAAACATAAAAACAGACCGCCGGATAACAGCAGCATATTTTTCCAGAAACCAAGGAAGATCCCTGCTACCAGAAAGAAACAGCCATCTCCTTTTCCCATAGCTTCTTCCGTAGCAGTAGAAAGGCTTAATAACAAAATTCCCAATAAAGCTGCAAACATAAGGCCCGTAACTTCCTGTACGATCACCTGCATTTCCATTTTTTCTGTTCCCATAAAAATCTGGCTGAAAATATGTGCTGCCTGAAGAATGACCCCTACCGTTCCCCATATCTGGAACGTACTTTTTTTAATAGTCTTTTTCTTTAGATCCTGCCAGGAAGCTGACAGTAAAAATAATAAAAAACAGATCCTCAGTGCTGCTTCTATCCCCATTTTCATATTCATTTTTGTATTCTCCTTTTCATTTTTACCTTCCGCCCGCACAGTACGAGCAGGGGCCTAAATATTCCACCTGCCGCAAGGGCACTTCCTGTACATATGCAGTAAGCGACCGGCAATCTTCCCTGCTGTGATAACTGGTCCCATAGGGAAGGACATAATACGGACCGGCATTTTCACTGCTTTTACAGGCAGAGCAGGGTTTATATTTTTTTCCATCCTGATTGCGTATACTTACAAGATCATCTGAATGGATCTGGGTCAGGTTGTGAAAAAGATAATGGCAGGTGCTTTGCAAATGATACCGGGTAGAGGACTTTCCTATATAAACCATTCTTTCATCCTGTTCCCCGGTTTCTGCCTTCTTTTTTCCTCTTTCTCCATCTGCCCCTGTCCACAACCTGCGGCTGCAAACCGTTTCCACATCCACACTATCCTGGCCAAACAGGGAAAATGGCAGTGGCATTTTATATTTCATAATGATCTGAAGCATTTCATCTTCCGTGATCTGCGTCCCATAAAAACTAAGATCCCGGACCCATTGCTCCGAAATCTTTCTTTTCACTGACTCAACAGCATATGCAGCTGTTACTTTTTCAAGAAGCTGACTACCTTCCCGCTCGTTTGTGCCACTGACATCTAATGTTTCTCCCTTTCCGGATTTATAAAGATAAGAAACATAGGCATACTGGCTGATCTCTTCTCCCACAGACTCGACTGCTGCCTGGATCTGCCTTTGCCTGTCCATCAGGATCATAGGCATGATCAGGATCACGCAGAAAAATACCACCAGCGGAAAACAAAGGGCAGCTTCTAATGTAAGACTTCCTCTTTTTTCCTCTGTAATGTTTCTCCGTCCTCCAAAGGAGACCCATGATAATGCCCTTTTTCCGGAAAATTTTTTCTGTTTTAAAAGTGCTACATATTTATGGGTTCGTACTTGGAGAGGTGCGAAAAATTTTTTTGATTTATAAATGGAGTGTCGTGTTAAATAATTAGAATAAGATTTGCTCCTAAAAAAGGGCATCATCACAGGCCTCCTTTCTTTTGTAATATTCTCCCGGAATATGTCCGGATACATTGTCATTCAGGGAACAGAAAGATAACTTCCCGTTACAGCAAAGTGGCTCTTTCCGGCAGTTTTCCACGGACCTGAAGAAAAAAATACAGGTTTTCCACAAAATACAGCTTCCATATCCACCATACAGACACATTGTTCTAACAAAAAGTCCGGCTGTTCCCTGCGGATATTGATCTGCATTATATCCATCATCCGGAATAAAGGCTGCGTACCATAACTTACAAATAAAAACAGCCTGAGATATCCTTTCAGATCCAGTCCCATTTCATTTTCAGGATCCGTTTTTTCAAGATCCGGAAGTCTTCCTTCTGCTCCTGTTTTCAAAACATTTTCCAGGCTCAGTTTCCAGTCAGAGCCGGTCTTCATAAGAGGTACTTTTCCACCGTCTAAAAGGCTTCTCGCATCTGCCATTGCCTCTGCCAAAGCCCACACACCCATAACAAAAAAAGTTACCACTGCTGTCAGCGGAAGCAAACTACCACCTCCTGTTATAGCCGCTGCCAGCGTTTCTGCTTCCTGACGTTTTTTTCCATCTGATAATATATGGATCATATTCAATCCCTGGCGTACAGAAACCAGTTTTAAAACAGATGCCTCCAGGTTTTCCCTGTCCGTTTTCTTCCCATATAAAATATATTCAAGTTCGTAAAAATTATCCTTGTCTTTTATTTTTTCAAAATGGGAAAAGTACCGCACCCCATACTCAGATACTGTTAAACGATCCATCAAGCTGGAAATCCCCTGAAAATGTGCAGTGTCATTTTTTGAAAGAGCAGACGGTGCCTGTAAAAGAGGCAGTCTTTTTTCTGAAACCTGGCAGTCTGGCGGTAATACTATCTTCAAAATGCCTTTTCCACTCATTGATTTGATTTTCTCTAACCATCCCTCTTTTTCTTTGTCTTTTACTCCAAAAGAAACTCCCAATGTCAGAACCGGATACCGGCTCATATGGCGGATCACCGGTTCCCACAGTTCTTCTTCATCCAGATCATCCTCTTCATCGGAAGGTTCCCAGTCGTCAATATACTGGATCACTTCTTCTGCCTCTTCTATCAGCTGTTCCATAAACCGGATATTTTCCCTGCTTTTTTCTGTAAGTCCCCGGATCATGTTTCTTCGTTCTCCGTCCTGGGAAATGTAGGTTTCATAAGACCGGATCTCTTTTGTTAAAGGTCCCCGGGAAGACTCTTTTAGATCTTCCTCGGATACAAATTTCTCCCTGCTTTTTTTAAGGGCGCGTTCCATCTGGTCTGCCTTTTTTTCATAAGCTTCCACCAGTCCCGGAACTGCCTTCAGGTCTTTGATCACAGCTTCACATTTTCGGATCATGCCTTCGCCGTTTAAACTTTCCAGGCAGTCCAGTCCTTCTTCCCAGTGTGTTTTCTGCTGTTCCAGTCTGGCATTTAATTTTTCAAGGGCTTTTTCAAGGGCAACTGCTTCTTTGCTGTGTTCTTCATACAGATCTGACACACGGTTCACACTGGCCGCATTTTTTATATCCCCCAGAACTTCTTTGGCTTCCCCTTCTGTCATAGACTCCCAGAGTATACCTGCCAGCCTGTATTTCATATAATCAAGGATCTCCTGCTCCATACAGCTGCCTTTTCCCTCTGTCAGCACTGCCATGTCTTTTACAACTGCATCCTCTGTTTTCAACGGATACCAGTTTTTTGCCTTCATATAAGGTTCCAGAAAGCCCTTAAATTCTTCCTCTAAAAGGCCTTTACTGTCCGTTTCCAGTCCAAGGATCCTGTATTCATTCCAAAGGCTTCTGTGATACTGTGCCATCAAAGACTCCATTGCTGAATTTGAAGCTACTCGGAGATACAGCCGCTGCCCCGCTGTACGGGCTGACTCTGCCATAACCAGCAAAAGTGTCATGATCATCACCAGGATCATCGCAAGGAAGACGGTAACTTCTCCCTTTTCTCTCATCAATAAACCTCTTTTGATTTTGTATTGATCTGCTTGAAGATATTTTCTAAAAGTGTGTTGATCTGCTTCTTAAAAACGATCACAAGACTTACCAGGACCACCATAAAATCCAGTACCTGCCCCGGAATGCTTGAAAATAATTGTCTCATCTTTCACATCACTCCGATGTGTAAATTATTTTTCTTTTTAATTTAGTAAAAAAGCAGGCTCTTGGATATCCTCTTGTCCAAAAGTCTGCTCTCTTACTTTATGTAAAATTACCTATTTTCTTTCAACCTCTGATTTTCCTCTTCTAGTAATTCTATCTGCAGCTCTAGCTCTTTAATTCGTCTCTTGTATAAAATCATTTGTCTTTTCAGCTGCTTATTAACTTCCTCAGTCGCTCTATCAAAAATTGCCTTTTTAGGGTTATAACATTCTCCCTGCTTCAATTGTGCATCTTCTACCATTTGTTTGGCCTGCAAATTTCTATAAAAATAGCTCCTATCCACCCCTGCATATTTTGCCAATGCAGTAATTGATATCCGCTCCTTTCTTCGAAGCATCGCATCAATCTCTCTCTGAATAATTTCTAAATTCTCTTTTTCTTGCTGTTTCTTGAGCCCTACAATTTTATCATACTTCATTTAACATCACTCACACCTTCCTGTTGTCTTCGCAAAAAATCTAACTCTGATTCTAACTTTTGATTTTCTGCTTTCAATTTTATAATCTCGATTCTCATAGCTAACAATTTTTCCTTATACTCATCAAGGAGTTCCACTTCGTCTATGTTCATTTTATAGCTTTGATTTTGAATATCAACAGCTTTATGTACTTCTTCTTTGATTTTTGGATTTCTGTAAAAAAACGAGTTAGATAAGCCTGTTCTTTTGCATAATCCGGAAACTGTAATCCTTTCGCCCTCATTACGCATTCTTTGAATTTCATCCATTGCTAGTTTTACTTTTTGCCTGCTTTTTTCCTGGCTCATTTCGATGATTTTATTTGCCTTCATCCTTAATCACAACCTTTATAGTTTTTTTAACAATGCAATTTCCTTTCGATCCAACCGTTTCTTCAATGTGTCCACCTCTTTTTGAAGTATACTGCACTTTTGGAGAAGCTGCTCATTTTCAGCCTTTAACCTTTGATTCTCTGACTGGCAGCTGTTAAAATCCTTCTTCAATTCCTGAAAATTATAATCTGCAGCATTTCTTTCTTCAGATGGCTGCTGTACATCTATCCGCCGTGGCTGTTTAATAGCTTCCTCCAGTTTCTGACGGACTTGCACATTCTTATAAAAAAATCCTCTTGATAAACCTGTCCAACGAACCAATTCTGTTACAGAAATCGGCAGCCCTCTGGCACCCATATCATCGATTGCCCGAATCGCCTTTTTTATTTTCTGCTCACTCTCAGCTTTGTTAACGGCTATCATCTTATCATATTTCATATCCATCCCACTCCTTTACCACATCCATTAAAATCATATCGATTTTCTCTCTGACTGCCCTCGTTTCATCCGCCATTATCTTGTTCCCAATCTTTCGGTAATGATGTACACTTTGTAATGTTTTATGCCCCAAAAGCCTTGCGATCATCCAGTCGTCGATATGCATCTCTGTCAGCTTTTTCCCATAACAATGTCGGAATGTATGTGTTCCAAAATTCAGCAATTCTCCATTCTCATCCCGAATATCATTTTTCCTAATCATCTGCATGACTCGATGTTGAAGCATGCTATACTGAAATGGTCTCAATGGATCCTCTTTTTTTACAAAAATATATTTTGTCTTTCCATAATGTTCCTCGGTATAATCAATTGACTTTATAATAAGCTGTGCTATTTCATCACTAATTGCTTTTTCAAATGTAATTGATTTTACCTGCTCGATTCGTATAAAATATCGATTTTCTCTTATACTCAAACAGTCTGTTTTTAGTGTAAGCGTATCCGAAATTCGTGTTCCCAGCAGCTGATGAAGGATTAACGCCCTCGCTATTTGTTCATCCATCTGAAAAATGTTTTCATTCAGCTTCTTTATGGTCTCGTCCGAGTAAAACTTAAATAGATATCTTGGCGTGCTAGGAAAATCTGTACTTATAAATAGGTTTTTAATATCCTGCCTATCATAATGATTTCCCACATCTTCAATTACCCTTCGTAGACCATATAAATCAGAGCGATAATTTTTCCTCTCCTTTGCCTCTGTCTGAAGATAGATCAAATAGCTTTCCATAATATCCCGTGTCAAATCTAGTAATGATATAATCTTAGGATACCTTAATGCCAGATATCTACAAAATCTTTTAGTCGCTACCATCTCAGCCATAATACTTCCTATTGCCATATATTTCAAATGCATAAAAATTACTGTTTTAACTTCTTTTCGGATTGTTATTTGACTAATTCCTTTAAAATTTATAGTCTTTACATTCTTTATCGGGTTGCTGCGGAGAGGAAATTCAAACTTGTCCAATTCCCACACATCTCTCTCCTGTTCTAAGCACCCCCCATCTTTCTGAGAATACCTCAGAATCTTCTTCATATGCTTTATTATGCCAGGTGTTTCTGTTGCTACAATTTCATAAACGCTTCGATACTTCTTACTTGTAAGGGCATATCCCTTTTCCATCATCCAACTCTTTAGCTGCAAAATAATCTTATTCTCGTCTTCATATCTCAGGATTTTAATATTCTTTTCTATAAGAAAATTCCGGATATTATTAAAATATAATATTTCAGATGCCAAACTACTTGGAGCAAGTTTCTTTCCCCTTTCCCAGACAAAATCTTCTAGGAGCTTTCTTACTTCTTCTGACGGAAGTCCCTCCAAGTCGAAGTAACGGTCTTTCCGAACCCTCATTCTCTTTTTTTGTTCTTCAGTCGCATTCTTATAGCAGTCTAATTCATAGATATGTATCTTATTTTCCAGTTTTTTCACCCCGTTTCTTTGGAATAATTCCAGTTGCAAGAAGATTTTCTGCCTGATTGAAATATTCCTTATTCGCCTGTTCGATCCGTTTAGGCATGTAGTCTATATACTGCTTTGTCATATTTTCATTGTTATGCCCTAAATAATCCCGAATCGTCTGAATGGACACTCCTTCATCATAGAAACTACTTGCCAATGTATGCCTGTAATCATGCGTCTTGAATGTTTCGCCCGAAATATGTATTCCATACTTCTTACAATTTGCTTTGAAGCCCTTAACAAAGGTACCAGTCCTATATGCCCCGCCATCCTTTGATTTAAACAGGAAATCGGTAGGTTTAATATGATGCTTTTTTATATAAATTTTCATAATTTGATAAAGCACCAATGAAATTGGTATCATTTTCTCCGTTTTCATTTTAATTTGATAAACCTTAATCCATGCATCTTCCCCATCCCAATAATACGCACCTCCTTTTAATGTACATACCTCACTGATCCGTAGTCCTGTTGCCCATAAATTTAGGAAAATAAGTCTTTGTACTTCCGGAAAAAACTTTAGCTTTTGTAATATTTCCATATACTCATCTTCCTGAACACTTCGATCATGGTGATATGGAAAAACTTTCTGGATGTAATAATTCGGATCAAAAATTATTCTCTTGATATGTCCTTTAGCATTTAAGTACACAAAAAATCTGTGAATATCAAATATCTGTCTGTTTACTGTTTCTGCTTTAATTTCCTCTTCCTGCAGAAGTTTGAAATACTCTGCTATCTGTTCTTCCGTAATTTCACATATGGATTCCAATGTGTTAAAGTAAACTAGAAATTTTTTAATATAACACAATTGATTTCGTATATTTCCAAGTGCTAAATCACCGATACCTACTTGATATTTCATATACTCTTGCAGCAATTCTCTGTTTCTCTCATTCGTCACTTCGTAAAAACTGAGTCGCTGCACAGGATTGCTTGGATTTACACGCTCTGGTGCAAAATTAAATCTTTCCATATACCAGACATTTGCATGCCAGTGAATTTCTTTTCCACTCATAAATAGTATTTTGCGGCTGTTATCCACAATCTGCATACTATTCTTCACATTTGCAACTTTCCTGGCTACAATTGTTTCCAATTTCTTTATTTGCTCCAGTTCAAGCCGCTCGATATCATCAATTCCTTCCTCTACGCAAAACTCATACATCCACCTTAAAGGAAGTAGATAGCGCACTCTGCGATCCTTGCTGTCTTTTATATTTCTCAAGGCATAGCATAAAATCTGAAAAATTTGTTTTTTTAAAGTTTCTGGCACCTTTTGACTAAAATCCCATACCAGTTCGCTTTTATCTTGGATATAATCAAAATCTGATGCTATGTCCTGATCCGGTATATAGGGAAGAAAAATCACTTGCCCTTCATACTTGAGCCGCTCTTTATTTCTTCCAGAAAGGGTTTCCATTTCTTTTCGGATATCAAACTGTTTGATCCGATCCAATGTCTTCAAATATTCAAGACCTTTAGAGGAAGTTTTTGTCCTGCGCAACTCACTTTCATACAGTTCTCTGATTCTATAATCAATTTCCTTTACATGATGAATTCCCTGCCGTATCAAGAAATTCCTGACATTTCCTTTCAAGCGTTCTTGCACTGTATTGCACTGCTCAATTTCATCCAACAACTCTTTATACTCTTCTTGGATGAGAGTCTTCTTCAAGTTTCGCAGGAACCCAGTTCGCTCAAATACCTGTTTCTTTGTAAAATTCCCTGTTTCACGCAAAAAGATTTTATAATTACGGAAATCCTGTTCTTCTATAAGGAAAACATCATATATCCCTACACCTTTTAGGTAGGACTCTGCACACTCCCAGTATGTACTCGGTACATTTATATCTGTTATCAACTGGTTGTGAAGATAATCCGCTTTATCCTGTGATTCCGTATTCAATAATCTTAATGCAATCACATACTTCTCCTCCTTCCCTAAAGTAATTTGTCAATTTCATAAATGGACTGATGTTTTCTATAAAATTCATCACTGACATCCATCAACTCCTGATCCGATATATTTAAATATCTCATTGTTGTTTCTATATTTCGATGCCCAAGCGCTTGACTGATAAGTTCCAGCTTCCATCCAGCCTTCCGGCGAGCATTTGCAAAATAATGCCGCAGCATATGTGGTGTTACTTTAATCCCAGTCTTCTTCTGCAGCCGTTCCATCAATGCATAGACGCCTGAGTCCTGCATCGGTTTTCCTGCATAATCTCCCGAAATGTTAATAATCAAGTATTCCTGCTGGAAAATAAGGTCTTTATATTCCTCTATATAAAACTGCAGAATTTCAAAGGTGGCATCGCTGATTTTTGCCTTTCTGTATTCTGCATTCTTAGCCCTGGCTCCATTTTCATTATCTTCTCTAAAATTGACATACAGTAAGTGTCTTTCATAATCAATGTCTGTCGCATACCGGACTCCCAAAAGTTCCCCGATGCGAAATCCCGTTTCTGCTAATAATAAAAGCAGGATTTGATCGCGACAATTGGCACATGCCTTTAATAAAATCACGATCTTATCCTGCTCTATGGTCTTCCCTATATGTCCTTTTTCCTGTAGATATCCATGAAATGTATTCCGATATAATGTTCTTTTTACTCCCACTGAATTATGTACAATAATTCTCATATCAGAGAGGACTTTCAATTGCTTTGTAGATTCATCCTGCTGTCCAGAAAATCTATAAAATCGGAACACCTCTTTTAAATACGCATTACAGGTCTCATTATATGGTTTCTTTTTGTAACTATCTCCACTATGCAATCCTGCCTGTAACCATATCAAATAGTCTGTAAAGTGTTCCTGCTGCTTATTATATGGCATCTCCCATACATCATCTAACTGAATGCCAGTCTCATCTATATAATTCAGATAGTATGAAATGGCTCCTGCACTTCTTCTGATAGTGTTAGGTGACAATTTTGATCTTTTTTTATGCATTAGATACTTGGAGGGCAGTAATACTATATCCTGGCTCTCCTGTTCACGAATGAAATAATATTTTTCGTGATTATCTATCTGGGAATCCACAATATACCTTGCCATATTACTTTACTCCTTTCCTCTAACGCTATACACAGTATACCGTGTTACTCTTCTCATAGCTATCACACAATGTAACAATCTTTCCTTTTCAAACGAAGCATTATCAATAAACAACGTCAATCGATTTGATAACTCCCTGCTATTCCAAATGCAATACCTGCAGTTAACAAAAATCCAATAATTCCAACTGCCGCAACAATCAATATCCCAATCATGATCGTTCTACCTCCTCAACAATCTCTATAACATCTGACATTCTGCCATCGTAACCTCTTCATCTTCCATAGCAAAATATTCATCTGCCACATTGCGTTCCACCGCCAAAATCTCTCCAGCCTCCTTCTCTCCCAGCTGGATCGGCGCCAAATACTCAATAATTCTCCCACATAATTTCTGGTCCGGACAAACATCCAGCATCCCCATACAGGTATTCACAATCAGGCGATCCAACACATCGGTAATCACTATTTTTTTAGCATCATATCCTCTCGCACCGATAAAATTTGCCAAGTTCTCCGGGGTCAGTGCCAACATATATTCTTTTCTGGCTCCCCCACCATATGGATACTCATAGGCATATCCCATCGTTTCTGTGTCCATGATCCGTTCTACCATATTCTTTTCTTCTGCTCTCATAAAATCTTCTCTCCTATTTTTTCAACTGCCAAACTCAATTTTCCCTTCCAATGGCGAATATGCATCGACATCATAGCTTTCCTGAAGGATCTGAAATCTTGCGAGCTGCATGGATGATCTGGACAGCCTGCCACGGTTTACAATCAAAAGAACATCTACCTGTTCTCTCTGAACCGCTTCTATAAAATGACGAAATCCATTTCGATTCCAAAGCGGAGTTGTCCCCACATCACTGGAACTTCCAACCAGTTCAAATCCCATCTGCTCTCCATAATCAATCAGCTGTTTAAACTGACTTTTTAATGCACCATTTCTATCTTCCGGTGCATCAATCGCACAATAGATCCACGCACGTTTTCCCTGACCCATTCCTGCCTCCTGCTCCTTTTCCAAACACCCTTTATGTTCTTCTCTGTACTGTTACACCAAAACTCACGAGAATTGCCTCATCTACTTTACGCATCATGGCTCCACTCAGACTTCCTACATACCCTCTTAATCTTATCCGGTCAATCGTCCTTACCTGCTCCAATAAAATAACAGAATCATTATGGAGTCCTCTTACATGATTTCCCAATTCGATATGTGTAGGTATCCAGTGCTTATTAGGCCGACTTGTAATTGCTGCCACAATGACGGTTGGACTGTAACAATTACCAACATCATTCTGAATAATCAAAACCGGCCGGATTCCCCCCTGTTCAGAGCCTATTACCGGCATCAGGTCTGCATAATATATATCTCCTTTTTTTATCGTAACACTTCCCCTCCTTCCATCTACTTTGGACTACGAATGTTCCTACTCTTTATGAAAAGTCTCTATCTCTATGTAATTCTGCCGTCATATGGCAAATGCCCTTTTTCCAGCTTACGCTGATGACCTCGCCTGCCAAAAGTTCATCAGCTCGGATTCCCTTTCCCAGCTCCTTCTTGGCTGCTTCTTTCTGCCCTTCCAAAAGTATGGATTTTACCTGGTCAGAATTCAGAAATAAATATCCTTTCGATGTCATAAAATGAAAATTGCTGTCAGAATATAATTCCATAAATTCTTTGACACGCATATACATCTTCCTCCTTATCATTTTGTGATTTAGAACACAAGGATAGCGGCAGCCTTATCCAGCTGATCTATCTTTCCTTTTCCGCTGGATAAATATAAAGCTGCCGCCATAGTTTCTGTTAAAAATCACTTGTTCTTCATTTTCAAAAGTTCCTATTCGACACAACTTCCCGGAACCAGATATCGGAAATACTGATATTCCTGTTACAACCGATATCTTTGGGCGGCAACACTGACCAGCCATGGCTTAAGGCTGTCATGGGATTGTTCCCCTCCGAGGGTCTCTCCGAGCCGCCCTCATTGCGTGTTCCCGTTTTGCGGGGCTGTGACTGGACGGAAGTATCATTATAGGCTGTTCAGGTCATTGCAGGCAGTCTGCCAAAACTGCTTTAAGGACAAATTTTTTTCGCTCTGCACCTTTGATGTCATCTTATTGACAGACACTCTGACTATCTGCAGGTGGTCGTGGCGGATTTTCCTTTGTGCTTTTCCTTTTGGGCTGAACAACTAAGGTATCTGTATTGCCGGATATGACTGTTTCACACAGTTTTTGCCAAAGAACAGAAAGAGAAATCAGTCCCCTTCACTTCTTTCCACGCTGGCAGAGAAGTTTGAGAACCAAAAACAGAAAAATAATTAAAATAATTTTCTCAGTTTCTCTAAAATCTTCTGTCTCCGTTTGTTTATCGCCTTCTGTGACAATCCAAGTACCGAAGCTACCTCCCGTTCCGTCCGTTCCTCAAAATAGAGTTCCTGAATCAACCACTGTTCTTCTTTCGAGAGTTCTAAAAGGAATTTATGTAACTGTTCACACTCTATTTTTTTCAGAATCTGATCCTCAACACTTCTGTTTTCTTCTGGAAATTGCACAGCCATTTCCTGCAGGCGTTCATAGGAATCCTCTCTGCTAGGAATGGTCATTTTCTCTCCTGTTTTAGGATCTACGATATTTCTTGCTCTTTTTAAGTCATATTCCTGATACTGCATTTTTCTTTCACTTGTTCTCAATACAGCGATTACTTCCTCGCTGGCTTCCGGATACATTTTTCTAAAATCCGGTATCTTATACGGTTTTGCCATGTTCCTGTCCTCCTTAGTTTTCGTTGGGTGGTGAAAACGAAGGACAAGTGGCGGACTACGACATAGGTTTCTGGCAATCCTCAAGCAAAAGCTTTTCTCCATACGCTGCTCCTTAGAAAAAAAGAAGCCAACGGGAAGATCCCGCTGGCTCTTAACAAATTTGAAATTGGATGCAGCGCACAAAACACTATAAAAAAAGACCCCATACATTTCTGTATGAGATCTTCTCGCTCAGCACACTGACCATCCAGTGTACTGACTATAACATGAGAGAAGTCGGACTTTCAGTAGGACTATTGTCGGACTTTAGTCGGACTATTTAATTAATATGAAGCGTTCTCGGTTTGCTTCCGTCACTTTCAATCAGATGTTCTTCCTTCAATTGCCGAAGATAACCATGCACAGTTGATGGGGAACGATACCCTAAACCTTTTCCGATATCCCGCACAGTAGGCGGATATCCATACCTTTTTATGTATTGCTCAACAAAATACAAAACTTCCATTTTCTTTTTGTTGCTCATAAAACCACCTCTCCTCTATTCATAAAGTAACGGTTCTTCCAAAGCCTGTTTGATTTGAGGAAGAGCACTCCCCCAAAGGGATAGACCGAATATTTTAATTGCTTCCTTTTTTCTATCATAATATGTGCTTCTTTCCATCCGAAGCGTTTCCAGTAATTCAGGTTCTGTATATCGGAACCGGCTTAAATAACACTTAAACACAATGTCAAAATAAAGCTGTGGTGAATATGGAAAATCACGCATTTTAACCATGGCCGAGTCTACCAGTTCCACAAGCCACTTGGTCTGGAACAGGCTTTTTACTGTTTCTTCAAACTTTTCCCTCTCTACAGTAGGAGCAAAATCATTCAGATATAGAAGCCCCTCCTCCAGTTCTCTGCCATAACAATATTCTGCTTCTTCACGAAGCATTGCAGCACGGTCACAGGCCGTCCAGCATACATTTCGATAAATAGATAATAACAATTTTGACCTTTCATATAAATTTTGTTCATCCAGATGCTGCATCACACACAGCATCTGAATACTGTTTTTTGCCAATGAGTTTTTCCGTCCCATAAGCCCCTCCTATCTTACCGGTTCATAACTCCCGGCATAATCAAACCATGATCTCGGTATTCCGGCATCTTCAGATCCTTCATCAAGGCCGCTGGATAGATAGCCCTTTTTCCAAATCGCCGCCGAATTTCCTCAATCGCCAGAAATAATTTTTCTTCTTTCTCAAGCCGGATTGGATCCGAAAACAAACAGATTTGCTCCGGTTCTTTTGCTGATACCAAGTTGATTGCACGAACAGTTACCGAACGCACAGGTTCCTTCCAATCATAATTTCTCTGAAATAGTTCCCTCGCCAGTTTAGCAATTTCCAAAGGCACTATCGTCGGAAGGGAAAGTTGACCTTGATACTGCCTTATAAATAGTTCCTGACTGCGAATCGCTATCTGAACCCCCTGTGCTTTCAATCCATGAATCCTTAATCGATGTCCTATGTCCTGGCATAATTCCAGAATAACCTTCCAGACCTCCTCTTCTGTTTTAAGATCTGCTGTACAAGTAATTCCATGCCCCACACTTTTCATCGGAGACACAAAGTCCTTCTCCATTACCGGACTATCATCCAGACCATTTGCATATGACCACAGCATCAGCCCATTTTTACCAAGAAGCTGGTTCACATAATCATGATCCATTTCTGCCAGATCTCCTATCGTATAAATTCCAACTTGCTCCAGCTTCTTTGTAGTTGAGCGGCCACAGAATAATAATTCCGATACCCGAAGCGGCCAAACCTTTTGTTTCCATTCTGATTCTTCAATGCTAGTTATGGCATCCGGCTTCTTCATATCACTTCCCAGTTTTGCAAATATTTTATTGAATGAAATTCCTATACTAACAGTCAATCCCAGTTCATTCTTCATCCTGCAGCGAATCTGGTCTGCAATTTCTTTTCCAGAACCATAAAGAACCTGACTTGCTGTCACATCTAGAAAGCACTCGTCCATTCCGTAAGGCTCTACCAGGTCTGTATATTCCTGATAAATCTCTCTTGCCATATTGGAATATTTTAAATACTGTTCATACTGGGGTGGAACCAAAATCAAATCCGGACAAAGTCGTTTTGCCTCCCAGTTAACCATCCCTGTTTTTATTCCTGCTTGTTTCGCTTTCTCTGATTTTGCAAGAACAATTCCATGACGGTTTTCTGTGGACCCGCACACTGCTACTGCTTTTCCCTGTAGCTCTGGGTTCAGCATCATTTCTACAGAAGCATAAAAACAGTTCATATCGCTATGAAGGATTGTCCGATTCATATTCTGTACCCTCTTCCAATTTTTTCTAGCAAGTATTAGCACACTTATTCTTGACAGTTTGCACACTTACCATTATAATTTGCATATAGTCACTGATACTTGCTAACTCTTGCTAATTCAAATATTAGCAACTACATGCACACTTGTCAATAGCACAGTTAGCAAGTTTACGCACACTAAAACGAATGGAGGTCTGACATGAAATCTTTTGGTGCTAAAGTTAAAGAACAACGCGGAAATCTTGGATTAAGTCAGAAACAATTAGCAGAAAAAGCCGGAATGGGTATCCGGACAATTACTTCTTATGAATTAGGCGAAAGAAAACCATACCAGGCACAGCTTTATAAACTGGCAAAGGCACTGGAGGTATCAACCGAGTATCTGCAGAACGATAACATAGAGGATCCATCTTACGGCTTAGACCGCATGGAATATGTAGAAGATATGAGAAAAAATAGCGGAACCAGGGAGGCGTTGGATCTACAGAAAATGCTGGCTGAGAACACAGCTCTTTTTGCAGGAGGCACTCTAAGCGAAGAAGCAAAAGATGCTTATTTTCAGGCAGTTGCCGAAGCATACTATGACTGTAAAAAAGCAGCCAGAAAAACCTTTGGCAAAAAGAAAAATCCACAATAATCTTCTCCCGTAATATAGTCCGAAAGGAGGGAGCTGTTTTGACTATTCAATCCATATCTGAAGAAGTCAGACGGATCCAGAAAAAATATGGTGAATCGGATCCATTCCGTCTGGCACAGGCAATGAAAATTATCGTGGTATTAAAACCGATGGGAAGATATAAAGGGTGCTGCAAAGGATTTTATGTTCAGCACCGCAGAATCAAACATATCACAATCAACAGCGATTTACCGGAAGTGATTCAACGGGTCATACTAGCTCATGAAATTGCTCACTCCGTGCTTCATACAAACATAACAGCTGCGTTTCATGAATTTACACTATTTGACGATACAGATCGGCAGGAATATGAAGCAAATCTCTTTGCTGCCGAACTGCTGTTATCCGATGACTGCGTATTAAATGCATTAAACGAAGACCAGTTTTTCTTTCAGGCAGCCAAAGCTCTTTATGTACCAGCAGAATTACTGGACTTTAAATTTCGTGTCATGAAACGTAAAGGTTATAAACTGGAGTCTCCCATCGTATCACATGGGAATTTTCTGAAAACAATTGAATAGGAGGACTACTGATGAACGAAGATACTATCCGCGATATATACTATGTAGAACATAAATGGAACCCCCATTTTTTCTATCTTTCCCCAAAATCATTTTGCCAGGATCTTGAAAAAAATGGCTCCGATCTATACCTTGACTTGTTCCATGCCATGTATCAGGAAGAGTCTGATTATATTTGTCCATATACGGAAAACGATTTTTCCCTTAGAAAAGAACTTTGCAACAATGGGACAACTATCATCTATCAGCTTATTACTCCATCTCCTGTCCTCTCCCCTCTTACCCGGTGTGCCTATTTCTGCTGTCAATTAGATAAGCAGCAATATTTTTACTATACCTCTGAGCTAACACATACCGGTGATTATCTGCTATGCGGATGGACAAAGGATGAAGCACATCTCATTTTCCATTCAGATGCATCTACACTTGAGGAAGAACTGGAAGAAGTTAAAAAACTTTTTAAGGAGGTAGAACTATATGAGCGGTGTTCAGACAGACTGCAAGGTTTATGTAAACGTAAGAGCAGCCTTCCTTCCAGACGGAAAAATGCTTCCAGAAGAACTTACCTGGGAAGACGGAACGCCTTATACAATTGACCGCATTTTGAATGTGAAACCCTCTGTCGCAAGGAAAGCTGGAGGTCAGGGCGACTGTTATACAATTTTGGTAAACGGAAAGCAAAGCCATCTCTTTTTTGAACGCAGTACAAATTTAACGGGAGCTTATATAGGCCGGTGGTTTGTAGAACGAAAATCTTAACCAAAACCCTTATATAAAAAAGATAGCTGTCATTTTACGATATAATGTCAACTATCTTTTTTATATGGCATCATTTTATATTAACGCATTCCAGATGCACACTCTCCCATATTAATGTCCAGCACCCCTCTGAGCGGCTGGATCAGAGCGTCCTCATACTGGCACTTCCACTGAATCTCCCGGCACATCTGGCCATCCGCCACGCCGTCTATGGTTTCCCCATCCTGAATGGGGTTATCATGCTCCAATATGTACGATGCCACATTGTAGGCGTGATTTACCACCCAGTTGGGGTCCATGTCGTGGAAGTGGTACTGGAGGTCGGGCAGGAACAGGGTGCTCATGCCCACCGTGTCGATGAGCATATCTTCGGTGCCCTCAATGTTAAAGAAGCGGACATTGACGCCAAAGCGGATGAACCGATCCGAACCTTCAATCTGGTGAGAACGCACATCCTCCGCCAGAAACAGTTTGCCGCAGTTCTGGAAATAGAATGCCTCACAGGTGGGGTATAGCTCCGCCAGAGCCTCCAAAAAGTCGGCATCCAGATTGGCACGCTCCAGCGCCGGAAGCGCCGCAGACAGCATATCGGTGGCTACCACCTGATATTTGCACTCCCGGAAGATCCGCTCCCGGTCCTCCTGGCAGTCCCACATCTGGCTCATCAGGAAGGCATCAAAGCCTTTGCCCTTGAACTTGTCGCATTTCATCACCATCAGCTGCACCGGGCATTTTCCGTCCTTGAACTCTGCAATATGCTCCTGTGCGGCAAAGCCAGCCATTTTCTTATCATAACAGAAGCACTCTGTTGATCCGATGTGCTTCTCCATTACAGCAGTCATTTTTTCTTTATCCGGCATTTCTACCGGCTCTTTGAACAGCATCTGAATGAGATAGGGGCCACCGGGCTGGGGGCCTTTTTTGTCGTTCAGATTTTGCCGGAAAACTTGATTGCTCATTTAGTTTCCTCCTTATAGCAGTAGATTATGTGGCAATGGACAATCACTACTTTGTGTGTGGAGTTACTCCAAAGGCTAAAAAAAGAACCACACAAAACAGAATCAGTCCGATGAAGTTGCGTTCTATCAGCAGTTTTATAGCCATGAGAAGCAGCAGACTACAAACCAGAATAATAATACCGTTCATTTTCTTTCTTCCTCTCTGTTAGCGAACAGCTTCCACCGGAACTCCAGTTCTTTCTGGACAAATTCTTTCGGCAGACCCCGGGGATTGGCGATGAGATACCATACCCGAAAGGTGCGTTTCTTCGGATCTGTTTCCTGCTGGTAGAGCTGATAGCCCGCCTCATCCTCCTGCGTCCACTGTCCTGTCTGCCGCTTGGCCTGCACAAAGGGTTCCACCACCTGGTCCAGTTCCTCTCTGGTGCGGCTTGAGGCCCAGGCATGATCCACATCCTTGGCATGGGACTGGTAGAACAGCAACTTTCCGGTATGGGTCTTCGCCTTGCACTCCGGCGTTCCGCGCAATTCTGCCTGACGGCGGTACTCCTCCATCTGCTCCGCCGTTCCGTACCGTTTCACCATCTGCTCCCGCACATAGATGAACCATCTGTAGTCCTCCGCCTCGGTGAAGGGGGCGCAGACCGACTGTAATGCCTCCACGGGGTCTGCCTCGAAGCGGTCGATGAAGTCAAGGTAGTGGGCTTTGATCAGGGGCAGAAAGGTGTCCAGCAGCCCGGTGTTCAGCCGCAGGTCCTCTGTCAGCATCCGAAAGAATGAACCGCCTGTTGTGGGTTCAATTCTGAAAGAGTAGAGGTAGTCATCTCCCTGCTTTATGATACAGCTGAAACCCACCTCCACATTTCCATGGCCGATTTCGTAGTCTATGTAGTTGTAGCGGCTCCGGTCAAACCAGATCTGATAGGTCAGCCCGTTTTTCGTTTTCTTTTTGAAGTCGCCTTTTTTCAGACGCTTCCAGCCCTTTTCCTCCAGGCCCAGGCCGTTCCATAGGTAGTCCAGAAGTTCCTGGAATATATCTGCCGGGCGTTTTTGTTCCACGGACTTCACCTCCTGATGAATCCTCTTTAATAATCAAGCAGGATGGGCACCTGCTGTTCCTCGGCAAACCGCATGGCCCGCCAGAACATGGAGAAGGCAAACTTGGCAAGGGATTGGGTGTCATACTGGGTGTGTTCCGGGATGTCCGCCTTGCTGTACTGTCCATCCGGGCCCAGGGTCCCGTCTACCGGGTATCCCTCCGTGTCTGCCCAACCAAGGATGGTATCCTCATCTGCCTGCCATGCCAGCTGGTTCAGCTTTTCCAGTTCCTTCCGCAGTCCGCCCAGGGTGGCGATCATCGCCTGATCATCGGTGGGCAGAGGCGCCTGAAAGAAGAAGGCATCCGCCAGAGGCAGCCACCAAGTTGCGCCCCGAAGCAGGGACCACACCCGCTCCTCGTCCGATGCAAGACGGGCGACCAGAGGATGCTCCCCGAAGATCCAGTCCTTCTCCACGGTGGAAGGCACCGGTTCCTCGTATGTACGACAGGCGGCCACCAGCAGCATAGCGCCGAAGGCATCCCAATCCGGCTTGTCGGTGTAATAAGGTTTCTCATTATCTTCAAGCCAGGGAGCGTAGGGGGGCTGGCCCGGCTGAGAAATGGCGCTCAAGATCTGATCCCGCCAGTTCTCCACCGCCGCCTGAACCTCAGCCGGGGACATTTCTTCCTCGTTATCAGCAGGTTCCCCATCCGGGGTGATGCAGTTGAAGGAGTATCCGTTTTCCTCCGCCCACTGCTGGACAACGGTTTTCCAGTTGTGAGAATAGTACCGGGTCAATGTTCCGGCGTAGATGTCAAGTCCCATAGTATTGCCTCCGTTTCTGTTCGGTCAAAACCGTTCCAGGGTACAGTCGTGCCCGGAATGGTCTGTATCCAAAATGATTTCCACAATGGTGTCCATAGTCACTTTTCCGAGATTACGGACGCTTTTTTCATAGGCCAACCACTGGATGTGGATGGGCTGTCCATACTCATGCCGTCCAAAACCGCCCCGGAGAATATCGTTGAAAGCGTTCAGGTTCCGACCGTTCTTCCGGTCCAAACCAAAGGTAAACACCCGCTCCACCTCGTCATAAAAACCAGCCATGTTAGAAAAGCGGCGACCGTCGATGGTGAACTTCTGCCGCTGTGGTTGCTCCGCTGTAAACACCCGGTCAATCTGCTCCAGATTATACTCCAAGATCCAGCCATGAAACTGATGGTAAAGCGGCAAAAGCAGTTCTCTGGAACTGCCCAGCACATCCAGCCCCCGGTCATCGTACAGGTGGTAGAGGAACGGTCCAGGCCCTGTCAGATAGACGCTGGACACAAAGCCGGCCCAGCCTCCGATATCTCCCAGAATGATCTCCTGCAAAAGTTGCTCCGGCTGAAAGGTAATCCCGCTGAGATCCCAGTAAAACTGCACTTGTGCATGGGTATCCCCATCTTCGTCCAGCTCTATGACCGGAAGTTGCTCATTGGGAACCGGGAGTCCCATTCGCTGCCGGATAACGGTCAGCAGGGACTCGGCAGGTTCTTCATCGGGATATCCGTCGATCCGCAGAAGGTCCGGCACCTCCGGAAGTGCCCGATAGATCGCGGCGGCCCGGTCCAGCGCCCCCTGAACATAGGCGGGGTTGGTTCTCAGCTTCGCCGCACTCCTGTCCAGATAGATTGGTTCCTCCCCGCCGATCTCAAACCGAATGCCTACCGGCGCATGGTAGAACAGAGGGTGTTCCAGTTCAGCCATGCCCAGCTTATGTAAAATATCTTCAAACCGCTTTGCCAGCATAGTATCCCTCCGCCTTATAACATTTCATACAGCAGGGCAACGTCGCCCCGCACCAGTTCCAGATGGGAGCGCAGCGTTTCAAGCCCGCTTTGCACCGCCTCGGTGGGCAGGTCCCAGTCAGGGGCAATTTCAGCGGCCAGCTCCGGGAGGTCCCACTCCCGCAGAGCTGCCAGCATATTATACGCCAGATCTCGCTCCAGCAGAGCGCAGTCCAGGGTGTCCTCCGTCTGGGGAGCAGGAAAACGGACATCCAGATCCAGCTCGCTCTCACACCAGTCCCAGATGGCCATATAGACCACGCCGGAGCAGTCTCCGTTGGACAGTTCCTGCCGCTGGCCGTCTTTGAGAAGATAAAAGGATGCAATCTGTGACATGGTGATTCCTCCTGCAAGTTAATCTTACGCGTCTCCTCTTTGCTCCAGCAAAGCAAAAACTTCATTCATATCCATTTCGAACATGACACTGTTTGCCTGCACCGGTGCAAAGTAGTAGGCAACTTTTTCTGCGCCAAATTCCTGCTCTATCTGCTCCCATTCTGAAGTGGGATAAATACAGAAAGCGAGGGTATCGCTACCGAGCGAGCCCATATACCAGCGGAGCTGATACTGCGGCGACAGATACTCCTGAATACTTCTCAGTGTAGTGTCACGGTCGGTACAATCATCTGCGTAGGGGATCGGTGCGCTGACACCATTCTTTTTCATAAAAATATCAACACCGCGTTCTTTTTCTGTTTCCACACATTCAAACTGAATTTTATCTTCATCAGGCAGTTTTTTATTGAAGTATTCGATGATAGATTCATCAAAATCTCTCCAGTCCACCCAGATCAGAGCATCGCTTTCCCAAAATTCGTCCTGATGTTCCTCAGGTTCCGATAAAAACTTTCTGATTTCTTCCATACCGCTTTCCTCCGTTTTGTTTTCTTACTGTAATTTATTATATCTTTTTCAGATACTCCCGGGAAGCATTCGATGAACTCCCGATTCCGCTTAGGGACATCGAACCCCCTCCGATAGGGGAAGAACCCCTCTCGTTCCACATCGTCCAGCAGCTTCGGCAAGTCGGAAAACCGGGCGAAGAACGGCAGGGCATAGTCCCGGATCTGCCCGGAAATCTCCTGGATGGAGCGTTCCCGCTCCAGCAGAGTAGATACCTCATAGCGGGGGAAGTCATCATACCGGTGGGTCAGCCGGGCGATGGAGGTACCAACGATACCATCATAGGTTTCCTCCGTCCCTTCCTGCTCACTGCGCCACTGGGCAATCACCGGGGAACTCACATCGAAGAAGGCAGTAAAAGTGGTGGAGCCAAAGCAGATAGAGGGGGAAAAGTAAAAGGAGAACACAAAGATGCCGTCTTTTTTGTAGATGTCATTTTTGCTCTTACGGTATTTGTAGCCCAGCGGGATCAAAGGCTCCGCGATCCGCTCACAGGTATAGACGAAGATCTCGCGGGGCTTGGTTCCCTTGGGAAAATCCTTCTTCTCCATGTTGCCACCTCAATCAAAATCCATCCAGACCAGGTGCTTTCCGCAGTGGAGGCACTGGAACAGATAGCATTGCAGGTGCCCGCCATTGACGGATTCCCGGATCATATCTTTCTGCTCCTCGTCCCACATGGGATCGTCCAGCACCTCCTCCAGCACACCCAGTGCCCGCAGTTCTCTGGCACCCACATAGCCCAAAAAGGCACAGTAGTCGCCGCAGTGAGCACGCCAATATTCCTGCTGCCAGCCGGAGTAGCCGGGGGTGCGGTGGATCAATTCGTCCAGCTTCTCCGGATCGTCTACACCATCATCCAGAGAGAAATCATCTTGAAAACTACCGTCATATTTCCGGACCGCTTCGCCGCTGGCGATGCACTCTGGGCACAGATATGCAATATCCTCCACTGAAAAGAACGGATTTGTATAGAAAACATGGGTCGTCTTGCCACAGCAGTCGCAGACAACGCCATCCGCGGACTCCTCAAAAGCGCCGGTTTCCAAAGGGTAGGGGTGATACCGGAAGGCGGGCAGACCCAGCTGGGCCCGCCGCTCCTTCTCATTCTGCTTTTCCTCTGGTGTTTGGGGCTTGGGGATGGCGTAGTGATTGCCCCAATTTTCCGCATAGTCCTTCAAGACTCCCAACCGCTTGAGGGTCTTCTTGTCGGAACGATTTCCAATTTGGCAGAGCAGTTCGTAGGCATCCTTCTTGAAGTCCAGCAGATCATACACATCCACCAGCACTTCCTTGGCCTGCTTGTCTTCCGACAGCTCCAGTTTCTCCTTGAAGGTATAGAGAGCACGGACACTGTCTGGATCTCCTTCTGTCTCCCGAAACTGCTTTTGGAGTTCAATATATTGCTTCAGGTATTCGTTCATGGTCACAATCTCCCATCAATCCCACCAGAAGTACCAGACGGTGGACTGCCGCAGCACATCCGCCAGATTGCCCACAGTGGGGTCATCCTGCTCCTGATCCACGATGTCCGGGCAGAAGCCGTACTGCTCTGTGGCAACTTCCATAGCCTGCTCCTGGGAAACAGGGGCCGGGAGCAGGAACTCCAACTCATCGTGGCTCATAGCGGCGGGGATGGCACCATGCTGCTCAAACCAGTATTTTGCCACCGCCATCAGTTCCGGCGTATCGGGACACTCGTTCCAGTTCCCAAAGGGCAGGTAGGCGAAGATCTCCCAGGGGTTCTTGACCGGAATTTTGGCCAGAATGAGCGGATAGGTCATGTGGCTATCCGAATCCCAATAGCAGGAGAAGCGGTCATTGTCATAGCCGCCCTCCATCTCGCCCAGGACTTCCTCCTCCCAGTCCATGTCATCGTCCTCGGCTTCTTCCTTACGCTGGCCGGTCAATTCCTCCAAAACCGCCTTTCCGTCCTTGACGGGAGCGGCCAGCATCTTCTTCCGGTACTCCATTACCGTTTTGAGGTCAAATTCATAGAAGTCCGCATCATGCTCCGGATCGGCGTTCATTACCAGACACTCCAACAGCGTTTCATCATCCGCCTGGATAAGCACGGGAACAAAGCCCTCCCGTACCCCCAGCCGCTGGGCGTAGCTGTATGCCGACCTGATGGGGTCATCATCCTTCATGGAGGGGAAATAGGTACACTCGCAGTCCAGATACTCCATGATGGCCTGGGCCACCTCGGAAGGCTCCAGCGTGTCCCCGTCGAAGTCCTGTCCCTGCCAGTTTTCAAAACGTTCCCCGATCACCTCTGCCATAACCTGATAGTAGTCCTCGTCAAAGGGGATGAACAGGTAGGCTTCGTCCTGGAACTCAGCGGAGTGATACCGCTCCGGGCCGAAGAAGCGGAGGGCGTTGTCGTCAACATCGGCAGGATAGTAGGGGCTGTCGCCCTCTCCGTAGTAATAGCCTGCAAAGGCACGGCCTTGCTGATTGAATAGCACAGAGAACAGACAGCCGTCCAGCTCATCCCGGATAAACTCCCGCAGATCCACACTGGCAGGGTCAGCTTTGACCTGTTTGGCCACTTCGCTGTATTCTTTCAGGAAGTCCTCACCCATCAGGTCGTGCTCCATGCACCAGCGCAGGTAGATGGCCATGTGGTTATAAGCATTGATGGGGTCAATAGGCAGTTCCTTCTCCTCAATGCTCTCAAGGTGATAGGAAGCGTCGTCCATCTCACCGTCAAAATCATCATTGGAAAGGGTGCCACGGGTGATAGCATTCTGGCGAGTGGGGTTTACGACAAAACTGATCCCCCTCATCTTGTTCAGCAGAGCGTCTACATCATGTTCCAGTTTATAGTCCAACTCGTCCTCATAAAGCGGAATGACCTGATAGAAGTTGACCTCCTCGCCGCCCGGCAGAGTGCAGACCTCGCTGCCATCCTCCGTATCCTGGAGACCGATCAGGGTAGCAGTACACAGTTTGGTGTTGTCTGCAAATGGTTCCCGGTTCTCCACCGTATGACCATGCCCCAACCAGCTGTCACAGTTGATGGGCAGACGGGCCAAGGATTTCAGCAGGCGGATGGGCCAGTACCACTTTTCGTCTTTCATGGACTCCTGATCCAACTTCCAGTCCGCAGGCAGCGCGATAGCCAGCTCCGCCCGCTCCAGCTTGTATTCCGCCAGTTCCACCGGCACATTCATCCGGTGGGCACCCATACCCATGGTGACCAGGGTGTAATAGTCCCGCTCCTCAGTGGGCGGCACCATGCAGATGTCCACATGGATGTCGGGAGAAACCAGCTCGTGGAACACATTCTCGACCTTGCCGAAATACTGCTCAATGTGCCCCTCGACGGCCTCCATCTCCTCCTCGGTGTAGACTTCGGGATTACTGAATTCTTCCTCATCCTGCGTGTCATCATTGTCTGAGTGGTCGCAGCTGTCATCCTCCGGATCTCCCTTTATAGGCTCGTAACTGATTTTCAGGGTCATCTGCTCCTCCGGCAGAGAGACGCCGGGGCTGCGGGTGATGGTGTGCTTATCGTCCGCGGAAAAGCCGATAGTCTCGCCGTCTTGTAGCGTCACATCACACGCCAGCACATAGGAGGCAAGGCTTGCCAAAAAGTCCCGCAGTTCCTCCGGCTCGGCGTCGGTGTTCAGCACCTCCATCTCCTCCTTGCCAAATACATCCATGCCGTAGGTGTAGCCGTTCAAGCCATCCTCGCTCCGGTACAGGCCGAACCAGACCCAGTTGAAGATGGGCAGCTCGTCCTCTTTGAGCATATCGGCAAAGCCCTCGTAGAACCGGGGCTCAAACACCACGCCGCTGGTGTAGACGCCGGTGGCATAGCTCTGGCGGCAGCAAGCGGCCATCAGCTTGGTGAAGAGCTTGCCCTTCTCCAGAACCTTTTCCTCTTTGCCCAGCACCGCCACCATGATATGGGCACAGTGCTCCCTGGCGATTTTCACCGCATCCGGCCACATATAGTTGTTTTCCGCATTTACCTCGGCCTCACCACCGGGGATAGGGGAGGAGGCCAGGCTGACGGCGGCCAGCATATCGCCTACTTCAAACACCAGGGCGTCATCGTCCTTTTCCTCGCTGGCGTCGTATTCATCCACGGTGATGTCCCATTTTTCCTTCATGTCCCGGATGAACTGCTCTTTATCCCATTCTGCCTTGGACAGGAGGACAAAGCCGGTGAAGACGCCTGTGTGGCTGTTTTCCTCCCCGTCAGCGTCATCTTCCTCGTCGAGATCGTCTGTATCTTCTTCATCCGGATCATACAGGGATTCATGCTCCAGTCCCCGGATAAATTCCTCAAAGCTGTCTGCCAGATGGGAAATTTTATAGTTATTTTCCTGATCCACATGGACCACCGCAGGCTCTCCCTGGGGACCGCAAGCCCGGTAGTCCAGGAAAACCATATCGTGTCCGGCGCTGGGACAGTCGCAGATGGCCACGCCGATGGCGGGATACTCCCACTCATCGATCATAAACTGGCTGCCCAGCTCTCCGCAGAGGGAGCAGCTCTTTTCTCGCCCGATGCCGAAAATTCCGGTGATGGCCACATGGTCCTCTGCCCAACAGGTAGGCTCATCGCAGGGATAGCAGGTATTCACCGGAATGCCGCCGTTGTGCTGCTTCATCAGCCAGATGTAGGCGGCGGGCAGCTTGTAGCCCAGTTCCTCCTCCACGCTGGCAATCAGCTCATCGGAAGGCGGCTCACTGACATATTCTTTCAGTGCATACCAATTATCATCCCAGAAGTTGGTGAGGTCGAAGCCCTCAAAAGGGGTATTACCAGGCACGAATTTGGCCTTCTTCCGGCCGCGCTGGCGTTTCCGGATCTCCGCCTTACACTCCCGAATCACCGCCGGAGCGTCCTCGTCTTCCGGGTCCAGTTCTGCCCAACGCTGGGCGTAGGGAATGGCCTTTGCCTCCTGGCCATAGAGATACTGATAGCCGTAGGCCATCCGCATATTCCACTCCGCCTTGTCCTGGCCTTCCTCCCGGACGGACTCCAACACCTCAATGGCCCTCAGGAGGGCTTTGTCTCCCTTGGATTTCAAAGTACCTTCGTCATGGTCCCCGATGATGGCGTAGTTCTCCAGTGCACGGGCCAGGGCGTAGGCGGTGCGGTAGTTCCTCCAGTCCTCCGGGATGGCATTCAGTGCCTGGATACAGCGGGTGTACTCGTCCTCGTCGTTCCACTGCTCCAGCTGAGCGAAGAATGCTTCGGCGTTCTGTTGGGTATAAGGAATATAGTCCATGCCCGTAAGCGTTTCATCCAACTCGTCATCCTGATTCTCAGTTTCTGGCCCATCATCTTGTTGCTTTAGGGGTACAGAACCGGCTTCACGGCGGAAGGTGTGGAAGATGGCCCATGGGATGTCCGTGCCTTCAAAGAACTCTTTCGCCATGTTCAGCGCCTCTTGGATGTCCCAGGCGATGAAGTCCACATAGCCGCAGTAGCGGCCGGTGGCCCCGCCGGTGAGAGTGAGCACTTCCGATCCTTCATCAGTGGTAAACACTTCTTCCAGCTTGTCTCGGAAGTCGAAGATCTTCTGACTGCCTTCCTCCTCCCGCAGGGTATCCAGGGGATAGCAGAAGAAGCCCGCCACCGTGCCATCGGCATGGAGATCGTCCATAAAATCATTGTCGGCATTCAGATAGCCGTTGATGAGCGGCACACAGCAAGTGGAGCCCACCATGGTATCCAACCGCCAATCGGCGTCGGGATCTTCATTGGGTTCCATTTTGTAGCCAAGGTAGCTCTCCAGATAGGCTTCCGGGTCGGTGGAGAGTTCCAGCCCCCGCTCCTTCAGAGCGTCGGGAAGCTGAGACAGGAGGAAGGACGGCTCTGTCTTGGGTTCCTCCAGCACATCAAAGCTATCTATGTATCTCATGTGGGGGATCTCGCCCAGCACCTGGTCGGTGAGGGTGGTGAGCATCCACCAGGCCCTACTTTCCTCCTCCCGGAGCATAGGCAGCAGCTTTTCACAGTAGGCGGAGATGGAAAAGCTGTTTTCGCCCTGCTTCTCCAGCCAGATCTGCACATCCTCCCCGGAGATATCCCAGCCATCGTCGGTGCGCAGTCCGATGTTTCGGATGGGCTGACGGCCCACAAGGATGTTCCAGTGCTCCAGCACCTCCTTGGGGGCATGCTTCTGGAAGTAGATCAGCTCAAACAGTTTGACCTTATCACCCTCCGGGGTGAGGATCAGCTCGTACTTCTCGCCGTTAAATCCCATTTCAAAGGAGATTTCATCAAAGACCAGATTCAGGGTTTCCTGCATTTGGGCCACGAGTTCGGCACCGCGGGTGTGATCTTTGTCCTCATCCATCATCTGGCGCAATTCTGCTTCCATTTCCGCAAAGGTTTCCCACCAGTCCTCTGTCCGCTCCCGGAAGCACTCCGAGAACTGCGGCAGGGAAATGCCCTTCTGGCACCAGTCAATCAGTTCCTCAATGTCCTGTTGGGTGTTGAGCTTAGGATCATCACCGGGATGCAGTTCCAGAGCTTTTTCAAAATACCGAAGAGCCCGGCCTTCCTGATCCAGATAATAATAGGCATATCCCATGCGGAAATTCCAGGAATAAGTGTCTCCAAATTTCTCCTCTTGGGACTGCATCAGTTCCAGTGCCCGGTGAAGCAGCTTTCTTCCCTCCGGCTCGCTGGGGTTCGCCAGATTGTTGTAGGCCCGGGCCAGTTCCATATCGATTTCCGGGGTACGCTCTTCGGCAGGAATAGCCTCCAGCGCGTTAATGATCTTCTGGTGTTCGTCGTTTTCATGCCACTTCTGGCACTGCTTCAAAATATCCATATCAGGCTCCTCCTCATCCTGTTCCGGTTTCCAGCCTTGAATCTGCTGAAACACACCACTCTCGTCCCGCTCAAAAGCGCAGGGGGCGGGCGTATGCAACAGCGAAATGATGTCGGGATCGTCGTTGCAGATCGTATTCAGCTTGTAAATCCCGGCATTGTTGGGATCATCCATGTACGCCTCGCTCTCGTCACCAGCGGTAAAGCGCCAGCCGCTGTCCCAGCCGCCGTCCGGCTCCTCCCTGTAGCAGTAGCCCACCTTGCGGCCCTCTACTGTGATGCGGTTGGTGGCGATACAGCCATCGGCGCCCTCCCAGTCGGGCAGCAGATGTTTCACATCTTCCGCCTTTACATGGTAGTTCCGATTACGGCCGGAGGCTTCGTACAGCTCTTTCCGCAGCATCTCCACCTGATAAGCCATATCTGTGATCTCATCCTCGCCCATCATCTCGCTGATGTCGTATTCCAGCGGGGCATGGACAAAGTCCGCCAGGGCCTTATTCATGGCGTCGTGCTCCTCCGGCGTAACCGTGATGCGGATACGGCGGGCGGGGGTGTTGTACTCGTCCAGATCCTGAAGGTTTACACTGCCACTGACGCTGCACTCCAGCAGGATGGCGGCCAGGTCGGTGACCACATCAATGGCGAAGTGGAAGTCCATCTCCACGCCATCGGAATGTGTAAACTCCAGGTACTCCACGGTTTGGCGAAAGTCCCAGTTCTGCTTGTCCAGACCGATCTTGGCGAAAATCTCGCTGAGGGGGATCTCCTCCTTTTTCTGATCCTCTAAAAATGCCACAAGGTTCAGACTGTCATCGGAACCTCCGATAAAGTTGCCCCAGTATTTTTTGATATACATTTTCCGCACCTCCTGTTCTGAATCCAGTCGATCAATGAGCTGATTCAAGTGTTCCAACCACTCAGGAGCGATCTCACCGCTATCCTCGTTCTTCCAAAGATCCACAATCTCACGGATGCCGTCCTCGTCCGGCACCTCGTTTTTGATGTCGGTGAGCTGCCGCAGCAGGAAGGCAATGGCTTCTTTGGATGCTGTGAAACCGGTGATTTTATCCCATATAGCTTCTTCATGATCGTAGTCCAGCTTGCTGTTATCCTTCCATTGGAAATACAGCTCAGCCAGAGCCATAGCGGTGTTATCATAGAGAAAGTCGATGTCGGAGAGATCTTCTCCCAACATACCTTCCTCTTTCATCAGTTCGATCATCTCACCCAGATCCATTACCGGATGCTCCGGTACATATTCATTTTTGAGGATGTTCAGTACATCCAGCCCTTCGTCACGCTCTAATGCTTTTATACCCCATGCTCCCATGTCGGCACCTCTCTTTCTTTATTTCGTATCAAGCTTCTATTGTCAATCATAGTTCTCCAGCCGAATGATAGGCCGATAAAAGTCATAATCTCCGTTTAGTTCATTGTCCTCCTGCACTTCCGGCTTACAGTGAGGCGAACAGGGTAGGAAACCGAGAAATGGGCCCAGCCCACCACAGATATTGCATCCGCCGTCACCGCCGCAGGTGGTAAGCCTATCAGCCTGCACCACTTCCCGCATATAGGGATCGTAGGCGATGGACAGGCCGAAGAAGTTGGGTTCCTCCATGTCATAGGGCCGGTTCTCATCCTCATCCATGTCCTCAAACCAGTGCAGATGCATGGAGTAGTCTAACCCATCTCCCCATGGGAACAGGGTCCGACATCCGCCGCCACACAGGTAGGCCCACTCGTCCGCCGTGGGCAGCGAAAGCCCCTGCTTTTCCAGCCTGGCAAGAAGCGCATCGTAGTCTGTGCGGTTATAGATCCAGGTCTGAAATCCATCTTCTGTCCGTTCTATGCGAGCCGACTGATGCAAGGTAAGACTGCTGCTGTCACTCCAGGCAAAATCACGGAATTCCTTCAGCCAGTCAGGGTGGGCAGTCAGCCTGGGATCGTCCATTTTGACTGGCTCCCAGTTAATTTCCTCCAGCTCCCGGCCCACCAGCATGGGTCCAATGGCCGCCTGCCGAACAGGAGCCATGCTTTCCCGGATCATCTCCTCCGGGTTCTGCGGTTCCATCTCCCACTCCTGGAACAGATAGTCCAATTCCTCCCGGCTCTCCTGATTCAGTCCCACGGCAAACTGCTCCCAGCCCAAGGTGACGGTATCGCCGGGGACAAAGACGAACTCCCGGCCATCTTTCTCGAAGATGCCGGTGATGCAGCTCTGACCCCAACGGTCAAAGGTATGTAGACCGAGAAAGGTCATATCATAATGAGCAGCCAGGCTTTCCATCAGCGCCTGCTTCTCGGTGGTATCCATTTGATTGAATTGGGGACGGGACAGTTTTTCGTTCATGGCAAGTCCTCCTTCGATTCGTTTTGCGTGTTCCAGCAGATAGCTCCGGCCATCCTGCTTGGCCCGTTCCAAGTATTGTGGAAGCAGGTCGGAATGGATGACATCCAGCGAGACCAGAACAGCGATCCGCTGGTATTCCTGAAGTTCAGGAGGGTAACAGTTGCGCTCCCAAAACAGCGGAGCGAACTGTTCCACACAGTCAGGACGCAGAGCGGGCATCGCCAAAAGCGCCCGACGGCTCACATATTCATTGGGGTCCTTTGCGAAATTCAGAATTATATCCCTGACTTCCTGACTACATGAGCATTCCGGCAGATAGGCGGCAAACTGCCACTTGGCCTCATTCTCATTGGAGGCTACGGCCCTGCGGCAGAGGCACTCAAACCATTGTGGATGGGAAGTGGTCTCCTGTATAACCCCCTCCGCTTCGTTGTCCCTGGCTATCAGATAGACCATCTCATCCAGCAGGACGCTGTCTGCCGTTTCTGCATCCATTTGGGTCAGCACATGGCAAAAGGCATCAAAAATATCATTCCATGCAGGGTAATCGACCTCCCACTCACCGCCAATCTCCTCGGTGTTTTTTCCGGGATAAGTGATTTCCTGCCACTGATGAAATTTTCTTGCCTGCTCTAGCAGGCACTCCCTGATGTCCTTTGCCATACGCTTACCTCACAATTCTCTGCACAGTTTTCCCAGTTCCAATGCCTGTTCCACAAGGTCCAGGAGCAGGCTGGAAAAATTCTCGGCAATCTCCTTCAGATCGGCATAGTCACAGTTACAGCCCCGGACTCTGCCGCTCTCCAAGTCGATAAATACGATACTCCCGTCACCCAATCCTCCGATTGGAAAGGCGGGACCGTGGTCATATTCGCTCATGTAATCCTCATAAGCCTCTTGAAAAATCGGGTAGGCTTTTTCCAACTCTTTCAGTGTGAAAATCCACGGCTCTGCCAAATAGCAGCCGCCGAAGTTCAAAAGTAGCCAGCGGTACTCTGCGGGGATGGGAGTATACCTGCTTTCAAATCGTTTCACAGCATCCTCCGGTTCTGGGCAGGTACCCTTTGTGAAGGGGCTTACTTTATAAGCAGTTTGAATTTTACTGCGGTTTTTTTCCAAATTCATGTCATGCATTGTATTTCCCTCACAGAGCATCCAGGTTTTCCTGTAAATCGCCCTGCATCAAGTGCTGGGCAATGGCTTGGTTCAGTGGCTTATGGGGGTGATAGGCTGCCTCCTCTACATCGTGCAGACACTCCTCCATCAGTGCCTCCGGAGAAATGCCTTCCCGTTTGCCATAAAGATGGCCGAAGGCATAGCACACGGACTTGAGAAAGCCGAAAATATAGTCATGATTTCCACGCATACTGGGCAGGTCATTGAACGAGCCCATGCCGCCGTATGCCCGAAGATGGTGGGCAACCTCATGGCGCTGGATCCAGTCCTGAATATCCCTCTCCAGCCAGTCAATCCAGTTTTGAAATTCTGGATGGTCTGCCAGAAGGATGGAGCGCAGACAGGTCAGAGCTTCGGTATAAATATCTGTCTGTTTCATCAGAACCCTCCTGATTCTTTTAACGCTCCATCATAGGTGTGGCTTTCCCAGATGGCCTCAAATTCCGCTTTCTCTATGACGCAGGCGTGGAATTCCTCGCCCCAGACATGGGCGTTCAGTTCCTCCACAGTGGGGACGGGCGTGATTTCAATAGCTCCATCGTAAAGGTCGGGTATGTTGCGGGTGCAGCCGTCCCTAAAGATGTCAATGGAGCGGAGGGCCAGCCGCTCATTTCCGGTATCCACTTCATAGAGGATCACCAATGGTTCTCCCTCCGGTGCGCCCTCCCAAAAAAGTTTGATGTACTCGATCATCTCGATTCCCTCATCGTATCATTTGAAATAATAATACCAATTCCCGCCAAATTCCCGGTCACATTCCTCCTGGGAGGCAAAGGTGCAGTCCTTGATTCCCTCAATGGGGTAATGACGCTTTATCAGCTGCCCTCTGTGATAGGAATTGATCTGTTCCGTCAGGCCGCTCCGCCGCGCCGTCTCTAATTGTGCATCGGTGGCAAAGATGTAGGACACAAAGTAGTTGTCCGGCTGGATGTAGCAGCCAAACTCAATGGCCTGCTGGATGTCATCGAAGTGGTGTTTCACATTCTCCATGCAGGCTTCTATTACTTTTTGCCATACGAACTCCTGCTCCTTATTTCTCATGTTCCACCTCTCCTTTGCCCAGATAAGTCCGCATCGTTTTTTCATTGTCACAGGCCGCTCGGATCATTTTGGACAACAGCATCAGGTCATCGATGTATTGGGAGTATACGCAGAACACATCTTCGTCGGAGTCGAAGTGAAACAGATCCACGCCGCTGTTATTTTCCTCGAACTCCTGGATCACGCCCCGGGCAAGCCGCTCCCAGTCCTCGCTGTTGCCAATCAGTCCCAGCCGTCGGAATTCCTCTGTCCGGAACCCGTCACTGATTTTCAGCAGAAGGGAGATCGCATAGGGGTGGTGGGGGATGAGAAAGAATGGCGCGATCTGCTCCAGCTTCGCCCAAATTTTGAAGGGCGGGCGCGGATCAGGTATCCATGGCAAGATTTCCCATTCGTCCTCCGGTCGGTTTCCGTATTGGCAAAGGTCTTTCATAGTGTTCTCCTCATTCGATGTCGTTTCGTTCTTCTTTCACATCCAGTGGAGCGCCGTCCAGAGATGTGATCTGTGACAGTTCTGTTTCAGTCAGATTCTTCAGGAAAATGCAGTATTCGTCCGGGTGGCCTCCCACAAATTCCATTTTAGGCATTCCGATCTGCTGTGGGTCGGTGATCCACAGGCAAGGCTCTCCTGTTGCCCAAAACCGAGTCAGAGTAAGAATTTGGCCGTTGTAAATTACTTTCTGCTCCATCCTCATCCCTCCTGTAACTTCTTCAGCAGTTTCACGATCCGCTCCCGGTTCTTTGCGGTTTTCATGAAGGTGGGGAGATGGTCAGCCTGGGTCATTTTCGCTCTTCCCATCGGCTTTTCCCGCAAATCGGCACTGAGATAGTTGATCAGATAGGCAAGGTGCTCCCGGTTGAGGGCCCAGACTGGCTTACCCTGGAAGGAGGTCAAAAACCAAAGTTCCAGGCCGAAATAAGGTTCTCGTCCGTCCTGAATATCAGCAATATAGGAGAAAGCCTCTGCTGTTTTATGAACTTCTCCCGACATGGTTGTTCCACAATAGGGACAGGCCACATGGAGAACGGAAAAGTGCTTCCTTTCCTCATCTTCAATATCCACCCGGTAGTACCTGCCGCAGTTTTTGCACTGGTTATGGACATCGTAGCGGTAAATCGTCCGGTCACGGGTCTCCTGATGGCCGCAACTCAAACAGCGGAAATAGGCGTTATCCTCATCCGCTGTCACCACACCCGCGCCGTGGCACTTGGGGCATTTCACCTGAATGCCGGAGGTCAGGGCGTTGTATGCACTGTATGTAAAGTAGGGTTTATCGACGATTCGGCTCATGCGCCCACACACTCCTTTCATCCGTCTTTCTCTAAATAAAATCCCCATACGCAGTTGGAGAACTCTCCAGCAGCAAAGCGGTGGATCTGCCCATCAATCTCTACCTGCCAGACCTCGAAGGTATGGTCTTGGTGATAGATGGGGTCTTTGATTTTTACCCGCTTGCCGGTGGTTTGCCAGTCGTAGTCAAAGATGTTCACACCGAACAATTTGCATTGACCGTCCGGGCCAAAGGTTTCATATTCCCAAGCCATGTGATGCCTCACAATTCCGTGCGCTGCCAGCCGTTCAGCCGCTCCTGCACCGCATCAATCTTCCAGCCTTCGCCCACACGCTTCATAAGAAAGCGGCGGTCAAAGCCGATGTTTTTCTCCCTGGTGTAGATGTAGAGCTTGTTTTTGGTGATCTGCTCTGCGTCAAGGAATTCTTCCCCGTTGTAGGTGCCCTGGGCGCTGTATGAGAGGCCCAGAGGTCGATAGCCCGGACGGGGCTTTTCGTTCACATACTTCTCCCAGATCGCCAGCAGGCGGGGCACCGCCTCAGCATCTTCAAACCCGGCCTGCTCCATATACTGCTCCCATTCTGTCATTTCGGCAAAAAAAGCGGACAAGATTCTGCGACATTCCGCCGCCGCCTGTTCATCCAGCTGGACGGGCTTTTTGGCCTTTTCCCGCTGGAGCCGGGAGAAGTGTTCCATCTGCTCCTTGGCAAATTGCACATGGGCCACCGGCTTGATATAGTTGTTGCCGGCGATGGCCAGCAGGCCCTCGTATGTCACAGCGGTATGGTCAATCTGGATGTGGGAGAGTTTGGAGATGGAGGCTGCCTGGAGCAGACCGGCATCATCCAGCCCGGTGCGGTTAAGGGTCAAAAGATCCAGCTTGCAGCCTTGCAAGGCGGACAGGCCCCTGCCGTGAATGGCGGAATTGCCGTCCAACAGCAGATAGCGTAGCTTTGGCATAGCGGAAAAGACGGGGAAACAGGCGTCAGTGAGCGCGCCGTCCTCCACACCGAAATTCACCATGCTTTTGTGCCCGGCAAAGGGGGCAAGCAGTTCATCCGTCGCCGGATAATCTTTCACATGGAATCCCACCAGGCTGTAACCGGCCAGCCGCTCCATGAGTTCCATGGTCAGCTCCGGAATTTCAAATTTCTTTTCTCCGTCTAAGGTCAGGACACCGTTTTCCCAGTCCGCTGTCCGCGCCCGTTTTGGTAATTCCATAGCGTGCCTCCTTATTCCTGCTCTTTGTAACTGGCTTCAATGTCGATGAAGCGCACATACACGGCGCAGACTTCGCCCTTGGCGTCATAGCCGAAGTAGACGGGATAGTAACCGTCACCCCAGCCGGAAGCGAAGATGGGCAGGTTGCAGTCCGTGTCCGGCACCGTCCAGTTGAGCCAGTCGCCGTAGTCCCCCTGATATTTTGGGTGGGCTTGGGCGTTTTCCTCCAGTAAGTCACAGAACAAGTCGTTGTAGGGGTCGATGTCCGGGTCCACCTCCAGCCGCTTGGCCCAGTATGTCTTGAAGGCCGCCTGGGTCTGGATGTCCGCAATACACCCCATCCCGGCATCCACGCCGAAACCGAAGTAGTCGTCATCTCCCAGCGCCGTGTCCAACTCCTCGTTGCCCACCATGCCCAGCTCATAGCGGACAGGCTTCTTCTGAGAAACCTCCACCTTGACGCAGGCGTAGCGGTCGCCGTATTGTTCGCTGGGTACCACGCAGATTTTCACGGGATAAGTTCCGGCGGGGATCGTTTGAAGGAACGGCAGAGTGTCCTCCAGTTCCACCAGCGGATCACAGGCGAAGATCTGCCCGGTGGGGAAATGGACGGCGCCGATGTCCAGTACATCCACCGCCATGTTCCCAATCACTTTCTCTGTGAAATGGGCCTCCAAGTCATCTTTACAGGTCAGTTTATCCTTGATTGCTTCGTATTTGTTCAGCCATTCAGTTATAGGCATATCAGTTTCCTCCTGTTGATTCTGTTTCTTGATGTACAGACTCTTTGAGCCATCCCAGTAGCAGTTCACACACCGGCCATCCTGAAAATGATGGCCACAATTCGGGTAGCCATAGAGAATATGGGCACATTCCGGGCACAGCCCCATCATCTGTGAGGAGCCTTTGAAAAACAGGCTGCCGCACTCATCACTAAGGGCCAGTTCTTTTTCTGCCATAGGGCTCACCAGTCCCGTTCCCGGATGGCCTCCTCGGTGTCAATAGGGATGCCAAACCACTCCAGAATGTAGGCCACGGTTGCCGCGATACATTCCCGTGCCACCGTTTCGATCTCGCTGTCGTGCTCGTCAAACTCCTCCTGGAGATCATTGATGCCGCAGACCGCCTCGTCCAGTGTTTCCTGCACCACTTCGGTGTCGGTTTCGCCGCTTTCCAGCAGGTCGATGACCTTCTGAAGCTCGTCCTTTACCTTGTCTAGCAAAAAAGCAGGATAGTAATTGTCCTGATACATCTCGTCCAGCAGTTTGTAATTGGGGTCAAATGCTTTCATCGTGATTTCTCCTTTCTCATTCAAACATCAAACCGTATGATTCGGTCAGGCTTCCGTCGTCCTCGTGAAATATACACTGATACAGAGGCTCACGCTGGGTTGCTTTGCGGAACCGCTCCAGAACCGGAGCCAGCGGCTCACCGTTAGGGATGCCGAGGGCATCAGACACCTGTTGCAAGCTGTCCATATCCATATCTTCCAAGTTACAGTTGCGCTGTCTCTGCCCATACTCCTCCAATGTTTTGGAATCTACATACTGCTTTGTGTCACAGCAGTCGTGCCAGCAGATACAGCTCACAAGCAGGGAAAAGAGGTCGTCCATGCTCTCGGCCAGACGGCCTGCCTCCCCTTCGCTGCTGTAATATCCAATGGAGCCATCTTCCAACAGGTGGTATTCTCCGCCGGAGCCATCTCTGGCAAAGGCCATGCCGGGCAGGGAAAAGGTGCATCGGCCTTCTGCGTCATCCCGCGGGGATAACTCATCCAGCAGGAAGAAGTCAAACAGCGAATCAAATTCATCCGCCAAATCAGGGTTTTCATGTAATATCTTCAAATAGTCCATAGCCGTTTTCCTCCGTTTACGGTTCTTGGGTCATTTTGCGAAGCTGTTCCAGCCACAGCGTTTCTTCCATTATCTCATCATTTTGGTAAAAATGGTCTTTGTCGCGGGCCAGATGATCGGCAAGCGGAGCCGCATCCACAGGAGTGCAGACTGTGAAACTGTCCCGATCCGCCCCCTTGATCTCCCGGTTGAGGTAGTACACCCGCTTGGCATCGCGGGAATACCAGTGCCCAAGCAGCTCCCAGGAAGTCAGCTCTGCTTTTGGAAGCTGTTTGCCGTAGGCATAGATCCGCTTCTCATCTCTGGCAAAATAGGTATCACCCAACGAGCGGAAAGAGGAAACTTCCGCGCCCTTGATGATCTTCACCTTGCCGTCTCCGTTGTGGAAGTAGACCTGTCGGCTGTCCTTTGCATATCCCTGGGGCGCACCCGAATCGTTCTGGCCGTTGTCTAATACCTGGAAGGCTGCCAGCTCTACATCTGGTATTCTCCCGCTGGTGGTGTAGACAGCTGTTTTATCCATCGCGTAGGCATAGTTTAACACCCGAAACGACGCCGGGTCTGCTCCACGCAGGCGAATCCCGCTGAGAAAGCAGGCCGTAGAGGATTTTCCCCAGTAATGCCAACAGCAGAAGTCTTTGGGCGCAATACCCTTCAACAAGCCGTTTTCATATAGACCGGAGAAATAGACCGCTCCATCCCGAAGGAAAAATTCGTTGTCCACCGGCTCTGTGTTGGTGAGCGGTTGGAGCATTTCTCCGTGCTCGGCTGTGATGCTCAACTCAATCTCATCGTCGCTGTAAACTAAGTAGAGTTCATGAGGGTCCTTTCTATCGAAATGCAGTTCAATGTCACAATATTTGAGAATCAAAGGTTTCCCGTCGCTTCTCATGGTGGAAACGGCATCGGGATTCCCGAAGATTTCTATGACCTCATCCTGCGACATTCCGAATTTCAGCGGTAAAATGTCCCGTGGATTCTGCAATATTTGATTGCGCCAAATCGTAAAGTCCTGTTTCATAGTTTTTCGTCCAGTGCCTCCACAGTTTTCATGGCAGCGGAATCAAATTTGCACTGCCGCAGTTCCCGTTCGATCAGGGCAAACACATCTGGAAAGCACTCAATCTCATCCTGGTACTCATATTTCGCATACAGTTTCCCATACTCCGAGATCCAAACCTCTGCCGGGTAGTAGTAGCCGATGTGACCGATGGGCTGGCACTTCTGACCAGCTGCCTGCTCGATCTCCGCCAGCTCACAGCCGGACATATCCCGGAAATAGGCGTCCTCCAAATGGTTTTTAATTCCGTTGACCAGGTAAGGGAACAGAGCAAACTCAAAGTCAGCCGCCCATTTCAGCTTTTTCTGCGCCAGGTACCACTCGTAGCACAGGCCGAAATATTTGCGGTAAAACCGCTGGGTGGTCTTCATCATCGGGACGCCATGATCGGCGTAATACTTCTCCGCAATGGAAATATCCACACTGCGGCCTTCCTGCCATCCGGCGTACTCCATCAGCTGCTTGACCTTGCTGCCCAGGTCGCCAGAGATAGGGATGCGTTCTTTGATCATTCAATTCACCTCCTGTCTGCTGCGAATCAAAGTTCATTTGGATACCCGATCTTGTCCAGGCCCGCCTTGATTTCTTCCCATTCATTGCGCTTGGGGTTCAGTGCAGCGACCAGTTCTTTTGTTACCGGCCCCCCATCAGCAAGCTGGCGCACAGCCTCCAAAGGCAGGTCTGCTGGGTAAAACCACTTTCCATACTTCACATAGGTCTGTGGATTGCCATCAATCGTGGGGAGCAAATCCTTGGATGCATCCTCGCCGTCCATGGGATTGCAGTTCCAGGTGGTGCCATCTTCCGTCCAGACGCAGAAGGTGCTTTTCATCTTTTTGACTTCACGGCTGCTCATGAGTTTTTGCAAAGCAGGGGGCATCCCATCTGTCAGGTCTTCGATACGGGGAAGTTTTTCCTCCCAGTCGTAGAGTTCAGAATCCACGCCGTTAATCACGCAGCCTTCGGGCGCGAATAGGACAATCATACTCTGGTCGCTACCATCGGTGGCAAAGAATGCCTCCTTGCCTTTTCGCCATGCGGGGTTGTATGTATAGTGGCGGATGAAGCTCCATTCCTCCTCCACCATGATGATGTCCAAAGCCGCCAGCCCTTTGCAGAAGTTTTTCAGGCGCTCCGCATTGGGAAGGCCAGATAAATCTTTTGTGGAAATCATGTGGTTATCCTCCTGTTTTTCATCACCACAGCCGGTCGATCTGGGTATATATCATATTCGGTTCTCTGTCCATAAAACTGGTCAATGCGTCGGTGGGTTCTGTAAGCGGCATCACATTCAAAATGTCCAGCACATAATACCAGATCCCTGTGTCCCAGTCTCGAAACCTCCCATTGCAGATAGCCCGACCATAATCACCAGGAATCAAATCCAGTGCCAGCTCATTGAGGGGCTGTTTTTGCCCGGTCTTATCATAGGTATATCGCTCCGGCATCGCACCAATATGCCAATCATAGCGGTAACGCACCTGGATTCCGGACTCCTGCTGAATCAGTTCAAAAGAGTGAACCCGCATTGTGCCATTAAGCTTCCATTCCATCAGCCTGCGACAGTCCTTATTGATCTGAAATCCATCGGGCCTCTGTAGGATAGATACAAAGTGTGTAGGCAGGCCAAAGGAATAATAAGAGAAGAAGTCTTTCGGCAGCCGCATCGCTCTGGGATACTGGTTTCGCTGTGCGGCGGCGTTTCCTCCCCGGCAGTCTTTATACCATTGCAGGCGGATCTGCTGGATCAGAAGTGTGGGCAGATATTTTTCTCTTTTTCGTTCCTCAGCTCTCATGTGTAATACAGAAAATATCCTTGTTCAAATCAAAGTAGATTACCAGCAGCTCGTCTGTGATCTCCGGGTTGAAGGACAGATCCATGATGAACACTTGTTGATCCATTTCGTCATCCACCAGACTACCAAACCGCTTGAGTTTCAAAAAGTCCACCATCTCGGCAAAGGACAGCTTGGATGGGGCTGTTCCCGGAAAAAGTTCCGCCGCAATATCTGAGCCTACATCGTCCCGGTGGAACTCCATGAAAAATGTCACAACGCTATGGTAGCGACTGTCCTCGTCCGCCAGCGCCGCTTTGATGGCGGTTTTGGCCTTCTCCGCCAATTTCTCCGCCTCATCCAGCATTTCTCCCACCGCATCCATGGCAGCAGGATCGCCGGTCAGTTCTTCCTCTACATCGAAGATAAAGGGTAGTCCCGATTCCTCGGGAAAGTTGAAGATTTCCTCGCCGGGTGTATATGTAAAATCAATGCGTTTACAGTTCAGTTTCATAATATTATCCTCCTTACCCCTCAATGTTGGCAGTTTTGAGGCCCTTTTTCAAGGAGCCGTAGACTGTCACTGCATGGTCGGTGAACATCTCGTCGCAGTCAAACCAAGCGGTGAAGCTGCCGCCGGAGGTGACGGACAGGCTGGTCATGCTGATTCGCCGGGCAAGTTCTTCCTCCGTAATGGGGTCTGTTTCCGGATCACGGGGATTTTCCTCATCCTGAGAGAGCCAGTTGTTGGCCAGCCCGGTCAGGTTCTTGGCTGCAAGCTCTCGCATGGCCTTGTCCCAGGTTTCACAGTCGGCCAGCAGCTTCTTGGCGGCACTGCGGGCGCGGGTCCAGGAGGGCTTGCTCTCGGCATTGACCTCAAGGGAAAGAAGCACATCCTTTCCGCGCCACTGGATCTCACCCTCAAAGACATCATGGTCCTTGTCCAGTGTCAGTTCTCCCAGCACCTGGTCCTGGATCACGACCGGCTTGTGGTACTCGTCCAGAACGGTCTGAAGTTCCGGGCAGTCCTCATGGGCCTTGACCACCTGGGAGATACACCAGGGCCACGCCACCAAATCCTTTGCCCATTCTTCTTTCATCCGGCGGATCTTCAGGCGGCAGATCTGCTCGTTTTGAAAGCGTTCCCAGCCCTTATCGCTGTTTCGTTCCTCGTCTGTGACTGGCCACTCCAGCCGCTCCTCTTTGGTGGTAACTTTGCCGGTGTCACAGAACACCATGCCCAGCGTCACAACGGTCATTTGCCAAAAGCCACCCTTGTTGTTATATCCGCCCCCGATGCAGCGATTGATCAGAGCGACCACTTCCTGCTCCTCGGGCTCGTACATCTCATAAAATTCTTCAAACATAGATCATTCTCCTCATCCCTCTATATGATTGTGGTATTCCTTTTCAAGCTGGGTGTACCACCGTTTCAGCATGGTTTCCAGACTGGTCTTTCCTTTCCGATCATAAAAAGCAAGGAACTTGTCCAGCAACTCAGGAAACAAATTCTTACCGGTATTTGTCAAGTCCTGATTGAGATAGACCATCCGCAGGATACGGTCATACCGGTCCAGAGGGTTCTTTTTCAGCAGCTCCTTTTCAAAGCAGAAGCGCAGGAATACCACATTCTCGTCGTAGAAGTCCTCCACCACTGCTGCTCCAATGCTGGTGTAGGTGATGTCGTACACCAACCGGCTCCAGTCAAATTTCTCGGTATAGAGCAATTTCAGCGCCTTCGCCCAATGTTCCTCCGGGATCACCAGCATCCTGTGCTGGGCGGTGCTGGAGTAGCCGCGGTAGACGGGTTCCGGCTGCCCCAGCAGTTCACTCACACTGTCGGCGTAGACGAAGCACAGCGCCTCATCGAACGGGCCACCGATGAAGTTGCCATTGCAGTACAGCATATAATTCTTGGACTTGGCCGGAGAGTAAGAGAGGTTGTATTCCTGCGAATCCAGGATTTTATGTACTTTGTTCAAAAAATCTATTGATGTCATCGGTTTGCTCCTTATTCCTCAAACTCGCCCTCGATCATTCCATTGAGATATTTTCCGGGATCAGCGATAAATTCCTCCCATTTGGCCAGGGGATGGAACTCCTTGTGCTCGATGTCCAGATACCACAGCTTTTTGTCCCTGGGGCTCCACAGCAGCAGGTAGTCGCTGTAATTGTCCATGGCCGCCATGAGGGAGAGCAGCCTTTTTCGTTTCCAGGTCATCTCCTGCACATCCATGTAGGCGTACAGCTCCGCCCATTTCACCCACTCCTGCTCCGGGAATTCCAAACGCAGGGGGCCGGTCTTCAAGTATTCCACCAGCTTGGCGGGCAGTTTATAGGGCATGAGCTGCCGGATCTTTTCCTGCTCATTGTGCCAGTCCTCCGGTTCCAGGGCTTTTAAGTAGTCGGCCAGCTCCTGATTTTTGTTCTGCACCGCCACGGTGTAAGGCCGGTCGCCGTATTTGTCGGCAATGGTGATGTCGGCCCCCTGTTCCACGAGCCAGCGCACCATAGGGAAATCGTTGGAGCGGGCGGCCTCGGTGACAGGGGTGGAAGCATAAGGGAACACCATGTCCGGCTTGTGGTAATTGATGTCTGCACCTTTTTCCAGCAGGAGTTTGGCAAGTTTGGCCTCTCCATCAGACACAGCGGCCCGAAATGCCTCGCCGCCAAACTTGTCCACTGTGATCCCGGCTTGCTCCAGCACCGGGATATTCTCCGGGCGCTTGCCCCAGCGTACTTCCTGGAAGGCACGCTCTTTCTGCTTCGGGCTGAGTTTTACGGCCTGTCCAGCAAAGAGGGTGACCACCTCCGGCCCACAACAGCGGGCAGCGGTGAGCAGCAGGGGCTGTTCCTCTGCCAGACCGGGATCAGCTCCATGCTCCAGCAGGAAGTGAATCATAGGCACATCGTTCCGAAAAACCGCGATTTCCAATGGCATCAGCTTGATGTATTCGCTGAGCTGGATAGGAGCACCCAAATCCAGCCCGCCTTGGAGCAACGCCTCCAACTTGGGAGTGTCATGGTCACAGATGGCGGCAGCCGTTTCCGGGAGGGTCTCCCAGCGGCCAATATATGCAATTTGGTACATAAGGCACCCGCTTTCTCGTCTTGTACTCATTCATCCCCGAACCGCTCAGCAGCATCTTTGTAAACAGTAATACTTTCTTCCACTTTTACTTTTTCGCTGCGAATACGGAAGTAGTCCCGCAGAATGCTCTTCAGTTCCGGGTTTTCTACCTTGCGGGGCAGCAGGCTGATGAACATTTCGTCGTAGCTTCCATATAGCACACCGCTCCGGTTGTAGGTCTGCCATGTCACCGTAGGTTTGCGGCCCTCCGGGTCCTTGGCCAAATCAAAGAGCCACCGCTCATCCAGATCCACATAGCGTTCAATCATAAACCTTGTGTCATAGGTTCCATAGCTATAATTCCCCCAGAAAATCAGAGCGATCATTCCATCCGGCCCCAGGCGTTCATAGGTCCAGCCTTCCGGATAACAGCGGTAATGGAGCATTCCCAGCGCATGGAACAAATAGCCTTTTTGCGGCGTATCCAGAAGGGGCGAATAGGTCTCGTACACCTGCTCCTTGGGCTGGGTGATGATCGCCTTCATAAAGACCGGCATCAGCCAGTTGCCGCCGTAGCGTTCATTCAGCTCATCAGCCAATGCTTGCAGTCGCTCATCCGGGTTGCGGATCAGGGAGGCGGTCAGCACCACAGCGGGAATTTTCTCTTTTTCCTTGGGTGTGGCATCCCAAATGCGAAGCCCGTCCGTGATCCACCAGGAGGTACAATCATCATCAGAATAAACAGGCGTGCGTTTCAGCTGGGCGATCCGCTGGGTGTTTTCCGCCAGGAAGCGGTAGACCTCCAGCATTTTAGGCGAGGCTTTCCCCAACATCAAATGGAAACAGAAGTTCAGTTGTTCTATATCCAGCGGCTTTGTGTCCCCCTCGTCCAGCAGCTTGGAGAGAGTCTTCAGAATAACTGGGGCGATCTGCTCCGATACACAGTCGGAACAGGCATCCGACATGATATTGCTGCCCATCCATTTACCCTTGACCAACTTGGCCCACAGTGGGGCAGCAGGGGCATACTCCAGATGCGCCAAGGCCTTCTGAGCAGCCGTTTTGTACTTGCCCTTTTCTGTATTCACAAGCTGGAACAGCAGTTCGGCGTTTGCTTCATCCTTGCCCAGCTCCAAAATGGCCTGTTCTCGCTTTACGCCCTTGGGGGGCAGTTGTTCCAAAGTCATCATTCATTTTTCTCCTATCCCACAATGGTGGTTTCCTTGACGGCCAGATTGTCGTAATTCATAGCGATCAGCTTCTCGGCGGCCTCCGGGGTACACATGAATCAAGTGCTCTCGCCCCAGGCGTCCATCCTTGTGACGGTGAAGAAGTCGGTTTGGGCAGAAGCAGGTTCTCTTGCGTCAATATAGTAATCGGAGTAGAGATACACCAGATCGACCTCTCGCTCCGGTAGCCACTTGGCCCGGCGCGCACGCGGTTTACCATTTTTCAGAGTCTTTTCTCTGGGGTTCTCAAACCACGCCAGTTCCTTGAGCTTCAGACCGGTGAAGGTATCCATGAGCCGCTGGGCAATCTCCCGGTGGGTGAATACTCCGCAGTCCCAGGAGCCCATCAGCCATGTCTTTATAAAGTCGCCCACCTTGCTGCCGGGAGCAGGCGGCCCATAGACGCTCTCATCCGCCCACATGACCTCCAGCTTTTCACATTGATCTGGCCGAGGACAAGACTGCTTATTGCCATAGCGGTACATGATATTTACATAGCCATAGTCTTCTCCGGTTCGGTCATGACCGACGGCTTCTACTTTATAGGCAGTTATGGACATTGCAGTTCCACCTCCTGAGCCAGTACAAATCCGCACAGTCCAAGGGATGAGTCGATGACAAATACCCGGATGTGCTCCCGTTCCATGCGCTTCCGCAGTTCCTCGATACTGCAGCAGGCGGGAAAGCCGTAAGAGATAGTCCCGCCCAGCAGGTCTTTGTACTGCTGGAAAAACCCATCCACGGTAATCTCTTCCATACCAAAGAGGATGTTGTCCTGAATCACATTTTCAAACCAGTGGGCCAGCAGGCCGGTGAAGCGAACGGATACTTTCTCTCCGGCCTCGGTCTGGGTATCCATGTGCAGGGTATGGGCTTCAAAGTCAGCGCAGTAGCGCAGGACTCGGTTGTCGTGCAGATTGTCAAAGGATTGAATTACCATACTCATGCCAATTCCGCGTCCAGTATCTGGACGGGTTTTCCTTTCTCATTCACATAGTAAAGGGCGATATAGTCGATGCCATCCCGCTTGACCTGCTCCCAAGGTATACGCTCACCGTTGATTAGTTCCACAGTATCTGCCTCGTCCGGGTCGAAGTCTTCTTTTTCGTCTTCATAGTCGATACTGTAACCCAGCTCCAGCACCAGTTTGGAGGCAGGGATTTCGTACCGCTTGAGGGGACGGTGTTCCAATTCAGATGGATTATGTTCATCGCAAAACATATTGTCGTAGCCATGCCGTCCACCGTCAAAGATGACGAACTCCTCGCCGCTCTCCGGATCACGGGCTGCCACCAGTCCGGGAGCCGGAGAGCCATCTACAATATAGGATTGGGGCTCTCCTTTCACCGTGAGCAGATCTCCGTAATACCAAACCTCCAGCAGTTCATTGCCGGTGGTGGAACAGAGTGTCACGGTGGGCAAACGCTTCTCCGCCCACTCTTTCACATGGCCGGTGAGCCAGGTGGGATATTTCTCAGTCATCATAGTCTTTCTCCTCCTATTTCAATTTCAGTACAAATCCCCAGATGCTCACTACGATCAGGAGGACACCCAGCAGGAAGAACACCACCCGCCGGTATCCTCTGCTGTGGCGGTGGGCATCTCGCGTACCAGTGGGATTGCAGAGCCAGTTCCAGTTGCGGATCGCTCCAATTAAAATCACGGCCCCGATGAGCACCGAGGCAATATACCAATGCTCTTGCAAAAATGCTGTGACCTGTTCGCTGTTCATTCTACTTCCTCCTCACGCAAATACCTGCTGGTATTTCTCTTTCAGTTCCTTGGGCGCCGTCTTGATGACCTTGCTGCCGCCGTTTTCAGAGGCTGTGCCCCAGATGGCCCAGAGCACATCACGCCACAGGTAGGCCAGCGCCCTTTTGTTGCTGCCGGATTCTTCCGACAGGTAATATTCCAGATGCCCCTTGATCTCCAGTAGCGCATCCAGGCTCTCCTCATTGGCGATCAGGGTGCGGAACTCCTTTGCGGGCTTCAGATTCTGCATGGACTGGACACCGTGGACCAGCACCGGCAGGGACTGAGCAGTAAACCCGTACTTCTTAAAAAAGGTGTGAATAAACTTTTCTTGCAAAGAGGAGTGCTCGTCATCACAGCGATCCAGGTAATCGCACACCAGCCGCCACCACTTCGGCCCTTCCAGTCCCAGGGCAAACACGGCAAAGGTGCCAGGCATGGCGCAGGACTCATCAGAGAGGTTGTTGTACCACTCGTCCTCCTGCATGGCCAGCCGAGCATAATTCTCCATCCGGACATGGAGACGGGGATACCGCACCGCACAGGCAAAAAGCTGATGGACACCCTTCTTGGGCAGGCCGGGGATGGGCAGGTAGATCTTCTCTGGTCCGCGAAACTCGATGGAGTAGCTGCGGGGGAACTCCGGCTGCTCCAAAATCTCAATCAGATAGCTGAGAGCCTCCTCACAGGCCCCCTCGCCGCAGTCCTTGGCGGTAATGCGGATGGTGGCGAAAGCGTCGTTAGCCGAGGCGGTCAGGTGCTTTGTTTTCCGCTTTTGGATATTAGGCGGCAATTTGCCGCTACCATTGGTTTTCAGTTCCTTTACCATGTCAGGACGAATCTGGGAAACCAGGCCAAGGATGTGTTCAGTGGTGAGGGATTCAAAACTCTGCCCATACACCGTATGGCAGATCGCCACATAGCAGGCAAAGCGCAGCAGACCTTCATCCACATCCTCCGGATGCAATTCTGGCAGTACTGTACAGGGCGGGAAGACGGTAAAGCCATCATCCCGCTCTCCCACAAGGAAGAACCGCTCCTGCACCTGCTTTTCTATGTACTTCTCCAATGTATAGCGGATCTCTTCCCAGCCAACCAGCCGCCGCATGGCATCGCATAGGGAAACAGCAACATCGCAGGGAAATTCCTTCAACGGCAGACCGGTCAGATACCGCTCCAGCAGTTGATCGGGAAGAAACGGTGTCCCGTTGTGATTTCGCACTACGGTCGGGTAGGCGGAGTGATTTTCACGGGCGGTGCCATTCAGCACATCCTGAATGCAGAGATCCGCCTCTGCCAGCACCTCCGGGGAGGTGTCCGGCTTGTGGATCAGATAGTAGCGGTCATGTACGCCGTCACGCTTTGGTAAGCTCATGGCAAGGTCTCCTCTCAGGTCTGCTGGTGCTGCATGGATACGATCTGGCAGTCCGAGCAGAACTCCACATAGAGCGTGCCCTCCGCACAATCAAACACCGTATCCCACTGGATCTGAGCCAGATACTTCATGGGTTTGCCGCAGTGGGGGCAGGTGGTATATTCCGCGTCCTGCACCCAGTTGGCAAAGCCGCCGATGGTGTTCACATCCTGGCAGGCCGCGCCGTAAAACAGGGGCACAGGCGCTTCGCCCAGCACAAAGGGATTTTCCGTGAGGGCCTTGTAGTCCTCGGAACTGACATAGCAATCCGTCTTCTCCGCCCCGTCAAAGAGTTCGGAGGGGAAGACCTCCACGCCGCCATCCAGGGTGAACCGGTTGAAGGCGGGGCCTTTGAGAAATCCCACACAGCTGGGGCAGCAGGTGGCGGTCAAGATGCCGTCCAGTCCCAGGAACCGGAGCCGCTCATCCCGGCCGTCCAATACCAGCATGTCCACCATGCGCCCGCCACAGTGGGGGCATGTGTCCTCCCTTGCCCGGCCAATGCGGACGGGAGATTTCTCATCGGTGGTTCCTTTGACCATAGGATAGCAAGTGTCGAAGTTGAGTTGGATTTTCTGGCCCTCCTTGTTGAAGGTCCAGCCTCCGATCTGCGCATAGCTGGATGGGTCCACATAGAGGCCCTTGCGCCAGGGCCGGGGATTTCGCTCCAGCTCCAGCAGCGTCTCCATTGCCTTGTCATCTCCCTGCATAGCAAGGCAACTCATCAGGTTGGAAGCCGCGCTGGAATATTCCGCAGACAACAGCGCATGGATCAGACCATCCCGCACATCGGCGGGAGCGTGATAATAGATTTCACACGGCCAGAACACCTCTGCGGCCAGTGCCACTCGCTGAATCTCCGGGGTGATGGCATCATGGTAGCCAAGCAACTGCCAAAAGTCGGTGAACTCCGGGTCCTCCATATCAGCCAGCCTCTGGATGTTCTGGATCAGGTTTTTCTGTTTCTTCGTGATTTGTTCCGGCGTCCAGGCAAGAGCAGCTTGCCGTTCTTGCTCGCACTTACATTTCCAACACAATCCCTCATAACCCAAGGGGGTTCCACAGCTGGGGCAGGTATATTTCAGACTCATGTTCTCATACTCCTTTCAGGCAATAAAAAAGCCCCACGCCGCACTGTCATAAAGACAGGCTGACGCAGGACATGAAGAAGCCGCGTTGAAGGAGCCGCATCCACCAGCAGATGTAGTTTCTTCAACAACCAAAATATTTTTTTCGTATCTTAAAGCAGCAAATTGCTGTCCAATATATTGATTCATCGCAACACCCTTTTTATTCACATAGCATTGTCTTTTATTATACCACATATTGTTTTATTCGGGAATATTTTTCTTACCCTAAGTTGTTTTATATTCACCAAAAATTGATACGCATTAACCTCACACTCACCTTCTTTTTTTATAGATAACTGTCTAATTTTTTCTCTGATTATTATATTTCTTCAAGTGATACCTTCTCTTCATATGTCATATTGCCATATCCCATATGCCACCAAGAAAACAAACTGATCCCTTGGTGGCGTATCTTTTAGCTGCTGTCTATCAGCGTATACAAAAGACTGCTTTTTCCTCCGTTTTCACGCCACCTCTGTTCCTTTTTTATAAGCCCAGCCTTTACCAGATCCTGAATCGCCCGCTCTACAGTTCTCCGTGATAGGTTTAATTCCTTTGCGATAGTACCAATCGCAGGATAGCATTGTCCGTCTGTATTACTCCGGTCTTTCAAATACATATACACAGCTTTAGCCCGATGAGGCAGATCTGAAGAATAAATTTTAGAAAAATAAGCCATCTGTTCTCCTCTCTGCTAATCAGTTCTAAGAGGTAGTCTTCGAGTAGCTGCCTTATGCTGTTTTTCCTTCGCTGTCTCTCCATGAGCCTTTCCCCCTAAAAAAGAAGCCTCCTCCAACTTTCCGCTTTCAACAGATCCCCTCCATAAGTCTTCCTCATCAAAATCAGACCGCCTTACTATTTCCTCCTCCAATTCCAATCGGTCAGCATATACAACCTCTCTTGCTGCCTGTTCCGGGACTTCATAAACCTCCTCAAACCGGATACCCCATTTTAAAAACAAAGGAAGTCTTGTCTTCATAGGGCATACCCCTGTCTTAGCAAGAATGAAATTCCCTTTTGGCAAGGTCTTTAACTCCTCCGGCGCCATTAATGGTCTGCTCATCATTTGCAGGCTCTGGCTGGGGTCATTTTTTCCTCTGGATATAGAACCAGACAACACCGTTCTGTTTCCCAATGCTTTTGATAAGATTTCTGCGCTCTCTGAGTTTGGTGCAAAACCTCCAAACAAAATATCCTGGCAGTTATCGATGATAATACTGGAACCTTCTTTTCCATAATTCTTTTCCAACTGCGCAAAGCTTTGAATGATAGGAACCATGCTGATCCGTCTTGAACGGCCTGCGGAAAACATCATCTCCATGGATTCAATTTTTGGTATGGTTCCGATTTCATCTGCAAACATCATGACTCTGTTGGGCAGCTTTCCTCCATGTTCATCTGCAATCGTCAACATTTCCCGGTAAAGCTGTTGTAAAAACAGGGATACCATAAAATACTTCGTGTTATCTTCTTCCGGCAGCACAATAAAAATTGCTGACTTTTCCCTACAGAATGTTTCCGTGTCCAAAGTACTCTCAAAGCACAGGATCTGTTCCATCTCAGAATCCAGAAACGCATTCAATCTGGACATTGTTGTGGATAGCACAGAGGCCATTGCCTGATCCGCAGAATTTAAAGCTGCTCCTGCAAACCACTTCGCCTTGTGAGTAGGTGGCAGCTTATCCATAAGTAACTGGAACAGGCTCCGGTTCTTCACGGGGGATGGCGCCAGAAGATCCTGAATCAGCTTGAACACAGAAATGATATGGCGTTTCTCTGGCGGGCAATACTCTGCAATCAACAGAATCACAGAAGTCAGCAAACCTTCTGCTGCATCATAGAAAAAAGCATTTTGTCCATAACTGCTGGCAGAAGCCCCTTCAGAGCAGATAATTGTTTTAGCTGTAATTTTCGCATACTTCTCTGCTCTTGCCTTTGCTGCCAGATTTTCAGGATTCTTTAAATACTCATCCATGTATTTATTAACCAGCGTCAGGATATTGTTGCCATCAGAACGGGTGGGATTTCGTAAATCCAGAATGGAAATCCGATAGCCATAATATTCCTTGGCTATACCTGCATAATTACGAAACAGATCGCCCTTCGTGTCTGTGGTGAGGAAACTCATTCCTGAAGCACAGGCATATTCGATATTGGGGTATAAGAAGTTTGCGGTCTTACCCACTCCTGCTGCCCCGATCATGAGACAGTGAATATCTCCACTGTCTACCAGTGCTGAAATGGAATTTCCTTTCTTTTTGCATCCAACTACCAGCCCCTGCTCTTTTGGTAGATGCTTTCCTGCTCTCCATTGTTCCGGTTCATATGGTACATGTGCATACGTTTCCCGTATTTCCTTTTCCGTTGCAAACCGTGCAGTTCCATACTGCCCGTCTCCTACCGTTCTCGATTTAATTCCGTTTAAGGTATAATGATTTGATATCATTACCAGACTGCCGATTACAGCGAACATCCCCAAACCTATACAAATAAATATAATGACTCCCTGTATCCTACTCCCCTCCTCTCACATCATCTGTATAACTGTCTGCTGTCTATTCATATATTCCGGCGGTGGCTTCTTCAGTTCTTGAAGATCCTCATTCCAATCCTTAAGATTTGAAAAAAGCGAGAATACCATATGGTATCCCCGCTCAGACAGGTTTTTCTTTATCCGTTCCCTTGCCTGGATTCCCGCCTTATCATGATCCAGACATAAAGCAATTTGGGAGATGTGCGGTGCATCATTCAAAAGCTGCATCAACGCATGTTCTGCCACCCCACAGAGTGCCACATAACTATGATCCATCCACCCCTTTTGATACATGGAAATAAAAGACAGCATATCAATCGGTGCCTCAAATACATACACGGTATTACTCTTCCCAATCCAACGAAAACTGTACCTTGGATCACATCCTTCTACATTCCCCTTAAATGGTTGTCCCTTCTGACAGGTTCCCCTTTTATGTGCATGGCGTGGAATTCCATCTGAATCAAAACCCACAAACACAACATTATGATATTTGACATCTTCATAAATCATGTGTTTTCCTGCAAATACAGATACTACTTTAGGATCCACACACCTTGTCTTTATCAGATACGCAAAAGCACGGTGCATGGTCTGGTTCGCCTCTGGAAGTACGAATGGCTTTTTCGGTTCTAGTTGCTGATTCACGCTTTCCCGGTATGCAACTCCCTGTTCTCCGCCAAGCAGCATTGTAACTGCGTCCGGAAAGCTCTGGTTATAAAACATCCGCACAAAGTCAATGGCACAGCCTCCCTTTTCTGTCGCGTGATCATACCATCGATTTCCCCTCACTGTAATACTGTGATCACTGGCCAGGCGCTTTTCTCTTCCAGAACGAAGCAGCTTTTCCCCCTGCCTGGAAAGAAAATCTTCCAGATCCACCGCATTGGCCCTCTGTTTCTGTTCTTCCGTAAAATAAACAAATTCTCCCATGCCATCCTCCTTCGTCAATAAATACCTTGTGCCGGCTCCTGATCCTCCCTATGATGTCCTTGAGCCTGCTTTTTCTCTAACAGTTTCCTGCGTCGTTTCCGGTCAATCTGATACCGCTTCATTTCCATTGGTCTCTGTACTTCTTCGCAAAACAGCTTTTCCAGATGATGAAGCAGTCTGGTTGCTGCCAGAAACAAGGACGGATCCTGATATGCATCCAGATGTTCCAGTAAAAAACTGGCATACAGATTTCCTTGTTCTGCCGATGCTGTCAGATATTCCACTGCCTTTTCCCGATCACGGGAAACATCTCTGCCACAGAGATATAACTTTCCCAATACATACTGGGCATACTGGTTTCCTTTTTCCGCACATAGTCCTAGGTAATGTACTGCTGTTTCCACATTTTTCGTTACATGTTCTCCTGAAAGATATAACTTCCCTAACTGATAAAAGGCCCATTCATTTTTCTGCTCCGCTGCCTGTTGAAGCCATTTCATTGCCACTTCCACTTGAGGAGAATACTCTTCCCCCTTGAGATATAGCATTCCAAGCCGATACTGCGCATACGGATTTCCTTTTTCCGCTGACAGGCTGAGCCACTTCACAGCCGCTTCCACATCCTTCGGTATTTCCTCCCCCAAAAGCAACAAACATCCCATCCGATATGCAGCATATTCATTTCCAAGTTCCGCTGCAGAGCGGAACCATTTCATGGCCTGATCCATATCTTTATTAAAATACACACCATCCTGGTATAATTTCCCCAACACATACTGGGCAGCTGAGTGCTCTGCATTTGCTGCTTTTGTAAGCCATTCCACTGCCTGGCCGCTGTCTCCACTTCCCGTTTCCAGCCAGAGTGTTCCAAGTGCATACTGAGCATTGATATTCCCCAGCTTTGCAGACTTTTCCCAATACCTGGCCGCCCCCTCATCATCTTTGCTGGTTCCCGTTCCAGTATGAAGCATCTGACCAATCCGGTACTGGAGTTTATCATCATGACTTTTTTCTTCCAGAACCACAAAACCGGAATACGCATTCTGAAATCTCCACTCTGCCTGCTGTAAATCCGGCTCTGTACCCAAACCATCCCTATACATCTTCGCCAGTTCCAGGCTGGCATAAGGATTTCCCTGCTCTGCTGAACTCATATATAGAGAAAACGCCCGTATATCATTTTGCTCCACCCCCCGGCCCCGCCGGTAAAGCCCAGCCAGCGAATACTGGGCATACTTATGATCCATTGCAGCCGCCTGAGAAAACCAGTGTGCCGCCTTTTCATAATTTTGTTCTGCTCCCAAACCAGAAGCATACATTTTCCCAATACGATATTGCAGATAGGGTTTCTCCTTTTTCTTTACGGATTCTTCTCTTACAAGAAATGCTTCCAATGCTTTCTCATACCATTTCTGTGCCAGCCCAACATCCGCATCCCGTCCCAAGCCATCCGCAAACATCCGGCCAAGGTCGTGCATGGCAAACCCATTCCCCTGCTCTGCTTCCTGAAGGAACTTCTGATATGCCTTTTCAAAATCCTGTAATGTAGAATCGCTGCCATACAAATAATTCCTAGCCTGTATATATCCATCTGTCCACCAGTTGGAACTGGATTTTTCTTTTCTGCCATTAGGAAAAAGCTCTTGCTTGAGTTCCTCCTCCGCATAGTCCGAATCTAGTTCCCCTGTCAGCTCTGCTACCGGATTTGGTTCTTGTATAAAAAAATCGTCCTTTGGTTCTGAGTATCCATCTTCATTCTCTTCAAACAAAAAATGATGACTGCCAAGCCTCAATGCTTCTGCAATCACCATATTTTTGATACTTTTTAATTTAGGCTGTTTTGATAAAGGCGGTAATTCTTCCGTCTGTTTTCGGTAGGTCTTCACAATCTCATCCTGCCATAGCCCCCATTCCCGGTACAGGGCAGACACCCGGTCATCTTTCTCCAACTCGTCTACGATGTGATCGACCAGATCCTTCACATCTCTCTTCAGGTAGCCATAAACCTTTTTCCCACCTGTATTCTGCAGCCGTTTAGAAAGCTGCATCATACTGGTTTCAATTTCCGAACTCTTAAGCGTCCCCGCCCGTATTTCATCTATCCATGTCTTCATTACAACTTCCGACCGTTCCTTTAAATCCATACGAGACTGCGCCTGTTCCTCATAAATATTTGCAAAATCCTGACGGAAAATATCATGCGCCAGCTCAGAACGCATGACCTCAATCGACTGCTTTGTCAGATACCCTTCTCCATCTTTTACTGAGTACACCAATAGATGAACATGGGGATGATGGCTTTCATTATGAAATGCAGCGTACCATTTCAGATTGGCGCTGTCAATTTTCATATGCTTACACAGCATTGCCCGTTTGGAACGCAGCAATGCCATCCACTGAACAGCACTGTCATACCCTAACCGGGCTGCATCCTCGCGCCGAAGGGAAATCACATGGGTCCACACAATTCCCTTGTGATCTGCCACTTGATTCTGCACCTGTCCAAGAACCACCGGTTCTCCCTCATCTGTAAACAGACCATGCTCACCAATCTTTTCTACACGGGGACGATGCGCCAGATAATCCACATAATTTTTTCGCGTCGCTGCTATATCAAGATTTTGTTCCAATGCACAGAAAATAAATTCCGAGGCATTTTCGATTGTTGGTTTTCTTTGATAATCTTCATACTCCAGCATTTCTTTTGTCGCCGGAAAATCCTGCAGGAGCTGATGCACTAACTTCTTTTGACTCACCGTTGCTGGGAGGTGCTTTTTACTTGTATCAATTTTCTCTACCCCTTTCCGCGTTCCAATGTAATGGACATAATTTTCTTTCTGAGATGGTTTTGCATCTTTTAAATATCGGGAAGTAAAAATAAGTTTTGTCATGTTACTCCTTTTTAGAAAGCAAAAAGGAACCTATGGCTTATCACACACCATGGCTCCTTTTACTTTTTATCACATCTTCTTCCGTTACATAGTTTCAATATTTGAACATATCATGTACATTGCTTGATCCAGTCAGAAAGAAAGTCCATCTGCTCTTTCGTATGAAACCAGTGCTCCCCGTTTTCCATAACTGTAAGTGTTGCTCCGATTCTATCTGCAAACTCAGCTATTGTTTCATACGATGTCAGGTTATCCTTTTCTCCATACAGAATGTGCGTTGGAACAGTCCAGGTAACAGGATGCTCCCTCACATAACAAAGATAAGCCCAGGAAAGTGTTTCCCCAAAGGATGTCGGGATTTCTTTCTGTTTCTGCAAGTCATCTTCGGTCACATTCGCCCACTGCATCATATTCCGAATCAATCTTTCCATGTCTACAACCGGAGAAATAAAGTATGCCTTCTCTATTTTGCTGTCTGCCAAAGCACTCATAGCAAAGAAAGCACCAATGCTGTTCGCAATCACTGTTACCGTTTCATATGTTCCGCATAGGTTATCAAACAATCTGGGGAACTCTTTTTTCGCTTCCCAAGGTGACTGTGAGGAATAGTCAAAACCAATTACATCATATTCTTCAAAGAGCGCTTTATAATACTCTGCCTCTTTCGGATTTCCACCTTTACCATGTATATACAAAATTGCCTTGTCCATTTATTTGTTTTCCCTTCGCAATACCTATTTTTTCTTTTTGGGTTTGGGCAGCGGCAGTTCATCATACATCGCGTGGAACAGTCCTGTCAAAAATTCTTTCTGATCAACCTCCTCTACCAGCAGCATCTCTTTTGCTCCCTCATAAGGTACTTCATATACCGGATCTGTCATATAGGCAATTGCTGACTTTGTGGGTTTTACAAGCAGTCTGTCATCATAAATGCCTCCTACAATCTTGCCACGATAATAAATAATAAACTCTCCCATCATCGTCCGATATGTAATTTCATCCAACTCGGACAGCTGCTCTAAAACAAATTGTAAATAATTTTTACTTGATGCCATCGTTTACCTCAAACCAAATTTTGTGTAAGAATACATTACATTCTTAATGCCCTCGATGTTTCTCTTTTTTCTTTTTTTGTTTTAAATCAAACATTTTTTTCTCTTCTGCCAATTTGTCTTCCCGGCTTTTAGACTTACGCTGCTGTTTCCTTTGTTCCTGCTGCAGCTTTAGTGCTTGCTGAGATTTTGTTCCAACGCCCCTATCCAACATTTGTTTATGAATTTCACGCTGGAGCTTCTTTGGGTTTTTTGTTAGTTCCTTTGCAGTAACCTCCACAGATGGACTAAATTGCAAACGATCATATTCCTTTAGCACAAACTCCCAAATCTCATAGTCCTTTGGTTCAGTTCCAAATGTTACTTTGGAAACGGAAAGTTTCCCATTTTCAACTCTCTCAAAAATACCTACCCAAAATGGTTCCTCAAAAAACACTGTCAGCTTGCCTGTCCTTATACTCATGGCAATCCCTCCTTAATGATTGAAATGAGCAAAGAATGGACAACCCGGAGGGGCAGGTTACTTACCCTAATATGCAGGACGGCCGGGCTACCTACCGGCTCTGGTATGCATCACTGCATACGTTGCGTTTTTATCTTTACTTTTATAATCAAGCCTCCTCGGCCAGATTAACACATATAATTTTTCTGTTTCTGATTAAAACCAACTAGTCTTTTCATCTCTAAATTTAGGCGTATCACTATCCTCATAAGGATTATAATTGTTTAAGTTACATCCAAACTCCTTTAATGATTTTATTTTATTATCTGCTGTCCATACAATCAAGGACATTCCGTCAAATTCCTCTATATTCCCATTATTCATTTCATTTTTAAAATACCACTCTACAACCGTCTGGTTATCTTTATGAAAGAACTGCTTGATCTTCCACTCCATCACCTTGCCACGTGTATTCCATTCATTAAACCAATGTTTTACAACTTGACGGTTATTATATTTTGGACTCCAGCTTTCAGTATAAATCACGTCTTCCGCAAAAATGTCATCCATACCAAGATCCTGTTGTGTAAGCCACATTTTGAACCATAGTTGAATGATTTGTTCTCTCTCATTCAAAATTCTACACCTCGATTCATTTCTTAGTATATTATAATCGATGAGTTATTGCATCGTAAAGGACAAATCTATTTTTTATCTCTTCTGAAAATTCATCACACAACTAGAGGGAAGTACAAATAAATTCTCTTTCCATCGTTTCCTTTCCAACAATATCTACACATCCCGCTTTTGATAATGATACGCATCTTCAAACTTCACAGTTCCATTGATCCGTCTCACTTCATCAACACATTTTACGTGCAGCCTGTTTAAAGATTCTTCATCCACATCATGGGTGTAGGCAATTACCTGTGAGAGCTTGGACAATTCCACTGCTATCTTAAAGTCCATCCTGGCCAGACGGTTCTCACTATCCTGAACGGTTCCCGTAAGCACAGAAGCCAGTGACTGCAAAAAATAATTTTCTGCTTTTCCTGCAAGAAGATACCCCATATAGAATTTAAGTGCTTCTGCTACAAATTCGTTTCTGGAACGCACATTGGCAGTCTCCAACAACCCGTCTGCCTGTTCTAATATAGCTTTTTCAATATAAATCCCAACACGGACTTTCGCATTTTCGCTCCCCATCGTTCCCTCCTTACCAGGTATTCACAAAATCTCTCTCATTTCCTCCAAAATCCTGCCACTTTCAAAAATCCAGCACCATTCTTTCGACCGCCTTTTCCAAAAGTATTCAAACCAGATTTCCCGAACGGCTTTGCCGGTCGGTGTTTTCCAGGGGTAGGCTGCCAAAAGCAGCATACCCCCTTTAACCTGCACACGTTTCGACCCTGCCAACCACTCAGGAATCCCATATCCCCCGTGTTCTTGCTGTTTCCATAACCTTCTCTCACATTTGCCCAACACCGCTTAAAATCCTCGTATGGGTACCACGTCCAAAGCCCGACACAGGGGCACACAGGGGGCTACACGGGGATGTCATGGATGACTGGGGATTCCGTTTTCTTTATTCTGGTTATCATACGATTTCTGATTCTTCCAGCTGGGACTCCTCCCGTCTTACAGTCCGATCAGCTCTACGGGTACGTTCTCTGGTGGATATTTCTCTTGCCACCTTGTCATCAATATATTCACGGGTAGCCTGCGGGACATATTTTTCATACAGTTTCTGTACTGTATCATTTAATTCCCCCTGAAGATCGGTGTCCCTTTTTTCCATGTGGAACTTTAACGCATCCAATTTTTCTGTGTTAAAACTGACATTGATCGTAGTATTTCTCATTTCAAATCTCCTTTTTCTTTCAGAAAGCAAATCAGGCGGCTGCTCACACAGCCGCCCGATCTCGTTTCATCAGGTTCTTAAATAATGGATTAGTTCAATGGCATCTGCAAGACCCGCCTTATAATACCTCAAACGCTCCTGTTCCGGTATATCCATTTTAGCCATAAGCTGGTCATCCAACCATTGCCGGTCATCCTCTGAAAGGCTATTGAGAATTCGATCCATGCGGAGGACATGTTCCTTGGTCTCTGTGCAATAAGCGGGAACCTTGTCCTCTTCACTTTTTCTCTTCAGCTCCAGAACTCGTTCTTCGATTACCTGATTTAACTGATCCATAATCTCATCCATCGGTTACTTCCCTCCTTTCAGCCACACACAATACCGAACTTTTTTCTAAAAGTCGATATCACATATCCATAAACTGTCCAGGCAAATCTGCACAAATTTCATTTTTAGCTGCCTCATTCCGGAATAGTTGCCAGCCTTCCAAAAGCATACAGATGGCTGTTCCAGTAAGGAGAAGTAAGGTCCGCATAGCCAATAGGCGAACCACAATGCAGCATCCTAGAGCCTCCAACATAAATCCCCACATGGCTGACCGCCCCTGCAGATGCATAAGTTCCCGTAAAAAACACCAGATCTCCGGGTCTAGCTTCCTCTCTTGACACAATCGCACACTGGTCATAAATCCCCTGAGCTGTTGTTCGGGAAAGGTGATACACCCCGGATCTCGTGTAGACCCAACAGATATATCCACTGCAGTCGAAACTGGTGTCTGGAGAACTACCGCCCCATACATAGGTATAACCAATATAACGGGTTGCCTCTGCCATCAGCGCGGAAAAACTCCCATCTCCCATAGCCTGTCCGGGAGGAAGACCATTTCCACCTGGTACACTCACACCGTATTTTGCCAGCATATAGATGCGCTGTACATTCGTTTTATCTTCCAGAGAAACCTCCTGGTTTAATTCTGCAGCAAGATTTCCGTAGACCATATTCAGGCTTTGGATTGGAATTGCAACTGTATAGGTTTCTCCCTCTTCATCCTCCCTCTCCTCATACTCTACAAAACAATCTGCGAATGCCCGATAGTCCCCCTCATCCATCCGAGGGTACTCCTTACCAAAAAACAGGGCATAAAAAATCGCTTTTACCTGGTAGGGATCTACTTCTTCGGCTTCTGCCATACCATTAATTTCATTTAACACCCCATCCAGTTTTTCAAAACTGTCCTGCATATTTTCGATGTACATCCGATACTCTGCTGGCACCTTTGAGGACAAATACCCTCCATGAAAGGACAGCTGGACAGCAGAAATGTTATGGTCTACAGTCCCAGAAAGCGTGCACATAATCATGGTGGCAATTAAAATAACAGGGGTTACTAATGCTGCAATAACAGAAAAAACCACAGTCCGCCCATTCCGGTCAGATAGGGTAAGCGCTACCAGTTTTGCTGTCACAGCGGCAGCTGAGACGGCCATAAAATCACTCCTTCCACACTTTTTATCGAGATATTCATCTGACGCATCAGGATTTATTTCATTCCATCATAGCCCCCCATATGAAACAGGCTCTGCTGATAGAAGTCTCCCTCTCTTTCCTGTTTCTGTACAAGCTGATAAGCATGTTCGATTGCGTCCTCCAGAAACTGGGTTTCAAACCCTGCCGTTTCGTACCCTTGCCAGATTACATTGGAATAATAGTCAGAGGGAATTCCAAATGAATGCCCTGGTGTCATCACATAAACCATGGCCGGAACAATTTTTCCATCCAGTTCAATCTCCAGCATCTGCTTATCATAGAAATTCGGATACCCTTCATAAAGATCCAGCGATGCCTCGTCTTTCTTCTGAATCTCCCAGACCAGTATCGGCACAGTACTCCCTGCTTTAGGTTCTACGGTTGCCACAGCCCCCCTGCGGCCTCCCCGAAATAACAGTTCGTAATCCTTTAATTCACTCTTTCCTACTACCTTCGCAGTCGGACAACGAAATGCCATCTGCTCCAGATTCAGATTGCTCCCATAGGCAATATAAAGTCTTTGTTTTCCTTTCAATTTGCTTCCTCCTGTCACATTCGCATACAAAAAGCCGGGGATTCCTGTGCTTCCCCAGCTGATTCTAATTCCTCAATTGGATGAATGGTTTCCTGTCTCTGGATCCGTTCTGCCAATTCCTTCTCCCGCTTCTGTCGCATTCTTTCCTTTTGTGCTTCCGCCTGAGCCGGATCCTTCCAGGCAATACAGCCCGGCAGATTTGCCAGCAGATGTTGACGAGCTGTGGCGAATTCTTCCCCATTTAATCCTAGCCGTAAAAGCCAAGTGCGGAATGTATACTTCTCATTGCTGGTCTGAGTTTTTCTTCTGCTGGCGCAGGACTGATTCAGCGCTTGGGCGCCAATCGCCAGACAAAACTGGATATAGGCCTTAATCTTGCCTGCATGAAGCGTCCCATTGAACAGACGAAATTCCACTGTTCCTTTCTGAAAAACAGAATGAAGGTTCAGACAATGATAGCGGCTATCATCATAATGCTGGTCTCTGCGGCTCTCCCCGTTATACCAGATCCGTTCCACTGCCTCCATACTCTTTGGTTTTCTTCTGTTTAATTCTTCCAAAAATCGTGTGTCTACTGGCTGACACCACCGATGCTGTCGATCCACGGACACCCCCAGAGCTTTATAGATCAGATCTTCCTTGGCTGCCATGATATTAGTGATATTACGAAGGGTTCTGGCATCAAACGGTTCCGCATTGATATGCACATGGATACCGCAGCTTCCATTCGTCAGTGCCCCATGCTCTTTCAGCTTCCGGATGATCTCCTGAATCGTCACAATATCCTCATAGCGACAGATGGGACTTACCATCTCCGTCTGATATTCTCTCCCTGCATTGATCTTTCTCCCATTCGATTTTTTCTGCGCTGTTATACTCCCATCACTCATAAACTTCCACTGCCGCCCCTCCGTGTCAATGGCTGCATAGGTATCGTAATAGGTTCCCAGATATTTGACTCTAGTTCCAAAATACTCTGCCGTTACCTCAGCCGCTTTCGCACGGGTAATGCCGGTCATCTCAATCTCAATGCCAAATTTCTGCTCCTTTAACTCCATTCATAGTCTCCCCTTTTAGCGTCCTCCTGCCTTTCCGAACAGTCTGGCTTTGTGTTCCGGGGCATTTACCATTAAGTTATATCGCTCATTTCCACATTTATACAGGCAGACTCCCCGTTGTGGATACCGGATCAGGTTATACTCACTATCCTCCAGCTGCAGGGTATCCGTATAAAACTTGGCATCAATGCTCCCCGCATTGAACAGAAACTGATGCGTCGGGATGGAAAACAGCGGCTTGGTATACTCCCTCACGCCATCCAGATTAAAATCCTCTAGGTTCTGGCTGGCTATGATAACTGCAGAATCTTTTTTTCGCACACGCTTCATAAAATTTCTAACATACTCTACTGCAGTCAGGTTGGAAAGGAACAGATAAAACTCATCCAGACTGGCTGCCGTATTGCCTTGTGTCAAAAGAACATCGCTCATAAACGAAAGCACATTAAAAAGCAATGCATTTTTAAGGCTCCTGCTGGCCTGTAACAGTCCTTTTACCCCAAAGGTAATGAAGCCATCATCGGTGATATTGGTATGTCCATTAAAGAACTTGCTCTCAGCTCCCACACACATAGAATTCAGCCCAAGAAGAATACTCTGAATCATTTCTGCTGTATAAAGCTGTCTTCTGTTTTCGTCAAATCCCTGATATTCTTCCTCAATGAACGCATAAAGATCGGAGAGAACTGGGTAATCCTCCGCAGCCAGGCATTCAAAATCACTTTCGTCTGTAATCCCCCATCTGGTATATAACTTCTGCAGCATGATCTCAATCACATCGATTTCCCTGTCGGAAAAATCCTTGTAGCTTCGGAAAAAGTCCTTTAAGAAACTGATATGCTGGGATAATCTGGACCGGATGCGAAAGGTCTGAGGTGCATCCAGATCCTCCGGGCTTCCCGCTTCGTCCCAGGTTTTCGGTTCCAGAGGGTTGATAATGAACTCCCCACTCATTAAGTCGATAAAACACCCTCCCAGATTATTGGTCAGATCTTCATACTCCATTTCCGGATCCAGAGCGCAGATATGCATTCCGGACTCCCTTAAATTCGTCAGCAGCAATTTAAGCAGATAGCTTTTTCCCTGTCCGCTGTTTCCCAGAATCAGGATATTGGCATTCGTCTTATCATCTGCTCTCCGGTTAAAATCCACCAGTACATTACTCCCAAATTTATCTCTCCCAATATAGAACCCATGAGGATCCGTCTTTCCTGAATAGTTAAAGGGATACAGATTCGCCACACTGCTGGCCGGAAGCACTCTCTCAAACTGATCCTTAAACAGGTTATAACCGCTTGGCATTACACACCGGAACCCCTGTTGTTGACGGAGGATCAGTCGGTCTACATTCAATTTTGACCGGATCAGTTCCGTTAGTACTTCTGTTTGAAGAAGCTTCAAATGCTCCAGATCATGGGCACACAACTCCAGATATACTGCCGTATGGAGGAGGGGTTCTCGGTTACGGTGCATCTGGGCTACGATGGTAGTTACATCCTGTAAATTACTTTCAGCCAAAACAGTCTGCTGTAAATCACTGGTATTGCTCCGATCCATCCGGTTTTTGTTGGCTGCATTACTGATGATCTTCCGCTCCTCAACGGGTGTCACATGACGGGTATAGATCCGCAAGGTTACACCATCTTTCTCCCCTAAATGTGAAAGAATTGCCTGCTCTTCCGTAGCAGTCGGGTACTCCCGCAGTGCCCAGACACAACGATAGGTGTTACCGCAAATAAAATGATCTGTTTCAAATTTAATGACAGACGGGGCAATCATATCCAGAAATTCCTGGATACGCACATTATCTTCCCTGTCATCAACTGCTGTTCTTCCTTTTTTCAAGTCATCTCCTCCTCACTCTAAATCTCTGGTATGATCCACCGCTCCCCGTCAAAGTCTTCAAACTTCTCTGTGGTCACGTTCTGCTCATAGTAAACAGCCAGGATACGTTTGATATCCTCTTTATCTGCCCGTTTAACAGAAAAACTCTGTTCCTTCAGGGATTTTTCAATCCTGGAAAGGTACGGAAAAATATCCGATTCCTTTTCATCTTTTAACCGCAGCATAATCAGAAATTCACGGGCTGTCGCCATCTGCACCTGAATCCGGTCCAGATGGGTCTGATCCTGTTCCAAAAGACGGCGTATGACTGGATTCTCTTCCTGCTCCATCTGACTTTTCAGAAACCGCTTGTTGTCTTCAAAGCTTTCCCTGCTGTTTAGACACAGCATCTCAATCTCTGCCACTCCTTTTAGTACAGTCATAAGAGCATAGATTCTTGCCCCGACACTAGATTCGGACAAAACAGAAATATTCGTTGGTTTTACAATAAAATACACCAGCTCCCCCTGTCCGTAGGTCACCAGACTGTAGTCTGTAATCTCCTTTGCACCAATGAACTGCCGTGTGGAGAGGCGCTTCTCTGCCTCTTTTTTCGCTTTTCGTTTCTCCCTGCTCATTCATACCTCCACTCAAAAAATTGCTGACGCATAAAAAAATACGCACAGGCATACCGGATAAAATCCAGAATGCTGGTATCTTCAAAGCGGATCGTCAGAAATCCATATACCCCTGTCAGAACACAAGGGAACATAAATCCCGCCTGCGTAGCTGCTAAAATGGAGACCAATCCGCAAATACCAAGAATCCCAATGTCCCGAAGCTGCCATAACCAAAGTGTTGCTTTTGATTTCAAATGGTCCGGATAAATATACAACCGATCACCTCCAAATAATAACCGCCGGCATGATGAAGCTCTGCCGGCGGTATGTTCGATCCTTCCTCTTATTCAGTTTCCTCAAGTTCTGCCTTTCCCTCTGTCTCCTGCATCTCTCCAGATACTACATGTTCTTCCTGCGAAAGTACATCTTCAATCAGTCCGATCACAAATTCTTTCTGGCTCTGTCCTGTCTTTTTGAGGTATTTTTTTAACCTCTGAAAAAACTCCTCTGATACCTGAAATGCCAGTGTCCTGGTTCCGTTTGCCATCTCTCTTTCTCCCTTCTCAAAGTGGTCTTTTAGAATCCGTTCCATATACTCGTTCAGCTTGATTCCCCATTCTTCCTGTTCTTCCCGAACTTTCTTATGCAGGGATTCTGGAATCATGGCGCATAAATTTTTCTTACGCTCTTCCATTTGACTCTCCTTTCCTCGTTTTTACAAACCAAGTATATCCATAAAGAGATGAGATAGCTATGACGATACCCAACAAAGATTGCCTGAAAACGGAAGCAGAACTACCAATCTTATGGTTCTTTCTCCTCCTTCATCTTGCGCAAAAAATAAGCGATACCACGGAGAACAAAATCCACACACGGTATCGCTACGCTATTTCCAAGAGCTTTATAACGGGCACTGTCCGAGGCACCAGGGATATCTGTCCAGTGATCCGGAAAACCCTGCAACCGTTCACACTCCAAAGGCGTCAGTCTCCGGATCAGTTTCCGGTTCTCAACAATACATTTATCTTCGCTGACATATTGATTATTAATCCCCTTATGATCTGTATATCCAATGGTTCCTACCGTATTCTGATACGGCTCACACACCAGATCCGTAGCATCCTTATGCTGTCTGGCACTCTGAGTCGCTGTTACCCGATTTTGCAGAAATTCATCACTTCTCTGGCGGCTGAACACTGCATGACGGTCTGCGCTCGTAAGAGTATAGGATATATCCGGCTGGCATCCCAGACCATTTCCTCCATTTTGTACTTCCCGATCAATGATATTTCCGGCAATACAATAACTCTCCGGCATATCTGAAACCAGTGGGACATTGTTTCCTCCTGTTCCATACCGGGCTGACATGGTAGGGGCCACCTCATGCGGACCTGTATATCTGGCATCAATCCCGTGATTCTCAAACAGAATCTGGTAATTGTTCCCGCCGGTTTCTGCCTCCTCTGTAAGGGCTAGATCCGGAGTTTCCTCTGCCCCAGCACTCCCCTGCTGGATGCCCATCACCAAAGGCGGATGACCACTCATCCCTGCCCGCAGGGTTGCTGTTACATCGACCGAAACATCCATACGCTCTCCTCCTTGGTCATTGAGGCACAGACACTCTTCTTTTTCTGCACTTTCAAACTTCCTCATCCCCCCTTCCACAAAGGTCTGCATCTGCAAATTGGTCGTTGCCATCAAAGCTCCGGATATTCCATTAAGGTTGATTGTTTCTTCCCTCTGATCAATATGAACCGCAAAAATATCCACCTGTTTTTCCTCTGCTACTCTACTCCCGCCTGAATCCGCAGAGCTGTTTCCAGCTGCGGCGGTAACTCCTTTCCCCTGATCTTGGCCCTCCGCAGGATCCCCAGGCAGGCGTTCCTGCTCAAATAATATCTTTGGTGCGGTGAGTCCTCCAAAATCTGCGACAAGGAAGATTCTACGGCGGCGCTGGGCGACTCCCCAGTATTGAGCATCCAAGACTCTCCAAGCCAGGCTGAATTGATCTCCCAAAATGGCAGCCCCAGCAGATTCCCAGCGCCCGGTGTCAGGTCGAGGCACATGACAGGTACTGTCCTTGATATGGACAATCTCCTCGATGACCGCCCGGAAATCTTCTCCATTTGCGGAACTGAATGCTCCAGGGACATTTTCCCAAACGAGGTATCGAGGTCGAATAAAGTCATCTGATACCCCTCGTCTTTCATCCTCTGCTCTCATCTCCTTTACTATGCGTACCTGGTCCATAAACAGACCGGAGCGCTCCCCTGCCAATCCTTTCCGTAATCCGGCTACTGACAAATCCTGACAGGGGCTGCCTCCGCAGATTACATCCACAGGCGGCAATTTTGCTCCATCCAGTTTTGTAATGTCCCCTACATGGATCATATCTGGAAACCGGAGTTTGGTTACCCTCATGGGAAACGGTTCTATCTCACTGGCCCATACCGGTACACCTCCACAGTGAACTGCCGCCAAAGGGAATCCTCCAATCCCGTCAAACAGACTCCCCAGTGTCATCATCCGCCCATCTCCATTCCCTTTTGTATCGGTACTTCACATAGTTCCCATCCAATCTCCTGTTCGCTGACCCGTCTAAGCGGAATCTGAAGCTGCCTTGCTGCACGGATTTCCTGCTCCATTCCTGAAGACAGTTCACTTCCACACACCCAGACTTCCTCACACACCTTCAAAATCCGAAGCCCCATATCTGTTCCCAGCTTCCTCTCTTCTGGGACTCCATCATCCAGCATCTGCGGATATAACAGATGGGAGGCAATTGGCGTAACCCCCTGGTTCATGGCATAACGACAGGCTGCCTTTGCAAATGCTACATTCCGCTCAACATCTCCAGAATACGGAGATGCAATATACACCAGTTTGTTGTGTTCCATCCTTCACCGTCCTCTCTACTTAGAAACCACTTGCACAACCGTCCTTGTTAGGTTCATAGCTCCCTGCGCTGCATAGACTGCTCCCATCACATTTGCTTTGGTTCCCGTTTCCAACCCAAACTGCCCCGCAATCCGAGGAATCTCACCTGCCGATAACATAAGTCCCAGACCAAGCAGTGCCTGATCCTTAACGACCATCAGACCTGCGATCAGGACCGTCGCCTGTAAAAATGCGGTCAGGCACAGACCGATTACCTGCTTGCACCAGCCAACAAATCCATCAATATATCCCCTTGGCACACTGAATAAATAAAGGCTCCCTACTGCAATCTGGATCAGCAGGATCCCGCCCCGTTTTAAGTTCGCAAAGAACACTTTGATTACCGCATAACCCATGAGGATCAGGAGAAAAATCATAAAAATCGGGCTGCTGATACTTCCGATTCCACCAAAAACTCCAGATGTGGCAGCTTCTTGCCAGGTAGCAGCATCCTGAAGAGACTGCACAATCCCTGCCGCAACTGTCCCAATATCTTCTCCCAATCCTGTAATACCGGCTGTAAAACTCCCCTGAAGTGAAATACTGAGCTTATAAAGTTCCACTGGAACAGTCGTAAAAAGGCTGGCTGCCAGGAATCCTTTGATTACATTCAGGGCAGTATCGCGTATGCTTCCCCTGCCATTCTGATATTCAATTCCGCATTCAAAGGCTGCCACTACGATTCCCGTCACATAAAGTGCCCATGCCAGATAATAAAAAAGAAGCACAACAGACTGTACCCAGCTCATTTCAAACAGTTCAGCCCCCATGCTTCCCATCTGCATGAAAAAATCCCCCAGAAATCCAACAATCTGACCATACAGCCAGTCAATGATCTGTCCCAGAACCGTGTCTGCAACAAAATCCCAGATAAACAAGTTTTAACCACCTCCCCTTAACACATCTTCTGTCCCATTTGCATAGTTTCCTCCGGTTCCTGAAACACTTGCAGATAGGTTTTTATCGCTTCGCTGAGTACTTTATAATCCTCTTTTCCGGGCTGATATACATACCAGCCGATCTCCTTTCCATAGGACCAGATGTGGGGATTTACCCCGTCGCGAAAATTGGGATTAGTCGTTTTTTTCAGCCCCCACACATCTCCAAATTTCACAACCATGCTGTCGATCATTCCTTCATTCCGATTCAAAAGGGTCACTTTCAATCGGTCATAATGATCCGCAACCATGCCTGTCTGAAAGTTGATTTTGACACGGATCTGATCCGTCAGCCTTCCATAACAACAATTCCCGACAAACCTTGGTTCTGAAAAGTTCGCTCCCGTTCCAAATAATTTTTTAAGTTCTCTCTCAAAAAACGTCATGCTTTCCTCCTCCGACCTATGTGGGTTCTCACGTTCTTCCCCTTCTTTCTTTCCTGCCATTTTTCCTGGTTCCACCTTCTGGCAAACGCTTCCTGTCCATAATGCAACTGTTTCTCCCTCTCTTGTAAGCAGTTCATCCATCCTTCCAATCAGTCTTTCCATATGCGCCTGCCAGTGCTTCCAATCCCGTTCCTGAAACCAACCGCCCCACAAAACTCCCGACTTCTCCTGCTCTTTTGCACATTTACGGCTGTAAAAAAGAGTTTCCGACAGATATTCCCTTACCCACTGAAGGGATTCTTTTGATGCTGTAAAAGAAGACAGGGAGGAAAACTTTTTATCCCCCCTGATTCCATCCAGTGCAGAAAAATCCTTCTCCTGGAATTTTACAATTAGTTCTGCCACTGCCATTGGGCTTGTATGAGACACCCCTTCTGACACTTCCGGAGGGGCATTCCAAGAATCTGCCCTCAACCAGTCAATCATCTGCTGAAGCTTCACATCTCCTTGTTCCGGAAGATGGTTCCGTATAAGACCAATGGCATCCAGCCCAGTATCAGACTCAAACGCAGTAATTCCCCAACATCCCATGACATCCCTCCTAAATTCCGAGAATCTGCCAGATATAAAGCGGTGCAGTTAGGGTAAATACCAGACAGGCAAACAGAATTGCAGGTGCTGCCCATTCAAACTGTCCGTGCTTCCGATAATCAAAGTATGCCGTTCCCAGTTTTCCAAAAAAGAACACGGCAAGGATCAGATCTATAGCGGGAAATACAACATGATCGACAACTGTTTTAATCTGTTGGGATGCCGTCTGCCAAGTTCCCTCAATCGCACCGGCTACATCGCCCGATGCATATACCGGAACGCAGAACAAAACTACCAGTACGAATACCATGCACATAACTGCTGAAATTTTCTTTGTTCTCATTTATTTTTCCTTTCTACTAAGATTGTGTGAGTTTCAGCCCCATTCTTTGCTGTCTTTCAAGAAGAGGAGCCAATTCGATAATATCCGGATGTTCCTGAAACTTTAGATCTCCCCGAAAGCCAACTTTTAAACTGCTAAACCGCTTTGCCTCCTCCTGCAAAGAAGTAGGTGCATCTAGTGGAAGTTCCTGATTCCACCGAACCCATTCCCCATTTTGAAAACGTGGCTGCAATCTCAAAATCACATAGGATTCCGGAACAAATACAGGATAATACCTTAATACTCCTCCAACTCCATAGTAAGGCTTCCCTTCCATCATCACTGTCTTTTGCATTAATTCCAGTGTATCCTCTAAAGATGTACAAAACCAGCACTCCTTATCACCCATCCTTCGTATCCTGCCATCCCGCAGAATATCTTCCAAATGGTCACGGGTTGTGTAATGATACAAAAATCCCTTTGGTTTCTCCGTCTGTTGATATGACATACTTCCTCCTACTCTGGTTTCTGTGGTGCGATATGCCAGTCACTCCACAAGTTCCCATCAATGGTAATAGAATCATTCAGATTCATGGAGAGCATTCCAGCCGGTGTCCAGCAATCCAGCAGCCAAGTATATGGCGTATAACTTCCGTCCGGATACCAAATTGGTGTAAAATGCGTTCTCCTCTCATAGGTACTGTAACCATTTTTCTTAAACTCATGGGTCATATCATAGCCGACATTCATCCGCTCCAAAAGCCTCCAAAACCTCTCATACTGAAATTCCGGAAAATAAGTCACCGCATTCTGCGCAGATGTCACTGCAGAACTCTGATTGGTGCTGACATGAGTTGTTACCTTTTCCTGGAATCCATAACCGGATTTCATCGTCCTTCCCGTAGCAGTAGGGGACTTTTCATCGGTTGTAATTCTCATATCTGCAGTCAGGCTTGCGGAATATCGGTCCAGATCAAACTCCCACCAGCCATGGTCACACCAGTACCCGTCATCATCCTCATCCCCGCTGTGCCATACCCAGTATTCCCTCCACCATGGTCTCCACACACCCCAGGATGCAGAGGTTACTTCTGCATTGGAAGGAACCGAAGGTCTTGTAAACTCGTCATTCCGGTCATCCGCATTGGGATCTGGCGGTGGATTTTCATCCAGATCCACAACCTTGATGTGAAGAGTTCCTTTACTTGTTCCTCCTCCGCCCCGCACACGGACGGTCATCGTCATAGTCTGAGGCTGCTCCGGTGTTGTCCAGCGGATCCAAGCCAGCTGACTGTCGCCAGACGGATAATATACCTCCCCTACCTCATAGCTTCTTCCCCCTACGGAAAATGTTACGGATACCGGATGATCCGGATCACTCTGCCCGCCGCTTACCTCTACTGCCGTAATCACTTCCGTATTCGTCCGATATTCATAATCATAAGTCGTGATTTCCGGTTCTTCTGGAGGCACATCCCGGAACCGTACAATACCAAGACCCAAGGAACTCTTTATTTCACTGTTGGAACGGACTCCCGATGTCGGACCGCCCCAGGCCGGATATCCCAGATCTGGTGTTTCCAAAAACATGGAAAGCGGCAGGTTCTGAAATGCCACTGTTGGAAGGACAGTACGAAGCCCACCACTTAACATCTCATCATAGAGCGCTGCCTCTGTTGCTGTAACCGCAATCAGGGTTCCCTGAAATTTAAGGAAACTGATCGGCTCCAATAAGAGCCTATACTCCCCTCCCACCAGTGTGTCAAAGTCCATTCCGGTTAGTCCGGCAATGCTACGCACCACCTGTTCATCTGTAAAATAGCTTTTTATCTGCTCAATATTAGCTTGCCCCAAGCTTTTCGAGCTGATGATCCTTGGTAGGGGCTGTGCCGGATTCACATACTCATACGGATTGGTGTCGATCATCAGGGCACTTCCTTTGGTATATGACATTTTACTGACTTTCCCAAAGGAGTAGGTAATATTGGGATGCTTATTTGTTAAGTCAATCGGTCTTGTTACCGGATCATGGCTCTCTGCCCGGATTACGGTAACCCGCACTCCTTCATTTCCCGGTGACCAGGAATTCTGGATGGTCCCCTGTCCCATACTTCCGCCACCTCCATCCAGGTTCCCGTCCCCTACCGCATAAACCTGGATGGAGAGTATCAAAGACAGTAAGATTGAGACTGTAAAAAACACATATTTCTTCTGTTTCAAGTATCCTCCTTTCCAACCACGGGAAGCCTTGTTTCCTTCCCTGGTTTCTGGGAAAAGAAAAAACACCACATTGATGCGGTGCTTCCTCTTTCTGTCTTAATCCATAATGCCAATCTTATTCCCGTTTTCATACATATCTTCTGCTGCAGTTCCAGAGCCTCCTCCTCCATGATTTTCTACCCAGCCGAATCCTGGAACATAGATCTGGTTCCCGGAAGTATCTCCTGCCTGCGGCTGTTCCGGATCTGCTACCGGTTCGGACGGTTTTTCTACCGCTTCATGATCCACCGGAACCGGAGGGGTATCCTGCTTTGTACCATCCGGTTTTTGTGTTGGATCTGTCAGGATCTCCTTGCTTGGCGGTTCTGGTTTGGTTGGTTTCGGTTGGATACTCTGCGTTGTCTGATCAGTCTGTGGCGCCCGACTGTCCACCGCCTGAGTGTCTGTTTCCTGATTTTCTCCGATTCCCTGATGAATCACAAGGCTCTCTTCTTCTCTGGACACTACTTTACTTTCCTCTTCCTTCTTTTCAAAATCTCCAGGATCTACAATCAATTCTGTTTCCGTTTCCCCTGTTCCTGGCAGAACATCTTTACCTGACGGTTTCGAACCAAACTGCATTCCTATGGCAGCGATCAGGCCGATTCCTATGAGCACGCCACCCAAAATTGCCAGATTCTTTTTCATCTTCTCTGTCAGTTTCATAATTCTGCTCCTCCTTTATCCTGTTTTGTTATGCACAACATACTATACAATCCTCTCAAAGTCCAGGTCATTCCCTAGAACACCTCTGTATATCCAGCCTGTACCTTCAATGTGATCCACATGGATGGAAGAATCCGGCCGCCAAACCGAACCGGAACCTCCAGTCTAACAATAGCATCTGCCTCAAACCGCTGCGCATGGGCTGGATCTGATGGGGCCAGAGGTGCATTCCGAAGCGTCACTTGCAGGCTGTCTATGGCAAACTCCATTGCAGTTCCAGTATCCGCATACTTTATATGCCTGCCGCCAGACAATCGGGTCCCTATGGTTTCATCCAGATAATCATAAATGTCCCCTTCATTCAGATCTTCTTCCCAACTTCCCTCTCCAAAAGGAACATAACTGCCAGAATATCCCTCCCTGACTCCATGATACACACCTGCATAATTATCATTGACTGTGGAGATGACAGCATCCTCCACGGCTTCCCGCACACCTGCCGCAATAATTTGAAGCCGGAAATACTCACTAATCCCACACATCAGAATAATCAACGAAAGAACAATCCCGATGGTCATGGGAAATGAGGAGGCTCGCCTGTCTCTCAGTATCTCTTTCATCCGTTTCCGCAATCCCTCCACCTCATTTCCAGTAAACTTCTGATTTTCCAGCTGCCTGTGCGCGAAGCGTAACCGGAAAAGAAGCAAACTCGCCAAACAGACCGATATTTGTATCCATCGTCAGGGTAACGGTAACCTCTTCATTTAACTGGATTCTTCCATGACTGGACCATAAAATGTCCGGATAAAGCCCTGTTTTTTCTGACAGCACAGCGGCACGGCGGCTTGTCTCTGTACCTACGCGCCCGCTTACCTCTGCTTCACGCACCAGTTCTGTAGCGAAGGTATCCAACTGCTGTTTCTGAATAAAAATCGGAAGCACACGCATGGCAAGGGCAAGCACCATGACCGCACACAAAACCAACACGATCACATCCACATATCCTTCGCCCCGTCTTTCTGACAGTGCTCTCCATAAACGATGACTCCTCATCCTCTCCTCCTTCCTGTCTAAAACATTCCTCCGAGGCTCTCCAATGCCACATAGCAGATAATCGCCAGGTAAGTCAGCAGAAAACATACCAGCATGACAAAGGAAAAAACACGGATCTTAGGAGGGATTTTCTGTGCCTGTGCTTTTAATCTCTGCAGTTCGATCTGCTTAAAATCATGAGCCAGCATCTGAAAATACACTGTGCTGTCATCCCCTCGAAGGACACCAATCAATCCACGTACCACATCGGACAGCATGGGCGAGTTCAGTCTTGCCTCGAATCGTGTCAGCGCCGCTTCATAATTGGAGGAACGCATATCCGCCAGAAGAATATCTAACTCTCCAGTCAGCGCTGGTCCCGCATTCCCCTTGAACCGCTCCAACATACCGATCACATTACGGCTTGCTTTCAGTTCCTGTTCCATAGTCGCCACCATTCTCGGAAGCTCCCCCTCTATCTCTTCCCGCTTTGCCTTTAAGGTTTCATCCGCTTTCTGATTTTCCTTAAAGTAAAGAAGTAAGGCCAGCACAACCACGACAGGAACTAGAAGTGGAAAAAGAAATATGCAGGGAATCGCTCCCAAAAGAACTGCGCCTGATTTTACCAGAGCATACGCCTGATACACTTCCGGGGTCATATTCATTCCACTGGCTTTTAACACATTCTGCATCCTGCTTCTCTTATATGCATCCATCCGGATGAAACCAGACAGTCGCACTGCTAGGATCATAAAATAAGTTTCCAATGTCTTTGCCGCTTTCCGCTCCTGTTTTACCGTACCCAGCATGGCCTTCGCCGCACCCATGGTAGGTAACTTTAGAACAGACGCAGTTAAAAAGAAAAGTCCCAGAGCTAAAAACAGCCCGAATAAAAACAACAAGCCTTCCATAGCTACCTCCTGTATTCAATGGGACGGGTCAATTTCACTACAAAGCCAGCGGATATAAAAATAGCCGCTGCAGTAGCAGCCAGAATACACTGTCCCAGTACCGTATGCATCAGTACATCATACCAATCCTGATTCAGCAGATACATAAGAGGAATATTGCCTACTACAAACACAACCATGATCATAAACTCTTTTCTTGGTTCTGCGATCATGTATTCCAGTTCTGCGTTCACGTTCCGCATATCCGACAGCTTTGATACGATGGGCGGCAGTGTAGTCTTTAAGCTCCGGTCATGCTGGCAGTCACTGACCGCATCGCACCACTCCCGAAACACCTCATTATCAATCCTTCCCCGCAAAATCCGAAGGGCGGCCTGAACATCCGGATTTACCATTTTAATCTGGATGAGAAAATCCTGAAATACTCTGGACACTGGAGGATTTAAATATGCTGTATTCTCCTCCACCGCCGTCACAATATCTTCTGTCCTCAGATATGCTGTGGTAATGACCGAAAGCGCCGTTTCCAGTTCTGCAGACACATCCCTTTTATAATGATTGGCAGTCAGTTTCACATACCAGAATGGCAGAAATAAAAAACCCACTGCCATCACCGGAGCCAGGAAAAAATTCCCTAACAAAATGGCAATGGATCCCCCAGCGCAAAACAGTGCCAGAGCAACTGCGCAGATGAAGGAAAACCGGTTCCCCCTGCCCGTCATTTGAAGAATGTTCTGTGCTTCCTTCAGTTCCCTGCGCAAAATCCCTGATTTTTTTCTTCCTGATGATTCCCTGATGTCTTCCCGCAGACTTCGTTTGGGATTCAATAAAAATCCAAACAGGCTGTCCGTAAACTCCACTGGCTTCATTTCCAGCAGTAAAAATACACCCACGATCATTCCTGCACACGCCAATAGCTGAATCGCCGTCATCCGTTCTCCCCCTCTCTATCCTTTTTTACATTCAAAAGTCCTGCCAGCGTTTCCTGCGGCATTCCATTCTCCATCAGCCGTCTTGCCAGACTGTCCGAAATTGGGTTGATTTGTCTATGATGCCCCACAATTACAAACTTTCCATCCTCCACTCTGTTTTCCGTAATCTGATATTGAAACAGCGGACGGTATCGTCTGGTTCCATCTGCCAGAATCTCACACTCCATGATTTCCATTAAACGGCGTTCCTTGTTTTCCAGCTGTTTGCAAAATGCGATGATCGGATAGGCTTCCGTTACAAATCCCATCAAAGTCTCATCGCTCATATCCACAGCACGTTTACACAGGGAAACCATGCGGCGGTAGGTTGCCTCACAGCTCATGGAATGGATGGTTGTCACAACCGCAACACCGGTTCTGGCTGCCTCCTGTGCCGCATTCGCTTCTGGTCCACGCATTTCTCCTACCACAATAATATCCGGATTAAAGCGTAGCGCCATATCAAGAAGTGCAATCTGATCTACTCTCTGCCTCTCATTCTCGCTGTCACGGGTCAAGGTATGAATCACGGAATTGACTACCCTCCCATCCTTTCTGCGTACCAACGCCAGCTCCCTTGAACCATTCTCAATACTGTAAATACGCTTACCGTCCGGAATTGTGGTCAGAAGCCAGCCTAACAGTGTGGTTTTTCCGGAGCTTGTGGCTCCCGCCACACACACAGAGATTCCATACCGGATGCACTCCGATAAAAAATCCAGCATCTGACTGGTTGCCGTTCCTCCCTTTATAAAGTCCTGTTTCTTCATGCTCTGGGGATTCACAATTCGGATCGAAGCTGCCACCCCGACATCCTCATCAACAAGAGGTGTCTTCAGTACAGCAATACGGATATTTTTACTTAAATGTCCCAGAACGCTTGGACTCGCATCATCCAGCACCATTCCAGACACATGCAACATACGCCGAATGACATTGATGGCATGTTCGGGGCTTTCAAAATGCTCTTTCAATTTTTCTGTCACTCCACCAGAATACTGGACCTCCACATCATCCCAGGCATTTACATCGATCTCCTCGATTCCTTCCCCGTAGATGTACTTTGTGAGAAAACCGAACTCTGCCATTTCTGAATAAATCGCATCAATCAGCTCATCCGTGGTTTTTCCCGGTACTTGTATACGGTTATCCTGAATATACTTCCCGGCAAATCGGCGGATCTGTGCTTTTATTTCTTCGTTTCCATCTCCGGTTACCAGATTACTATATTCTTTGGAAAGATACGCCTGTATCTCCTGCAGCACGGACTGAAAGTCACGCCCTTCATCCTCCGATGCAAAAAACAGGTCATGGGTACGGAGAGAACGACCTCCCGTTTTTTGAGTGCGCAGAGGATCCTCTATGTCCTCCTCTTCTGACCAGATATCCTCCTTTCCATGCATCTGTCCTTCACAAGTCTGTTCCGACAGGCTATCATTTTGGAGGTTTTCTTCTGTCTCCTCCCCTCCATCCAAGCCATCCAAAGAAGCCTCCGTTTCCATGATCTCCTCCGGAAGATGTCCAGAATCCTGTCGTGTTTCTTCCCGAACAGCTTCGGGAAAACCCGCAGAAAACGCGGCTTTGCTGCGTCTTTCCCCTAACATCCGAACACCTCCTTTGTGATTGCTTCCATGGTTTTTCTAAACCCTTTACTGTCCTTTAGTACCAGTTCTTTCAGAAGGTTCCCTTCCAGAACCTGTGCCTTTACTTCCTCGGAATGAGGGATCTGGAATGCCACATTGCCGAGCACCCGTTCAATGTGTTCGCTGGCCTCATTGGGATATACATTGCTCGCCACTTTATACTGCTTTTCTGCATCCCACTGACTGTCCTTAAGAAGCGGAAGCTGGCTGGAAAGATAACTGATGGATTTCAGATCACAGTTTACCAGCCGCAGCACTGCATCTGCCTCCATCAAGGCAATGGCCGAAAGAATGTCATTGGCAATACAGCTTCCACAATCAACGATGATATAGGGAGCGATCTTTCTCAAACACTGCAGTAATTCCTCTGCCTGTGGCCGCTCGTAAGGTGGGTATGTGTATTCATTTTCCCCCTTCCTCATTCCAAGGATTGTTAGATGGCGTATTTTTTTATGAGTAATACAGTTATGGCGTACCAACGATTCCGACACATGGGTTGCTGCCAGAACACTCCCCAGAGAATGCTCCTCTTCCAGGTCTCCAGGAGGACAGATACAGGGAAGCATCGGTGTATTCATATCACACAGAAGGAGAGCTACATCCTTCTTCTGCATGGCAAGACGCGCCGCCAGCTTCACTGCTGTCGTGGTTTTACCAGATCCAGGACTTCCCCAGACTGCCAGCATTTGATTCTCATTTTCCGGTTCCCAGTCAGGAGAGCTGTCCCCGGCTCCCCTGCTGAAAATACTGTTTTTTAGAAAATTCAAGGCTTACTCCACCCCGCTTTCCTCTGTTTCGCCCTGTCTGGTTTCCTCCTGCTCCTCTGCTTTGGTTTCCTCTGGCTCCTTATCAGAATGATCCAGTGCCTCGTTTTCTTCCGCTTCTCCTTCCATATCTTCTGGAGGATACAGTTCCGTTAACATCTGGTTTTGCGCTTCCAAAAACTGCCCTGCACTCTTTTCATCCCCGCGATACACCAGAGATAAATGCAGTTTTCCATCTGCCTCCAGTTCTGCCAAAACCATTGACTGCTCTGGTGTTACCAGCAAGGTAACGGTTCCAGGCAGCTCACGATCCGCTCCATCTTCCAGTTCTTCTCCCGTATTTGCGTCATATCCACTGTTTGCAGTCACAGCAATGACCTCCACATACTGAAGTTCCGCAGGAATTACTGTTTTTCCCTGCTTTCTATAATCTGGAGCTATGACTGACACAATATCGCCGCTCTTTAGCTTTCCGGACAATCCATTGGCAAATGCCTTAACCGTAACAGAGATTGCCTGCTTTTCTCCTGTCAGATGATAGAGATAGGCATTTTCTGCCGCCGGCTCTTCTGCAATCTTGGATGTCAGGATGTAATCTCCTGGCGCCAAATCTGCAGATGCAAATGCCCCAACTACAGTATCCGAATGCTTTACTACATCATCCGGCAGGTTATAACTGCCAACCTCTATGGTCTTTACCATGTCAGAAGTAATTTCTTCTCCCACTGAAATTGGTTTTACTACACGGACAATTTCCGTCTTTTCACTCATAGCCTTATTAAACAATGGTGTAACTGCAAAGCAGATGATCAAAGACAGCACGATGCAAAGCACACCAAGTACAGTCCTGTTTTTCAAAAATCGCATTTCATCTCCTCCAACTCTTTTCCTTATTTTGATTCCTTTTTAACCAGTGTTCCACTGACTGCTGTCTTCCTATTTTCTGTTGTGGTATACGATGGCCGCAACCATTGTAAGCGGCACTGCAACACAAACCATGATCCATAATTTCTTCTTCATATCATCCATCCTCCTAATCTCATACAATAAACAGCTGCCGCTCCTCCTGCCAGAAACGGTCCCACAGGAAATGCTTCTTTATCTCGTTTTCCCTTGAACCGATTCCACAGGCAGACCATACAACCATACATCACAAATCCTGTCAGTCCTAAACAGGAAGCAGTCAGGCTTGCCGGAAGTCCCAGTACCAAGCCGGTTGCTCCTGCCAGCTTGATATCACCGCCGCCCATTCCACCTTCCCTCTTGCAAAATAATGCAACTATGAGGTATGGCACTGCCCCTAAAGCTCCAAGCAGCTGTCCGGGGGCAAAGTTCAGAAAGGAAAGCAGGGCAATCCCTGCCTGGAATCGGTCCGGAATAATCCGGTACCGAAGATCCCAGGCAGAAACCGCAATAAGCAGCGAGAAAAAAAGCACTGCCTGTACCGCCTGAAGCAGCGATATCCTGATCTCCATATCAACCGCTATAGTCAAACATTTCCTGCACCCTGCGTACCAGTGTAGGAAGTACGGTATCATTAAACAGTGCATAAAGACCTGCCAGAAGCAGTGCTCCCAGCACAACTGCGATCAGGATCTTAATGGCTGTGTCCACATATCCCTCACCGGATGTATCCTGAAGCTTGTTTTTTACATTCCACATATGCATAACCATTGCATTTCGATAATTTACCAGCTGTCTTTTAATATTCTTCATTTGATCTCCTCCATTGATTTTCTGTTTTTGTTCTCTGTACCCCTTAAATCAGACCATGTTCTGCCCTGGATTTTGAGGGGGTGCTGTCTGTAAGGTAGATGCCTGTGCCATGGACAGTGCCTCTCCATAAGCTCCCAATACCGCCTGTTTCAGCTCGTTGCGGAATTCCTCCGTCACAGGAAAACAGATATCCTTGTATCCATCCTGTGTTTTCCGGCTGGGCATAGACATAAAGAGCCCATCCTTACCTCCCTCGACGATTTTGATTCCCCGGACGGCAAAACATCCGGCGATTGTGGCGGATGCATAGGCTCTGATCCCGCCCTGTACTCCTGGTGGATACATAGATGTAATCCGAACGTCTAAATCTGGCATACTGATTCTTCCTCCTTTGTTTTTTTCTGCTCATAAACCGTTCCTTTCTGGATCTATTTCAGTCAAGCAGACAGACAAAACTGCATGCTAAAACTGCATGGTGTGTATGAATTCCTCCGCCAGTTGCGACTCTGTAAAATCAATTCTCTTAAAGTCATAACGATCCACATAAAAAAAGGAACTCCCTGTTTCATCATAGAGTTCCAGCACATCACTAATGGATAGCCCATGACCTGTATAACCGGACGGCGGATGATACCGGAATTTATCATAGAGTTCTTCCAGGTCATTGGTGTCAGATGCCCCTTCATAGACTTTGATATAAAAATCCGGCTTGGGGGAGCCATATTGCTGCTCCATCTGGAAAAGTGCAAGGAACTTCATATGCACATCCACATCTCCTCTCAGTTGCCAGATGCGTACATCTTTTAGCCCCTTTGCCGATTCCATATCTTGCTGGCTATTTGCCAACCGGTCGTAGATCCCGTCCTGCCACTGAATTTTTTGGATATTCCTCTGCTTACGCAGGAAGCTTTCTAATGCTTCATTCTGAAACATGGGATCCACTATTGCACATCCTTCCGTCACACGACCTACCCGGTTCCCATAATACCGGATCACTCCATTTTCAATCTGAATCTGCTTCATTTCCCTTCCCTCATTTCTAAATCATCTCCATCCCCCCGTCCTTCTGTACCTGTTGAAACTGTTCCAGACTCTGCACATCGGGAAAGATCATCCTTCCCTCTAACATTTCCAGTACGGCAAAATCATCCCTGTCGCAGATCAAAATCCGATACTGGTAGTCCTTCTGCATCATTACATAGCTCCATACTTCCTCTGGATTTACCAGCCATACCCCTGACGCATAGCGTCCATCCGGCAGAAAACTGTATCCAGAATATTCAGGGGAATGTCCATGTAAATCCAGCGCCCCAAATGGACGGATCTGGGAGAGCTGGAGTCGTTCCTTTTCCCCCAACAGTTCTGGCCGCAGCACACCAACCACATCCCTGTTCCAGCAGTGCCATGCCTCCCCAGTAGATAGGGAAACCAGATGGGCAATGGAGTGTCTGGGATTTTCTGTTTTCTGGATATTCGTACAGAAAAAAAGCTGCCCTGTGTAATGCTCTGGTAATACCTTTGAGGGAAGAACCACCACCCGGTTCTGGATAGATGCCTCCTTTTCTGTCTGCATACAATCCTTTTCTGTGAATTCCTGCATGATCTTACCCCTCCTTTTTCTGCAGCAGTCTGCTCAGTTCTCCGATTAGATCCAGTCGGAGGCTGTCCGGCATAAACTGAAATGCAGTACGGACATATGCCTCCACTGCCTCCGGAGACTGATCTCCCACCTCGATAACCTCTACCTTCCGAACTGTAATTTTTCCACCCGCCATTCCCAGACAAACAATATCCCCATACTCCAGCTTTGCCGCTTCCCTCATAGATTTTGGAATCAGGACACGTCCCTTTCCATCCACTAAACGATACATCGGTTTACTCATCTGGTCCTTTTCTCCTTTCCCATCAATGCCTCCACTTCATTGGGTTCAATCCCCAGTTCATCGAACACCTTCAGATAAGGTTTGCAAACCGTCTGTACCGGAGCCTCAATACCAATCAGAATCACTCCGGGGACTGTTTCTATCATCAAATCACAATCAAGCGGAATCCCAGCCGTCAGTAACAGTTCACTAGGCACAGAAAGGACACCGTTTTCCTTTTTTTGCACCATTGTTTTTCTCTTGTTTTCTGTTCTCATAGCACCTCTCTTTCCGGACAGATTTCTTCCCGGATCTCATAATGATCCGTTTCTCCATCTCCCCACATTCCAAATAGATCCAGCTGTCTTGGTTTTGACCGCTCCCTCTCACCAGGATCATAATTGGTAATAATGACCTCTGGAAACTCACAACCGCCCTCATACCTCTGAGCCAGGTTATTGATGCGGGTAACAGCTGTAATAAAATATCCTGCATACAGTTCCCGGATGAAATCGCAGTCATTGTAACTGACCATCCACTTCCCCCTGCTCCCTGTCAGAGTGTCTCGGAGCCGTTTGTGATCCTCTTTTCGGAATACCACTGCATAATGACCTTCCGTCTCATAATAGGGCGGATCGCAATAAAAAAAGGCACTATCCCGGTCATACTGCCGAATCAGTGCCTCAAAGTCTTTATTTTCTATTACGGTATCTGCCAGCCTGCGGGATGCCTGCCAAATGGTGTCAAAGCAGTTTCTCACATCAAACGGACGGCAGCCAAAGGACGTGCAGCCACTTCCATAGCTGTACCGAATTAGTTTAAAAAATGCAGCCGCCCGTTTTACATCGGTTACCTCTGCATTTTCCAGCAGGATTTTTTTCACTTCCTCATAATCCGGCGGCATCAGATGCTTCTCTGCCAGCTCCAGCTCCTCAATTAAAAATCGGGTATCCGGTTCCTGCTTTTCAATAAAATTACGGATTACTGTAAATTCATCCCTGCTGTTTAACGGAAGAAATCCGAGTTCCTTAAGGAATGCCCCCGTGCGGTTCTTGACGCAATAAAACAGATTTGCCAAGTTAGAGTTATAATCATTATAAATCTCCATACACCGGTCATCTGGTGGTTTTCCAAATAGTACCCAACCACCTCCGCCAAACACCTCAATGTACCGGTCATAACTTGCAGGAAACATCGTGTAAATCAGGCTGCGGAGTGCTTTCTTTCCGCCAACCCATGAAATAAAACTGTTGATTCTGCATCCCTCCTAACATCCACAATACTCATGAAACATATAACTGAGTCCTACGAAAATACCGGTGACATCCCAGGTTCAAAGTCCAGCTTCTCTGCCTGTTCTACTGCCTTTTCCAGTCTTTGGGCTTCCCTATCAAATCGATAAACTGAATTCCCCAACTTCTCCTGTGGGGTCACGGCTTCCTCATTTACAGCTTCAACCATCGCATTCAGTTCAGTTACGCTTACATTCTCTGTTTCTTTTAGAATAATCGTTTCATGAATCGATGACGGAATCACGATCAAATCTGATCCCAGCTTTTCTGCAATAAGAGACATCACTTCTTCGTCACACATATAAACCGCCCCATTGACCTAATTTGAATTCGTCAGAACATACATCATTGCATTGGGATCCACATCCTCTAAATATTCCAAACTACCTGCTTTTACATCTCCCAGTTCATCAGAATACATTTTTGCCAGCATATCCTGTAAATCCAAAAAACAAGGAGGATTGCTCTGCTTCATGTTTTCCCAGGCATCCTGCTTTAACTGCTCCTCACTGACTCCCAACCACCTCAGCCTGTCATAATTAATAATGGCACTTCCGGCCTTTTCTCCATCCACCAACACATGAAATCCATAAACCAGTGCCAGATCCTCTCGTATTTCATGAGGACAGCTTGCCAGAAAATCTATATTTTCCTGTGCGTTGCGGACATAGACGGTCAGACTCTTCTTTATCGTTTCATAATCCCATTCCCTGCTTGAAATGCCATCTATGCTTATCTCTGCTTCCTGGCACTTCTGATAATCCTGAGCAATTTTCTGCCACACATCCTCCAGTTTCTTTCCATCCTCAAGTTCCTGATAATAGGATTCCAGATATAAAAGCGGAACGGATGTATAGCTTTTAGTGCCTGGAAGGTATACTCCCTGCAATTTGATGTTGTTATTTTTTAACACCTCCATGATTTCCACTTTTCTTTCCTGAAAAGATTCCGGAAAAAATCGTTTTAAATTCTTTTTTGTTAATTTCAAAAATTCTTCATATGTCATTTTCTATTCTCCTTCACACCTCATTCTTATTAGTTTCCTCCATTTGATCATCAAGCACGTTCAACGCTTCCCTTACTGCATTTTCATTCCCTGTTCTGTGTTCTGCTGTGTCTGTATTGGAAAATCTTCATTACGGGTAATCATTCCGTAGGTTGTCTGCACACTTTCCAACAGCCCAAGCTGACGTTCCCCATATCCTTGAAAATCAAATGTAGCAAATGCTGGATCATCAATATTGAACTCCAATTCCCGAAACAGATACCTTGCATACGAAGCCATGGAATACATCTGTGGATCATAGGAATAACAATCCAGGTTTTCCGCAATCCGAAGAGCCTGTTCCAAGCTATCGCATTGCTCTAGTTCCAAAGCTGCCTTGAATTTGCAAAGCGTTCTATCATCAGGAAATTCCTGAAGCTGTCTTGCCAGTTCATTCAATGTCTCAATGTCATCTGTCTGCTTAACGGATAATCCATGCACTGTGCTGATGCTCTCCGTAATGATACAGTCATCAAAAGTTCTCTCGTTTAATCTGTTCAGCGCCCACTGAAACCCCAAATCTGTAGTTGGAAGTTCCAACCAGGTTCCCTGTTCTTCTGGATATTGAGATCCGACCAGGCGAAGAGAAAAAATCCCTCCGGCCACTCCGTCAATATCGGGAAGGTGAATTCCATCATAAATATCTTGATACGAAAGAGCATTCTCAAATACATAACCTTTTGAGGTAAATATGCCCATTTCCTCCTTACGCTGATCCATCCCCACTCTTTGCGGATCCAATAATTCTCTTATATCCACTTCAAGCATATGGATCCACTCTAATCTGTCTTCCTCTAGGTAGAATTCTCCCAGTTTCCTGTCATCTATAATGCCTCGGAGGAATTTAAAGCACTCCAGGTTATAACAAAGATTGAGTAACTCTTTTATCCCAACTAGAACATCTATATTTTCTTCCTGACGCATCTGAATGGCGGCTTCATAAGTTTCTATCTGACTGGAGTCCATATGAGTAACCAGACAAGCTAATACATTGACTTCTTCTAAGGTAACAGACGCTGCCTTTTCCAATATATTCTTAAGAAAAGATGACCAGTTCCCCAGAAGTTCAATCCGGTAAGGCTCATTTTCATGAATAAAGGCTCTCATCTTTGCATCCTTCAAAAAAGCGGGTTCTGCTGGAAGCCTCAGCTTCGCCCCTTGATAACTCCGCTCTGGGAAATATGCTTCTGAATAAATGGCAACATCCAGGGCTGGTTTTAATGTATGTGCCGTCCCTTTCAAAACCTCTTCCGGACATACAAAGTAATCCAGTCCCTCATTTCCAAGAAAAACCATAAGTTCTCCATCTGGTACCAGGATCCTTGTCTCTTGCATTTCTCTGATAAAGCCTCCAGCAGCAATCATTCCCCATGTTTCTGCTAAACTCTGAACCTCCTCATGTGTCAGTTTATCCTGTGAGTCTGCCTGCAGTACACTCCATAATCTTCCCTCATAAGCTTCCAGATCCAGTGATAGGCTAACCGGCTTATGCAGCCTCTTTGCATTATTAAAGTATGTCATCAATTTCTGATTTCTTTTTCCCAACAATCCTACACCTTCCATATGGTCGCGTATAAAAGACGAATAGTTTTCCATCTCATAAGCGGTCAGATGAATACCTTCCTCTGTACTATTCAGAGAATATATCTCTCCTTCTATGGGGCTGAACAATCGAAGGGTATAAAATTCTCCATCATAATGCTCCAAAAACAATCCCTCCTTTCTGAACGGCTGGTTCCTGCTCTTCTCCTTTCAAACCTTCTTCTGTGGTCAGAAAGAATTCATCTCCACTGTTCCAAAAGCTGACATACAGTTCTCCCTCTGGAATTTTGATTCCCCGCTGTTCAAATCCTTCTCCCCACCCATCACTTTCCTGACCTTCCCAGTACTCCTTTACTGCTTCAATCTCCCTTTCAGAAAGCTGGTTATGACTTTCTACTTCCAGAACTCCCCATAGTTCCCCCCGCCAGACTTCCACGGTAGGCTTCATACTGTAAATTTTTTCTTCTAACTTTGGATCATCCAGATAGACCGCCAGCCCCCTATCTCCTTCTTCCTCAAGATTTTCCTCTGCAATCCGTTTCAGGATCTCCGTCTCATAGCTGCACAACTCAGCTGGAAATACCTCCTCTCCGTATTCCTCCAAATTTCCCCAGTCATCTTTTGTATACATGGTAGCTATCAAAGGACTGAAAAACCGAAGTACAGAACGCTCCGTTGTTTTTTCACTGATGCTGTCCGATTTTACTCCTGTCAATACTTCTTTCCTCCTCTCGTAAAACTCTGCTTCCATGCCTGCGAATCACACAGGCCGTCATAATCCATTCAAATACTCGGTCGCTCACCAACTCTGGATCTGTAAGTTCTGATAAACGAATATGACTGCTTCCCTGATACAGATCCCTTGCCATATGAAACAAAACGTAGCCATCCAAATCAACACCGTGGATATGAATTTTGGAAAAATGAATCCCCTCCTGGTCAATTGCCGCTAAAGCTCTGCTACACAAAAATCGATCTGCGGAAAGAAGATAGACCGCAGAACAGGTCGCTGCTTCTTCAATGGCTCTGTTACACTTCTCTCCCATAGCCAAAAACCGTTCTCTATGACCACTTTGAAAAAAGCACGGATTTCTTCTCCCTGTCAGACGGCACACGCGGCTTACAAAGGTGCTGACAGCCACTTCCTCTGCCAACACCTCCAGAAGCTCATAAAACGGGACACAATCGGTAACACGGCGTTCACACGGGCTTCTCTGATTTTCCAGACAACCAGAAAGGTGACTGATAACCATTCCGCTCCTTCTTGGACGAAATCCTGGTATATGCTGCATTTCCTTTTCCAGCCCAGCATAACGTGTATCACTCATAAATCGAATCATTGTCTCCTACCTCCTCAATATCTCAATTTCTTCTACCCTAATGTCATTCCTCCATATCCTTGTTCTTTTGATTCTAATAATGTTTCAACCGCCTCCTCCCTTGTACGAAACATTCTCCACGGTGAAACTCGATGATAAAGTCCAGTATGACTTCGTACTCCAAAATACCTCCCGTCATAACTCTCTACCGTATATTCGCAGGTACTTTTTTTTGTTTTGTTTGTGATCATCACACAGGTATCTCCCTTATTCCATCCATAAGGAAAGCCCGAATCTTCTTTTAGCTTTTTTTCATCCATTTTCTTCAATTACCACACTCCCCTTTTCTTTGAACTTTTTAACGCCAAAAAGCCAACCATGTTCTAGTAAATAAAACATGATTGGCTCATCTGCTTCTAAATATATAAATACCAGTTATCCCCTTAAATCTTTTTCTCCTTATGATTTATCCACAAGGTTGTCCAGACTTACCTTTTAAGATCACACCTAAAGCGACAATACGAGTACAGATTCCAGATGTTGGCTAATATTGGATAATCTTTTCGATACTTGAACTTTGTTCTATACCTTATATTTTGTCTGGTGCACCAGCAATGAATATCCTTCATCATCATCGAATCTCCCATACCTATACGCTCGCCTAATATATTAATCTTATACTCATCCATCTCTGTTTTCGCAAATAAATAGAACCATACATTATAATATCTGATTCTATACACCTTGCAATCATCACTGTACTTCATACACACTCCTGTTTATACTGTTTCTCTATTTCCACTATTTCCACTGTATCTACATAATATATAGCGTGAATTAGGGGGTAAATATTCCCACCAGGATGAGCACAAGTTCTATCACCCCCACACCTGTTTCATCCAGCGCAAAATCCCTGATCTTTCTATAAATTCCGCCCTGCTCTGTTGTATGTTGTTCCGTTACATTCTGTTCTATATGATTATCTCTTTGCTTTTCCATCTCATATCCTCCTTTTAACCAAACGCGATCCATGCCGGAACCGTGATCATCGCCATCACCACAGCCAGGAGAAGAAACAGCGGGATCAACAATTTTGTACCTGCTTTTTCTCCCATACGTTTTGCCTGGTGCTTACGCTGCTCAAAGGCATCTGCCATTTCTAACCGCAGTGTTTCCCTTAAATTTTTAGAGCCGTTTTTTCGATTCTGCTCTAAAAGCCCGGAAAACTTCCTGTACTGCTGCAGCCCGCATCTGTTTCCAAATTCCGCAAAAGCACGTGCTTCTGACTCCCCGCTTTTTAGCTGACTGCTGGTAACATACATTTCTTCATATACATAACGCAGCCCTCTGCGTCCTTCTTTCACAGCCATTTTATAATCCTCTGCGATCCGGTCCCAGGCAGTGCGTATACTCATGCCCGCCCCTAGGAAAATGATCAGCCGTGACAGCACCTCGGAATAATCCATAAGCAGCTGGTCTTTCCGCTCTTCTTCTGCTTTCTTTTTATCACTTTTCTCCTTCAGGCTTATAAATACCGCTGCAACTGCCCCCAGAAAGCACATTTGAAGAAATACAGGTTCCCTGGCTGTGCTGTAGGAAATCTCCCTGTCTTTGTATACAGAGGGCAGTGTAACCTGATCCTGATGTTTCTGTACCTCTTCCTCTGATGTGAGAAGTGATGTAAATTCCTGTATGGTACGTTCTTCTTCTGTATACAATGGAGGCCTGATTTTAATGGGAATCTCATATTCTTCCGGCCAGTTTCCATCTGTCATCCTCACTTTTAAGATGACCGGCCACTGATCGATAGCCTCATCCCCTGTTTCAAACTCCCAGGTATGCACCGTTCCATCACTTTCCACCAGTTCCGGATCCGATGACTGCCAGCTAAGATGCACTCCTGCTCCCCGCCAGTATGCAGGCAGCTCCAGATCCTGCCTTACCTCTTCCAGTGAAAGGTTGTCCCCTTTGATCCATTCCGGAAGCTGTTTTAAGATCTCCTCATATGCCTGGTATGCTTCTTCTTTTGTATACTGCCTTGCAGAAACAGGCAGTTTTAAAACCACTTCCTTCTCCTGATCCACAAGCCCCTTTACATACAGTTCCTGGTCCACCTGTCCATCATCGATATCCGGTCTTTGAATCACATTTCCTGCTTCTATTACAGGATCCATGCCCTGTGCCAGCCATGCAGCAATTCCCAGAAAAATACCGGCTCCCACACATAAAATCTGCTTTTTCCACTTACAGATCTTTTTATAAAATTTTCTCTTCGTTTCTTTCATACATTCATCTGCCTTATAATGGGATATCCAGGATCTTCTTTGCCAGAAATACTGCTCCCACATATATCCCCAGGCACGCTGTCATAAAAATACGACCCAGCCAGGTTTCATACATAACATGAAAAAAGCCCGGTGATGTAAAATCGATATACAATATGATCCCAAAAGGAATTCCGTTCATGATCTTTTGTTCAAATACCCTGGCAGCTGTCAGTGTATGGATCTCCTCCTGTACCTGTATCTTGTCACGGATGATCCCGGCCGTCTGGCTTATAATATCCGTCAGTTCCCCCCCGCTTCGTTTTGCCGCTGCAAATACCTGGGCAAACTGATCCACATCCTGAATACCGCTGCGCCTTCCCATATCAGCTAAAAGCAGTTCCACCGGACGGTTCATCCTTACCCCTGCTTCCATATAGGAAAACTCTTCTGTGATCATCCCTGTTTTTCCATAAAGGCCTTCCAATTCTTTTACACTTAACGAAAGACTGTTTTCCAGAGAATAACCGGCGCTTAAGAAAGATGCCAAAACCATGATCCCCTCTTTAAACTGCAGTGTCAGCCTGCGGATCCGTTCTTTTTTCAGATCCTTTTTCTTATAGACCGGATACAGAAAAGCCACTGGAAGAAGAAATAAAAATGCAAGTACACTGCGATAAAATGTATAAGCACAAAGTCCTGCTGCCCCGGCTCCCATGATCAGATATTGCATCCATTCTTTTTGGGATAACTGATATTCCCTGTAATCCGGCGGTCTTGCCCTGCCGTTTAAATCCTCTTTCTGCTTTTCCCTGCCAGAAGACCTGCTCCACCTTTTTCTGTTAATCTCCTGCATCAGCAAGTTTTTCCCTCGCCTTAAGTTCCCCTGTTTTCTTAAGTCTTTTTTCCTCTCTGTCATAGACAAAAAGTAGCTTCTGTTCCACTTTTCCATTTTTATATCCCCCTATTTCTACAATCGATAATACTTTTCTACTCCCGTCTTTTAATCTTCCCAAATGGACCATAATATCAAGGGCCGACGCGATCTGGCTGCGGATCGCATCTAAAGGCAGCTCTGCTCCCATAAGCACCATTACTTCCAACCTTGAAAGCATATCCTGGGGACTGTTGCCGTGACCGGTAGATAAAGAACCGGGATGGCCTGTATTCATAGCCTGAAGCATATCTAAGGCCTCTGCCCCTCTTACTTCCCCTACAATGATCCTGGAGGGGTTCATACGCAAAGAGGCTTTGATCAGCTGACTGATGGTGATCTCACCTTCTCCTTCTGTATTGGCATTGCGGGTCTCTAACCGCACCAGATTGGGAACATGGGTGATCTGCAGCTCTGCAGAGTCTTCAATGGTGATCACACGCTCTGTTTCCGGTATAAAAGAGGAAAGAGCATTTAAAAAAGTTGTTTTCCCGGAGTTTGTACCGCCACAGACAAACAGGTTATATTTCGCTTTTACCAGCTGCTCTAAAAACTGGGCTGCTTCCTCTGTCAGTGCCTGGAAACGGATCAGCTTCTCAATGGTAATGGGATCCGGGAATTTACGGATGGTCACCACCGGACCGTCAAGTGCAACAGGCGGCAGTACAATGTGGACTCTGGATCCGTCCTCCAGCCTGGCATCTGCAATGGGAGAAGATACATTGACGATCCGGTTTACCTTTCCTACGATCTGCTGGATAATGTCCTCTAACTGCTCTGTTTTTTCAAACCGGCGGTTCCATAAGACCATGTTTCCCTTTTTCTCTATAAAGATCTTTCCCGCCCCGTTGATCATGATCTCGGTTACATCTTTATCATCTAAAAGTTCCTGGAGGATATCCAGCCGACGGAAACTGTCATACAGACTGTTTCGCAGCCACAGCCGTTCCTTTAAAGGCAGATAAGTTTCTTTCCCCTTTTGCCGGATCGCTGTATCGATCTGTTCATAAAGCTGTTCATCCTCTAAATAGATCTGATCTTTTAACTGCCCCATGACATTTCTTCTTAACTCTCCCCGGATCACTTCCCGCCTTCCGTTTAAACTGCCCTGTTCCCCTTCCAATTTTTAATATCCCCCTTCTAAAAGTTTTCGCACATAATCGCCCATTTCGCTCCAGAGAAGCTGCTCCATATAGCCGCCCCGCCGGATCCCTGTTTTTATTTCCGGTAGATGCAGTTTCTGTATCTTTTCTTCCATGCCTTTATGGCCTGCTTCTTTCAGATAGGTTTCAAAATCCTCTAACTTCGCAGTGGATACAGGATCATCTAACACCGGCATGTACACAACATCACAGGCTGCAAACAGCTCCAAAGCCCCTTTTCCCATGTGTCCCATATCCACAACGATCCGTTCATAACCGCTTTCTGTCCCGATCTGTTTTAAAAGACCTGCGATCTCTTCCGGCTGGGCCTGGTCTAAATCTTCCCCATAAGCGGCAGGTGGGATATAATCTACATTTCCATGGGACAGGATCAGGGATTTTAATTTCAGCCAGTTAAAATCTCCCTGCCTGTACAGATAAAACACATCGGAAAGATCCTGTTCATATCCACCGCAGACCAGCTTTGAAAAACCGGAATATTCTTCTAAGCTGATAAAAAGAACGCCCTGGCTCTTTCCAAGCATATGGGCCAGTGTTAAAGAAAAAGATGTTTTTCCGCAGCGTCCTATGGGTGAATAAACTCCCATGATCAGTGCCCTTTTTCCTATAAGTGCCAGTCCCGGCTCCGGGGGAACGGTACAGTAACAGGCCATCACTTCCTGTAAGATACAGTCACCGGACTGGAACTTATAAACCGAGGCTTCCTCCTGTGACACAAACTCCCCGTCACAGAGAAGCATTTTTAATCCGGCTTTTATCTCCTTTGCTTCCTCTCTTACTCTTTCTCCCACTAAAAGAATGGCAATCTCATGGTCCCTGCCATAGGCTTTCAGTTTTTCCAGGTCTGAAAATGCCATTGCCTGAAAGGGAAATGTCTCCTTCTGGTTTACATATTCGGCCAAACGCCCTGCATACAAAGGATCTTCGTCATATACGACCATTACTTTTATCATGTCTTCTCCTCCTAAAAGATCCATTTTTCCAGAAAGACCAGAACGGTTGCCATACAAAAGCAGGTTCCCAAAGGGATCACACATTCTGTTCCATCCCGGACCGGATCATAATATTTTTCTATTTTTTTATTGCTGAGTATCTGCCTGATATAGGCTGACAAATAAAGAAATCGTTGAAAAGCGCTGCCGTATCGCAACATTTTTTGAAGGGACCAGACAGCCCCTAAGATAAATCCTACACGTAAAATTTTTATTGTTTCCGAAAAGCCCAGCCAGGCTGCAAGAAGCGCCACAAGCTTCAGATCTGCGGCTCCTATCATGCCCAGGCTGTGTAAAAATATCCCCAAAACCAGCACAGCCACTCCCCGGACCAGAAAGCCGGATAGTGCCAGCAGCAGCCATGGGATCTTACTCCCTGCTTCCAAATCCGCAGCCTGAAAAACCAGTGACATGATCCCGGACACTATCCCAAAAATAATAAGCCTGTTAGGGATCCTGTAATATTTCCAGTCAGACCATGCTGCCAAAAGCAATGTCCCCCAGAATACACTCTGACTTAAATAACTTAAACTCCCATAAACCGAATTTCTCACCTCCCAAACCAAAACATAAACTCACAAAATGACCCACTTATCCCTGTATCTGATTAAACTCACAACTGGATCCTGTGCTGAAAAATCGCACTAAAAATTACAGAATTAAAAATGAAAAATAGATTTTTCAAAGAATGTGACCTTATTATGCCGTACTTTCCCCCTCCTGTCAAGAGGTATTTTTCTATTGACCCCGATGCCCTGTAATGGTAAAATACTATTAGTTTAAAAATTTAAACCAAAGGAGGGGACGGTTATGACAACGGTACAGGATCTGCAGAAGCAATTTCATTGCTGCATGCCCCTTTTTATTGCCTTGGGAGATAAGGTCCGGCTTTCCATCGTGGAACTTCTTACAGAAGCAGCCGTGAGATCAGAGGACCCACAGGGAACCATCGACTTTGAAGGTCATGCCATGAATGTAAACGAGATCACACGCCGCACCAGCCTTTCCCGACCTGCCATATCCCATCATCTGAAAATTTTAAAAGATGCGGGTCTGGTAGGTGTACGTCAGGACGGGACAGCCAATTACTACTATCTCACCTTACGTGACTCCACCCGGTCTCTTATGGAGCTGGGATACAGACTGGAGGAGTTCATGTAATCCATGCATAATTCTTTTTTTCCCAGATATACTAATTGATGCCAAAGTAAACCAGTCAGAAGTTGGGAGATGAAGATTTATGCCGGGATTTTTAAAAGCCATTCGCGAAGCTGCAGCCGCAGCACCTGTAAACCAGGATCTGGTTTTTACAAGACGGAAACTGTGGGATGATATTGAGCGCACCCTCTGGGCCCTGGAAACAGCCCAGAACCATTTTGAGCAGGCCACAGAGCCGTCGCTGATCGACTGCTATATTTACGAATGGAATGCCGCGCAGCTGCGCTATCAGTTTTTACTGAGAAAATTCAAAAACATGGAGGACTGACAACATGAGTACCTGGTATGAACAAGCTATCTTTTATCATATGTATCCTTTGGGGATAACCGGAGCTCCAAAGATAAACGTGCAGACAGAGGTGACAGACCGGTTTAAAGAACTGGATCAGTGGATCCCACATATCCGTTCTTTAGGCTGCAATGCCATCTACATAGGTCCTCTTTTTGAATCATCCAGTCATGGATATGACACCAGAGATTACAAACTGGTTGACCGTAGGCTTGGAACTAACGATGATTTCCGCGAATTTACAAAGCTTTGCCATGAAAATGGCATTAAAGTGGTAGTTGACGGTGTTTTCAACCACACAGGCCGTGAGTTTTTCGCTTTTAAAGATATCCAGGAAAAGAAATGGGACTCCCCTTACAAAGACTGGTACAAAGGGGTAAATTTCGGCTGGCAGAGTCCTTTAGGGGATCCATTTGGCTATGAAGCATGGCAGGGACATTTTGAACTGCCTTGTTTAAATCTTTATAACCAGCAGGTAAAAGATTATCTTTTTGATGTGATCCGTTTCTGGGTGGACGAATTTGACATTGACGGCATCCGCTTAGACTGCGCCAATATCCTGGACTTTAATTTCATGAAGGAAATGCGTGCAAAGACCGCTTCCATGAAACCGGATTTCTGGCTTATGGGTGAAGTCATCCACGGTGATTACAGCCGCTGGGTGAACCCGGAAATGCTCCATTCTGTTACGAACTACGAGCTGCACAAGAGCATTTACTCCGGCTTTAATGACCACAACTTCTTTGAGATCGCACATAATGTCCGCCGTCTGGAAGCCATTGGAAGACAGCTTTATACCTTCCTTGACAACCACGACGAAGACCGCATTGCCAGCAAATTAAAGGTAAAAGAGCATCTGTATCCTGTATACACCTGTTTAATGACTCTTCCGGGAATTCCGTCTATTTACTACGGCGGTGAATGGGGCACCGAAGGAAAACGTACTTCTACCTGTGATGATGACCTGCGTCCCTGCATTCCGGCTGAAAAAATACCGGAATTAAACTGCGAGCTTACCGATTTCATTTCCAGACTTGGAAAGATCCATGAAGAAAATGAAGAACTGCACACAGGAAAATACCAGGAACTGCTTCTTACCAACAGGCAGTATGCCTACGCAAGATGGGGAAATAACAGCCTGATCATCACTGCTTTAAATAATGATGACAATGAAGCCACATTAAACATCCCGGTTCCGATCCAGGCACAGACAGCAGTGGATCTTTTAAACAGCGATAATGAAACCTGTGAAAATAACGTTCTGCCTGTACAAAACGGCAGACTGGAAATTAAATTAAAGGGCAACTGGGGTGCTGTCCTTAAAATTAAGGGGGAAAATTAATATGACAATGAGAAAGCAGGCAGGCCAGACAAAGAAAAATACAACTACCGCAGCTCATAAAACCACCAGAAGAAGCGCTGGAACAAAAACTGCAGCAAAAAGCACACCTTCTAAAAAAGCTTCCGCCAACACCGGCCTGATCTCCGACCTGGACTGCTATTTATTCGGCGCAGGTACTCACTACGAGATCTATAAAAAGCTGGGCGCTCATCCTATGACCTATAAAGGCAAAAAGGGCATTTATTTTGGCGTATGGGCACCACATGCACAGGCAGTCCACCTGGTAGGCGATTTCAACGGCTGGAACCCGGAAGCCAATCCTATGACCAAAGTAGGACAATCCGGTATCTGGGAGTATTTTAATGCAGGTATGCAGGTAGGAGAGCTTTATAAATTCGCCATTACCACCGATACAGGAAAGATCCTTTACAAAGCTGATCCATTTGCCTTCAGCGCAGAATACCGTCCGGGTACTGCTTCCGTTACCGCAGATATCAGCGGATTTTCCTGGAATGACAGTGACTGGATCTCAAAGCGTTCCCAGGCAGATATGACCAAACAGCCCATCAGCATTTATGAAGTCCACTTAGGTTCCTGGAAGAAGAAAGACCGGGAAGAAAAAGACGGATATTATACCTATGTGGAAGCGGCTCATGAGCTGGCTGCCTATGTAAAAGAAATGGGCTATACCCATGTAGAACTTATGGGTATTGCGGAGCATCCATATGACGGCTCCTGGGGATATCAGGTGACCGGTTATTTTGCCCCTACATCCCGTTACGGAAGTCCAAAAGACTTCATGTATTTTGTAAATTATTTACATAAAAATGGCATCGGCGTTATCCTTGACTGGGTTCCGGCCCATTTCCCGAAAGATGCCCATGGACTGGCTGATTTTGACGGACATCCTCTTTTTGAATACGAGGATCCACGCAAAGGCGAGCACCCGGACTGGGGCACAAAAGTCTTTGATTACGGCAAAAATGAAGTAAAAGACTTCCTTATCAGCAACGCTCTCTACTGGGTAGAAGAATACCATGTAGACGGCCTGCGTGTAGACGCTGTTGCTTCTATGCTGTATCTGGACTACGGCCGGGAACCGGGCCAGTGGGTGCCAAATAAAAACGGCGGAAACCAGAACTTGGAAGCCATTGAATTCTTCAAACACTTAAATACCGTTGTCCAGGGCCGCAACCACGGTGTTGCCATGATCGCAGAAGAGTCTACTGCATGGCCGAAAGTCACCGACCACCCGGAAAATGACGGACTTGGCTTTACCTTTAAATGGAACATGGGCTGGATGCATGATTTCCTGGAATACATGAAATTGGACCCGTATTTCCGCAAATACAACCACAACCGCATGACCTTCAGCCTGACCTATTTTACCAGTGAAAATTATATTTTAGTACTCTCCCATGATGAAGTAGTACATCTGAAGTGTTCCATGATCAATAAGATGCCTGGGCTTGGAGAGGACAAGTTCTCCAACTTAAAGGCCGGTTATACCTTTATGTTAGGTCATCCCGGAAAGAAGCTTTTATTTATGGGACAGGACTTCGGCCAGTGGCATGAATGGGATGAAAAAGTCAGCCTTGACTGGTATTTAGCTGAAGAAGAAAGCCATAAAAAGCTTCAGGAATATGTCCGTGATCTTCTTCATATTTATAAGAAATATCCTTGTCTGTACCAGCTTGACAACGACTGGAACGGCTTCCAGTGGATCAATGCAAATGACGGGGACCGCAGCATTTTCAGCTTTATCCGCAAGGATGAGACAGGAAAGAAAAACCTGCTGTTTGTAGTAAACTTCACACCAGTGGATCGCCCGGATTACCGTGTAGGTGTACCGAAACGGTGCAAGCTGTCACTCCTTCTGGATAATGTTCACGGTGCTTATAAGCCCAGCCAGTGCCCTACTTATACATCCGTAAAGAGTGAATGTGACGGACAGCCATATTCTATTTCTTATCCGTTAGGTGGATATGGAACGGCGATTTTCCGGTTCTGATTGCCATAAACCTTGATCCAGATTTTGTCCGGATCCGGTTTTCACAGTTTGTGTACCTGAGACGCGCCCCCCGACGCGTCCACCCACTTTTCCAGTTCCTGATAAAAAATAAATTTCGTTAATTTTTTATCAATTTCTGCTGTACTTTTAACAGTTCCTGTAGTAAAATAATAATCGATGCGGCAGTTCACACCGCAGCAGTACCGTATATAATGTGTGGAAGGAGAGTATGATTATGGCAAAAGAAATGATTTTCAGTAGTGCAAAAAAGACCGTCTACCGTGACGGAGATACTGCCATTAAGGAATTCTGCGAAGGATTTCCGAAAGCTGAGGTTTTAAACGAAGCATTATGTAATGCAAGAGTGGAGACCATTGAAGCGCTCAATGTTCCAAAGATTTTGGGGGTAACGGTAACTGATGGAAAATGGTCTATTATCAAGGAATATGTACCAGGTAAGACCTTAGAACAGCTGATGGATGAAAATCCGGACAAGCTGGACGAGTACATGTCCCAGATGGTAGATCTGCAGCTGTTGATCCACAGCCAGGCTTGCCCACTGCTCAACAAACTGAAAGAAAAGACCATCCGTTCCTTAAAATCCGTGGAACAGCTGGATGAAAGCACACGCTATGAGCTTTTGACCAGACTGGACGGAATGCCAAAACACACCAAACTCTGCCACGGCGATTTCAATCCATCCAACATCATTGTTGGTGATGACGGAAAGCTCTATGTCATTGACTGGGTACATGCTTCCCAGGGTAATGCAAGTGCCGATGTGGCCAGAACCTACCTTCTGCTCAGCTTAAAGGACAAAAAGAAAGCAGAGCTGTACATGGATCTGTTCTGTGAAAAAACAGGTACAGAAAAACGCTATGTACAGGGCTGGCTTCCAATCGTAGCAGCCGCACAGCTGGCTTATAAGCGTCCGGAAGAGAAAGATCTGTTAGAGAGCTGGATCAATGTTTTCGAGTATCAATAAGTTCTATTTACACATTGAAGCAGCACCGCCTGAAAGCGGGCTGCAGATTTACGGTCAAAAAAGACAGGTCCTTTATTGGCCTGTCTTTTTAATTAAGGATTCCTTTTGCAGTGGGTAACATTTTGTTTATTCGCTGTTTTTCTATGTCCAAATACAAAAACCCCTGCTTTAGGCAGGAGTTTTTGTAATGGAATTTTTTTCAAAGCTTAATTGCAGCACACAAAGACATCCGATCTTTCAGAAGTTCCTCCACCGTCAGATAGCTCTTCTCATATCCAAGTGCCTCGCTAAGCTGCATCACATATGGCTTCTGCAGGCGTGCCTTCTTCAGCACTTCTTCCTGGGCAAATACTTCTTTTGCAGTTCCATCTGCCAGCACCTGACCATGGGCCATGATGATAACCCGTTCAAAATTCTCTGCCACAAAGTCCATATCGTGAAGAATAGCTATGACCAGCTTGCCCCGCCCAGAAAGGCTGCGGATAATGCTGCCAATGATCTGCCGCCCTTTCCAGTCCTGGGCAATTGTCGGCTCATCCAGGATCAGTACATCGGTGTCCATAGCAAGTACTGAGGCAATGGCTGTCATCTTCCGCTCATAAAGTTCCAGATCATAGGGATTTTCTTTCTCCTTGCCAGACAGTCCTGTCAGTTCCAACGCCCAGGCTGCCTCTTTCTTCGCCTGTTCCGGATCCATGCCGATATTTAACGGGCCGAACAGGACCTCATCCATAACATTGTACTTGAAGATCTGGTCATCCGGATTCTGGAATACATAACCTACACTTCCTGCCAGCATAGCCACTGTCTTGCCTGAAATGTCCTCACCGTGGAAATAAATGGAACCTGAAACCGGTTTTAACAAACCCTTTAAAAGTTTGACCAGCGTGGTCTTTCCTGCTCCATTCTGGCCGATGATGGCGGTAGGACGCTGATCCAGCTTCATGTTCAGATCCTCTAAAACCGGAATATCTGCCAGATAAGAGAAATCCAGTTTTTCAATCCGGAACTGCTTATCCACAGAAGCAACGTTTTCAGCCTTCCTGCAAGTCCCAGACTGCCCGGACCTTGCGCCTGTTTCAGCGTTCTTTGCCTGTACCTGTCCGGTGCCTGCCGCACTCGCTCCCACTGCTTTTTGCACACCTGCTTCCGCATTCGCATGCTCATATACACCTAGCCGCTTCTCTCTCAGCACTTCAGCCGCCTCTTTCACTGTCACCGGATACGTTCCATCTGCCAGAGTCACCTGTTCTGCTTTACAAATGCGGGTAAATGCCGGCGCCTGGATCCCATAATCGTTTAAATCCGGCATAGAAAATACCTTCTGCGGCGTATCGAATGCAATCTGCTTTCCTTTGTGCAGAAGCAGAATACGGTCACAGTAGGCCGCCAGCTTCTCAATCTTCTGCTCGATCATCAGAATGGTGATACCAGAGCCGGTCAGGGTTTCCACTGCCCTAAATACCTCGTCACTTCCCTCTGGATCCAGCTGAGAAGTAGGCTCATCCAGGATCATCACATCTGGCCGCATAACCAGCACACTGGCAATAGCCACGCGCTGCATCTGGCCGCCTGACAGATCAAATGGATTGCGATCCCGGTACTGCCAGATATCCAGAAGCTTTAAGGCTTCCTCTACCCGTTTTTTCATTTCTTCTGCCGGCACACCCAGATTCTGCATGCCAAATGCCACTTCCTCGTATACGTTATCCTTTGCGCCGGAAAGCTGGTTAAAGGGGTTCTGGAATACCAGTCCCACATGGCCGCACAGCTGTGCCACCGGAGTCTTGCCTGCCTCAATGCCATCTACCGTGACCATTCCGCCGTAAGCTCCTTTATAAAACTGCGGCACCAGCCCCATAATGGCCTGACTTAACGTACTCTTTCCAGCTCCGTTTTCCCCGATGATGCCAATAAACTCTCCCTTTTCCACCGAAAAGTCCAGTCCATCCAACGCCAGTTCCTTCGTGTGGGGATAACGGTATCGCAAATTTTCAACGGTTATCACAGACATCCTACAATCCTCCATACCACAGCCGCCAAAATGCAGACACCTAAAAAGATAGTGATCTCACGGTCTCCTTTATGGCGTGTCCGCTCTGTCAGCCAGGTTTTTTTCTTTCCTGCGCCAAAACCACGCACCTCCAGGGCAATGGCACGCTCTCTGGTATTGATCAGGGAACTCATGACCGCAGGGGAGATCAGGGGCAGAAATGCCTTCCCGCGGGTTCTCAAATTTCCTTCTGTCTCCAGTCCGCGGCTGCGCTGGGCATCCATGATAGTATTCATCGTTCCCATCATCTGCGGGATGATCTGGAATACTGAGGTCACAATGTAGCCGAACCGTGGGGAAAATCCCCGTTTTTCCAGCTCATCAACAAATTCAGAGGGCTTTGTGGAAAGCACAAATACTGCAAAAGACAACAGCATATTTAGGATATTCAGACCAATATGAAGAGCATAAAATATGCCTTCCCGGTAAAATTTCAATCCGACGACCTGAAACAGCACATTGACGTTTTTCTGGTTGAACAATCCATGGATCAGAAAAATGGTCAGCAAGATCGTAAAGGAAAAAGCAATCAGCGGAAGGGTCTTTTTTAAAATTTTGCCACTGGCCAGCACAAGAAGGCTGACCGCAATAAACACGCCAAACATCCACAGCCGCCCGGAAATCAGCGGAATACTGATGGCGGCGGCTATGTACATCAATTTGGTGAAGGGATGCACCTTGGTCAGGTAAGTCCCGTTATCTACAAAAAGGCTAATACTTTTCATGTTCTGTTATATTTCCTTTTCTTGATCATTCCAGAGTCTCAATCTCAGAATTTACCTCATACAGAGTAGTCAGTTTATTTGGAAGACCCTTTAAGATAAAGAATACCATGATCAGCGTGATCAGCTTGTCCGGTACATCCACTACGACCTCATCTAATAAAGAACCTAAGAATACCGGCATATTAGCTGCCTGGGTTGCTGCAAATACAGCATCACCCCACACGTTACCAGTAGTGCCGCCCCAGAACAGAACATTCAACGGAGTTGAAATAGCTACAGCCACAAAACCTGCCACACAGGCGGTGATGATAGCCTTCGGGAAGGACTTCATAAAGCCCAGACGTGCCATGATTCCTGCCGCCGCGCCAATACCAAGACTGGTCAGTGCATAAATCAACGTAATATTATCACCTGCGGAAAATCCGTAGATCAGGTTATTAGCTGCTCCGCAGATTGCTCCGATAATGGGACCACCCAGGCATCCACCGATACAGGTTCCAATGGAATCCAGCCACAACGGAAGCTTTAACACGCTGGCAAACAGCTTTCCAAGATAGTTAATACCGATGCAGGCCGGAATCAATACGATCACTGCCACATCAAATTTAGTTTTGAATAAATTCTTCATAACATACATCCTTTCCCATTTGATCGCTCCAGTTTCAGAAGCTGTATTTTTTGCTGCATTACTGTCTTGTTAACGCTGCAAACGCTGTCAAGATCTCATATTCCTCGCCCTGGGCAGTCAATGTCTCACCATCCACGTATCGTCCGATGTTTTCAGCTACATTGCCCTTGCAGGCTGCCACTACATTTAAAATAGATGCTGTCCTCATACCACGTATCCTGCCAACCACAAAAAGTGCCGCAGTTTCCATGTCAGACGCCAGCACGCCTTTCTTTGCCCATGCCTCATAAATAACCGGATTGTCATCCCGGTACAAGCAGTCATGACTTCTGGCAATGCCGGTATGGAACCGGCAGCCGGCCTCCTTTGCGCTCTCCTCACAGGCGGTAAGCAGCCTGTGGTCTGCAACAGCCGGATAACTAAGTGGCGCGTATCCAAGTGAAGTTCCTTCATCACGTACAGCGGCTTCTACCATAACCAGATCTCCGACTCTGACCTCCGGCTGCAGCGCACCGCAGCTTCCGATCCGCACAGCCGCTTCTACACCGATCTTTTGCAGTTCTTCCACAGCAATTGCCATAGACGGACCACCCATTCCGGTGGACATGACCAGAACCGGCACACCATTCCAGAAACCGCTGTAGCTTTTATACTCCCGGTTGAAGGTTAAGAGCTTTGCATCTTTTAAATAACCTGCTGCCCGCTCTGCCCGGGCCGGATCTCCCGGCAGCACTGCATACCGGATTCCCAGATTCTCCGGAAGCTGGATATGCGGCATTTTATTTTCTCCCATTTCACAATCTCCTTCCCAACTGTATGACACTTTGTACCTTGTATATCTGCCACCAGATTTTTTCATGTTGTTCCTTCTAAATCAGGAAAATGTACACCCATTTATGAATTTAACAACAATTTACGATAAAGATAACATTATCCTTACACAAAGTCAATGAAATGAGCCAATTCAGAGTCTTATTGTTAATAAATTAACATATTGTTTTGCTTGTAAAATTTTAAGTGTAAAACTATACTGAAAATACATTAATACTGTTCTCCCGGAGGATTTTCAGAATGGAACAAAACAATTCATCAGACCTGCTGTTAGTCATTGACATGCAGAATGTTTATACAAAAGGACAGGAATGGGCCTGTAAAGGCATTGAACATGCATCTGCCTCCATCCTCCGTCTATTAAACAGTCAAAAAACAAAGCAGGTCATCTTTACCCAATATCTGGCTACAGAACACCCGGACGGTGTCTGGAAAGAATATAATAAAGTTAATGCGGCTGTAAACTCTGATCCATGGCTCAATGAAATGATGCCGGAATTCCTTCCATGGGTAAAAACATACCCGGTATTCACCAAAAGTGTCTATTCCTCCTTTGCCATCCCCGAGGTTGTAAAAGCCGCAAAAAAAGCCCGGCATCTTGTCATCTCCGGCGTAGTAGCAGAATGCTGCGTACTCTCTACTGTGCTTTCTGCCATTGACGCCGGCTGTAAAGTCATTTACCTGACCGATGCCGTAGCCGGACTCAGTGAAGTTTCCCGCAAAGAAACCGAAAACATTATCTCTTACTTTGCTCCGCTCCACACAGTACTCATGACTACAGAAGAATACCTGCTCTCTGATACTCCTAAGTCACACCTCTGCTATAAAGTTTCCGGTCATTAAATCCGAATCTAAAAAAAGACAGGTTCCTTGTGGGCCTGTCTCTTTTTAGGATCTTCCTTACATTTTCTATTTATTTTTTTACTATTTATGTTTTCTATTTACGTTTCCGGTTTATGCTCCCGTTTTCCATTCTGGATCAGGATTTCCTCTTTTGCTGTTAAATTCTTGTCATTTTCTACCATTACATCCCAGTTATAGGGGGCACTTTCCAGCAGGTTCTCTCCCACAGGCATTTCCCCGGACATTTTCTCCCCGGACTGTTCTTCTGCCTGCTTCTCTTCCGCAGCCCGTTCCAGACGCATTTCCGCCCTGGTCTCCTGGCGCACTTGCGGGAAAATAACCTGAGCCTTGAACAGATCGCCGTCAATGGTGATCACAAACTCACCTTTCTGCAGCTGGGTCAGGCTCCGGGCAATGGAAAGTCCTAATCCGCTGCCTTCTGTTGTCCGCGCCACATCTCCTCTGACAAAACGTTCTGTCAGTTCATCCGGGCTGATATTTAACGGCTTTTCCGAAATATTTTTCATAGTGAAAATGGCTTTTCCATCTACAGAAGCCACATCCACATATACCCGGCTGCCTTCCTGGGCATATTTAAAAGCATTGGTATAAAGATTTTCCAGAACACGCCATAATCTGCGCCCATCTGCTCTAATAATGATCATACCATCTGGGAAATCAGAGATGATCTTTAAATGGCGCTGTTCAAAACGCTCTTCAAATTCACCATTGGTCTGCTGTACCAGCTCCACCAGGTCAATATCTGCCATCTCCAGCTTCAGGTTTCCGGAACTTGCCTTGGAAGCTTCCACCAGATCTTCCGTCAGTGTTTTTAAACGCTGGGATTTCTGGTCCAAAACTTCCAGATAGGAAGCGATCTTAGGATCCTGTATCTTCTGGCGTTTTAACAGATCCACATAGTTGATAATGGACGTAAGAGGCGTTTTAATATCATGGGACACATTGGTGATCAGATCCGCTTTCAGGCGTTCGCTCTTTACCTTCTCCTGAAGAGCCGTGTCCAAGCCGCTTCCAATGTTATTAATGTGGTCTCCCACTGTCCGCTCTTTTCCTGTCAGCTTTTTCGTATCCAGGCGGAAACCGGTATCGCCTTTTGCAATACAGGTGATCGCATTATTTAAAAGATCCTTCTGCTCCGCTTTCCTGAACAGCTTATGGAATACCCATCCATCCAGACCAACAAATAAAACAGCACATACATAAAAGAGAATACGGAAAGTCAGTTTCTCATCTATATAGGCAAACAGGAATAAAATGCCCCACAGCATTACGCCATTGGCTCCTAAAAACAGAAGATAGCAAAGTCCGATCCCGGCTACAAAACTGGCTTTTGCAATATAATCCTTAGAAGCCTTTACTACCTTTTTTGCAATACTCTTTTTCCACAGGGTATCTGCCTTGTATCTTCTTAAAAGACTGAAACCGCATAGAATACTGCACCCGTAGATGATCACATATTTCAGCAGTTTACTCCAGTATGCCAGGTGTTCTTCGGAGGCAAATAAGCCGATCACCATCATCCCCAGTCTTTTACAGAAGTACAAGATCACAGCTGTCACCACCGCCCACAAAAGGACACAGGTTTCTGTATAGATCCTGTCGATGGGGAAAAGACGGATCTTGCCATCTGCTCCATCTTCATGGCCGGATAAAAGGACCAATGTTACCAGTGTAGCAAAAAATCCTGCAATTCCTACGATCACACCGCCCATTCCCATGATAAACGTGGATCTGGCACTTTTATATTCCCCGGCTTCCTCTGCATAATTATCAGAATAAGGATAGGTAGTATCCACAGAGACCACCATATAATTCTGGTCATTGTCAAAGGGATTCCATGTTTCCAGAAGAGAAGCCGCATTGTCCGGGATCGTTGCAAGATTGCTTTCCATACGAATGGTATTTCCGGGAATGAACAGATATTTTCCAAATCCCCGCAGCTCATCTAAAGACATAGAAGGAACATTGGTATAAACCACTTCTCTTCCATCATTGCTTTTATAGAGGATACGGAAACGGACATTTGTGTTATTGCTGATGAAATTATAATAAATGGTATAATATTTTCCCAACCGGTCCAGGATGTCCAGTGCCATTTCCTCTTTGGTCATCCTGGTCTCCAGGCCATCAACATCTGCCAGGTCCGTTTTTGCGGATTTATACTCTACCGTTATCTCCATGTCATCATCATCCATGGCCATAGGAGATCCCTGTACTGTAAAATCTTCTCCCAGATAATATCCCCGGATCTTGGCATAGCGGACGATCTGATCCAGTGTCATATCCTCATCTACACCGGGACCGTCTATAATACGCACAATGGGTTTGTGCATATCCAGGACACCATTGGTCTCAAACATATCCTTATATCCGATATAGGTAAAAATATTGCTGATATCTATGCCAAGCTGGGAACAGAAGGCATCTGAGTCTTCATAAGTCTCATCATAGATCCAGCGGATCCCTTTTCCATATCCGCCGTTTAAGTACATGGCGCTGATCCCTGCCAGTGTGATAACAAGAAATATCACATGAAACACTGACAGAAGCACCTTCCATTTTCTCAGACCAAACGCTCTTTTTTCCATAGGCCACCTACTGTTTCTCGATCTTATAGCCTACGCCCCATACTACCTTCAGATATTTTGGCTCTCTTGGGTTGATCTCGATCTTTTCACGGATGTGGCGGATATGGACAGCTACTGTGTTATCCGCGCCAATGGCTTCCTCATTCCAGATCTTTTCGTAGATCTCATCAATGGAAAATACCTTTCCTGCGTTCTTTACCAGAAGCAGGAGGATATTGTATTCAATAGGAGTCAGCTTGATCGGATCTCCATCAACTGTAACTTCTTTGTTATCATCATTGATCTGAAGACCGCCACACTTGTAGACCTGTCCTTCCGCCTGCTGGTTCATGTTTCCAAGCTGTGTATAACGGCGCAGCTGGGATTTAACTCTTGCAACCAGTTCCAGCGGGTTAAATGGCTTTGTAATGTAATCATCTGCACCAATATTAAGTCCTAAGATCTTATCTGCATCTTCTGACTTTGCGGAAAGAATGATGATCGGGATACTGCTGGTCTCACGTACCTTTAAAGTAGTGCGGATGCCATCCAGTCCCGGCATCATTACATCTAAGATCAAAAGATCTGCGGACTGGGTCTCCAGATATTCCAGAGCCTCATAACCGTCATATGTTTTTATAACTTTAAAGCCTTCTCCTGTAAGATAAATGTCAATGGCTTCCACAATCTGTTTATCGTCATCACATACCAGAATCGTCTGCATAAATGTCCCTCCTTTTATTGATATATCCTTCTGCGCCCGGCCGGGCGCAAATTTGCTACAATTTGTACCACCTGCGTCCGCGCCGGCAGGCGCGGGGCAACTTAATTTAGAAGATACGCCAAGCGCAGACAAAGTTGCTTCTCCACCAGGAACTTAAACCTCTGTGGACAACTTTACCGTTACTGGAAGAAGCATCGATGACTGTTCCGCCGCCTGCAGCGATACCTACATGGCCTCTTACTACTACGATATCTCCTGCCTGGATATCATTAAAATTGCTTACCTTTGTATAACGTCCTGCGCTTCTCCAGCCGGAAGAAGTCATATAACTCTGGCTTACGCCTACCTGCTTTAAGCACCAGTATACAAAACCGGAACAGTCAAAGGAGCTTGGTCCCTTTGCACCCCATACATATGGACTTCCCAGTTTGGAAGATGCTACAGAGATTAAAGCTGAAACACCTGCACCGGAAGCTGGTCTCGGAGCCGGTGAGCTGGTATTTCCACCGCTGTTGCCCTTACTTGAGCTATTATTCTTATTGCTGCTGCTATTTGATTTATTACTCTTAGTTGACGCTGCTGTAGTAGGCGCCGGCTTCTTAACATTATCACTGGTCAGCTTTGCCATGGTCTGTACGCCTACTTTACCGTCTGCAGACAGGCCGTTTCGTGACTGGAAGTTCTTTACCGCGTCTTCTGTTGCTTCACCATAGTAGCCGGTTACATTGGAAGACGGCAGATAGCCGTACTTGCTTAACAGCTGCTGTACTCTGGTAACAGAATCGCCCTGTTCGCCGATCATCAGGCCGTTTGGCTTTGCGTCAGAACTGTTTAATACAATACGTGTGGATGGTCCTAAGTAACCATCTACTACCTGGTCGTTTCTTGCCTGGAACTGCTTAACTGCGATCACAGTGTCCTGACCGTAGGTACCGTCCGGTGTAGTAGTCAGATAGCCCAGATCCTTTAAACGCTGCTGGCATGCTAATACCACATCGCTCTTTTCGCCATATGCAAGCATATTTGCCTTAATGTCATCGCTGTACATCAGGTTATAGGTCTGCTGGCCTACCTTGCCGTCTTCTGCAAGGCCATTGACGCCCTGGAGTTTTAAAACAGCGGTTTCTGTGGCATCGTCAAAGTTGCCTGTTACCTGGTCTGCAGAAGCCAGATAGCCCAGTTCGTATAATCGCTGCTGGATCTTCTGGATATCATCCCCCTGGGTTCCCTTTGATACTGCGTAATGTTTGGCATCATCTGCCATCAGTTCATTCCAGGTGGTATCACCTACAATACCATCCTGAGGCAGTTCATTCTGTCTCTGGAAATGTTTCACTGCTGTAAGAGTGACCTGACCAAAATAGTCAGTAGGTTCATCGTTATCCATAAAGCCCAAGTCCATTAATCGCTGCTGTAACTTCTTTACGATCTCATGGCGTACACCTTCTCTTAAATACTGAGGCGCTGCCTGTGCATCTTCCGGCAATTCTACATCATCCAGTCCAGGAAGGATCTGCCCATCCATTCCTAAAGGTGCTATGGTCTCATCTGTTCCATCTGAAACTGCTGCCTGTCCGTCCTGGGCATTTGCAGCTACAGCCTCATTCTGAGTTGCAACTCCTCTTTCCCCTGAAGAACAGCCTCCTAACGCCAACGCTGCCGCCAGCGCACTGGATATGCAGGCATATCGCAGATAATATGTATATTTTTCATTCATGAAATGTATCCTCGCTTGTTGTTTGTTGCTTCTGTAAATCCAATCCCTGAAGATTTCGCTTCCACTAGTTTCACTCAGGACCACGCGCTTGCGCGCTCTACTGCCTGCTTGCGCTTATCAGATTATAGCACATATCCTACTATTTTTCGATATTTTTCACAGTCTTAAGAAAATCGCAAAAAAGGACAAACCAGAAACAGCTTCCATAACAGCGCTCCCTGGCTTGTCCTTCTTTTTCTTTGTTTTTATTATTTTTCTTATTTTCTTTAACTTCTCTTTTCCCTGTGAAAAAGCTTCTTAGCCCCCCGTCCAAAGCGTTTTCTTTTAAAAAATGGCACTTTTGTTGCAGCAGCTTCCTCCTGTCCTGCTTTCTGGAAGGAACGGATGGTTTCATCCAGGAGACGAAAACGTTCCTCTTCCTTCTGGCCGGACTCCTGAAGAAGAAGTTCCAATTCACCTGCCAGCCGCTGTTTTACCAGGCAGCTGATATCCTGACTCAGTTTTTCATTGTTTACCTCAAGGGCCCGTCCAATGATCAGGTTCATCATCTGCTGAAACTGGGCCATTTTCTCTTCTGCGCTTACAGGCAGCGGACTTCCATCTGCAGATGTGCTTACCATAGCTGTATTTTCCTCTTTCTCTTCTTCCTTAAGTTCTTTTAAAGCAGCATCCATGTCCTGCTCTAAAATCTCATCTGTCAGTTCGCCTTCCAGCTTTCCGTCCTTTTTCATCTGTTCTAAAGCATGTTTGATCGCCTTTAACTGATACCCTTTTTCCTTCAGATTTTTAACCTGCTTAAACAGCCGGATATGAAAATCCGTATAATACCTGTGTCCCATTTCATTCCGTGGGATCGCAAGTTCTAACTCCTCCTCCCAGTACCTTAATACATGGGCTTCCACATCCACCTTCCTGGATGCATCCGATATAAGATAATGTACTTCATCCATAGCCATTCTCTCCTTCACAACACGTATCATTCTGATTAACTGCAGCCCTTTTGCCGCTGTTTATTATCAATGTATGCGTTGAGAATGACTATTATGACTAAAAATATAAATGGCACCTGCATCAACTGATACAAGTGCCAGATCATATACATTATCCTTCCTGATTTCCACCCTGAGGACGCACTGCATTTACAAACTTGGTGTACTCCGGTTTCCAGATCAGGTTTACAGTACCGATAGGGCCGTTTCGCTGTTTGGCGATAATAACTTCGGCCTCATTTGGATGTTCCGTATCTTTATTATAATAATCATCACGATATAAGAACATAACAACGTCCGCATCCTGCTCGATGGCTCCGGACTCTCGAAGGTCGGAAAGCATAGGTCTGTGGTCTGTACGTGTCTCACAGGCACGGGACAGCTGGGACAGGGCAATGACCGGGGCATGAAGTTCTCTTGCCAGTGCCTTTAAAGAACGGGAAATATCGGAAATTTCCTGCTGACGGTTGTCATTTCCCCCTTTGCGGCTTCCGCTCATCAACTGTAAGTAGTCAATGATAACAATACTTAAGCCATATTCCAGCTTCATTTTCCTGCACTTGGAACGCAGCTCAGAAATGGAAATACCCGGTGTATCATCAATGATCAGCTTGGAATTACCGATAATGCCGATACCTTCCACAACCGCATCCCAGTCAGAGTCTGTCAGCGTACCTGTACGCAGCTTCTGGGAGTCTACATTGGACTCCATGGAAAGCATACGGTTTACCAGCTGTTCCTTTGACATTTCCAGACTGAATACCATACAGGGCAGGTTCTTACGCACAGAAACATAGTCAACTACATTTAAGACAAAAGCCGTTTTACCCATAGAAGGACGGGCTGCGATCAGGATAAAATCGGAAGGCTGGAAACCGGACAGTTTATAATCCAGATCAATAAATCCGGAAGGGATACCGGTAACCGTTCCCTGGTTTTTATATGCATCCTCGATCTTTTCCAGAACATTGATGGCAACCTGCTTGATGGGTACAAATTCCTGTCCGCCCTTGTTCTGGAGCAGGTCAAAAATAGATTTTTCCGTATCCGCCAGAATATTTTCCAGTGGCTCTTTTCCTGCATAACAGGTATTTGCGATCTCTTCTGTTGTCTTTATAAGCCGGCGCAGAACTGCTTTCTCACTGACAATCGTAGCATAGGATTTAACATTGGCTGATGTAGGCACAATGGTAATGATATCCCGGACAAAATCCAGGCTGCTGACTTCCGGCGGAACATCCTTCTCCTTTAAACGGTCCTGAAGTGTGACCAGGTCTACCGGCTTTCCTTCATTGAACAGTTCCACCATGGCATCAAACATGATCCCGTACTGCTGCTGATAAAAATCGCTGCCCGTGATGATCTCCGATGCAGCGATTACCGCTTCCCTGTCCATTAACATAGAACCTATAACAGACTGTTCCGCCTCTATACTGTGAGGAAGCACCCGCTTGATCAGGGTCTCTTCCATAAACTTATCTCCTCTGTCCTGAAATAACAATAACAGTTATGCTTCTACTACCTTAACTGCCAGTTTTGCAGTTACTTCTTTGTGAAGCTTTACAGATACTTCAAAGCTGCCGATGGCCTTGATCGGTGTGTTTAATATGATCTTCTTCTTGTCGATCTCCAGACCTAACTGATCCTTAGCTGCCTTCTCAATCTCCTTAGAAGAAACAGCACCGAAAGCTCTTCCGCCTTCGCCAGCCTTGATAGAAACAGTCACAGAAGCATTGTTTAACTTCTCAGCCAGTTCCTTAGCTGCTGCCAGCTGCTCAGCTGCGATCTTTGCGTCATTTGCTTTCTGAAGCTTTAAGTCATTTAAGTTCTTGGAGGTTGCTTCTACACCTAATTTCTTTGGAAGGATGAAGTTGCGTGCGTAACCGTCATTTACCTTTACAACCTGTCCTTTTTTACCTAATGCCTTTACATCTTCTAATAATACGATTTCCATTTTACAAAACTTCCTTTCTATATCATCTGAATATCTCTATATCTTATATCTCTGAATATCTTCGATACTGTCTGTTAAGACACATCACCTTCATCCATCATCTGACGGATAACCGCTTTCAGGCGCTCCTTGGCTTCTTCAATGGTAACTCCCTGCATCTGGGCACCTGCAATAGTCCTGTGACCGCCGCCACCCAGTTTTTCCATCATAACCTGAACATTGACCTCATCAATAGACCGGGCACTGAAATAAATGGTATTATTGTAATCAGTAAGTACCACAGAAGCCTTAATGCCCTTGATCTCAAGAAGCTCATTAGCCGCCTGGGCACCGATGATCGTCGGGCTGTCTAACCCTTCTGCCGGGCAGACGCTGATAGCAAATGCGTCCATATAAACCTCTGCAGCCCTTACTGCCTCTGCCTTCGCCTGATAATCTACCATATTTTCACGGAACAGCTTGCGCACTCTTGTTACATCCGCGCCGCTTCTTCTAAGGAATGCTGCCGCCTCAAAGGTACGCACGCCTGTCTGGTTGGTAAAATTCTGGGTATCGATCACGATACCTGCATACATGGCATCTGCCTCACAGGGCCTTACTTTAATGCCGTCTGCAATATACTGCAATACTTCCGCAACCATTTCACAGGCAGAAGAAGCATATGGCTCTACATAAGAAAGAACCGCATTGTCGATCACTTCGCTGCTGGTACGGTGATGGTCCAGAACCACAATGGTCCGGATCAGACGCAGCAGGCTCGGTTCATCGGTAATACTTGGGCGGTTTACGTCCACAACCACCAGCATAGTACCTGCATCCACCAGCTCCGCAGCCTTGGCGCCGTTTAAGAACATATCATCCGGGTACTCCGGATTGTTCTGGAAACGTTCCATCATAGGACGTACAGAAGAAGTTACATCATTGAGTACGATATTTGCCTTTTTATTCATGGACATGGCAATACGGTAAATACCAACTGCCGCACCGAAAGCATCAATATCTGCCATCCTGTGTCCCATGATCAACAGACGGTCTTTATTATCCATCAGCTCTTTTAAAGCATGTGCCTTCACACGGGCCTTTACACGGGTGGTCTTTTCCATCTGCTGGGCTTTTCCGCCGTAATAAAGGATCTTATCGGAGTCCTTTACAACTGCCTGGTCACCGCCGCGGCCAAGTGCCATATCGATGGAAGTTCTTGCATAATCATAATTCTGTGCATAACTTTCACCGTTCATACCAATACCGATACTTAAAGTGACTGCCATGTCATTACCGATATTGACTGTTTTTACATCTTCCAGAATGGAAAAACGCTCATCCTGCATCTTTGCAACATACTGCTGCTTGATCACAAAGAAATATTTATCCTTCTCAATACTTTTTACAATACCGTTCATGGAAGAAATATACTTGCTGATCTTTCGATCAATCAAAGCTGTTAAAAGAGAACGGCGTACTTCCTCAACGCTTTCCAGCGCCTCATCATAATTGTCCAGATAAATAAGACCGGCTACCAGTTTCTGGTCATTGATCTGCTGCTTATATAACAGCATCTGAGTCTCATCGATCAGATAAATGGCTGTTACCAGGGAATTTCCCTCATCCAGTCCACAGTCAGCTGCCGCTGCCTGAGCCTCTTCTGTATGGATCTCTTTCATGTCCACACGGTACTTCTTATCTTTAAAAGAGCTGTGGATACTTACAGTTTCTCCACCGGTGGCAAGCATTTCCTTTGTGACATCCGGAAACATCTGGGTAATGTTTTTGATGGTTGCTTTATCATCCCCAAGAATGGCTTCCATTTCCTGGTTCATCCACAAAATACGACCTGCTATATCCGCCACACAGTAAGGCACCAGCATTTCTTCCAGAAATTTACTTTTGCTCTTGTCGTAGACCTGTGAAAATGCGATCAGTCCCGCAAGAATGCCCTTTCTTCTGGAAAAGTAGATCCATAACGCTATTCCAATATAGATAAGAGTAAAAAATGAAACTATAATGCCTGCTCTTAATGAAACTGCCCCCACAGCAGCTGTCAGCAGGACCATCAGGACCGATAAAAAAATGGGCCACTGAAGATAAATGCGGAAGTTCCCCCGCACCTTCCTTTTCTCATCCATAGTCTTCCTCCAATCGTACCCAAAAATGAATGGAATACGCCTATCTTATGAATTATACCATATGCAGGGCCATTCGTCCATGATAAACATTATCAGTCAAAGAATTCCGTAAATTTTTTTCAAAAAAAGTATTGATTTTTCCTTTTTTCTATGGTATCATCATTACTGCTTGAAAAAGCCATGGGCGAATTCCCGAGTGGCCAAAGGGGACAGACTGTAAATCTGCTGGCACTGCCTTCGGTGGTTCGAATCCACCTTCGCCCATTTACATACCTGCTAAGAGCGACAGTGCTTGCACGTATGCGCTCTGATTTCAGCAATGAGTATGTATAAAAAAGAATATGCCGTAGTGGCGGAACTGGCAGACGCCCGGGACTTAAAATCCCGTGGGTAGTGATACCCGTACCGGTTCGATTCCGGTCTACGGCAGCTTTTGGAACAGAACCTGATTGGTTCTGTTCTTTTTTTGTAAACAGCGTGGCAAATTTCGTTTCGTCTTGCCACAATAACTGCAAAAGAAGCAGACTCCCAGCAAAACCGGAGTCTGCTTCTTTTATATGCTCTTTTATATCTTTTTATGCTTCCGCAGCTTTCTCAAGCTGCTCTTTTTCCCTTGCCTCTTCTTCTCCCTCTTCTACAAAACGAGATGGAAGCACCGGATAAAAATCTTCCGGATGGGAAGCAAAGACCGCACCGCTGTATGCAGGCATTCTTACTTTCAAAATACCGTCTTTTACATGGTAGAATAAAATTCCTGCATTGTAGCCGTCCTCTGTTGTTATAATAGGACGTCCCATAATATCTTCATCTGTGATGCCTAACTGCCATACCGGAATTTCTATCGCAGACGGTTGTGGCAAATTGGAAATAACTGTCACTGTCTGGTATCTGTCCCACATACGGCCATAGGCAATCTGCTGGTTTGCCGCAAATAATGGCTTTACAGCGCCTTTTCGCAGTGCAGGAAGACGTTTGTGGATACCGGCCATATAACGGTGGAATTCCATTAATTCCAGGTCTTCTCTTCCCCATGGATAAGTTCTTCTGCTGTCCGGATCGGTCCAGCCGCACACACCGGCCTCATCGCCGTAATACAGTGTAGGAGCACCCGGCCAGGTCATCTGAATCATGACCGCCTCTCTCATAACACATTTCTTTACATTTTCAGAAGCACGTTCCGGTCCCATACTTCCGATACGGCCTACTACCTGGTTGGTCCTTGTAAGGAAGCGGGAGTGGTCGTGATTTGACAGCTGGTTCATGGCTGTAAACACCGTGTTGGTCTGCATCCGGCTCATATGATAAGCCATGGCATCAAAGAAAGACTGTCCATTTCCGTAAAGACCGCCATTATAGCTGTCACTGTGCTTTTCCATACCTGTCAGGAACCATGTGACCGGCTCCATAAAGGCATCATAGTTCATAATAGAGTCCCACTCATCTCCCTGAAGCCAGCCGGACGGGTCGCCGTAATGCTCTGCAAGGATCAGTGCCTGGGGATTTGCCTCTTTTACCGCCTTTCTGAATTTTTTCCAGAAAGCGTGATTATATTCTGCTGTATGTCCCAGATCTGCCGCTACATCCAGACGCCAGCCATCTACGCTGTAAGGCGGAGACACCCATTTTTTTGCCACATTTAAAATATACTCAACTAATTTATCAGAGCCTTCATAATTCAGCTTTGGCAGGGTATCATGCCCCCACCATCCGTCATAGGTGCGGTTGTAAGGCCATGCTTTATCACTGTTGTCATGAAAATGGAAAAAGCTGTGATAAGGGCTGTCCTTGGAAATATAGGCCCCTGGCTCATAATCACCGGAACGCTCATAGATCTGCTCTGCATCCAGCCATTTATTAAAGGATCCGCAGTGATTGAACACACCGTCTAAGATCACCTTCATGCCGCGGTTGTGTACTTCTTTTACGAATTCCGCAAAAAAGGCATCACTGGCTTCCAGGTTTTCACGATCTGCGGAGCGCACTACATACCGCTCTGCTTTTGTGTTATCCGCAGCATTCTGATCCACCATGGAACCGCCGTCTTTTACGATCTTTCCAAAATGAGGATCAATATGTTCATAATCCTGGCAGTCGTATTTATGGTTGGACGGGGATACGAATACCGGGTTTAAATAAATAACTTCTACGCCCAGGCTCTTGATATAGTCCAGTTTGTCCCACACGCCCTGAAGGTCGCCGCCGTAAAAACAGCCTACGTCCATAGTAGAAGGATTTCTGCTCCAGTCTTTTACCTGGTAAACCGGTTTGCCAATATAGACATACTCACAGGACTGTACATCATTGGTCGGATCTCCATTGCAGAAGCGGTCTACAAAGATCTGGTACATCACGGCACCTTTTGCCCAGTCCGGAGTGTGAAAACCAGGTGTGATCTTAAAATCAAACTGGTCCGTGTCCTGATCAGAAACTCCCAGACGGTTATACTGACAGACTTCTGTTCCCTTTACTATTTTAAAATGATACAGGATCTGTTCCTCTCCTGCTGTCATTGTGTGCTCATAATAATCAAAAAGAGTATCTGAGACAGTTTTTTTCATCTCTGTCTCTTTCTTTCCCTCTATATAATAAACATGATCCACATCATCCTTTGCCGTGCGCATTCTCACCACAACTTTATCATGAATATCCGGCTCTGCAGGCATACGGTAATCCTGAGTTTCTGCTGAAAACAGAGCATCCCTGTTTATCTGAATATTATTTTTCACAGGTTTTTCCTCTTTTATATTTATTATTAAATCCATAATTATTTTAAATCAATTTTTTCAAATATGCAACACACCGGTATACCGGTTATTAACTTTCTTCTCTTTATTTTCCATTTTTTTCCACATATCCAGATATGCGAAAAGCCTGGCGGGGTAGCCAGGCTTTTCAGGAGAAGGTATTTCGTTTCTTATGGGGTGTAGCAAAAACTATATAATGTATTGGGGGGTTACATCTATTATAATAGCATAACTCCCCACAAAAGTGTGCACAAAGATATATTTTTTTCACGGTTTTTCGCTGTCAATTTTAACAGCTGCTTTTTGCTGTATTTTTACATCTCACCATCATTGTGCATGACAGGTTCGTGATTTTTAAACAAAGCCTCGAATTCTTCCTGTCCGATCTTCTCTTTTTCGATGAGAAGGGCTGCACAGGAATGAAGTACATCTTCATGTTCCAGAATGATATTTTTCGCCTTGGTGTAGCATTCATCTACGATCCGCTTTACTTCTTCGTCGATCACATCTGCGATCTCGTTTCCGTAGGACTTGGTGTGTGCCAGATCACGGCCGATAAATACTTCGTCCTCATCACTGCCATACTGGATCATTCCCACACGATCAGACATACCATACTGGGTGACCATGGCTCTTGCAAGCTTGCTTGCCTGCTTGATATCCTGGGAAGCACCGGTGGTCACATCTTTAAAGATGATCTCCTCTGCAATACGTCCGCCCAGGTCTACCATAATGTTCTGAAGCATCTTACCCTTTGTGTTAAACATTTCATCCTTTTCCGGAAGCGGCATGGTATAACCAGCTGCACCAACACCGGTAGGAATAATGGAAACGGTATGCACAGGACCTACATCAGGAAGCACATGGAACAGGATCGCATGGCCTGCCTCATGGTAAGCAGTGATCTTCTTGTCTTTCTCAGAGATCACACGGCTCTTCTTCTCAGCACCGATGCCAACCTTTACAAATGCCTTGTCAATATCTGCCTGGCGGATAAAACGGCGGTTGTCTCTTGCGGAAATGATTGCTGCCTCATTCATCAGGTTTTCCAGATCTGCACCTGTAAATCCGGCTGTTGTCTGGGCTACTCTGCGAAGGTCTACGTCTTCACTTAAAGGCTTTTCTTTGGAATGTACCTTTAAGATCTCTTCTCTTCCCTTTACATCCGGGCGGCCTACAGCCACCTTACGGTCAAAACGTCCCGGACGAAGGATCGCCGGATCAAGGATATCCACACGGTTAGTCGCAGCCATAACGATAATGCCTTCATTGACACCGAAACCATCCATCTCAACCAGTAACTGGTTTAATGTCTGCTCTCTCTCATCATGTCCGCCGCCCATTCCGGTACCTCTGCGACGGGCCACTGCATCGATCTCATCAATGAAAACGATACATGGTGCATTTTTCTTTGCTTCTTCAAACAGGTCGCGGACACGGGAAGCGCCCACACCTACGAACATTTCTACAAAATCAGAACCGGAAATGGAAAAAAATGGAACTCCCGCTTCTCCGGCTACTGCCTTTGCAAGAAGGGTCTTACCGGTTCCTGGAGGGCCTACTAAAAGCATTCCCTTAGGGATACGTGCACCTACGCTGGTGTATTTCTGAGGATTTTTTAAGAAATCCACTACTTCTTCCAGCTCCTCTTTTTCCTCTTCCAGACCAGCTACATTGGTGAAATTCACCTTGCTGTCACGGCTGAGTTTTGCACGGCTTCTGCCAAAGTTCATCATTCTGGCATTGGAACCGCCGCCTGCTGCTCCACGGTTCATCATGGTAACGATCACTACCACTACTACGATGGAAAGCATGAAAGGCATTACCACAGTAAGAAGGGTATTCTCCTGAGGTACATCCTCCATGGAATAATCAATGCTATTGTCCTTTAAAAGCTGCTCTGCATCTTTTACGTCAGATACGTTCTGGCGGACTGTCTGGCCATTTGCCAGTGTAACTGTCACATACCCGCTTGGTGTCTGGGGATTTGGGCTGATCACTGCCTCTGCCACGTTTCCGCTTCCCAAGATCTGCTCAAATTCCTGGGCTGTTACCGTCTGTGCCTGCCTTGCATAAGGAAAACGCAGCGCAAGCATAAGAAGGATCAGCATCAGGATAATAAACATAAAACCTCTGAATGTCTGTTGCTGTTTCAACGAATTGCCTCCTTAATTTTAGGACCCGGAATTATTCCTGTGTCTCTTCCTGATCCTGCTCTACTACTCCGATATAAGGAAGGTTGCGGTATTTCTGGTCATAATCCAGTCCATAACCTACTACAAACTCATCCGGAATGGTAAAGCATGTGTAATCTACTTTTACCTGCTTCTTTACACGGCGCTCCGGCTTGTCAAGAAGGGTACAAAGATGGATATCCTTCGGTCCTCTCTGCTTTAATACTTCGATCAGGTAAGCCAGGGTACGGCCGGAATCGATGATATCTTCTACGATCAGGACATTCTTTCCCTCTAACGGTTCATCTAAGTCCTTGATGATCCTTACCACACCGCTGGACACAGTGCCTGCGCCGTAACTGGATACGGACATAAAGTCCATGGAAACCGGCATGTTCAGTCTCTTTGCCAGTTCACAGGTAAAAAATACACCACCCTTTAAAATACAGATCAGGTGAACGCTCTTGCCTGCATAATCTTTGTTGATCTGCTCTGCTACTTCATTGATCCGCTTATCTACTTCTTCTTCTGTTAATAATACACGAATTTTGTCTGCCATGATTTATCCTCCGTTTTCTATGATAATGTACTTTGGGAAACTTTCGCCTGTAATACACGCCGTGTATCAGGGCCTATTTTATAATAACTGCTGATCCGCCTGCCTATGATCCACATGATATGGTCCCCATCTGCTAACAGGGCTATTTCATCCCTTTTATCTGCAGGTATTTTTTCGTCGATCATAAAGCGTCTTAATGGTTTGCGACTGCCATTTTCCAGGGTGATATAATCCCCGGTCTGCCTGGTTCTGACAACGGGCGTACCCTTTATTTTATCACAGTCGAACCATTTCGTATACGTCTTTTTGGGAAATTCCATTGCTTTTTCATAAGAAAAAACCTCAAAAGAAAGCTCCGGAAGGGGATTTTTTATTCTTTCCTCCAAAGGCTCCTTTTTTACTGCCTGGAGGCTGATCCCGCCGTATACTTTTCGGGCTTCCAGTCCATAAGGAAGAGACACCTTCCGCCCGGTCTGAAGGTCAACAAGTTTTTCTACCTGTTCTGCATGGACCAGTCCCAGGTCCTTTGCACACCCGGCTGCTGTTTTTAAAAGTTCCATAACACTGTAAAGGCGGATCACCGGATCTGCCTCTTTAAAAGGTCCTTCCGGGATCATCCAGGTATGCTCTTCCTCTTTTACATATTTTTGCACCCACTGATCTGCCTGTTTTTTCAGATACACATCTGCCATTCCTGCCAGATACCCGGCACGGCGTATTCCTGCCTCTGCTCCCGGATTGATTTCTTCTTTGATCGCCGGAAGAATGTGGGAACGGACACGGTTTCTGGCATAATGGTCTGTGTCATTACTGGAATCATTAACCCATTTTAACCGTTTTTTTTCAAGATAAGGGATGATATCTTCTTTGGAAACATCCAACATAGGGCGTATAATACGATCTCTCACATAGGGGATCCCTTTTAAACCGCCAAGACCGCTGCCCCGAAACAGGTTTAAAAGTATGGTCTCCGCCTGATCCCTGCTGTGATGAGCCACTGCGATCTTTACTGTCTGACCGTTTTCTCCTTCCCAGGCCCCTGCTTCTTCCTCCAGGGCTTTATAACGCAGGATCCTTCCTGCTTCTTCTTCCGACATCCCCGTCTGGGATGCATATTTTTTTACCTCTGCTTTTATCATATGACAGGGGACACCCAAAGCTTCACTGATCTTTATGGAAAAATCCCCATCACGGTCCGCTTCTTCTCCCCGCAGTCCGTGATGGACATGAAGACTCCTCAGTTTCAGCCCCATTTCCTCTCTCATATCCGCAAGCAGACTTAAAAGGCAGACAGAGTCTGCCCCTCCGGACAGCGCGATGACCACCTGATCACCGGGCTGCAGCATATGATACCGGCAGATCGTCTGCCTGACTGTATACTCCAGTTTCTCCATAGTATGTTCATTTCCGTTTCTGTCTTGCTTACATGACCCTTAAAGATCATGTCCACTCTTACTATACCCATATCCTTCCCCATACGCAAGGGGCTCTTTATTTTTGTTACACAACCTTATCCTGCCGCTGTTCTTGCATTGCATATGCAATATTACCGTTTCCACACCTGCGCAGTAAGAACTGTCATATCATCCCTTGCCCCGGGAACAAAAGAAAGGGCAAACTCCAGGATCCGCTCTGCCATATCCTGAGGCGGCATTTCCTCCAGACTTTCTAAAAACTGCCCCATGACCTGTTCCTTATCTTCTCCCGGAAGGGCGTCTAAAACACCGTCCGTCACCATAATAAGCCTGTCCCCGTCCCATAATTTCTGTGAAAGAAGGACCGGTTCTGCCTGCCCTAAAGCGCCTGCCGGTACCTGGCCTGCTTTTAACACCTGTATGCCTTCTTCTCCCATTACAAAAGTAGGAGCAGCCCCCAGTTTGAATACTTCCAGGGCGCCTGTATACAGATCAATACAGCCTGCGTCCAACGCTGCCGGGTGTTGTTCTCCGCCTGCTAAAAGGAGTACTGTATTTACCAGTTTAAAAGCGGATCTGGGGGCAAAACCGGCTTCCAAAAGCGCCTCTAAAAGTTCCACGATCCGCCGGCTTTCCTGTCCTGCCACTGCCCCGCTTCCCATTCCGTCACACAGGCTGAACATTACCTGACAGCTGCCTCGCTCACAAAAACTGTAATTATCGCCCGAGTAGCGTTCTCCCTGTTTGGGAACTCCCGCAGCACCCCAGGTAAGATAATAATCTCCTTTTTCTTCAAACCGCACTGTTTCATACCTGCGTGTGATGATACTGCGACTGTCCTTTGCCGGAAGCCAGGTGGTATCAGGAAAAACGCTCTCCATCAGCTCTGCCGCATCCTTGGAAGTAACACAGCGTCCGTTTGTGGTCTTTGCTGTAAGATAGATCTCCCTGCGCCCGCTTTCATATTCCAGCAAAAGCATACTGTCCACCAGGATATGATACCTGCGAAATGCTTTTTTAACTGCTCCTTTATATTCCTCTGTAATATTTTTTGCTTCATCGATCTGCCTGGAAAATTCTTCCAGTATCACTGCCAGCTCACGGAACTGGGATATGACCACATCCCTGCTTTCCAGAAAGCGGTTCTTCCAGGACAAATTCATGGAAGCCCTGGTAAAACTGCGGTTTAACTGCTCTAAGTAATCCCGTTTCCTGCGGCAGTCCTTCTTAAAAAGCTCCGGCATATCCTCTGTGCCGATCCGCCCGTTCTGTTCAAATATACGCAAAAGATAATACAGATAATAACTGTCTTCTTTTTCACTGTCTGCATAAAGGCTGCATCCGCCACAGTTACCGCAGACCAGTGCAGCGCAGGTCTGCATGGCAGCCAGACCATCATCCTTTGTAAGGTTCATTGTCTCACCGGCACCTTCATCAAAAGCCTTTGCCAGCTGTTCCAATGACTGTGCCATATCTTTTAATTTCCTGGCTGTATAATAATTGATCCCATTTTCATTTTTGCCTGACAACACAAAAATCCCTCCTAATCTGCGCAACATCCAGTATACGCACCCAGGAGGGAAATATCTGTCATATTTTCATGTTTCTTCCAGAAAATGTTTCGACATTTTCTGCCGGTCATTTATTCCGAAACTCATTTTACTGATTGGGCTTTAAAAGGATCTCATCCGGATTTACCAGACCCAGTTTCTCCTTTGCAACTTCTTCTGCAAACTGTTTTGTCTTTACATATACCTTGTACTCTTCCAGCTTTTTCGTCCGTTCTTCTTCTTCCCGTACCTGTTCTTCCAGCTGCTTCTCCTTTTGCTGATAATCCAGGTCAGACTTCTTCAAAGTTGAGCCCTTGGCATTTACAGCAACTGCAAGACAGAGAACTACCATTGTAACACCCAGTACAGCCATTCTGTTTGCCCATTTTTCCCGCTTTACGCGTTTTGATCTTCCGTAGGAGCTCATGTATCAGTCACCATCTTTTTTATCTATTTCTTTTTATTTTAAACCATTTACCAGCCTTTTTCAAGGCTGCAAAGAGAAACCGGCTGACAATTTTATCATAAAGGATCATCCCCGTAAAGACACCCGCAACTGCATACATCCTGACTCCGCCGTCATTTAGCTCATACAGCAGCATAAAAGTGGCTGTCCCCGCATAGATCCAGTAAAAAAAGTCTTCTATCCCCATTACAAAAGAGCTGTGTTTTATCATAAGCCGCAATACCCGCAGCAGGTCATACACCAGCATCAGCCAGCAGCCCACCAACAGGCTCAAAAGTAGCAGCCAGGCTTCAAAACGGATCTGCATGCTCATAAATCACCTCCAGGATTATTTAAAAAGACGGTTAAGAAATGAGTCTCCCGACCGTTTCAGTGCTGCATTGGAACTGTAATTCAAACTGTCCACCTGTCCTTCCAGATCCAGCTCCCCCTTTTCCAGTGTAAGCCGCTTTACATGAAGTTCCTTTCCCCTGACAGTCAAAAGGCCCATATCCGTATCCAGCACGATCTCATTTTCATCAAAAGACACCACATCATTGACTCCTGTTACAGAACCTGTATGCCTGTCCGAAAGCACCAGCCGGTGAAGCCTGCCGGATGATATTTTTTCTTCCATAAAAATTACCCCCATATATTCACTCATTAACCTGCTCTGAGCTTTCAGAGTATGTATCAGTTAAATATATGGGATGGAAACACATTCTATGACTTTTAAGTTTTTATTCGTAAAGATCCCGCCCTGCTTTCAGGTTTTCAACCACTTTTTCCCGCAGTTTTTGAGGGCTGATCACCTTGCAGTGCCTACAGTGATGGGTACAGAAAACAGCTGCCCCCATCAGGCTTGCTTTTGCAGTTACATGGACCCAGTCCGGATGGTCCGGATCTTTTATATCCCGTGTCTGGATACTCCAGCCAAAATCATCCACCAGATTATTTAAGATCACCGGATCGCAGTTTAAATGGATCCGCACTGTTTCGTCTGAATACATGACCGGATGGTCATTGCGGTACTCGCTGGCCTGAAAAACTTCATGGGCTGCGTCCCGGAAATAAGGAAGAAGGGCGTCTGGCAATGGTTTTCTGGGCTCATCCAACATCTGGATCTGCAAAATACGGTCAATGCGGAAATTGGTCAGACCATCCGGATATTTGGGATTTCCTGCTATGAGATAATAATAACCGTTACTTGACATCACTGCATAAGGTTCAATGGTCCGTGCATCTTCACTGGTAGGCGCCAGTTCCAGATTTTTATCATACCGTCCATATAGGATCCGGAGTTTTTTCTTCTTGCGGATACTGTCCCGTATTACTGACAAACTGGCGAAAATATCCGTTGCCTGGTTTTTCAGCCTGGGGTCCGCAAATGCTGTATAAAGAGACTGTTCCCGGCAGTCAAAAGGCTTTTTATGCTCCAGATCAGCCAGGATCTCCCTTGTTTTTTCCGCTGAAAGGTACTGGTTAATAGCAACGGTACTTTGAAGCAGTTCCAGCTCCTCCGGTGACATTTCATCTTCTATATAATAATATAAAACACTGTTTTCCGGGATTTCCTCTTCCGGCAGACAGATCCGGTAGCTGCTTTCATTTCCGGGCTTTCTGCCATTTTCCCTGCTTTTTTCTTTCCCTTCCTCTTTCCGGCAGCGAAACAGCCTGCTGCACAGATACTGTCTGAAAAAAGACTCTTCATCCTGGTCCGCAGACAGCATCTGGTCTGTAAGGATCTTCATATGATTAAAAACCGTCTTCCGGTCCAGATTGATCCCCAGTTCCTTTAAACGGCGGTGAACCATAGGTGCCGAGTAGGGCTTTTTCGGGGAAGCATCCAGTTTCAGGATATTAAAAATATAAAGCATAGTCAGCTGATTGTACCGGGAAGCCATATGTCTGTGATCTCCTTTTGCATTTTTATGTAATCTTATTTTATGTACTCTCATTTCCATTTTCTTTCACAAGTATACAGGAAAAAATAAATTTTTTCAAAATCAGGCAATTTTGCATAGCCTGATCCGTTATAGTAAAGGCGTGATCAACAAGACAACAACCTTAAAAACCTGAAAACAGATACAGATAAAGGAGCTGATCCTATGAGCGAAAAAAAGAACCTGATCGTACCAAAACTTCAAAAACAAAATCTGGGCAAAGTCAATCCCCAGAAAGCAGAGTATTTGTATATATCCAAAGAGTTCTGTAAAGAAGGACTTTCACAGATCATAAAAGACGGAGGAGTGCAGTTTAAAGAAATCCAGAAATTTGTAAAGGATCACCAGGAACCACAGTATATCCTGGTACACGCTTCCAAACTGGAGGAAGGATACCTGGCTATCAGCCTTTTAGCAGGTATCTACAATGAGATCCACAGTCGTGGAGAGTGGGAAGAAGGGGCAGAGCCTGACATCCAGTGGTCAGACAGCTGGCAATGCCTCCCCATTATTCCATTTAAAGAAGCCGATGACTATTACAACTGGCAGGAAAATGACTTCTCCTCTTTTGGAAACTCCTTTCTGGCCAGCCAGAAGACAAATGACACCTTTGTTCCTTACTGGGCAGAAAATGAGGATAAACCTGTCTGTATCTCTATGGAGAATATCAGTTTTTTCAGGTGTGACCCGATCATTGATACCTTAAATAGCTTCCGCAGCAATGAACAGGTCTACGTCCTGATCCTTCACGAAGAAAATGACTTCGACTCCTTTAACTCTTTTGGAGGATTTGGCGGATTTGACACCTTTGAGTCAAATGAGGATAAAAACCTGAACCAGATCATATTAAGCCTTACCGCAGAAGAGCTGGAAATACCAAAAACAAGCTCTATCTCTCTCTATTATGAAAATATCTGGAAACAAATGGTCACAAACAGCGGCTGCAAGCTGGAACGTAAATTTCCGGTCCATGATTTTTTACTGGATATTGAAAAAATGAATAAAGAGTTTTCCTATGACTTTTTAGATAAGATCCTAAAATATGCCCTGCGGAACAAGGAACATGGTATCCTGCGAAAAAAGGATTTTCAGTTTATGGAACGTTTTGCAGGCAAACGGGGACCTGCAGAGCAGAAGACAGAGACCCGTTCTGCCATCCGCTGTTTAAGAGAAAATCTGATCGGCATGGACCAGGTAAAAGAACAGGTCATGGAAACCGTCCAGGTCATGAAATTCAACCGTCTGCGCAAGGAAATGGGCATGAAAAAGAGCAGTTACCACAACGTTCACATGATGCTTGGTGCTCCCGGAACTGCCAAAACCACAGTAGCTAAATTAATGGGAAAGATCATGGAAGAAGAAAAACTTCTGCCTGGAAGTCAATTCACCTGCGTAAACGGTGCTGAATTAAAGGGCATGTATGTAGGCCATTCCGCCCCGAAAACCAAAGCTTTATTTGAGGAAAATGACATTATCGTTATTGATGAAGCTTATTCTCTCACCGGTGACCGAAGCGAACCGGACTCCTTCAGCAGAGAAGCCATTGCCCAGTTAGTGATCGAGTTAGAAGAACATGCAGAAGATAAACTGGTGATCTTTGCCGAATATGGCGGAACGGATGTAGATGAAAAAAACAACAAGATGAAAGAATTTATCGATGCCAACCCCGGTATCAAGAGCCGTATTAACTCCACTTTCTATTTTCCGTCCTATACAGCCCCGGAGATGGCGGAGATCTTTAAGAAACATGCGGAAATAAGTGGATACGAACTGCCGGAAAACTGGAAAGAACCGATCACTGCTTATTTCTCAACCCGTGTAAATGATGAAAACTTTGGAAACGGTCGTGAAGCCAGAGCCTTATTTGAAAAAGTTTCTGTCCAGATGGCGAAACGGATCATGGGCGATGCAAACGGAGGTCTTCAAAATTCCATTAATGAAAAAGCCATAAAACAATGCCGGATCAGCGACATTGAAGGCGCGATCCGGCGGGCAAGGGAAGAAAACAAACAGATCTCAGGCCGTGTGAAAGTGCACAACAGAATTGGATTTTAATCCCCTTCCGTCTCGCACGTTCATCGAAGGATTAAGTTCCAGACAGGCAGCTACATAAGTAGCTAAAGTCACATTTTCCAGATCATGATCCGGAACCAGACTGCCATAACGGTTTTTCTTAAAACAGAAAAGCCGGATGCTGCAGTAATCGGTCCCGGAAGTGGTCTGGTAAAAATCGTTGAGAAACCGCTTTACCGTATCTGCAGAAACCATTTTCTGGGGAGCTGTTACATGATCATAGCGATGGTTAATGATCCCTGCCAGTTCAGACACTGTAACCGGCTTATGCAGCTCCAACAATGTGTTTAAAATAAAGATCCCATTTAAACGGCTGGTAAACAGTGTATTCATAAGAAAATCCTCCTTTGCTATCTCTGTTACCAGATCATAGCAAAGAAGCTGGGGAAAAATTCCCCCAAACCAGATCCCATCTTCTATTCCTGTCTTCTTTTATTCCGTTTTTCCCTTACACCACATAAGAAGCATTTCTTTCAGATATTTTAACTCCTGGGTATGGTCCGTTTTATGATCATTGGCCCATACGATCCCCTGGGCATAGCGCTCTGCCACCGCCAGCATGGCAATGGCTACAGTTGTGAAAAGCTCCTGCTCTGAAAGATCGGTGCGGATACTGTGATCCACTTTTGCCTGTTCATAAAGCTTGTGATACATGGCTCTTAAAGGTTCCAACTCGTCCAGGTGTTCCCCTAAAGGCTCTTCTTCAATTCCTTCATGGTAAATAAAGTTCTTATAATTATTGCTGAACCGGAGCATTTCCGGTTTTTCCCTGTATAACCGGATGATCATGTCCAGATAAAATTCAATATACTCATAAGCTGTAAAGTTTTCAAAGAAATCCGGTCCATTCTGGGCCAGCACACTTTTCCAGAGATCCCCCCATATCTTTCCACTGATGGCTACTACCAGTTTTACCTTTGTCTGGTAATATTTGTACATAGTGGCAACCCCTACATCCGCTGCATCTGCCACCTTCTGCAAACTTACATTTTCGATCCCATTCTCTGAAAACAGTTTAAATCCATCTTTCATCAGCTGTTCTTTTCTGCGCGTGGCTTCTCTCTCGTCACGTTCCGTATTTCTTGCCATATCGTTCTCCATGTTTTTAATGCATTCCCAACCTTTCAGATCAGAAACACATTTTAAAGTTTTGCTACACAACTGAGTTGACACTCTATTTGTATTATAGATTAAAAAATTTTTTCAGGCAACTAAAAATCGCCAGAGGATCCTGTAACTTTCACAGAATTCCCTGACGAAGTCTATTTATTGGTCTGTTTTTACAGATACTCAAACATCTCTTTGGCATCTTCCTTGCGGATGGCATCCTGTACGCTTGTAACCTTCACTTTCACAGCCTTGGTACCAAAGGCAATTTCGATCACATCACCTACTTTAACCTCTGCACTGGCTCTTGCTACTTTGTCATTAAGCATAACCCGACCGCTGTCACAGGCTTCATTGGCCACGGTTCTTCTCTTGATGATACGGGATACTTTCAGGTATTTATCTAATCTCATAAAGTCGCTCCTTTTAATACAAAATCCCCTCCATGATGCAAATGTTCACGGAGGGGATTACCGAATTTTCTTATAAAATCAATTATTTGTTGATCTCGTCCTTTAAAGCCTTACCTGGTTTGAACTTAGGTGTCTTGGAAGCAGCGATGGTCATAGTCTCGCCGGTTCTTGGGTTTCTTCCCTCTCTTGCTGGTCTTTCGCTAACTTCAAAGTTACCAAATCCAACTAACTGAACCTTTCCGCCCTTTGCCAGTTCTTCTGCTACTGCATCAGTAAAAGCCTTAACTGCCTTTTCTGCATCCTTTTTAGAAATTTCTGCCTTCTCAGCTACTGCTGCGATTAACTCTGTCTTGTTCATCAAATTTTCCTCCTAAACCGAATCCGAAAAAAAACAGGTTCGGACCGTTTTCGTTCTTGTCTGTGATACCCTATCATTTATATCTGTTTTACTATAATTTGTCAAGGTTTTTTGGCCTTTTCCTGCATTTTTATCCGGGCCCAGAGAGCCTCTCCTTCTTCGGTCGAATTTATCTTTTCACCACCGAATACCCAGGGGTGTCTGCGCACCATTTTTTCGCAGATCCCACCTATCACATCATCTATAGAAAACAGCCCTTTTTCCTTTGCGATCTGGCTGTTTAACATCACCTGAAAGAGCACATCTCCCAGTTCTTCACAAAGGTTTTCCATGTCATTTTTATCCACTGCCTGAACTGCTTCCTCTGCCTCTTCCCGCATATATTTTCGCAGGCTTTCAAAGGTCTGTTCCCGGTCCCAGGGACAGCCATCTTCTGCCCGTAATTTCGCGGTGATCTCTACCAGATCTTTAAATGTATACATGATACAGTATCTCCCTATTTCAATCCATTCAGGCGCTTTGTCAGCTTCTCCATTTTATTATTTCCATCACCCGGTCTTCATCCTCTTAATGACTTTCAGACGGGTAAATTCTTCCCTTTCCTTCTCTTCCAGAGCATTGGAAATAGACTTGGACAGCTCTTCATAATGAGGAATGGTAATGTTCTTCAACGCATTGGCACGCTTCTGAGTCTTCTTAATAGAATTTGCCAGCCGGTATGCAGAGTTTTCCACCATAGACAGCTTAATGGTCAGCTCCTTTACCCGTTCAAACCGTTCTCTGGCAATGTCTAACGCCTCCGAGGTATTATTAAACCCATAAGCCAGCTCCATAGGCTTTTCCTGATGCTGCACCAGAGGGATTTCCGTTCCCATGATACTTCTTGCCTTGATCTTTACCGTATCGTCCACAGGAACGGACATTCCGATCTCCTGGACATAATTGATGCCCAGCTCAATATTGGCGCTCTGCAGTGCTTCATAAGCAGCCTTAAACACAGTGTCGATCTCAGACTGTATCCCCTTTGCCTCATCGATCAGCCCCATAAGCTCACGGATCAGGATATTTCTCTTCTTATCCATTAATCCGTAGCCCATAGTTGCCAGTTTCAGGGAGTTTTTCGCAGCGATCAGATTACCTTTTGTGGGAAATGTATTTGGATCCATTCCTGCTCACCTCACTCCTCGTAGTATTGATCCAGAACCTTGGTATCAATACGGTCTAATTCCTCTCTTGGAAGCATACGTAAAAGTTTCCAGCCGATCTCCAGAGTCTCTATGATGGAGCGGTTCTCATGATGTGCCTGGCCAATAAAATGCTCCTCAAATGCTTTACCAAACTCCAGATACTTCTTGTCAATGGCAGACAGCTCATCTTCACCGATAACAGATGCCAGCGCCCTGGCGTCACCTACCTTGGCATAGCAGGAAAACAGCTGGTTTGCCACATCCTGGTGATCTTTTCTTGTATATCCTTCACCGATACCGTCCTTCATCAGTCGTGAAAGAGATGGGAGTACGCTGATCGGCGGATAAACAGACTGGCTGTTTAACTGACGGTCCAGAACGATCTGTCCCTCTGTAATATAACCGGTCAGGTCCGGGATCGGGTGTGTAATATCATCATTTGGCATAGTTAAGATCGGGATCTGGGTAACAGATCCATTTCTTCCTGCTACGATACCGGCTCTTTCATATAAGGATGCCAGATCACTGTACAGATAACCTGGGAAGCCTTTTCGTGAAGGAATCTCGCCCTTAGAGGAAGAAACCTCACGCAATGCCTCTGCATAAGAAGTCATATCTGTTAAAATGACCAGGATGTGCATTCCCTTTTCATAAGCCAGATACTCTGCCAGTGTCAATGCGATCTTTGGCGTGATAAGCCTCTCTACTACCGGGTCATTTGCCAGATTGATAAACATGGCTACATGTTCGGAAACACCGCTTTCCTCAAAGGTACGGCGGAAGAAATCAGCCACATCATGCTTTACGCCCATAGCGCCAAAAACGATGGCAAACTTTTCATCAGAATTATCACCTAATGATGCCTGCTGCACGATCTGGGCCGCCAGCTGGTCATGAGGAAGGCCATTTCCTGAGAAAATAGGAAGCTTCTGACCGCGGATCAGTGTAGTCAGTCCGTCAATGGCGGAAATTCCGGTACGGATGTAGTTTCTTGGATACTCACGGGATACCGGGTTTAAGGGCTGTCCGTTAATGTCCATGCGGATATCAGAAATAATATCCCCCAGTCCGTCAATAGGCTGTCCGATACCATTAAAGGTACGTCCTAACATTTCCTCTGAAACGGCGATCTCCATAGGATGTCCTGTCAGCCTTGTATGGGTATTTCTAAGGGCCATACCGTCTGTTCCCTCAAATACCTGGATAATGGCTTTATCCCCGTAGATCTCAATAATACGTCCGATCTTCTTTGTAGTGCCGCCAACGGTCATTTCCACGATTTCATCATAAGCTGCGCCCTGAACGCCCTCTAACACTACCAGAGGACCATTGATCTCACTTAAACCTAAATATTCAACTGCCATTTTAAGTCCTCCTTATGCGTTGCGCTCCAGCACATGCTCATAGAACGCGTCAATCTGTTTCTTGTAATCATCAAACATGTCCAAACGGTCATTTGGCACATCATACTTAATAGAAATGATCTTATCAAAGATCTTGTCCTCTTTTAACACGGACATAGGCATTCCCATGGCGATCAGTGCCTTTGACTTCTTGTACAGATATAAAATGGTCTCCATCATCTTAAACTGCTTGGTAAGGGGTACGGAAGTATCATCCTTGTGGAATGCATTCTGCTGAAGGAAACCTACACGGATGACCTTTGCGATCTCTAAGACCAGTTTCTGGTCATCAGGGAGAACATCTGCACCGATCAGCTTTACGATCTCCATCAAACTGCTTTCCTGGGTCAATAACGCCATCAGGCGGTTTCTGTCACTTACAAAGTTCTTGTCTACGTTATCAATATACCAGGATGACAGGTCATTTACATACTCTGAATAACTGGTCAGCCAGTGGATCGCCGGGAAATGCCTTGCATAAGAAAGGTTCTTATCCAGTCCCCAGAAGCAGCGTACAAAACGTTTGGTATTCTGGGTAACAGGCTCAGAGAAATCACCGCCCTGAGGGGAAACCGCACCGATAATGGTAACGGAACCTTCTGTACCATTTAAATTGCGCATCATGCCTGCTCTCTCGTAGAAAGAAGACAGACGGGATGCCAGATAAGCCGGGAAACCTTCCTCTGCCGGCATCTCTTCCAGACGGCCGGAAAGCTCACGTAGCGCCTCAGCCCAACGGGAAGTAGAGTCTGCCATGATTGCTACATGATATCCCATATCCCTGTAATATTCTGCCAATGTTACACCGGCATACAGACTTGCCTCACGGGCTGCAACAGGCATGTTGGAGGTATTTGCGATCAATGTAGTTCTGTCCATCAGGGGATTTCCGCTCTTTGGATCGATCAGCTCTGAAAATTCTTCCAGAACCTGGGTCATTTCATTTCCACGCTCACCACAGCCGATGTAGATAATAACATCCGCATCAGACCATTTTGCGATCTGATGCTGGGTCATGGTCTTTCCTGTACCAAAACCTCCTGGAATTGCCGCTGTACCTCCCTTTGCCAGTGGGAACATGGTATCCAGGATACGCTGTCCGGTGATCAGAGGTCTGGTTGCCGGATAACGCTTTGCAGAAGGTCTCGGCACACGGATAGGCCATTTCTGGGTCATGGTCAGCTTCTTTTCTGTTCCATCAAGTAACTGCAGCGTAAGAAGAGGCTCATTAATGGTATATTCCCCATCTTCCACTACGTCTAATACATAGCCCTCTGTATCCGGCGGCACCATTATCTTATGGATAATAGCCCTTGTCTCAGGAACCTCTGCGATAATGGTTCCCGGAAGCACCCGGTCGCCTTTCTTTACTGTCATATGTGTTTTCCATTTTTTGGAAGTATCCAGAGAATCTACGCTGATGCCACGGCTGATATAGTAGCCGCTGCGCTCTGCGATCTTGCTTAACGGACGCTCAATACCATCAAAAATGTTATCTAAAATACCAGGGGCCAGTGTAACAGAAACCGGTGCTCCTGTTCCTGTTACCACCTCACCAGGCTTTAAACCGCTGGTCTCCTCATACACCTGGACCGTTGTTTTTTCTGAGGTAAGCCCAATGACTTCGCCTACCAGATTTTCCTTACCAACGTACACCATTTCGTTCATCTGAAATCCGGGATCACCGGCCAGAGAAACTACAGGTCCGTTGATACCGTAGATCACACCTGTCTTAGCCATTTACTGCTTACCTCCCAAGTCAAACTTAAATTCATGGCGCGCTTCTTCCAGTTTTGTCTTAAAGGAACTGTCGATCAGGATATGTTTGGACGGGATCACTGCGCGGATACCGCCGTCAAAGGAATATTCACTGATCTTCACTGTTACATTGTGGTGCATGGCCAGTCTGCGGGCCTTATCCTCATCTGAAGGATCCATATACACGATCATGGCCTCATCACCGGCAACCTTTTTAGCTGCCCCGATCTGTTTTTCCAACAGATCCAGATACTCTCTGGTTTCCATGAAATTCGCCAGTTTATCTCTCACTTCTACAAACAGTTTATCCTTTAATTCTTCCTGTCTGCGGCTTACTTCTCTTCTTAAGTCCAGCTGTCCGATGGAAAGCTTTTTGTTGCGCTCACGCCCTAACTTTTCCGTCTCAGCCTCTTCCTGCATTTTCGCCCGCTTCCTGGCATCCTCTGTATGCTCCTCATAGGCCTTATCAAGAGTTTTTGCGTAATCGTCCAGTATTTTTGCACTTTTTTCCCTTGCATCTGTCATACAGATCTCCTGAAAATGCTTCAGCTTTTCCTCTGTTGTCAAGCTCTTCACCTGCTTTCTATAGTTTCAGTCCAATGGCCTCGTTTACATAAGAGGTGATAAAGTCCGGCTTGCGGCCGGTTCCGTGGCGGTCCGGGATCTCTACGATCAGCGGCAGCTTCCGCTCCAGCTTTACATTGTCGATGATCTCCGGAAATTCCCTGCCAAACTTTTCAGTCAACAGGATAATACCAATGGATTTATCGGCCAGAACCTTATCCAGCTCACGTTTCAGTTCGTCCCTCTCATGTACTACAGCCCCGTCAACACCTGCCAGGCGCATGCCGGTCCAGGTGTCGATGTTATCGCTGATGAGATACATTTTCATATTAAAGCTTACCTAAGATCATAAAGGAAATGATCAGACCATACAGGCACACACCTTCGGCAAGACCTACGAAGATAAGGGATTTACCAAGAATAGAGCTGTCTTCACTGATAGCGCCCAGTGCTGCACTTGCTGCTGCAGATACTGCAATACCACCGCCTAAACAGGAAAGACCGGTTGCAAGAGCCGCTGACAGATAGCCCATTCCGGCTGCGCTGTTAGAAGCAGCTGCTGCTGTTTCCTCTGCTGCAAATGCATTTCCTGAAAACATGAAAGCTGCTGCTGCGATCATGGTACCGAAGAATAAAAATACGTTTACGCCAAGAGCTGTTTTATAACGTCCCTTTGTCTTTTCTCCTGCTGCAAATGCTCCAAAAGGTACACCGATGCTTAATACTAATGCTGCGCTTAATGTCATTTTAACTAATAAACTCATGATTGATTTCTCCTTTTTCTCTTCATTCTGCTAATGCTTGCCATACGGCTCAAATGCCCGTCCGCTTCCTCTGTAGAACCGGCTGAACAGCTCATAATATTCCAGACGAAGTACCTGGATACCTACGATCAGGCCTTCCATACCGCATACAAACAGGTTTCCCCCGATAACAACCGCCCAGTTAGGACTTCCGGCCTCTGCGCCTGCAAGCATTAAAACCACCTGCATCATGGCTGCATGGCTCACTGCGAAAGCGCCTACACGGACGAAAGAAAGGGTATTGGAAAAATAGCTTAAAAGCACTTCAAACAGTTCAAATACGCCCTGGGTAATGAACATTCCCACGCCGCCTTCCATTTTCTGTGCCTTCTTCTCTACCATTGCTGACAACGGTTCCTTAAAGAACATAAGCAGTAACGGGATAATAAATAATACAGTCAGTACAATAGTCGCCGGAAGCGCATTTCCGCTCATATACAGGACAATGACAGTTGCCAGTGCAAAGTAAAATACCAGTCCCGCAGCGCCGTTGGTGTCAAACCATGTTTTCTCTGTGTTGTGCTCCTTTACGCTGTTGATGATATTTAAGATCATGCATAACAGGATAATGCCCATACCGATGGCAATAGCAACTACAAATACAGTGTTTAATTTTCCAATAAATGGAAGATCTGTCATGGCTTCCTGAGGTCTTAACCACACTGCGTCAATGATATCCTCAAATCCGAACACACTGCCGAACAGCACGCCGAATATGGTAGAGAAGAAGCCACAGCAGGAAATAATGCCTGCCAGACGCATTTTTTTGAACTTATACAGTAAAAATCCACCAATGAGAAGGCAGAGTCCCTGTCCCGCATCTCCAAACATAAATCCAAATAAAATAGAATAGGTGATACCGATGAGGATCGTAGGATCGATCTCATTATAAGAAGGCAGACCATACATCTCCACATACATTTCAAATGGCTTAAACAGCCCCGGATTTTTCATTTTCGTAGGCGGAGTGCTCATAATGTTGTTGTGGTTATCTTCCATGATGCAGAAAGTATCTGCGTCAGACTCGATCTCTTTCTGGAACTTCTTTGCGTCTGTTTCGCTCATCCAGCCGCAGAGAATGTAGAAAGTATGATCTCCATGCTTGGTGCAGGCTGCCATTTTACGCACATCAAAGTTGACGGAGAAGCGCTCCAGTCTGGTACGGGCTGCTGCCAGCTCTTTTTTATTTTCATCCAGTGTCTGAAGGATCTTTCCTTCCACTTCCTGTTTTTCAGCCTCTAACGCCTTGATCCTGTCATCTAACACATGTTCCGCTTCCATCGGAGTACCTTCATACTCATCCGGCAGGAAACACCGTTCAAAATGCATGGACGCGTAAATGGCATCGATCTTGTCTGCCAGCTTCTCCGGCACGAAATAGACGATCCAGACATATTCCGCATCTTCCAGGCATTTAAACATCACCGTGTCAATGGTCTCGTACACATAGCTGTTGAACTTGTCAAAGTATTCCCTGGAAATACGGCCAAAGCGGAACTTGATGAACTGGAAGCCCAGGATCTCTTTTACGCTGTAATTTAACTCTGTAAATGGTGCTACCTGGTCTTTAGAGCGCTTTAAAGTCTGGATCTGCGCCTGAAGCTCTTCTTTCTTATCATTTAATTCCTTTAACCGGCTGTTCAGATCATCTACCATCTTTGCTGCTTCTTCCTGTGTAGGAAGTTCCGTCTCTGAAACCTCTGGCAGCTGTCCGCCGATCTTTTCTGCCAGTTCTCTGGCAATATTCAATTTTTCCTTATATGGATTGGTCTCAATATAAGGTCTTAAGTCTTTTACCGTCTTTAACTCTGACAGGGCATTTTCCAGATGGATCTCATATCTGGAAAGATAGGTATCCACCACCCGGTCAATGTCTGCCTTGGGGCCGGTAATGCTTAAGAACTTCATCTTCTCTATCACTTCACATTAACCCCCTTATGTCCTTGCTGTCATCCCATAACGTATCTTTTCGATGGTAGTTATGATCTGCTCGATCTCTCTTTCTTTAAAATAAAGATAAGAGTTTAATACTGCTGCTGAATAAGGCTCTTTCCTGCTGGTAAGCTCATAGATCTTATCTGTAAGCTCCTTTGCCGCATTTCCAAGGCCCTGATCCATCAGCTCTTCTATATTCTGGCATTTGTACCAGCTGTTTTTGATCACCCCGTAAACCTGTTCCATGTTTTCCGCCTGAGCCATGGTCTGGATCTCTTTTTTGGTAACATGATACTGGATCGGAATGATCAGCGCATAAATATCACCTTCCGACAGGTTATAATATTTTTTCGCCCTGCAGATCCACTGAAAATTCAACATATCCATTTTCGTGCCAAAGCACTGGGCCAGCATTTTTGCCTCCGCCTTTGAAAGATATTTATCCTTTATCTTCCAGATAGTCTTGAAATAAAGCATATCCATAGCCGTTTCACAGGCCGGAAGCGTTGCTTTTCCCTGCTCTAAAAGCTTTTCTAATGGCTCATAGTAAGCAGAACCTTTTAACCCGCGGATCACATCTTCTATGCTCCTGCACTGGGACAGCTGCACCAGATCCATATCCGAATGTTTATCAAAAAATTCCTTAAACCCCGAAAGATCCTGGGCACTTTCTCTGTTTCCCGCTGCATTTCTGAGACAGGTTTTTAATATATCGATCTCATAATGCATGAAATAAAGGTCCAGAAAACGCCTCTGCCCTACATTTGCAAACCGGTACAGCTTTGCAAAATCATGGTATTTGCTTAAGTTTAACAGCTGCTCGATCTTTCCGCGGTGAAGCTCATCCTCAGAAGCTTTGGAAAATGCCTTTTCATAAGAGGGGTTACTCCTTAAGAACTGAACCGCCTCAGGCACAGATCCCAGGCCTGCCATTGCCTCAAATTGCTCCGGGCGGATCCTGAAACGCTCCATAGCCTTCACCTTGGTGGAAATGCCGCTGTAACTGATCAGGCTTCCCATGTTCTCACTCCTTTATCATATTTTTAAAGAGAGCCTGCGCATATTCCTCATGCCGGTTTTCGTAGGTGGCCTCCAGGCGCTTCATCGTAGCTTTGGCATCCTCTGATTGTTGTCTTAACTCCTGCTGTAATTCCTCTTCCATTTTGCTGCGTATCTGGGAAATGCGATCCTGGTTTTCTTTTTCCAGCTGTGCATCAAAAGCCGCCGTTTTCTCTTCCATTTCACGGGCCATCTGCTTTTTTCGCTCACTGGCACCATCCATCACAGAAACGGCGGCTTTCTCAATATCAGACAGCCGGTTGATCACTGTATCCATGTCACAGTCCTCCCTTTCTTTGTTCTTTTTTTAATGCAATTTGCTTTTTGCATTTTTTTATCATACTACTTTTTTCAAAAATTAACAGAGCGAAATTGTACATAAATTAAAAATTTAACGAAATTTTTAAGCGTTATGCACAAAAACAAGGAGAATGGGACCTTTTTATGGGTCTCATTCTCCTGTTTTGCACAAAGTTCTCAATAACTCAGCCATACACTGACCAAACCAGCGACACTACTGGTTTGCTGCAGTCTCGCCTTCAGCGGCTGTTTCTGCTTCTGCCTGGGTCTCTGCAGTTGTTTCTGCTTCCTGTTTTGCTATATACTGGCTGGAAACATAAGCTTCCTGACCATCATAATTGATCACAGTCCAGTCATTATTATAACGCTTTACATAAGTAACTTCTGTTCCGCCTTCCAACTGTACTAAAATACGGCCATTGGTAGACGGTTCTGTACGTACATTTACTTTATTTCCTGTAACTACATATACATCAGCCGGTGGCTGGGTCTCTTCCGGAGTCGGTGCTTCTGTCTCTGCTGATGTCATTTCTGTGGACATGGTCTCCGGCTGGGTCGGATCTGCTTTCTTCTTTCCCGGCACCAGAGTGCGGATCGCTACTACCAGGACTACGATCACAAGGATCGGGATCAGGAATTTTAATACCATTGCCACAGGTGATGGTCTGTGTTTTCTTCTGCGAGTCCTTCCGCTGCGGGAAGATCCGCTGTAGGAGCGGTTGGTACTTTGGGAATTTCTGTTTCTGCTGCCTGTGCTGCTATTGCTTCCTGCCGTTCTCCGGCTTCCGTTTGCTCCGGAACGACTGGAAAGTCCCTGCAGTTCTGCACCGGAGCGCGGTCCATTTCCTGTACCGTTAGAGGTTCTGGCTGATGTCTGGGATCTCGGGGATGTCTGACTTCTTACAGATGACTGTGCTCTTGAAGCTGCAGTCTGCCCTGCACCGGTACCTGTACGCGGTCTTGCCCCGCCTGTCTGACCATAGGATGCACTTCCTGCACCTGAACTGCCAGTGGTTGCACCTGTTCTGGCATTTCGCACCGGTCTTGTATCTGTTACCGGTACTGTAAAGGTCTTTGCCACCTGAAAATCATGAGAAAATGCATAAACCTGTTTGGTTAGAAGCTGATATGCCTGATTTGCATTATAGGCCGTATTATCGTTTTCATGGACCGCCTTATTTCCCAGAATACGGATGGTATGATAATCGTCCTTGGTCGTCTTGTCGATCCAATGTCCCTCATACAGCTGATCTATGGTATCTGCCAAATCTCCATCTACAAGACACGCCTTCTCAGCCAGATACCGAACCATACACTCCAACGTCTGTCTGGCCTTCACCATAACAAGATTGTAATCTTTGCTGACGATCAGGCGCTCCGCTTCCTTCACCCCCTGCTGGATCTGCTGCCAGCTGGTAGTACGTTCAAAGTTTGACATCGCCCTTCCTCCTTTGTATGTAATTTTCCCCCCGAAATCACTTATTCATAAACTTAAAAAGAGCAGTCTTCGTGTTTTTGGCAAAACACGAAGCTTCGGGCGCTGCCCGAATATTCGGAAACGAAAGCAAGCGCTTATGCAAGCAAGCTTGCAACACCCTTGTTTTCACTCCCGACTGCTCTTTTATCTGCTAACGTAAGTATACTAAATTTTCCTTCACCTTGCAATCACTAAGCACTATATGATATAGTTACTAGCAGATATATTTTCACCATATATCCGTATTTTCCGCAGTTGCGGAAGATACTTTTCACCATATTAAGAAAGAGGACAATATCCATGCGTTTAAGACATATACGCGGGGCAGAAGAGACTATTGCTACCAGCCCCTATGTGATCCAGGAACCAGAGCTTCACAAAGGCAGCTGGAACCAGGTTTTTGGCAACGACAACCCCATCCAGATCGAAGTAGGTATGGGAAAAGGACGTTTTATCATGGAACTGGCACAGCAGAACCCTGATATCAACTACATCGGCATTGAACGCTATTCCAGCGTACTTTTAAGAGGACTTCAAAAACGTGCCCAGTTAGAATTAAACAATATTTATTTCATGTGCATCGATGCCAAAAACATGGCAGACTACTTTGCACCGGGAGAAGTAGACAAGATCTACCTTAACTTCTCCGATCCATGGCCAAAAGACCGCCATGCAAAGCGCCGTCTGACTTCCCCGGATTTTATGACCGTATACGACCAGATCTTAGCTGCTGACGGCACAGTCGAATTTAAGACTGACAACAAAGGCCTTTTTGATTACTCCCTGGAAGCAATCCCTGAAGCTGGCTGGACCATTACCGCCCACACCTTCGATCTGCACCACGATCCGGTCATGTGTGCCGGAAATGTAATGACAGAATATGAAGAAAAGTTTTCCTCTATGGGAAATCCTATCTGCAAACTGATCGCTATGAGAGAGCCTAAAGAAAACAAAGAAAAATAAACCACCGTATATGCACCCAGGTCCCGGCATACCAATCCGCCGGGATCTTTGCATTTTAAATCCATTTATCTCATTTTATCCACATTCATCCACATATTATCTCTTTTTCCCTTCTTTTATCCACATTTCATTTTCCTACATATTATATATAGAAATAACAAAACAAAAAAGGAGCCTCATTTCCATGAAACTCCCACCCAAACTGACCCGACAACTCTGCAAAGCTACCTGCGACAAAAAAGACTGGGACAAACGGGCTTTAAAGCTTTGCAAAGCTTTTCGCGAGGTAAATAAATGCCTCGGTCCCTGTCCCAGTCATAAACACTGCCATAAGAAATAATGATCCAGCCACAATCTCATTGCGCCTGTTCATCTAATTTTATACAACAAAAAAGTCCGACCCCGCAGCCTCCAATATCTGCAAAATCAGACCTTTCAATGCGCCTTCAGGGACTCGAACCCTGGACAAATAGATTAAGAGTCTACTGCTCTACCAACTGAGCTAAAGGCGCGTTCTCTTGAACACAACGAGAATTATAGCGTATCATCCTCTTCTTGTCAACAATTTTTTTAATATTTTTTTTAAAAAATTTCACCGAATGTTTACAATACATTGTCCACACTTTCAATTCATGATATAATGAGTCCAAGAGAAAAACAAGCGCCGCCAAGAGCGGCATTTGTTTTTCTTGGGCTATTAACGAAGGTTCCGCCTGCGTAGCAGGCAGTGGAGCGCGTCAGCGCGGGAAACCTGAGTTTACACCGAAAAGCAGGAGGAAAAACCTATGATACTATTCACCGCCCAGGAAAGCAGCGCTCTTCCTACCCTTGCAGAGACCCAGGCAGTTGCTGCCGAAGTCCACGAAGACCTACAGCAGTTAAAGCCCAATGCCATTTTAGAGTCTATAAAGTCCTGGACTCCCGGCCTTTTGTCCCTGGCTTACCGGTTATTTGTTGCTGCCCTTATTATCTTCATCGGTTCTCGGATCGCCTTATACATCAGCCATTTTCTGAAAAAGACCTTTGACCGTATGGGAATGGACCTGAGCCTGAGTAAATTCCTTATTTCTCTGGCAAATGCCATTACCTATGCTATTGTCATTTTCATGGCATTAGAAAAGATCGGCGTTCCATCCGCTTCTATTATCGCACTTTTAGGTTCTGCAACATTGGCCATCGGCCTGTCACTTCAGGGAAGCCTTGCAAACTTCGCAGGCGGCATCCTGATCCTTGTTATGCGGCCTTTTGGTATCCATGATTACATTGTCTGTGAAGGTACCGAGGGAACAGTACAGAACATCGGTCTTGTATACACAACCTTAGTTACTGTAGACAACCGAAAGATCACCATTCCAAACGGCAGCCTTTCCAATGCGGTCATCACAAACGTAACAGCCCAGCCAAAACGCCGTGTGGACCTGACTGTTGGCATCGGCTACACCTCTGATCTGAAAAAAGCCAAAGAGATCTTAAAGCAGATCTATGCCAATGATCCCCTGATCATCAAAGAAGACGGCATCACCGTTTATGTAGACGAATTAGCAGACAGCTCCGTTGTCCTCGGTGCAAGAGGCTGGACCAACACTTCTGATTACTGGACCGTCCGCTGGAGGATCTTAGAACAGATCAAGTTACAGTTTGACCAGGCCGGCATTGAAATTCCATTTAACCAGTTAGATGTGAATGTAAAAAAGTTTTAAAAATTTTTCAAGAAACCTCTTGACAGTCTCTATAAAATCCCTTATAATGTTTATCGTGTCATTCAAAAGCACATAGACATGCGCCTTTAGCTCAGTTGGTAGAGCAGTAGACTCTTAATCTATTTGTCCAGGGTTCGAGTCCCTGAAGGCGCACTTAAAGGTCTGACTTTGCAGATACCAGAAGCTGCGGGGTTGGGCTTTTCTTTGTATATAAGGAAATTTCTCTCTGAGAGAACATATACTTATCTTCCAAAAGGAGGCAACTACTATGAAACACCTTCAACGATTTGCCGGTATCCTTACTGCATTCTGCCTTATGATCATACTTTTTTTCACTTCTGTAGAAGCAGTGGTCTACTGGACTCCGGGATACTTTGAAAAAGAATATACCAAATACCAGGTTCTAGACGACCTTCCTTCTATGACTATGGATGACCTCTTAGATGTAACAGACCAGATGATGGCATATTTAAAGGGAAAACGTGCAGACCTTCATGTTACCACCCATATGGGCGGCGAAACCCGTGAGTTTTTCAATGAACGGGAAATTGCCCACATGGAAGATGTACAGGGACTGTTTTTAAAAGCCATTGCCCTGCGCCGGATCTGCCTGGTGGTCTGCGTCGTTATGCTTTTATTTATGATCCTCTCAAAAGCAGACCTGCGCACATTGCTTCCTTCTTCCCTTTGTATAGGAACCGGGCTGTTTTTTGCAGTGATCGCAGCACTGGCTGCTATTATATCCACCAATTTTACAAAATATTTCATCATGTTCCACCACATGTTTTTTACCAATGACCTGTGGATCTTAGACCCGACCACAGATATGCTGATCAATATCGTGCCCGAAGGATTTTTCATGGATACTGCCGGACGCATTGCTTTTCTGTTCGGCGCCCTGTCACTGATCCTTTTTGGCATCTGCCTGATCATGACACTGAAAAATAAACGCCGTTAACAGGAGCTGCTTATAATGAAACGAATTCTTTCTTTTATCCTCAGTATCAATCTGATCTTTATCCTGGTTCCCGGAACCGTTCTGGCCGCGCCTTCCTGGCCGTCTGCTGTCTCTATTGAAGCAGATGGCGGTATTCTTATGGAAGCGCAGACCGGAACGGTTCTTTTTGCTAAAAATGAGGACCAGCCTTATTATCCTGCCAGCATTACGAAGATCCTCACTGCCCTTATTGTATTAGAGCACTGCAGTTTAGATGAAGAAGTAACCTTCTCCCATGATGATGTTTACAATGTGGAAGCAGGCAGCAGTACAGCAGGTATTGACGAAGGAGATGTCCTTACGGTCCGTGACTGCCTGTACGCCCTTATGCTGGCTTCTGCCAACGAAAGTGCAAATGCCCTTGCCTGCCACGTAAGCGGCTCCAGAGAAGCCTTTGCAGAGCTTATGAACCAGACTGCAGAAAGCCTTGGATGTACAGGAAGCCATTTTGCCAATCCAAGTGGTTTAAACGATGAAAATCATTACACCACTGCCCATGACATGGCCCTGATCACCAGAGCAGCCATCCAGAACCCGGACTTCTTAGAGATCGATGGCGCACGCAACTACAAGCTTCCGCCTACCAAGCGCAATTTGGAAGGCGGTTATGTAGCCAACCACCACCGTATGCTGGTAAAAAACACATCTGTATACTATCCAGGGGCTTTTGCCGGAAAGACAGGTTACACTTCCATTGCAGGCAACACCCTTGTTACCTGTGCAGAGAAAAACGATATGACCCTGATCGCCGTTGTTTTAAATGGGCATCAGACTCATTATTCCGATACCAAGGCTCTTTTTGACTTTGGTTTTGATCGTTTCCAGGCGTTAAAAGCGGTAGACCATGAAACCTCTTATCAGGCACTTGATAACGATATGACCATCGGCGGCATGACTGCCCAGGACAATATTTCCCTGGAGTTAGACAAAAACAGTCTTGTGATCATTCCAAAAGATGCCGATTTCTCTGACACAGAAGCTTCCCTTTCTTACGAATTGGATGAAAATGCGCCGGATCATGCTATTGCCCGCATTTTATATGAATACCAGGGCCATTCCATTGGACAGGTCTATCTGTGCTCTGCTGCCCATACACAGGCAAATACAGAAAACATATCCGCCGGATCACAGGCACTCGCTGCACAGACAGAAACCGGCACTGCTGCTCCTGCAGAAACTCCCGAACAAAAGGAAATTCCTGATGCAAATGCCCGTTCCAGCGCACAGACACGTTCCTCCGCTTCCAAAAAGGCATTTCCATTCCTTTTAGTGGGGATCTGCTCTGCAGCCCTGATCATTGTAGGCGTGATCCTTTTTCTCCTTCTCCATTCTCACAGGAAGGAAAAAGAAGATCTGCTCCTGCGCCGTAAGCGCCGTCTGGAACGCCTGGAAGATATCGGTTATTCTTCTTCCGATTTTGACCAGCTTCTCTCCCAGAAAAGAAGTTCCACTCCTGCTTACAAAAAGCAGACACACAAAGTAAAGCGGCCCCGTAAAAAATGGTAACACTCTCTTACATTGCGCTTATAAGCAGAATGAATTATAATATAATTATCCTAATACTGAGGTAAATATTATGATTTTAAAAAAAGGCTCTTTGAAAAAACTGCCCGCGCTATTAAAAGTTACTTTTTTCAATACACTGCACACACTTCCTATAACGGTCGCCTGTATGGCGGTAGCTACGTTGACTGCCAATGCCATCTTTCATCTCAGCGGTAATGCCATTAATGTATCGATCATCTACATCCTGGCCATTCTGCTCCACGCCCGTTATACCAAATGCTACAGTGCCGGTATCATCGCTTCTCTTTACAGCGTGTTCTGGGTCAATTACGCTTATACTTACCCATATATGACCCTGAATTTTACATTGAGCGGCTACCCGCTGACATTCGTGGGAATGACCTTTATCTCCTGTTTCACCAGCAGTATCTGCATCATGCTCTCCAAACAGAGCGTACAGATCCAGGAAAAGGACCGTATGCTGATGCAGGCGGAAAAAGAAACTATGCGTGCCAATCTGCTGCGCGCCATGTCCCATGACCTGCGTACCCCTCTTACCACGATCATTGGTTCCAGCGCTGCCTACTTAGAGCAGGAAAATGAAATGTCACCGGAGGAAAAGCGGAAGCTGATCCACAATATTGAAGAAGATGCCCAGTGGCTTTTAAACATGGTAGAAAACCTGCTTTCTGTTACACGCATCCAGGATGACAAAGGCATTACCAGTGTTACAAAAACAGATGAATCCCTGGAAGAAGTGATCTCAGAAGCAGTCAGACGCTTCCATAAGCGTTTTCCAGGCGTAACTGTCCAGGTTCATATTCCTGAGTCCTTTATCATGGTCCCCATGGATGCCATGCTCATTGAGCAGGTTATTAACAATCTCTTAGAAAATGCACATTTTCATTCCGGCAGCGAAAAGCCCATTGAATTAAAAGTACGTACAGAAAATGGAGTACTTTATATTACTATTAAAGACCACGGAAAAGGTATTGATCCTAAGCGGCTCCCAACCCTTTTTGATGGCGGTGGCGTAAACACAAATGAATCCGGCGACAGCCACAAAGGAATGGGAATCGGGCTTTCGATCTGTAAAACTATTATCAATGCCCATGGAGGTACGATCCAGGCTGCAAATCATGCAGATGGCGCCATGTTTACTTTTACCTTACCCGACTGGAAGGAGTATTAATTATGACTACGAAAGCAAATATCATCATTATTGAAGACGAAAAAAATATCTGCAGTTTTATTGAACATATTTTAGAGCCTCAGGGCTACCGGGTGATCAGCGCCAATACAGGAAAGGAAGGCTTACAGTACATCACTTCCGAGCATCCGGATGTGATCCTGTTAGATTTAGGTCTGCCGGATATGGACGGCTTAAAGCTCATTGAACAGGTCCGTTCCTGGAGCATCACTCCGATTATCGTTATCTCTGCCAGAACCCTTGAAAAGAGCAAGATCGCTGCTTTGGATCTGGGCGCAGATGACTATCTCACCAAGCCATTTGGTACAGGAGAGCTTCTGGCACGTATCCGTACCGCTCTGCGCCATTCCCAGCGCAACCAGCATATTGGAAGCTCCAAATACCAGGTAGGCGATCTGTTGGTGGATTTTGAACGCCGTCTGGTAAAAGTAAAAGATCAGGAGATCCATTTAACCCAGATCGAATACAAACTGGTATGTCTTCTTGCCCAGAATGCAGGACGGGTCATGACCTATGAGTCCATTATCACAAAGATCTGGGGACCCTATGCAGACAATGACAACCAGATCCTGCGTGTAAACATGGCCCACATCCGCCGGAAACTGGAAGAAAATCCGGCAGAACCACAGTACATTTTTACAGAGATCGGTGTTGGCTACCGCATGCGTGAAGAATAGTAAATTAAAAAGAAGAATTCGCCCAGCCTACTGTTTGGACGAATTCTTCTTTTTCTTTTTATTATCTTCTCTTTTCTGTACTAACATAGGCAGCGCCTCTTCTCCAACTGCCTTGATCGTCTTTACTGCATAATACAGATCCTGTTCCGATTTCTTCACCCGGATCTTGCCCTTCATATAACCATGTTCCGGACAAATACCCAGTGCAAAATAAAACCGCTGCCCATAAGAAAACCAGCGGATCTTTTTCCGCAGCATCCTTGAACACTTTACACAGATGATATCCGATATTTCCTTATCCTTAAGGATCTCTTCCTTACAGTCAAATTCCCCTGAAATATATTTGGAATACTCCGGAAATTTCAACTTATAGCTGCTTCCCCGCTCAGGAAGCCGGTAATAATCAATGGATCTGTATATCCCATATGTTTCCATATGGATCATACGAAGGGTCCGGCCTGTATACACCGCATCATCCAAGGCCCGGTGAAACGGACGCTCCTGGTTCAATTCAAGCTGTTCCACTGCATGGTCCAGGGAAATACGGCTCTTTCCATCAGAATACTCCAGAGAATACAGCTTCTGTACATCATAATACAATAAGGGCCTTGGAAACGGTATTTCCATACCATGATAGGTCATATTCCTCTGAAGCTCTGTCAGATCCATCGATCCCCAGGTACAGAAAACATATTCATCTTCCCCGCACCAGTTCAGGAAATCCTCCATCACAACCGGAAATGGCTGTCCCTTTTTACAAAGCTCCTCCATATCCATATGGGTCACTTCTGATATTTTAAAATGCATTTCTTTATATGCTTTCGGCTGGACCAGACGATGGAATTCGCTTACCTGCTTCATCTGACTGTTCAGCTTCACAGCTCCAATTTCAATAATCTCAAAAGGCATATGCTCCACAGAGCATTCTTTCCCCTCCGCGCTCTGGTTCCACTCCAGATCAAATACAATATAATTCATGTCTTTATCCTGTCAAATTTTTTCCTTATACATAGTACCATATTGACCTCAATATGAAAAGGGCATATTTCAGACAAAAAAAGAACCACATTTCTGTGATTCTTGAGAGAGGCGACAACCGGAATCGAACCGGTGATAGAGGTGTTGCAGACCTTTGCCTTACCGCTTGGCTATGTCGCCATATTTAGTTAAATGACCCCAAGGGGATTCGGACCCCTGTTACCGCCGTGAAAGGGCGATGTCTTAACCGCTTGACCATGGGGCCTTGCTAAAAATATAAACTTTGTAAAACTCCCCGAGTAGGACTCGAACCTACGACCCAACGGTTAACAGCCGTTTGCTCTACCGACTGAGCTATCGAGGAATATTGACGGTAGAAGGTACATACCTTCAAAACCACATATTGAACTGTTGATCTTCCGAATACTTTACAACTTTGTTTTCCCTAAACCTTATTGGTCAAGCCCTCGACCGATTAGTATCAGTCAG
>ERZ791889.14-NODE-14-length-176033-cov-24.744962_pt1 | contig 176033 bp, 155 predicted proteins | sample MGYA00510156_ERZ791889 | MGnify/ENA primary metagenome ERZ791889 (study PRJEB30046, sample SAMN00792108) | human gut metagenome | study: EMG produced TPA metagenomics assembly of the A metagenome-wide association study of gut microbiota in type 2...
TATTATATATATATTATATATTATATAATATATATATAATATTATTACTATATAGATTATGATTAGTATTATTCCTCTTCACTCTTCGCTTCAAAAGTTATTTTTTTTGTCATATACAGGAAAAGCTAAAAGAGTTATTTCATCCGATTCAGCCCAGGCTATGAAGAAACGAAAAAAAAGTGTAACGTAACGTAACGTAACGCTCTGTCACACGACCCACCACCCACTCAATTCTGCATCATAATCATTAGCTCTTATAATAAACTGAATAACAACTGTATAATAAAGCTTTCCCGAACAATACAGCAATAAGACAACTTCCAAGAGGGTCTTCATTTGGAAAATTGAATTTTTTTTCTTTTCTTTGTAAACCCTTAAGCAAACCAAAAAATGATAGCACAATCACAGAAGACAAGCAAAACTGCCAAGCAAACCAAACAACAGGCTGCAGAAACTAAAGAGGTAACAATACAAGAATTAAAGTAAAGTTTATGCACAAATAAGCAAAAAAAACAGACGCAGTTTTATCATAACGGAAGCAATTGAAGTGAACACGAAAAGCAGAGAAAATAATAAAAAGGGCCACTTCCAATGCATCACTTTAACAGATTTAACACAGACAAAGACCATTGACAGGGGGTAAAACGGATGCAATGAACTTTTTGCAGGAGATTCACCAAAGTCCTTACGAAAAGAAAAAACGAAACAAAACAGACATAAAGACAGAAGCAGACAAAGAATTAGGATGACGTAAAACTAATACAAAAGCCAAAAGCAGAAGTCAAAACAAGCAAAAAGCAACAGCCAAACAAGCAAAAGCAGAAGTCAAAAGAAGCAAAAGCAACAGCCAAACAAGCAAAAAAAGACGGGAATGAAAGAAAGAGAAATGGAAATAATTGAGTAACTTTGCAAAGATTTGACCGGGACCGGCTTAGCAGCAAATGTTCCGGCAAAGTAAAACGATTATAGAACTATGTGGATACTCATTATCAGTCTGGTGGTGCTTGGCATCGTGGCAATGACAGCCGGCATCATCCGCAACAGAAAACTGCAAAAGCAGATAGACAACGGAGAGTTGGACGCCATGCCCGAAGTGCAGGAAGTGGACGCTGAATGCTGCGGACAGCACGAAGTGTGTGAAAAAGACAGCCTGCTGGCTGCCGTCAGCAAGCAAATTGAATACTACGACGACGAAGAGCTTGACCAGTTCATCGGCCGAAGTGGAGATGAGTATGCCGCAGAGGAAAGCGACCAGTTTCGTGACATCCTCTACACCATGAAGGACGATGAAGTGGCCGGATGGGTGCGCAGCCTCCAGCTTCGGGGCATCGACCTGCCCGATGACGTGAAAGAGGAAGTGTTCCTCATTATCGGAGAAAGAAGAAAATGAATCGACGAAAACAATGAATCTACTGGAATATACTTTTTTTCAACACGCTTTGTTGGGCAGTCTGCTGGCAAGCATCGCCTGCGGCATCATCGGTACATACATCGTTACCCGCCGCCTAGTCTTCATCAGCGGAGGAATCACGCACGCCTCATTCGGAGGCATCGGCCTGGGACTTTTTGCAGGCATTTCTCCCCTGCTCTCGGCAGCCGTCTTCTCGGTGCTCTCTGCCTTTGGAGTGGAATGGCTCAGCAAGCGCAAAGACATGCGCGAGGATTCTGCCATTGCCGTGTTCTGGACCTTAGGCATGGCCTTGGGTATCATGTTCAGTTTCCTCTCACCCGGATTTGCGCCCGACCTCAGTGCCTACCTGTTTGGTAACATCCTCACCATCACTGAAGTGGATTTGTGGCTGCTGGGCCTCCTGTCGGCCTTGCTGACGGGATTCTTCACACTCTACATCCGACCGATTATCTACATCGCTTTCGACCGTGAGTTTGCCCGCTCGCAGAAGATTCCGGTAGCCTTTTTTGAATATACGCTGATGATGTTCATCGCCCTCACCATCGTGGCCTGTCTGCGTATGGTGGGCATCGTGCTGGCCATCTCGCTGCTCACCCTTCCGCAAATGACAGCCAACCTCTTCACCCACAATTTCAAGAAGATTATCGGACTGTCGGTGGTTATCGGCTTTCTGAGCTGCCTGGGCGGCCTGTTCATCTCCTACCACTGGAAAGTGCCTTCGGGAGCCTCCATCATCTTCTTCTCTATCCTGATTTATGCAGTCAGCAAAACAGGAAAGAGTCTGTCGGTCTACCGGAAAAGAAAACGGAAGATAAACTCTGAAGATAAGCTCTGAAGAAAAATTCTCTCGGAAAAGTAAAGAAGAAAAAATCAACCTAATAACAGATTGTAGCAATATGGAATTCAAGATTCAATCACTGGAAAACATCCACGAAGTGGCCCGCGAATTTATCGCTGCCATGGACGACAACACCGTGTTTGCCTTCTACGGCAAAATGGGAGCCGGCAAAACCACGTTTGTCAAAGCATTGTGTGAAGAACTGGGCGTGGAAGACGTCATCAGCTCACCCACCTTTGCCATTGTCAACGAATACCGTTCGGAAAAGAGCGGCGAACTGATTTATCATTTCGACTTCTACCGCATCAAGAAGCTGAGCGAAGTGTACGACATGGGATACGAAGACTATTTCTACAGCGGTGCCCTCTGCTTCATTGAATGGCCGGAACTGGTGGAAGACTTGCTGCCGGGCGATGCAGTGAAGGTGACCATTGAAGAACTGGAAGACGGAAGCAGAGTGATCAAACTCTAACGGAATCGGTTCAGCTATGACAGGACAATACATTGTTCAAGCCCTATTTGCACTGGCAGGGATCACTTCCCTGCTGGCTGCCTTGTTCAACTGGGACTGGTTTTTCACGGCCCGCAATGCACAGAATGTGGTGCGCTACATGGGACGCCGGCAGGCCCGCCTCTTTTACGGCATCCTGGGAATCATCCTCATCGGCATGGCGGTGTTTTTCTTCATCGAGACGCAAAAGGCACTGGGCGCGGCACTACAATAGCTGCCTTGCCTTCATCTCAAGGTATCGGTTGATCACATCCACCGACAGCTGTTCAGGAGTAGTGAGCAACGCATAAATGCCGTGCTGACGGAGGGTAGAAACCACCAGTTTCTTTTCGTGGACAAACTTTTCGGCTATCACACGGCGGTAATACCCCTCAGTGTCGACAGCAGGGGTAGAGAGATATTCCTTCACATCCGCGTCCTCAAAAAAGACAACCAGCACCCGGTGACGGCGGTTGAGCTGCTGCAAATAAGGCAACTGACGCTTTAAGGCAGCCATACCCGAAAAATTAGTATAAAGCACCAGCAGACTGCGCTTGCCCACGTGCTTGCCCAGATGCACACACAAGGCAGAAAAGTCGGTTTCGCCAAACGTCGTCTGCTCGTTGTATAGTTTTTCCAGCAAAGTCTGCATAGCCCCCGGCTGTCGGGACGCCGGCACAAAACTGCCGAAAGAAGCATCAAAAGTAGCCAGTCCCGCCTTGTCTTCCTTCTTCATCACCACATACGAAAGCACCAGCGAAGCATTGACAGCATAATCAAACAGCGTCATGCCGCGAAAAGCCTGCTGCATCACCCGTCCCTTGTCGATGACACTATACACCTGCTGCGAACGCTCATCCTGATACACGTTCACCATCAGTTCACTGCGCCGGGCACTCGCCTTCCAGTTCACCGTGCGGTAATCATCCCCGCTCACATATTCTTTGATCTGCTCAAACTCCGTGTGGTGCCCCACCCTGCGGATGCGTTTGATGCCCAGCTCCGTGAGCTGATTGCTGACGGCCAGCAGTTCATACCGATGCAGCATGAGATAGGAAGGATACACCTTGATGTCGGCCGGCTCCCCCAACGTATAGCGGCGGGCCACCAGTCCGATGCGACTGCACACGAACACCCGGATGCGACCAAAAGTATAAACGCCCCGACGCACCGGCCTCAGCTGATACGTGATGGATTTCCCTTCGCCTGCTGCCAGTTTGAGCCGGAAGCAGACATCGCGCTTCTGAAAGGCGAAAGGAAGCTCGTCCACCACCTCCAGACTCACCGGAAAACGGTAGCTGCTCTCCACCCGGATGCGCACCTCATTGTCATCCCCGTTGGAAAAACGCTCGGCACACCGGCGGAAAGCCTGCATCCCCCGGGTGCCGTAAAGCCTCCCCGCATCCACAAGGACAAGCAGCACAAACAGACACAAGGCCCCCTGCCCCACCGTAAAGAGCGGAGCATACACATAGCCGCTGCCGATGAGCAGAATCAGGAGCAGCATGACCCCATAAAAACGATGTGTGAGAAACATGACGAAGCCCTCCCTGAATTATTTGGGCACCTCCACCTTGTCAATCAACCGGCTCACCACTTTCAGCGGCGTGTAGCCTTCCATTTCGGCCTCTGCCGTGAGAACGAGCCGATGATGCAACACAAAGGGAGCCACCGTCTTCACATCCTCCGGCGTAACGAAATCGCGTCCCTGCAGCAGGGCATAGGCTTTGGAAGCCTGCAGCAATGCCACCGAAGCACGGGGAGAAGCACCGAGATAGACCGCCTTGCTGGTGCGCGTCTGCTGCACAATCAATGCCATGTAGCGCAACAAGGTGGAATCTACAAACACCTTGTCCATATAAGCGCGCAGCGACAGCAATTCAGCTTTTGTCAGTACCGGAGCCACCTCCTCCAGCTTCACGAAAGCAGCCTGCCGGTGATGCCGTTCCAATATCTGTATTTCCTCCTCCAGCGACGGATAGCCCATGGTAATCTTCATCAGAAAGCGGTCGAGCTGAGCCTCAGGCAGCTTATACGTGCCCTCCTGTTCCACCGGATTCTGCGTGGCCAACAAGGTATAGAGTTCATCCATGCGATGAGTGATGCCGTCGATACTCACCTGCCGCTCCTCCATCACCTCAAACAAGGCCGCCTGCGTCTTGGCCGGAGCCCGGTTGATTTCATCCACCAGCACCAGATTGGCAAACACCGGTCCCCGATGGAAATCAAACTCACCCGTCTTCATGTTGAACACCATGGTGCCCAGCACATCACTCGGCATCAAATCGGGCGTAAACTGCACCCGGCTGAAATCCGCCTCCACCAGCCGGGCCACCAGTCGCGCCAGCAAGGTTTTTGCCACTCCCGGCACCCCCTCAATCAGCACATGCCCGTCCGCCAGAATAGCTGTCAGCACAAGGTCCACCGTCTGTTCCTGCCCCACGAGGACCATAGCAATCTGCTCCTTCAGCCGACGTATTTTTTCTGCAAACAACGTCAGGTCCAGCCGCTGTCCGCCCGTTTGAAGTTCATCCGTCCGGCTGCCGTCAGCCTGGAGTTTCTCTTCCTCCCGACAGTTGCCAGCCTGGAGTCCTTCCTCCCAACAGCTGCCATCAGCCTGGAGTCCGTCGGTCTGTCTTTTATCTTTTTCTTCTTCCATACTACTTTTCAATTAGTCTACATTACAAACTCAATTCTACAATACAAACTCGATTCTACATTACAAATTTGATATTACACTACATGGCTGAGCGTTGCTGAACGTGGGAAAGCGTTACAAGCGTTACGTTACGTTACACTTTTTTTTAGGCATACTGAATCCAGTGCTCCTTCTATAGCAAACGAGCCAGTTCATTCATTTTATCAATCAGTCTTTTCATTTCGTTCACCTCCACCTCCCGGCTGCCTTGCACCACCGGCCAGAGTTCGCGCCAAAAGGCCGCCAGTTCGTCGACCGACCACCCCGTGCGGCAGGCTATCTTCTCCATCACCTCGGTCTTTCTGCCCTCTCCGTTCATTCCGGCCTCCAGTTGCTCCACATCCACGTACATCTCTCTCCGCAACTCCTCAGTCAGAAACTGATACTTCTTGCGCACCAGGTCGGCCCGGTTGCCCCGCTGAAAATAGAGCGTACCGATAAGCTCTATAAACTCCAGCGAACGGTTCTTAGGTGCTTCCACCACCGGAATGGCCCGTTGCCGGCGCCGGGCCGTGAAGCACATAAACAGCACAATTGTCAGCATCGAGAGATACAACGCCCACCGAAGCGGCGGATGAGACAACAGATACCGAAACGGCGACAATTGCTTTTGTGCCGTGTCCCGGGTATACCCCTCGCTACGCACAATGGGCAGATCACCCATCTGTGAAAGCAAGCGGAAAAGATAATGCACCGTGTTGCCGTCTGTTACCCCATAGTTGGTAAACAGCAACGGTGTGGAAACAAGTATGATTTCCCCCTTGCCCCACGGACAAGCCATGGCCAGCACATCGCCCGTGGAAGTCTTCACCGCCAGCGGCCTCATCTGCAGTGAGTCTTTGCCGCAAGAAAGTGAATCTTTGCTTCTCAGACAAGAATCAAGAAACGGAGGATAGACCTGATATGAATGGGATGCATAACAATCATCCTTTATCCAACGCAGCGTATCGCGCCGGAAATAGTTATGTACTAGATACTCCTGGAAAGCGACTGAAGTGAAATGCGAATACGTGCAATAAAAATGCAAGGTGTCCTCCAACAGCTGGGGGAAGATCGTACTGACCAGCATCACCTTATCTCCCCGTTCGGCCATCCGAAGCAAGGCATCCACATCGGCCTTGCTACCTTCCAGAAGACCAGCCACCACCAGCACCCCCCGTCGGGAAGCACTGTCTTTCTCCAGCTGATAGAAGGTCTCCCGGGTCAAAGCATAACCTTGGGGCAGCGAAACCGACAGCAAACTGTCGAACAAGGCGCATCCCAAAGGCTGTTTATCGGTGTGGCTGAACGTAGGCACCCACACAAACTGCCTGGGAAGATGATACTCCAAGCTCAGCACCAGCAGCAGAAAAAAGAGAAGAAATACAAGGAAACTTCGGTTGATTTTCATGGCACCCTCCTTTCTGCCGGTCCTGCAGCATCCTCCTGCGAAGCCAGGCTGTGTCGGGAAACAAAGATTTCTGCCTGCAGAGACTTCAGCTGCCGGAAAAGCGAATCCGAAGCTTCAAAATGCCCATACCTTACCCGAAGGAATTCGTTCGTCAGCAAACGGAAAGCCGGAAGCCGACATTCATTCAAATATTGTGTGGGCGTCTTATAAAGCTGCCAGTCGATGCGTCCGGCATCCGACAGCAGTTTCAGTGTCTGCAAATAAAGCAGCCGCACCGCCTCCCGATAGTCCGACCGTCCGAGAGCCTGCTGAATGGCTGAATCAAAATCCACCCCATAGATGGTATCCTCCTCCACCTCATAGTCCATTGCCACTTTCGGTGAGCGCACAAACAGAGACAGGTGATGGCGGTACACCAGCCAGAAAATAAGCAGAAAGAAGCACACCGCCAAGGCAATCAGCACCCGTTCGGTATACACTTCCGCTATCCGGCTGTTGAAAAGACCGTTCAGCCACTCCCTTACCACCCTCAGCAGCCAGTCCCAAAACGTATCTTCGGGACTGACCAGCTCATGGTTGTACTGAAAGGAAGGGTCCGACAGCCAAAGAGCGATTTGAGCCGTGTCTGCCCTCAATGTATCTATAGGAGAAGAAATCATCATGCAATCTCAATGGAAGCAGCAGCCTCAATGGAAGCAGCAGCCTGCTCCCTCACACTATAATTTATCAAAATTGTCAATATCATTTTCCACAGAAATACCGTCCACCACCTCGGAAGCATGGCCATACTGGTAAGTCAGTCCCACCAAAACAAAAACAGAAGCCAGGTAAGAACCAAACAACATCAGCACCGAGAAGAGATACTGCACCGAGTTGAGAGTAAAGGAAGAAGACATCGCTCCAGCATCACTCTCCACAAAAAGCATCCGGACCATAGAAAATACATACCATGGAAGGGAAACCACCCCCTGCAACACGGTAGATATAAGTCCCATCAGCAGCAACATCAGGAAAGCGCCTCCCCAAGTGGCAAAGCCCAGCCGGAAGGCTTTCTTATAAGCAGCCCACAGCGATATGGGTTCAAACAGATAAACCGGAAGCGCCATGGTCAACGGCACCACCAAAGCAATCATCAGCGGCAGCGTGAGAAACAGGGTGTAAGGAGTGAGCACAAGCAAAAACGCCATGACCAACACACATACAAAACCAACGATGAAGAAGGAAATTCCTAAGAAAAGCAGCCGCTTGACATGGTGGAGCAACAGGGGCTTGAGGTGAGAAAGCGTGATGCCCTGCAGCCGTTCTTCGCGATCGTTGTAGAGCTTCAACAGGGCAAACACCAGCGAAGTATAAAGGAAGCTGACCATGAGCGACACCAGTACCAGGCCCAAATAAGACAACGAAGACAGCAGTCCCTGCCCATAAACCGAGCCCGCCAGTCCCTGCGCTTGAAGTACTCCCAACGCAGCCATAGTGGTCGTGTCTTTCATCAACCCGTTCAGAGCCAATCCCTGAATGAGGCAGAGCGGAAGCAGCAGATAAGTGAAATACGTCAGAAGCGGCTTCCAGTTTTCTTTAATAAAATCAAACGAAGCGTTCATTCTTTCTCCCAAAGAGCGCTTCACAAACATCCCAATTTTCGGTTTCATTGTTTCCATATGCTGAAATTTTTAAGTTAATAAATTCCGTTTCATTCGGTTGTTATTTGATTGTTATTTGATTCGTTGTTATTCAGTGGGTTGTTATTAAATGGGTTGTCCTTCGAGCGGTTATTGTTCGGTCTGAAAAAAGGAAATAGCCTGTCCTATCCATGCCGTCGCTTAGGGAGATAAAGATAGTAGAACACCACAAACGACAGAGAAGCGAGGATAAACAGCAGCCTCACCGCATCGGGCCACTCCACGTGGCGGGTGAAAAAGCCTTCAATGAAGCCCGCTACCACAAACACAGGCACCGTGCCGACCACGATTTTCAATCCCCTGCTAGCTCCCCGTCTGAAAGACTCCATCCGAGTATAGGTGCCGGGGAAAAGCCAGCCGTTGCCCAAAGCCAATCCGGCTGCTCCGGCGATAATAATGGCACTGATTTCCAGTGTGCCATGCAGCCAAACGGTCAGAAGCGACTCCCACAGCAGCCCCTGCTGATAAAAGAAGGTCTGAAAGGCACCTATCATGATACCGTTGTTGAACAGCATATACCCGGTGCCAAAACTGGTGAGCAGCCCCATCACAAAGCAGTTGAATGACACCATCACATTATTGAACGTGATGCCTAAAAACATGGGCAGTTCGGAAGAAGAAGCATACACTCCCATCGGCTGACCGCTGGCGATATTGTCCAAGGTCATGTCCACATAGCTATTGCCCAAAATCAGCCGCACAAACTCCGCATCGTGGGCCGACGACAGCACCCCTATCAAGGCACTGACCACGAAAATAAGGAAAGAGGCCAGCAGTTCTCGCCGGGCTTCGTACATCACATCAGGCACTTCCTGCGTCCAGAAGGTCAGAATCCGCCCCCACTTCTCCCGCTTGTTGCGGTAGATAGCCCGATGCAAGGCCGAAGCCAGATTATTGAGATAAATCGTGATGCGCGACTGAGGGAAATGTGTCTGTGCAAAAGCCAGATCGGCCGTGAGATCCATGTAAACGTCTGCCAGCCGGTCGGGCGACACACGGGCAGCCTGATCCACTACCTTCTCGGTCTCTCTCCATTTTTCTATATTCTGACGAACAAACGTTACTTCTTTCATGCTTTTCTTGTAAGATAGGACAAGTCGGAGCCATAAACAATCAACAGGAATCACTCCCCATGCATAAGACAAGATTTGTCCGGTTTTAAAAGCAAAAATAAGAGATTTATGATATATTTGCAACGAAATAACACTTTTGTTTTAACGCCGCATGTCAGAATCTACCATCATCACCGGACAGTTTGTCCGCATCAGCCAGACACCCGCCAGCATCGGTGCCCGAATCATGGCACTTGCCATCGACTTTTTTATAGAAGTGCTCTATATCTATGCGGTCTCTGTCTTTATCGTTGAGGCGCTGGATATTCCCTCCGGCATACAGGGTTTTCTGCTGCTGGCCGCCGTCTATCTGCCTGTGCTGTGCTACTCATTGCTGTGGGAAGTGTTTAACCACGGACAGAGCATCGGCAAGAAAATCATGAACATACGGGTAGTAAAGACCGACGGTTCCACCCCCACGATGAGCTCCTACCTGCTGCGCTGGCTACTCTTCCTCATTGACGGACCGCTGACTGGCGGACTGGGACTGGTGGCTGTCTTGATGACCCACAACCGCCAGCGGCTGGGCGACCTGGCAGCCGGCACCATGGTGATTAAAGAAAAGAACTACCGCAAGATACATGTCAGCCTGGATGAATTCGACTACCTGACGAAAGATTACCAGCCGGTGTATCCTCAAGCTGCCGACCTCTCACTGGAACAAATCCATGTCATCACCCGCACCCTCGAATCGGACGAAAAGAAAAGAGCCCGGCGGGTGGCCGACCTGGCCGGAAAGGTACAGACACTGCTGGCCGTTACTCCCCGCGAAAGCAGCGCGGAACAGTTTCTGCGGACCGTTGTGCGCGACTATCAATACTATGCACTGGAGGAACTCTAGTACGTTGCAAGCCGTTACGGAGATTCCGTCAGAAGGCATTACGCTACAAAGCGTTACGTTACGTTACGTTACACTTTTTATTCTGCACTCTGCCCTCCGAGCAGAAACTCCGATAACGAACAGAGAAATCAGAGTAGCTCCCGATAAAAGCAAGAAATCAGAGCAGAAACTCCAATAACGAACCGGGAAATAAGCGTAGCTCCCGGAAAAGGAAAAAGGAAAAACAAACTAAAAAACAAACCCCTGCTACTGCAAGCAGTAACAAGGGTTGTTTTTATTTGACGTGAATTGGAAAACGCTTAGTCTACCTGACCTAAAGAATTGCCGTATTCCATCTCGCCTTGAACCACAAAGAGCACCTCTTCCGGATCATATTCTCCCTGCTCATCGCGCTTCGCTTCTTTTACAATGTATTTCACGACCTCATCCAAGTCAATGTTGACATAACCGTCTGCATCGGGCTGAGCATCCAAAATACCACTTTCAGCATAATATTCGTCAATCAGGTCAAGAAAGTAGTACAGTTCATCATCTGAGAATTTCTCTTTCAAGTCCTGAGGCAAATAAGCTTTGATAAACTCGATGGTCTTTTCATCATCGGCATCTGCCAATAAAAAATCGTCTTCCAGTCCCATGATTATTCAAATATTAAAAAGTTAGCGTTTTTTTATCTAAAAGATTCTTCTTTCTGCTTTCAAAGCAGGCTGATTCAAAAATACAAACCGATTCAAGAAAACAGGCTGTTTTTCGAGAAATAACTTTCTGCTATTAAAGAAGTTTCTTTACTTTTTCTACAAACTGAGGTTTGCCTACAGCACCTACTTGCTTGTCTACCACTTCACCGTCTTTGAAGAAAAGCACAGTAGGGATGTTGCGGATACCGTATTCAGCAGGAAGGTCGCTGTTTTCATCCACATCACATTTGCCGATGATAACCTGTCCTTCAAACTCAGCAGCCAATTCTTCAATGATAGGAGCTACCATTTTGCAAGGGCCACACCAAGGAGCCCAAAAATCTACAACAACAGGTTTTCCTTGTGCAAGGAGTTCCTTATAGTTGCCATCTGTAATTTCTAAAGCCATATTCTTTTTGTATTAAATGATTAAAACAATTATTTTTAAAACAATATCTTAAATGATTTCAAACCTTATATGGAAATGATTTGAATACATATTCCATCCGAAATCACGCCACAAATATAATCAATTTATGTGAAATCCAAGTTCTGTATGCTCTTTTAAAAATGCAATTAACTCACGCCCCACCGAAAGCTGTACCGGCCGGGAAATGAAATCGACCGACAAGTGATTGGCGTCTGTATCATCGGTCACCCTAAAATAAAGTTCCGTATGCCCCGGATGGTCTTTGGTCAGGGTAGCCAGTTCCGTCACCAGTTCGGAATTCAACACCGAAAGCGGGATGAGAATCGTCAGTTTCTGCACCAGCTGCTCCTTCACATCGGGCAAAAGATCCATCGACGTAATCTTCAGTTCCAGTTCGTCCTGCCGCCACTTTTTAGGCTGACACCGCGCCTTGATAAACAGGAAAGTCCCCTCATTGAGATACCCCTGATAAGTGACCCAGTCGTTGCCCCAGAACGGGATTTCGGCCGAACCGGAATAATCCTCAATCTTGGCGATACCATACGGATTGCCGTTCTTGCTGACCCCGCGGCGCACACCGGAGACAATGCCTCCCATCGTGATTTCCCGTCCAGCCAGGCTCGCCTTGTCGTCCAGCTCGTTCATGTGCGTGTTGCAAACATGTTCCAGCACAATGGAAAACTCATCCAGCGGGTGAGCCGACAAATAGATGCCCACCAGGTCGCGCTCCCTGTTCAGCCGGTCGAGAGAACTCCACTGCTCCACATCCTGCGGAATTTCGGGTGTAGCCACTTCAACCACATTCTCACCGCCAAACAGCGAATTGGCAGCCGCCATCTTATCGGCCTGATAGCGGTTGCCATAGCGCATCAGCGTTTCAAGGAACACCTCCCCTTTGGAATTGGGAGCAAAGAACTGCTCGCGGCGCAATTCCGTAAAGCCGTCGAATCCGCCGGCCAGCGCCAGACATTCCATATTCTTCTTGTTGCAGGCATTCAGATTGACGCGCTGCACAAAATCGAAGATGTTCTTGTACGGACCGTTCTTCCTCCGCTCTTCAATAATACTCTGCACGGCAGCCTCACCCACACCTTTCACGGCACCCAGCCCAAAACGGATATTCCCCTGGTGGTTAACCGTAAACTTCAGGTTACTTTCATTGACATCCGGACCGAGTGTCTGAATGCCCATCGACTTACACTCATCCATCAGTTTGGTAATATCGGTAATGTTCGACAAGCTTCGGCTCATCACCGCCGCCATATACTCCGAAGGATAGTTGGCTTTCAGGTAAGCCGTCTGATAGGCTACCCACGAATAGCAAGTGGCATGCGATTTATTGAACGCATACGAAGCAAACTTTTCCCAGTCGGCCCAGATCTTTTCAAGCACCTTGGGGTCATGCCCGTTCTTCTGACCGCCCGAAATAAACTTCGGCTTCATCTGATCCAGCTTATCACGCAGCTTCTTACCCATCGCCTTACGCAGCGCATCCGATTCACCGCGGGTAAAGTCGGCCAGCAGACGCGACAGAAGCATCACCTGCTCCTGGTAGACCGTAATACCATAGGTATCCTTCAGGTATTTCTCCATCACAGGAATGTCATACTCAATGGGCTTGCGTCCGTGCTTACGGTCGATAAAGTCGGGGATATAATCCATCGGACCCGGACGGTAGAGCGCATTCATCGCAATCAAGTCCTCAAACGTAGACGGCTGCAGCTCACGCAGATACTTCTGCATACCTGCCGACTCAAACTGGAACGTACCGATGGTGCGTCCCTCACTATAGAGCTGATAAGTGGCCGGATCTTCGATATCAATCATATCGACATCCACCTCCACGCCCCGGCTGAAGCGAATATTCTCAACAGCCTCCTTGATAATGGAAAGCGTCTTCAGTCCGAGGAAGTCCATCTTAATCAACCCGGTATCTTCAATCACCGAACCTTCATACTGCGTCACAAGCATCTTTTCGCCCGTTTCCTTGTCATCGGCCGTGCTCACCGGCACCCAGTCGGTAATGTCATCACGGCAGATAATGGTACCGCAAGCATGCACACCGGTGCCGCGCACGTTGCCTTCCAGCATCTTGGCATACTTGATTGTATCCCGCAACAGAGGGTCGGTAGACACTTCGGCAGCCTGCAACTCCGGTACATAGGCAATGGCGTTGGGCAAGTTCATCTTCTTGTCGGGAATCTTGTCGGGAATGAGCTTACACAAGCGGTCGGATTCAGACAGCGGCAACTTCTGTACACGCGCCACATCCTTGATGGCCAGCTTCGTGGCCATGGTGCCATACGTAATGATGTGCGCCACCTTCTCCTGCCCGTATTTATTGGTCACCCAACGGAGCACCTCTCCCCGGCCGTCGTCATCAAAGTCGACATCGATATCCGGCAGAGAAATACGATCGGGATTCAGGAAACGCTCAAACAGCAAGTCATATTGGATAGGGTCTATTTTCGTGATGCCCAAGCAGTAGGCCACTGCCGAACCGGCAGCCGAACCACGTCCGGGACCCACCGAAACCCCCAGTTCCTTACGCGCCGCATTGATAAAGTCCTGCACAATCAAGAAGTAGCCCGGAAAACCCATCGTCTTCATGATATAGAGCTCAAAGTTCATACGCTCCATCACCTCCTCGCTCAGCGGCTCGCCATAAATCCGCTTGGCCCCGTCAAACGCCAGCTTAGCCAAATAGTCGCCCTCCAGCTTGATACGATACAGCTTGTCATACCCGCCCAAGCGTTTGATCTTGGCCTGACCTGCCTCCTCACTCAACACCACATTGCCATGCTCATCTTGCGTGAACTCATCATACAAATCCTTTTCCGTATACTTGACCCGGTATTCCTCCTCCGTACCGAAATCCTCAGGAATGGCAAACGTAGGCATGATAGGTGCATGATCAATGGAGTAGAACTCCACCTTGTTTAAAATCTCCAGCGTATTGCTCAACGCCTCAGGCACATCGGCAAAGATCTCGTTCATCTCCTCGCGTGTCTTCATCCACTCCTGCTTGGTATAGAGCATGCGGGAAGGATCATCCAAGTCCTTACCCGTACTCAGACAGATAAGGCGGTCGTGTGCTTCTGCATTCTCTTCATCTACAAAATGCACGTCGTTGGTACAGATCAGCTTGACATCGTATTTTTTGGCCAGTTCAATGAGGTGCTTGTTGACATTCTGCTGCAAAGGATAAGCTTCGTGATTGGCACGAGGCACCGTAGCCTTATGACGCTGCAGTTCAAGATAATAGTCATCACCAAACAGATTCTTGTACCACTGCACAGCCTCTTCGGCTTCGGCCAGCTGACCGGCCGTGATCCGCTTGGGCACCTCCCCTCCCAGACAAGCCGAGCTGACAATGAGTCCTTCGTGATACTTCTCCAGTTCGCTGCGGTCGGTACGCGGACGCATATAGTAGCCGCGCGTCCAGGCATGAGATACCAATTTAATAAGGTTATGATACCCCTTCTCGTTTTTAGCCAGCACCACCAGGTGATAACCGCTCTGGTCGGGTTTCCCCTCCTTCAAGTCCATCGTGCGGCGTGCCACATACATTTCACATCCGATAATCGGCTTAAACAAGCGGCTTTCAGCCTCAGCCATTTTGGCCTTGCAATCGGCTATTTCCTGTTCAATATTTTCACATTCAATCTTTCCCGATTCAATATCGGCAATCCGCTTCTTAAGGTCTTTGATTTCCCCCTTCGGACCCCCGTTTTTCTTATTGACATAATTCGTGAATTCCTTGATACCGAACATATTTCCGTGATCGGTCACAGCAATGCCTTTCATCCCGTTTTTAATCGCCTTGTCAACCAGACGGGCCACACTGGCCTGTCCATCCAACAGCGAATATTGGGTGTGAACATGTAAATGAACGAAATCCTGCATACTAATCAATGAGTTTAAATAAGGGCATAAAAGTACTATCTCTGCGACGATAAACAAAAATATCACTCAAAAAGTTATCAACACATGCATTTCTATGCCAAATTACTTGCTGATATTTCAAATTAAATATATTTTTGCAGACAATAATTAATTTAGAAAGTTTATTAGATAGCATTCATGGGTCGACTGAAGAAACTAAAGAAAATACGAATACATCGCGAAGGGACACACATCTTATGTGCAAGTTTTTGTCTTCTACTTTTAATCAACGCTGCCTTGTATTGGGGAATCGATTGTAAAATTCCCTTCTATGCGGTCAGTGTGATCAGTACGGCCGTCTATCTGCTAATGGTTAATTTTTTCCGCTGCCCCATCCGTCTTTTCGGAAAGGATACCGAAAAAATTGTCGTAGCACCGGCTGACGGTAAAATCGTAGTCATCGAAGAAGTGGACGAAAACGAATATTTCCACGATCGCAGACTGATGATTTCCATTTTCATGAGCATCGTCAATGTGCATGCCAACTGGTATCCCGTGGACGGAACAGTAAAGAAGGTGGCTCATCACAACGGTAATTTCATGAAAGCTTGGCTCCCGAAAGCCAGCACGGAGAATGAACGCTCGACGGTAGTCATCGAAACTCCGGAAGGAGTAGAAATTCTGACCCGGCAAATAGCCGGTGCTGTGGCTCGCCGCATCGTTACGTATGCAGAGGTAGGCGAAGAATGTTACATTGACGAGCACATGGGATTTATCAAATTCGGTTCCCGCGTGGACGTGTATCTGCCTATCGGCACAGAAGTCTGTGTGAGCATGGGCCAATTAACAACCGGTAACCAAACAGTTATCGCCAAACTTAAATAACGCTGTCATAATGGCAAACTGTGTAACAAAACATATTCCCAATACGGTAACTTGCCTGAATCTTTTTTCAGGATGTGTGGCCAGTGTCATGGCTTTTCAATCAGCATACAAACTGGCACTGCTGTTTATCATTCTGAGTGCCGTATTCGATTTCTTCGACGGACTGCTGGCCCGTTCGCTTCATGCCCATTCCGTCATTGGAAAGGATTTGGATTCATTGGCCGATGATGTCAGTTTCGGTTTTGCACCCTCTGTCATCGTATTTTCCCTGATGAAGGAAATGCACTATCCGGCAAGCATGGAAACCGTGTCGGCCTATCTGCCTTATGCCGCTTTCCTGATTTCTGTCTTTTCGGCCCTACGGCTGGCTAAGTTCAACAACGACACCCGGCAGACGTCCTCGTTCATCGGCCTGCCTGTTCCGGCCAACGCCCTGTTTTGGGGTTCGCTCGTGGCTGGATGCCATTCATGGCTGGTGTCCGAAAGTTTTCATCCGCTATACCTTTTCGTACTGGTATGCCTGTTCTCATGGCTACTGGTTTCAGAAATACCGATGTTTTCCCTCAAATTCAAAAGTCTGTCATGGAAAGACAACCAGATCAGCTTTCTGTTTCTGATTGTATGTATTCCTTTCCTGGCCTTTTTAGGAGTAAGCAGTTTTGCAGCTATCATTATATGGTATATCTTCCTGTCAGTTTTAACAGGAAAAAAGAAGTAAACAATATTTTGGCACGTTTGTTGTACTATTGAATTATACAGAAATTACAATTTTATAAACAAAGTCCATTTTGCTTATGCATTTATTATTTATTATCTTTATCATATTACTTGTTGTAGGCGCTGTCGGCCTTTCAATTGTAGGGTTTATCATAAGAAGTATTTTCGGCATCGGACTCCGGTTTTCTTTTGGTCCCCGTACGTCTGAATACAAACACACTACAAATGAAAGAGCATCCGACTACCGGCAAGGAAACACTTCTTATTCGTCAGACAGTGACTATTCTTCCCGGAGCAGTCATTCATCTAGGAGCAGTTATTCATCCAGGGGCGATGAAAGCAGCTATACCAACCCTGCTACAGGCAAAAAACAGAAAAAGATATTCACCGAAGACGATGGCGAATATGTAGATTTTGAAGAAATCAAAGATTAAATGAACAGAAAAATACCGGTAGAACAACAAGCAATGCCGGCAGAACAAGCGATTGCCAGCAGAGAACTGATGCCGACAGATAAACGGTTGCCGGCAGAAAGCTGATGCCGACAGAGGACAAGAGAAAAAAGAGAGAAAGAAAAATATTTGCCCAGTGTTTTACCGGCGCTTAGCAGCAAAAAAGTCTTTCATCAAAGCAGCACATTCTTCGGCCAGCAGCCCTTTTACAACCACCGTCTTCGGATGAAGCGCTGAAGCTGCATATTTCTGATAGCCCCGCTTCTCGTCTTCAGCTCCAAACACCAGTCTGCCCGTCTGCGCCCAGGCAATAGCTCCCGCACACATCACACAAGGCTCCACTGTGACATAGAGCGTACACTCATTAAGGTATTTGCCGCCCAGCACATTGGCCGCAGCAGTGATTGCCTGCATCTCGGCATGAGCCGTAACATCATTCAACGTCTCTGTCAAGTTGTGGGCACGGGCAATAATGCGGTTCTTACACACCACCACAGCCCCCACAGGAACTTCACCCCGTTCGGCCGCTTTCTGCGCCTCCACCAAGGCCTGCTTCATAAAATAGGTATCATCCAACATCATGCTCAACGTCTCATTTCGTGTTCACCAAAAAGAGTCGGGTAATCCTCCTCCATATTTTTATATATAAACATGAGAATCGTTTCGCGAAGCCAACGCGACTTGTTCGATATCTTGTATTTTTCCAGATACCGATCTACAATCTGCTGCTCCTCGTCACTCAACAAAATGCTCATCCGCCGCTCTCTTTTGGCCGATTCCGCCTGCTTTCTAACGCATTTACTACCTCTTTTTCTCATATTGTCCGCAAAATTACTTTTACTTCTGTAAATTCAAAGAATAAAAACGTAATTTTGCAAAAAAAAGATGGCGAAACACAATGATTTAGGTAAAGCCGGTGAAAATGCAGCCGTAGCATATCTGGAACGCCAAGGATACTGCATCCGCCACCGCAACTGGAGAAAAGACCATTTCGAGCTGGACATTATTGCCGTAAAAGACAATGAACTGGTAATCGTTGAAGTCAAGACCCGAAGCAATACTGAATTCGGCGAACCGGAAGATGCCGTGGACATGCCCAAAATTAGACGGACTGTACGCGCGGCAGATGCCTACCTGAAATTCTTCCAGATAGACCTGCCCGTGCGGTTTGATATCATCACCGTGGTGGGCCAGGAGAACAACTTTACCATCGAACATCTGAAAGAGGCCTTTTACCCGCCCCTATTCTAAACCTGTTCGCCCCACCTGATACATACAGATGGAACGGATTGAAAAAATTATCAACTGAATCGTAGCCTATGGATATCGAAACTGTCAGAGCATATGGCCTAAGCAAAAAGGCGGCAACCGAAGACATGCCATTCGGTGATGACGTACTGGTCATCCGAGTGATGGAAAAAATGTTTATCTGTATTCACCTAAACATGCCCGACCGCATCTCCATGAAATGCAATCCCGACTATGCCATCGAACTGCGCGACCGCTACAACGGCATTGAAGGAGCTTGGCATTTCAACAAGAAATACTGGAATACGGTCTATTTCAACCGGGATGTGAACGACCGGCTCATCAAAGAACTGATTGATCACTCCTACAACGAAGTTATAAAAAAATTCACTAAAAAATTACGTGCTGAATATGACAACATCCGCTAACTCTTTTCCCGCTTCCTTGATTCATCTTCCGGAAACAAACTCCACCAACAGTTATCTGCAAGCCTTGTGCAACCGGCAACCGGTGGAGGAACTGACCACTGTACTGACCGATTTTCAGTCGGCAGGAAGAGGGCAACGCGGCAATTCATGGGAATCAGAGCCATACAAAAACCTGCTGTTCAGCCTTGTGCTGTACCCCACGTTTTTGGAAGCCCGCCAGCAGTTTCTCATCTCGCAGATGGTGTCACTGGCCATCAAAGAGATACTGGACGAATATACCCCAGACATTTCCATCAAATGGCCCAACGACATCTACTGGAAGGAAAAGAAAATTTGCGGCATCCTGATAGAGAACGACTGGATGGGGCGCTCCATCAGCCAGAGCATCATCGGAGTGGGCATCAACATCAACCAAGCAGCCTTTTACAGTCCGGCTCCCAACCCGGTTTCCCTGTTTCAGATTACCTGCACTGAGACAGACACACAAACCATACTTCAGGCCATCCTGCTGCGCATCAAAGCCTATTATCAATCGGCCCGGCAAGGAAATACGAAAGAAATAACCCAGCGATATGAACAGGCTTTGTTCAGAAAAACAGGCATGCACCGCTATCAGGATGCACAAGGTGCCTTCTTGGCCCACATCCTGCGGGTGGAACCGGAAGGACGACTGATACTGGAGGACGAAAAAGGCATGCAACGAGGATACATGTTCAAAGAAGTAGAATATTTACTATAATCCGCATCAGCACATAGGCAGACAATGAAAAAAGAAATACCACACAACACCAACAAACAAATTTTACACATTGCCATTCCGTCCATCATCTCCAACATCACCGTACCTCTTTTGGGACTGGTTGATGTGACAATCGTGGGCCATCTCGGTGCGCCAGCCTACATCGGAGCCATTGCCGTGGGAGGCATGCTGTTTAACATCATCTACTGGATTTTCGGCTTTCTGCGCATGGGCACAAGCGGAATGACTTCCCAAGCCTACGGACAGCAAAACAAAGAAGAAACCGACCGCCTGCTGACCCGTGCAGTGGGCGTGGGACTGCTGGTGGCCTTTGCCTTGCTGCTGCTCCAACAGCCTTTGCTGGAAGTGGCTTTCCAGTTTATACAGACCACCCCCGAAGTAGAGCGGCTGGCCAGAACCTATTTCCACATCTGCATTTGGGGAGCACCGGCCACCCTGGGACTCTACGGGTTCACCGGCTGGTTCATCGGCATGCAGAACTCGCGCTTCCCCATGTACATCGCCATCACACAAAACATCGTGAACATCACAGCCAGCGTGTGCTTTGTCTACCTGCTCCATATGAAAGTAGAAGGAGTAGCTGCCGGCACACTGATAGCCCAATATGCCGGTGTGCTGATGGCTTTCCTGCTCTATCGCAAACAGTATCGTAAAAGCAGGCAGACTGTGGCATGGAAAGAAGTATGGAAACGGGAAGCCATGGGACGCTTCTTCCAGGTGAACCGGGATATCTTTTTCCGCACCCTCTGCCTGGTGGCCGTTACCCTTTTCTTTACCTCAGCCGGAGCCGCACAGGGCGAAGTGGTGCTGGCCGTCAACACACTGCTGATGCAGCTCTTCACGCTTTTTTCTTATATCATGGACGGATTTGCCTATGCCGGAGAAGCCCTGGCCGGACGCTACATCGGAGCGAAAGATACAGCATCGCTCCGGCGCACCATCCTATACCTTTTCTATTGGGGAGGAGGACTTTCTCTGGGATTCACGCTTCTCTACGGTGCAGGAGGAGAAGCCTTCTTAGGCCTGCTCACCAACGAAGAATCGGTCATCCATGCGTCGGAGGTGTACTTCTTCTGGGCGCTGGCCATCCCGTTAGCGGGCTTTGCCGCTTTCCTGTGGGACGGCATCTTTATCGGAGCTACCGCCACACGCCTGATGCTATACTCCATGTTCATAGCCTCTGCCAGTTTCTTTGCTATCTACTACAGCGTTCATACACATTGGGGAAACCATGCACTGTGGCTGGCCTTCCTCACTTATCTGGCGCTCCGGGGAATCGTACAAACCTTCCTCGGACGGAAATATGTCAATGGCAGCTACATTTCTGCCGATGGCATGTAGCTCTTTTTAATAAATATCTCTATATTTGCGGAAAACATAAAATGTGATTAATATGGCTAAGTATAAAAGAATCTTACTAAAACTCAGCGGAGAAAGCTTGATGGGAGAAAAGCAGTATGGCATCGACGAAAAGCGATTGGCTGAATATGCTGCACAGATTAAGGAAATACACGAACAAGGTGTACAAATTGGTATTGTTATCGGCGGTGGAAACATCTTCCGCGGCTTGAGCGGAGCCAACAAAGGGTTCGACCGGGTGAAAGGCGACCAGATGGGAATGCTGGCAACCGTTATCAACAGCCTTGCCCTGAGCTCGGCACTGGTAGCTGCCGGCGTAAAGGCCCGCGTACTTACTGCTGTACGCATGGAGCCTATCGGTGAGTTCTACAGCAAATGGAAAGCCATCGAATGTATGGAAAACGGAGAAGTAGTCATCATGTCTGCCGGCACCGGAAATCCGTTCTTTACAACAGACACCGGTTCTTCCCTGAGAGGAATCGAAATCGAGGCTGACGTTATGCTGAAGGGAACCCGTGTAGACGGTATTTATACAGCCGACCCGGAAAAAGACCCGACTGCTACGAAATTTGACGACATCACTTACGATGAAGTGCTGAAACGCGGCTTGAAAGTAATGGACCTCACTGCCACTTGCATGTGTAAGGAAAACAACCTGCCTATCATCGTATTCGATATGGACACTGTGGGCAACCTGAAAAAGGTCATCAGCGGAGAAGGAATCGGCACGGTGGTGCACAACTAATTCCGCCAAACATACATATCCAACCATAAAGGTTGCAGCATACACGGTGCGGTATGCTGCAACCTTTTTTGCATCGAATCCAACCGGAAAAGATTAAATTATCCTATCAGCCCCTCAAATGCTTGTTTATCATTGCCGAACTCTGTAATTTTGCACGCTATTTAATAACAAAATGAAAATGAACAACAAAACCAAAGGATTTCTCTATGGAGCGATTGCAGCCGCAACCTACGGCATGAATCCACTTTTCACCCTTCCACTTTACTCAGCAGGAATGAGCGTTGACACGGTACTTTTCTACCGGTACTTCTTTGCAGTGATTGTGCTGGGCATACTGATGAAAATGCAGCATCAGTCCTTTGCGCTTCACAAATCAGACGTAGCCCCCTTGGTTACCATGGGCTTGCTGTTTTCCTTCTCATCCTTGTTTCTGTTTATGAGCTACAATTACATGGACGCAGGCATTGCCTCTACCATCCTGTTTGTCTATCCGGTCATGGTGGCTGTCATCATGGCCTGCTTCTTCAAGGAGAAAGTATCTCCCATCACCGTGTTCTCCATCCTGCTGGCCCTTTCAGGCATTGCCATGCTTTATCAGGGCGACGGGGACAAACCCTTGTCAACAGTAGGCATCCTGCTGGTGCTGCTTTCTTCCCTCTCCTATGCCATCTACATCGTAGGAGTGAACCGGTCGACCCTGAAAGAACTGCCCACTACCAAACTGACCTTCTACTCCATTCTGTTCGGTCTCTCGGTTTATGTGGTGCGCCTGAAGTTCTGTACGGAATTGCAGATGATTCCCGAAGCCTGGCTATGGGCCGATGTCGTGGCACTGGCCGCACTCCCCACTGCCGTATCCCTGGTATGCACCGCACTGGCTATTCACTATATCGGCTCCACTCCTACAGCCATCTTAGGAGCACTGGAACCGGTCACCGCCCTGTTTTTCGGCGTATTGCTGTTTCATGAAAAACTGACACCCCGGTTAATGGTAGGCATTTTAATGATTATCACTGCTGTTACACTGATTATCATTGGCAAATCGATAGCAAAAAAGATAAGCCTGCTGTTGCAGATAAACAAAAAATAATATACTTTTGCTAAATAAATCAATCAAATAGGAACTTTAAATATCGAAAAAATGGTAGATGTAAAGACTTGCCTTAACAATGCACAAGAAAAAATGGACATGGCCATCATGTATTTGGAAGAGGCATTGGCACATATCCGCGCTGGAAAAGCGAGTACACGACTGTTGGATGGTATCCGCGTAGATTCTTACGGAAGTATGGTACCCATCAGCAACGTGGCAGCCGTAACGACCCCCGACGCACGCAGCATCGCTATCAAGCCTTGGGATAAAAGCATGTTCCGTGTCATCGAAAAGGCAATTATCGACTCAGACCTCGGCATTATGCCCGAAAACAACGGTGAGATTATCCGCTTGGGTATTCCTCCTTTGACTGAAGAACGCCGTAAACAACTGGCAAAACAATGCAAAGCTGAAGGCGAAACTGCCAAAGTAAGTGTGCGTAATGCCCGCCGCGACGGTATCGATTCACTGAAAAAGGCAGTGAAAGAAGGATTGGCAGAAGACGAACAGAAAAATGCCGAAGCCAAGCTGCAGAAAATTCACGATAAGTATATCAAGCAGATTGATGATATGCTGACTGAAAAGGACAAAGAAATTATGACCGTATAATTGAATGCAAGATAAAAGGATAATGGAGATGCTGTCGTTTCTCCATTATCTTTTTTCTAACAATCAAGATATCAAACAAAAGTAAATTGACTGAATGCAGGGATTAGTAATTAAAAACACAGGTAGCTGGTACCAGGTTAAAACCGATGACGGACAACTCATTGAATGTAAAATCAAAGGCAATTTCCGCTTGAAGGGAATACGCAGCACAAATCCTGTTGCGGTGGGCGACCGTGTTCAAATTATCCTGAATCAAGAGGGCACTGCATTTATCAACGAAATCGAGGACAGAAAGAACTACATTATCCGACGTTCGTCGAATCTGTCCAAGCAATCTCATATCATTGCCGCCAACCTCGACCAATGCATGCTGGTGGTTACTATCAACTATCCGGAGACTTCTACCATCTTCATCGACCGCTTTCTGGCTTCGGCCGAAGCATACCGGGTGCCTGTCAATTTGATTTTCAACAAAATAGACATCTACAATGAGGATGAACTCCGTTACCTCGATGCTTTAGTCGACCTCTATACGTATATCGGCTATCCCTGCTTCAAAGTGTCTGCCCAGACCGGTGAAGGCGTGGAAGCTGTCAAAAATGCGCTAAACGGTCAGATTACCTTGTTTTCCGGCCATTCCGGAGTCGGTAAATCGACCCTGATTAACACCATTTTGCCAGGTATCGATTTGAAAACCGGTGCCATCTCTTCCTATCACAACAAGGGAATGCACACAACAACCTTCTCCGAAATGTTTCCGGTAGATGACAACGGAGGCTATCTCATTGATACTCCGGGCATCAAAGGATTTGGCACGTTTGACATGGAAGAGGAAGAAATAGGACATTATTTCCCCGAGATATTCAAAACTTCGGCCAACTGCAAATACAACAACTGCACGCACCGCCATGAACCGGGATGTGCCGTACGGAAAGCGGTGGAAGAACACTTCATCAGCGAATCGCGCTATGCCTCTTACCTCAATATGCTGGAAGACAAAGAGGAAGGGAAGTATCGTTCTGCTTTTTAAAACTGAATTTCTTTAGACAAAAAGCTACATTAACTTTTTTTTGCCCCTCAACTTTTTAAACCTTTCGTTTCTTTTCGTGTCATAAACGATGACAATCGTAAACAGAACTACACCATGAACAAGAAAACGAAATGGGGGCTCATCATATTGATTAGTGCCGGTATCATCGGCGGGGGTATCTACTCCCAACTGCCCAAAAAGAATGAAGAACTGACTGCTGCCGATAAAGTGATGGGCGGCAACCGGAAAAGCAAAGGAAAACAAATCCTCAATGTGAACGCCAAGGTGATCAAACCGCAACTACTGATGGATGAGTTTACCACGACAGGGGTATTGCTTCCGGATGAAGAGGTTAATCTGTCGTTTGAGACTTCCGGAAAAATCGTTGAAATCAATTTCGTAGAAGGAACGGCCGTAAAGAAAGGACAGCTGCTGGCCAAGGTAAACGACCGACAGCTGCAGGCGCAGCTCCAGCGACTGGTGTCTCAGCTTAAACTGGCCGAGGACCGCGTGTTTCGCCAAGACGCACTGCTCAAGCGAGATGCTGTCAGCAAGGAAGCATATGAACAGGTCAAAACCGACCTCGCCACTCTGAATGCAGACATCGAAATCATCAAAGCCAACATCGAACTGACCGAACTCCGGGCACCGTTCGACGGCATCATCGGCCTCCGGCAGGTCAGCATCGGTACGTATGCTTCTCCCACCACCGTCGTGGCAAAGCTGACGAAGATTGCACCGCTCAAAGTTGAGTTTTCAGTTCCGGAACGGTATGCCAAACAGATCAAAAACGGCACCAACCTGAACTTCCATGTAGAAGGCTATCTGGATGCCTTCGGTGCACAAGTATATGCTGTAGAGTCGGCCATCGACCCCAACCTGCATCAGTTTACCGCCCGTGCCCTGTATCCCAATGTCAACCATCTGCTGCTGCCCGGACGCTATGCCAGCGTACTGATCAAGAAGGATGAGATAGAAAATGCCATCGCCATCCCGACAGAAGCCATCGTTCCGGAAATGGGTAAAGACAAAGTATACCTATACAAATCGGGCAAGGCAGAACCCAAAGAAGTAATCACAGGCCTACGCACTGCATCGGAAGTGCAGGTGATTCGCGGCTTGCAGATGGGAGATACCATCATTACGTCCGGCACCCTGCAGCTCCGCACGGGACTGGCTGTAACGCTTGACAATATTGACTAATATCCGCAGTGTCTTATGAACATATCAGAATTAAGTATACGCCGCCCGGTGCTCGCCACCGTGCTGACCATCATCATTCTGCTTTTCGGATTCATCGGCTACAGCTATCTGGGAGTCCGCGAATATCCTTCGGTGGACAACCCCATCATTTCAGTCAGCTGTTCCTATCCGGGAGCCAATGCAGACGTAATCGAAAACCAAATTACCGAACCGCTGGAACAAAACATCAACGGTATTCCGGGCATCCGCTCCTTGTCGAGTGTCAGCCAGCAAGGACAATGCCGCATCACGGTAGAATTTGAACTGTCTGTCGACTTGGAAACAGCAGCCAATGACGTCCGGGATAAAGTATCCCGTGCCCAACGCTACCTGCCCCGCGACTGTGACCCGCCTACCGTGTCAAAAGCCGATGCAGACGCCATGCCTATCCTGATGGTAGCGTTGCAAAGCGACAAGCGAACCCTGTTGGAACTAAGCGAGATAGCCGACCTTACGGTCAAGGAGCAACTGCAAACCATCTCCAATGTCAGCAGCGTATCTATCTGGGGAGAAAAAAGATACTCCATGCGTCTGTGGCTCGACCCCGCCAAAATGGCCGGTTACGGCATCACACCCATGGACGTGAAGAATGCTGTGGACAACGAAAACATCGAGTTGCCTTCGGGCAGTATCGAAGGAAACACCACCGAGCTGACCATCCGCACGTTGGGATTGATGCACACCGCCGATGAATTCAACAACCTGATTATCAAAGAAGAGAACAACCGGATAGTGCGTTTCAGCGATATCGGACGCGCCGAACTGGGCCCGGCCGACATCCGCAGTTACATGAAAATGAACGGCGTACCGATGGTCGGTGTAGTAGTTACCCCCCAGCCCGGTGCCAACCACATTGAAATAGCGGACGCTGTGTATCAACGAATGGAGCAAATGAAGAAAGACCTGCCAGAAGACGTACACTACAACTACGGGTTCGACAATACCAAGTTTATCCGTGCTTCAATCAACGAGGTAAAATCAACGGTATATGAAGCCTTCATACTGGTCATCATCATCATTTTCCTGTTTCTGCGCGACTGGCGAGTGACTCTGGTGCCGTGCATCGTGATTCCGGTCTCCCTCATTGGTGCCTTCTTTGTCATGTATCTGGCAGGCTTCTCCATCAATGTACTTTCCATGCTGGCCATTGTGCTTTCAGTGGGACTGGTGGTGGATGATGCCATTGTCATGACCGAAAACATCTACATCCGCATCGAGAAAGGCATGAACCCGAAAGAAGCCGGCATAGAAGGTGCAAAAGAGATCTTCTTTGCCGTCATCTCGACCACCATCACACTCGTGGCCGTGTTCTTCCCGATAGTTTTCATGGAAGGAATGACCGGACGGCTGTTCAGAGAATTCAGTATTGTGATTTCCGGTTCGGTTATCATCTCCTCGTTTGCAGCGCTGACCTTCACACCGATGCTGGCAACCAAACTGCTTGTCAAAAGAGAAAAACAGGGATGGTTCTACAACCGCACCGAGCCGTTCTTTGAAGGTATGAACCGACTCTACAGCCGCTCCTTATCGGCATTTCTCCGACACCGCTGGACGGCTATTCCCTTCACCGTGGTTACCATCGGTCTGATTGGGCTGTTATGGAATGTCATTCCGTCGGAAATGGCACCGCTGGAAGACCGCTCACAGATCAGCATCAACACCCGGGGTGCCGAAGGGGTGACCTATGAATTCATCCGCGATTACACCGAAGATATCAACCAGCTGGTAGACTCCATCCTGCCCGATGCCGAGAAAGTAACGGCACGTGTATCGAGCGGAAGCGGTAACGTGCGCATCACACTGAAAGACATGAAAGAGCGAAACTACACCCAGATGGAAGTAGCCGAAAAGATATCGAAAGCCGTACGCACCAAGACCAAGGCCCGTTCGTTCGTACAGCAGCAATCGTCTTTTGGCGGACGCCGCGGAAGCATGCCCATCCAATATGTGCTGCAGGCCACCAACCTGGAAAAGCTGGAAGAAGTGCTGCCTAAATTCATGGCAAAAGTGTACGAAAATCCCGTCTTCCAGATGGCAGACGTCGACTTGAAATTCAGCAAGCCGGAAGCCCGCATACAGATCAACCGCGACAAGGCCAGCATTATGGGAGTCAGCACCAAAAACATTGCACAGACACTGCAATATGGTTTGAGCGGTCAGCGCATGGGCTATTTCTACATGAACGGTAAACAATACGAGATTTTAGGAGAAATCAACCGCCAGCAACGCAACAAGCCCACGGATTTGAAAGCCATTTACGTGAGAAGCAAAAACGGAGACATGATCCAGATGGACAATCTGATTGAATTGGAAAGCGGGATAGCGCCTCCGAAACTGTACCGGTACAACCGCTTTGTATCTGCCACTATTTCGGCCGGACTAGCTGATGGAAAAACCATCGGTGAAGGACTGGATGAGATGGACAAGATAGCCAAAGAAACACTGGACGACACATTCCGTACAGCACTGAACGGAGACTCCAAAGAATATCGGGAAAGTTCTTCCAGCCTGATGTTTGCCTTTATCCTGGCCATCCTGCTGATCTACCTGATTCTGGCAGCCCAGTTTGAAAGTTTCAAAGACCCGCTGATTATCATGCTTACCGTTCCGCTGGCCATTGCCGGTGCATTGGTATTTATGTATGTCAACGGCATCACCATGAACATATTCAGCCAAATCGGTATCATCATGCTCATCGGGCTGGTGGCCAAAAACGGTATTTTGATTGTAGAGTTTGCCAACCAGAAACAGGAATGCGGTGAAGATAAGATGAAAGCCATCCAAGAGGCAGCCTTGCAGCGTCTCCGCCCGATTCTCATGACCAGTGCTTCTACCGTCTTGGGACTGATTCCGCTGGCCTTTGCTACCGGGGAAGGAGCCAACCAGCGCATCGCCATGGGTACAGCGGTTGTAGGTGGTATGATTGTTTCCACCCTGCTGACCATGTACATTGTACCGGCCATCTACAGCTTTATCTCAACCAACAGAATCAACAAAACCCTTAAATAACAAGTGTAACCATATGAAATATATCCTATCCACATTAACTGCATTCCTCTTGCTGGCTGCTCCGCTAGCCAGAGGACAGCAGGTGCTGACCCTGAAAGACTGCCTGGAAGAAGGACTGCAAAACAATTATTCGCTCCGAATTATCCACAATGAGGAGCAGATAGGCAAGAACAATGCAACGCTGGGAAATGCCGGATACCTGCCTACCGTGGACCTGTCGGCAGGCTATATCGGCAATTTGGACAATACAGAAAGCACAGCACGTGCTACGGGCGAGAAAACGCAAAGCAATGGTGCATTCGACCAAACAGTCAATGTGGGCCTCAACTTGAACTGGACCCTTTTTGACGGCTTTAAAATCAGCACGACCTATAAACAGCTGAAACTGCTGGAACAGCAAGGCGAAACCAATACCCGCATAGCTATTGAGGATTTTGTCGCAGAACTGACAGCCGAATATTACAACTTTATCCAACAGAAAATACGGTTGAAGAATTTCCATTATGCCATGCTGCTTTCAAAAGAACGCCTGCGCATTGCGGAAGCGAGCCACCTGGTCGGCAAATTCTCCGGTCTGGACTACCAGCAGGCAAAGGTGGACTTCAATGCCGACAGTGCGCAATATATCAAGCAGCAGGAACTCCTCCAAGCCTCACGTATTCAAATGAACGAACTGATGGCCAACACCGATGTTACGCAACCGCTTATCATCAAAGACTCTATCATTGATGTTTGTGGCAACCTCCGATTCGAGGAACTCTGGAACTCAACCTTATCGACCAATGCTTCCTTGTTGAAGGCCAATCAAAACACCACACTGGCCCAATTGGACTACAAAAAAATCAAGTCACGCAACTATCCTTACCTGAAGCTGAACACAGGCTACGGATACACCTTCAATAAATATGACGTCAATGCCATCAGTAAAAGAAACAACTGGGGATTTAATGCAGGCGTAACCATCGGATTCAACTTGTTTGACGGCAACAGACGCCGTGAGAAACGAAATGCAACGCTGGCCTACAAAAACAAACAATTGGAAAAGCAAAATCTGGAACTGACACTCCGTTCGGAACTGAGTAACCTCTGGCAAGCCTACCGCAACAATTTAAAGCTGCTGAATTTGGAACGGCAGAACCTGATTACAGCCAAAGATAACCATGATATTGCCATGGACCGGTATATGCAAGGTACTCTATCCGGGTTTGAAGTGCGTGAAGCACAAAAAAGCTTGCTGGATGCAGAAGAACGTATCCTGTCGGCCGAGTATAATACCAAGCTCTGCGAGATATCCTTGCTGCAAATCAGCGGACGCATCATGAAGTATTTGGAATAAACACTTCTCCATACAAAAACACAGGGCGTGTCACAATCATTCATGACACGCCCTGTTTATATATACCCTCTGGAAAAACTCCCCGGGGTTATCTATTCATGCCAAAGGCAATTACTTGGCACAATTCCAAGGTTTCAGCTGTTTGAAGAAGTCGTTACCTTTATCATCCACCAGGATAAATGCCGGGAAATCTTCCACTTCAATTTTCCAGATAGCTTCCATACCCAGTTCCGGATACTCTACACACTCAATGCTCTTGATGTTGTTTTGAGCCAAGATAGCAGCCGGTCCGCCGATAGAACCCAGATAGAAACCACCATACTTCTTACAAGCATCCGTTACTTGCTGGCTGCGGTTACCCTTAGCCAACATAATCATGCTACCGCCGTGGCTTTGGAACAAGTCAACATACGGGTCCATACGGCCAGCTGTTGTGGGGCCCATAGAACCGCAAGCCATTCCCTGCGGAGTTTTTGCCGGACCTGCATAATAAATAGGATGATCCTTGATGTATTGAGGCAGATCTTCACCGCGGTCCAGACGTTCTTTCAACTTCGCATGCGCAATGTCACGGCCTACAATGATTGTTCCGTTCAATGACAGACGAGTTGCTACCGGATATTTAGTCAGTTCTTTCAGGATTTCCGGCATCGGACGGTTCAAGTCGATACGTACCACATCCCCTTCACCAGCCTGACGCAAAGCTTCCGGAATCAGTTCACCCGGATTCGCATCCAGTTTTTCAATCCAGATACCGTCTTTGTTGATCTTACATTTAATGTTACGGTCGGCAGAGCAAGAAACACCCAGACCCACCGGACAAGAAGCACCGTGACGAGGCAGACGGATGATACGCACGTCATGAGCCAGGTACTTACCGCCAAACTGAGCACCCAAACCAATTTTGTGAGCCTCAGCCAACACTTCTTTTTCCAGTTCTACATCACGGAAAGCACGGCCAAACTCGTTACCGGTAGTCGGCAGATTATCATAGAAATGAGTAGAAGCCAGTTTCACAGTCAGCAAGTTCTTTTCAGCCGATGTACCGCCGATAACAAATGCGATGTGATAAGGAGGACAAGCTGCAGTACCCAGCGTCTTAATCTTTTCTACCAGGAACGGCACCAGTGTACCCGGATTCAAGATTGCTTTTGTTTCCTGATACAGGTAAGTCTTATTGGCAGATCCACCACCCTTCGTTACACACAGGAACTCATATTCCATGCCTTCAGTAGCCTCGATATCAATCTGAGCCGGAAGGTTACATTTCGTATTTACTTCTTCATACATGCTCAGCGGTGCATTCTGAGAATAACGCAAATTCTCTTCCGTATACGTTTTATACACACCCAGAGAAAGCGCTTCTTCATCACAGTAGCCCGTCCATACCTGCTGTCCCTTTTCACCGTGAATAATCGCAGTACCAGTATCCTGGCAGAAAGGAAGAACGCCTTTCGAAGCCACTTCCGCATTGCGCAAGAAAGTCAAAGCTACATATTTATCATTTTCGCTTGCTTCCGGATCATTCAGAATTTTAGCCACCTGTTCGTTGTGTGAACGGCGAAGCATGAAAGACACATCACGGAAAGCCGCGTTAGCCATTGCAGTCAACCCTTCTTTCTCGATTTTCAAGATAGGTTTGCCTTCAAACTCGCTTACAGACACATAGTCTTTGGTAAGCAGATAATACTCAGTTGTATCTTTCCCCTTTTCAAACATAGGTTGATACTTAAACGGAGGTGTTGCCATAAGTTTATTGTTTTATTACGTAAAGTTAGTTAGTGAGACAAAGGTAATAATTAAGCGTGAATTATTACTCCATCCCTTACGCTTTATTTACTCTTTTATATTTTCGAAAGACAATCATCAGCCAAACAAAAAAAATGCACGCTTATGTTTCGAAGCATAAGCGTGCATTGTATGGTTATTCTTCCTCGTACGTCTGATAAAGAAAATCGTTGTACGGATACTTCTGAACATGCAGTTCCCTCACGCGTTTGTAAACCACGCTCTTGAATTCATCCATATTCATTTTCTCGCGGGCGGAAATAAAGAGACAGTTATCCTCCATCTTCGCCATCCACGTATTCATCAGTTCCTCGAGCGTCAGATTTTCCTTCGTGCGGGGTGTCAGGTCATCCGGAGCTTTTTCCACATACGTGTAAGCATCGATTTTATTGAACACCAGAATCATAGGTTTACCTCCTCCGCCGATTTCAGCCAGTGTTTTGTTCACCACCTCAATCTGTTCTTCAAAACCCGGATGCGAAATATCCACCACATGAATCAGCAAGTCAGCTTCGCGCACCTCGTCGAGCGTAGACTTGAAAGAGTCTACCAGATCAGTAGGCAACTTACGGATAAACCCTACCGTATCCGAAAGCAAGAAAGGCAAATTGTCGATAATCACCTTACGCACCGTAGTATCCAGCGTAGCAAACAGTTTATTTTCCGCAAAGACCTCACTCTTCGCCAGCAAGTTCATCATCGTAGACTTCCCCACATTCGTATAGCCCACCAGTGCCACACGAATCATCCGTCCGCGGTTCTTGCGCTGAGTTGCTTTCTGCTTGTCAATTTCCACCAGCCGTTCTTTCAGCAACGACATACGGTTCAAAATGATACGGCGGTCCATCTCAAGCTGCGTTTCACCCGGTCCGCGCAAACCCACCGAACCCTTACCGCCACCGGCGCCGGAACCACCTCCCTGTCGTTCCAAGTGAGTCCACAAGCGCTGCAGACGAGGCAACATATATTTATACTGCGCCAGCTCCACCTGCGTTTTGGCATTGGCAGTCTGTGCACGCATGGCAAAGATATCCAGGATCAGAGAAGTACGGTCCAGAATCTTCACCTTCAGTTCCGCTTCGATATTCCGGATCTGCTTCGCCGAAAGTTCATCATCAAAGATGACCATTCCCACTTCGCGTTCCTCTTCCTCCTCCTGCAAGATATATTGTTTGATTTCTTCCAGTTTACCTTTCCCCACATACGTCACAGAATTGGCAGTGGGCAACTTCTGAGTAAAACGTTTCACAACTTCCGCCCCAGCCGTCTCGGCAAGGAATGCCAATTCATCCAGATATTCATTCGTCTTGCGCTCATCCTGCGTCTGCGTGATAAGTCCCACAAGCACCGCTGTTTCCACCTTGGCTTCGGATATTACAAATTCTTTCATTTTCTACTAATCGTATATAATCATATGAGGCGCAAATATAACAAAAAAAGAGGGTAGCACTACGCTTACCCTCTAAAATTTCTTTATATATCCCAATTATCAGATAATTCCTTCTTTCACGATATCAATCAGAATCGGTTTCACCCCGCTTACAAAACATTCCACAGCAATCACCATCAGAATCAGCCCCATCAGGCGCATCATCACGTTGTTGCCCGTTTCACCCAGCAGATTGACCAGTCGGGTAGAAGCCCTCAAGATAAAATAAGTCAGCAGATAAATCAGCGCAATGACACCGATAAGCACACTTTTCATTTCAAACGAATGTGCATCCTGCATCAGCACAATGGCATTGGCTATGGCACCGGGACCGCAAAGCATCGGAATGCCCAGCGGAGTAATTGAAATGTCATCTGCATACGTCTTTATCTCATCATCCTTCAGTTTCATAGGCGTATAGCGTGCCTGAAGCATATCGAAGCCTATCTTAAAGATAATAAACCCACCGGCAATACGGAACCCGTTGGTGGAAATGCCGAAAAATTTAAACAGGAACTGTCCGGCAAACACAAACACCATAATCGTAAGAAACGACACGATGGTGGCACGGCGGATAATGGAACGCCGTTCTTTTTCCGACATGCCATGAGTCATGGTAAGGAAGACAGGCATCGTCCCCAGCGGATTGGTCAAAGTAAAGAAAGACGTAAAGCAAAGCAAAGCAAAAGGTAAAAGCGCACTATCCATAGCTAAATCACATTTATAGGTTAGTTATACACGGCACAAATGTACAATTTATTATAGATATGTTATAAAAAATCCATCAAATCTTTCAACGACTGAATGTGATACGTAGCACGGAAAGGAAACTCCGTCCGCCCGCTCACATTATAGAAAGCCTGATGCATCCCCACATGGCAGGCTCCCGTGATATCCGCATCCCAATTATCGCCAATCATCAGCGACTCGCGCAGTTCCGACTGAGTGGCCGACAAGGCAAAATGAAAAATCGTAGGCGAAGGTTTCAGCACACCGATATCTTCCGAAAGGATCACCTTCTTGAAAAAGTGCTCCACACCGGCCGATTCCATTTTCCGCACCTGGAGTTCACGGAATCCGTTCGACAAGACATACAGATTATACCGAGGAGCCAGATACTTCAGCACCTCCCTCGCATGCGGCATCAACCCGCTTTTAGTGGGAATAATGGTAAAGAAATCCTTAGAGAAGTCAATAGCCAAAGCCTCATCGTTCACCCCCACCTGCTGAAGCGGATAAAGAAAACGCTGCCGGTTGAGTTCCTCTTTCGTTACCTTTCCCTCACTGTACTCCACCCACAGCTCCGCATTCCGTTTCTGGTAAAACGCATAAAAATGTTCAAAAGAATCGAAATAACGGTTGAACGAATGTCGTTGATAAACCTCTTGGAAAGTCTCTCGGGCATTCCGTGAAAACGCCCAAATCGTATCATCTAAGTCAAAAAACAGATTCTTGTATTTCATCAATTATTGTAAGCCAGTATGCAACATAAAAAAAGCCAATGCGCCGATTTCTTCGGATAAGGAATCAGCACATTGGCCATCAACTAAACCATTTTAATTATTTTACCTGAATCACCAAATATCTGGAAATGCTCCAGAAATCTTTCTGGTTCGTAATCTTCAGAGCCAGCTGACCTTTATCATCCTTCACCAATTCATAAGAACCAGCCGGATGAGTCGTCAGGAGTTCAGCACGTTTAGAATACAGTTTAATTTCTTTCGTAGTGCGGATGTCAATCTGAGTAAAGTAATCCTTATTGAAATCAGCATTCTTCAGCACATCCCCGCTTTGCAAAATCTTCTGAGCTTTCAGTTCAGAGCGAGTACCGAACACAAACCAAGCCGCATTCAGGCTCTTGTCCTGTTCCACCACAGTTTTGGCCTTGGCTTCATTTTCTGCAGCCAGTGTTTCTTTTTCAGCCGACAAGTTGCTTACAGCTGTATCCAATTCCTGAATACGGATATTCTTGGAAGCCAACTCATTCTGCAACTCTTCGATACGCTGTTGCTTTGCATTCAGTTCGGCAGTAAGCGATGCCACAGCCTTCTTCATCTGAGCCGAATTGTACTTACTGTTTTTCAGCTGAGTCTGCAATTTTTCAATCTGAGCCTTGTTTTCTTCCATCTGTTTGGTGATAAACTCAATATCAGAAGCAATACGCTGCTTGGCACTGCCTGAGTTTTCGCCAATCTTTCCGCGCTGCAAATCCACCCGGCTCTCAGCATCGTTAATTTTACGGAAACCTTCCTGGATTTCATTGAACGTACCCATCATATCTTCCAGCTCAGCATTACGCTGGGTCAATTCCATCAAAAGAGAATCATTCTCAGCCTTCAAATCCTTACTTCCACCTTTAAAGGCATCACACGAAGCCAAGAAGGCTGCGCATACAAATAAAACTGTCAACTTTTTCATACGTTTACGTTTTACGTTTTTAAATCAAGTTATTTTAATTGTCTATTCCTGCTAATACAATAACGATTTCCCCCCGGGGCTCCGTAGCTGTAAAGTGCTCAATCAGTTCCGCCAGCGTGCCGCGCACCGTTTCCTCATGCAGCTTGGAAATCTCCCTCGAAACCGTTGCCTGCCGTTCGGCACCGAAAAACTCGGCAAACTGCGTCAGCGTCTTCACCAGCCGATGCGGCGACTCATAAAACACCATTGTCCGCCGTTCTTCCATCAACCCCTTCAAGCGAGTCTGACGACCTTTCTTCTGAGGCAGAAAGCCTTCGAAGCAGAATTTCTCGTTCGGCAATCCCGAAGCCACCAGTGCCGGAACAAAAGCCGTTGCCCCCGGCAGACACTGCACCTCGATGCCATTGCGTACACATTCCCGAACCACCAGAAATCCAGGATCAGATATCCCCGGTGTACCGGCATCCGAAATCAGTGCCACGGTCTCACCTGCCTTTATTCTGTTGACAACGCTCTCCACCGTTTTGTGCTCATTGAACTTATGGTGCGACTGCATTGCGTTCTTAATTTCAAAATGCTTCAACAAGATACCGGAAGTACGTGTGTCCTCAGCCAAAATCAAGTCGACCTCCTTCAACACTTTTACAGCCCGAAAGGTCATATCCTCCAGATTTCCTACCGGCGTAGGTACTACATACAATTTTCCCATATACTCTTCTATATTATACAGATTGGTTAAAATACTTATCCAATAAATCCAGAAAATCGGCAACCGCCTCATTTTCTTCATTCACATTCACCTTCGACGAAAGAAACGCCACTGCCGCCTGATAAGAACTCATCATCGAGATCTGTTCGATGGCCCGGTTCATCAATGCCATATCCCCGCCAAACAACTCCCGGGAGAAACGGAACGAATCATTCAAGCTGATCGACTTCCTCAACCCACCGGCAAACAGTTTGATGTTTTCACCCAGCACGGCCGTTCTTCCGCTTTCCTTCCGGACGGGAACATCCATCACAGGCTCTTCAGCTTCCTCCGCTATTTCCACTGTTTCTTCCGCTGCCTTTCGGGCTGTCTCACCGTCTTCTTCGGCTTTATGCACCGCTTCCTTCACCAAAGACTCGGAAGCAACAAGAACAGACACAGGCACACAGGCAGCATCTACTTCCTCCGACAACGCCTCCAGCTGCTGCTGCATCCGCTCGATATTTCGCTTCAGCAACTCAGCCAAAGTGGACGACGGTGCCTTCTCAAACGAATCCATGAGATACTGTAACTCATGCACATCCAACTCAAGTTCTGTTAATCGCTTATTATTCATGTCTATCCATTGTGTAACATGTTGCGAATGTAGGAATAATTTGTTCAATAACTTAAAATAATGGATAATTTAACAGTTCTTGCACATTGAATTGTTTACCTTTGCATCTTCATTCATAAAAACGAGAAAGCACAAAATCACATGGTACTATTTTCAGAAGACCACACTCAAGAAACCAAAAGAAGAGGTAGAATTGAAGTTATATGCGGCTCCATGTTTTCCGGGAAAACCGAAGAGCTCATCCGCCGCATGAAACGGGCCAAGTTTGCCCGCCAGCGCGTAGAAATCTTCAAGCCGGCCATTGACACACGTTATTCAGAAGAAGACGTTGTATCCCACGACAGTCATTCCATAGCTTCCACCCCCATCGATTCATCCGCCAGCATCCTGCTGTTCACTTCAGAAATCGATGTAGTGGGTATCGACGAAGCCCAGTTTTTCGACAACGGCCTGATTGACGTCTGCAACCAGCTGGCCAACAACGGCGTCCGTGTCATCATAGCCGGGCTCGACATGGATTTCAAAGGCAATCCCTTCGGTCCCATGCCCCAGCTCTGCGCCATTGCAGATGAGGTGTCTAAAGTGCACGCCATCTGTGTGAAGTGCGGTGATCTGGCAGTCTACTCACACCGTACTGTCAAAAACGACAAACAAGTACTTCTAGGCGAAACGGCAGAATATGAACCTTTGTGCAGACAATGCTACCTGCAGGCCTTGGAAGAAGATAAAAGTAAATAAACCCCAACCACTTTTATACCTATATTATATATGGAAAGGAAAAAGATAACATTCGACAGTTTCATACGCGGCTCCATCGGCTGCGTCATCATCATCGGAATTTTAATGCTGATAGAACGGTTAAGCGGAGTGTTATTGCCGTTTTTCATCGCGTGGCTCATTGCCTACCTCGTTTATCCGCTGGTCAAGTTTTTCCAGTACAGACTGAAACTCAAGAACCGGCTCCTTTCCATATTCTGTGCCTTGTTCATCATCACCCTGACCGGTGTAGCCATCTTCTACCTGCTGATTCCCCCGATGATTTCAGAAATGGGAAGAATGAACAAACTGCTGGTGAGCTACCTCTCCCATGGCGGCGGAGCCAACATCCCCCACACCCTTTCCGAGTTTATACACGAATACATCGACCTGGCAGCCATCAACCAGATGCTGAGCGAAGAAAATATCCTGGCCACCATCAAAACCACGCTTCCCAAAATGTGGGCCATACTGGCTGAATCCATCAACATCCTCTTCAGCATCTTCGCTTCCTTCATCATCCTGCTTTACGTCATCTTCATTCTTTTAGACTACGAAGCCATAGCCGAAGGATGGCTGCACCTGCTTCCCAACAAATACCGTCATTTTGCCTCCCACTTGGTGTATGACATCCAAAACGGCATGAACAAGTATTTCCGCGGTCAAGCACTGGTTGCGCTTTGTGTAGGCATCCTCTTCAGCATCGGCTTTCTGATTATCGACTTTCCCATGGCTATTGCTTTGGGACTTTTCATCGGTGCTCTCAACATGGTCCCCTACCTGCAAATCATCGGTTTCTTCCCTACCCTGATACTTGCCATCCTCAAAGCAGCCGATACGGGAGATAACTTTTGGGTGGTCATTGCCGGTGCCTTGGCGGTATTCACCATCGTACAAATCATACAAGACACCCTGCTTGTACCCAAAATCATGGGAAAAATCACCGGATTAAATCCGGCCATCATTCTTTTGTCTCTTTCCATCTGGGGTTCTTTGATGGGAATGCTGGGGATGATCATCGCTCTTCCGCTTACAACTTTAATGCTTTCGTACTATCAGCGCTTCATTATCAACAAAGAATTGATAAAATATGAAAGCACAGAAAACACTGATAATCAGAAGAAAGAAGAAAAGGACGAAAAATAATTCGAAAAAAAACATCCAAAACGCTTGCAGGTTTCAAAAAAGTGACTACCTTTGCAACCGCAATCAGGAAATAACTGATAAGCACTAAGGATTGATTCGCTAGCTCAGCAGGTAGAGCACAACACTTTTAATGTTGGGGTCCTGGGTTCGAGCCCCAGGCGGATCACCAAACAAAGAGCGATTAACAACAGGTTAATCGCTCTTTTTCTATATTGTTTCTTCAAACAAAAAGCCCCACTACTCCCGCCCTGCAAGTCCACAGCCCCTTCCGGCTCCGTTTGTAACACAAATGTAACATGTATGACACTTTTCTGCAATGTATATTTCCGTTCTTTGCACCCGAATAAAAGTAACATACAGACTATATGGAGACAATTTATCTATGCATTATCGTATTCCTGTTTGTCCTTGCCGTATTTGACTTGATAGTCGGAGTGAGCAACGACGCCGTAAACTTTCTGAACTCTGCGGTCGGTTCAAAAGCCGCATCCTTCAAAACGATTCTATTTATTGCCGGAGTAGGTATCTTCATCGGAGCCGCCCTGTCCAACGGAATGATGGACATTGCCCGACACGGCATATACCAGCCGGAACATTTCTACTTTGCTGAAATCATGTGCATCCTGCTCGCCGTCATGCTGACCGACGTCGTGCTGCTCGATGTTTTCAACTCCATGGGTATGCCCACATCAACCACCGTATCACTGGTATTCGAACTGCTGGGAGGTACTTTCGCCCTCTCACTCATCAAAGTACGCAACAGTGACACGCTGGCATTAGGCGATTTAATCAACACCGACAAAGCACTTTCGGTCATCATGGCCATCTTTGTATCAGTAGCCATCGCCTTCTTTTTCGGAATGCTGGTACAGTGGATTGCCCGTGTCGTTTTCACATTCAACTACACTAAAAAGATGAAATACAGCATCGCTCTCTTCGGAGGTATCGCTGCTACATCCATCATCTATTTCATGCTGATCAAAGGATTGAAGGACAGCACCTTCATGACACCTGAAAACAAACATTGGATCCAGGAAAACACAGTCATGCTCATTGCAGGACTCATGGTCTTCTTCACGATTCTGATGCAGATACTCCACTGGTGCAAAGTGAATATCTTCAAGGTTGTCGTACTCATGGGTACATTCGCACTGGCTCTGGCTTTTGCAGGCAACGACTTGGTCAACTTTATCGGAGTACCTTTAGCAGGCTACTCTTCATTCATAGACTACACCACCAACGGTGCAGGTGACGCCAACGGCTTCCTAATGACCTCCTTGCTGGGTCCCGCCAAAACACCGTGGTACTTCCTGGTAGGCGCCGGCGCCATCATGGTCTTCGCGCTGTGCACCTCAAAGAAAGCACATGCCGTAATCAAAACATCCGTAGACCTCTCCCGTCAAGATGAAGGAGAAGAAAACTTCGGAAGCACACCGATTGCCCGCACCATGGTGCGTATCAGCATGAACCTGGCCAACGGCATCACACGCATGATGCCCGAAAGCAGCAAGCAGTGGATCGGCAACCGTTTCCGCAAAGACGAAGCCATCATCGCCGATGGTGCCGCATTCGACCTGGTACGTGCTTCTGTCAACCTGGTACTGGCAGGCTTGCTCATTGCTTTGGGTACGTCACTGAAACTTCCTCTTTCTACCACCTATGTTACTTTCATGGTAGCCATGGGTACTTCACTGGCCGACCGTGCCTGGGGACGTGATTCTGCCGTATACCGCATCACCGGTGTGCTGAGCGTGATTGGCGGATGGTTCATCACCGCAGGTGCAGCCTTCACTATCTGTTTCTTCGTAGCACTCGTGCTTCACTACGGAGGCAACATCTCCATCGTAGTGCTGATTGCCTTGGCTGTCTTCATCCTCATCCGCAGCCACGTGCTCTACAAAAAGCGCAAAGCAAAATCAGAAGGCAACGAAACTCTGAAACAGCTGATGAAATCGAACGACAGCGCAGAAGCATTGCAATTGATGCGCCAGCATACACGGGAAGAACTCTGCAAAGTACTGGAATATGCAGAAACCAATTTCGAACTGACCGTGACTTCCTTCCTGCACGAAAACCTCCGCGGACTGCGCCGTGCTATGGGTTCCGGCAAGTTCGAGAAACAGCTCATCAAACAGATGAAGCGCACCGGTACCGTTGCCATGTGCCGTCTGAACAACCAGACCGTGCTGGATAAAGGACTCTACTATTATCAGGGCAACGACTTTGCCAGCGAGTTGGTATACAGCATCTCCCGCCTGTGCGAACCGTGTCTGGAACATATCGACAATAACTTCAACCCCTTTGACGCCATCCAGAAAGGTGAGTTCAGCGACGTCACAGAAGACATCACCTATTTCTTGCAGCAATGTCGCAAAGCATTGGAGAACAACGATTTCAACAATCTTGATGAAGAAATCAACCGAGGATTCGATATCAACAACCAGCTGGCTACATTGAAGCAGAAAGAGTTGCAGCGCATCCAAAGCCAGTCGGGCAGCATCCGGGTAAGCATGGTTTACCTGTCCATGGTTCAGGAAGCCCACAATGTGGTGACCTACACCATCAACATGATGAAAGTAAGCCGAAAATTCCAATCGGACAACGAAAAATAAACACACAATTCACAAATCATTCATTTATACTCCCCCGGAGAAGTCTTTCCACTTCCCGGGGGATTTTTATTCAATGCCTTTCCCCCGCCGCCACAACCCCGCAGTCCCTTCTATTTTTCCAGAAGTTAGCTGTATGATGCTGTAAAATAGGAGAGAATTCACTATCTTTGCAACTTTAATAAAAAAGAGTATATGATTTCTGTAGACGGACTGGCCGTGGAATTTGGCGGCACTACCCTATTTAGTGACATTTCCTTTGTGATTAACGAAAAAGACCGTATTGCCCTGATGGGTAAGAACGGAGCGGGCAAGAGCACCCTGCTGAAAATTCTGGCAGGTGTACGCCAACCTACCCGCGGCAAAGTGTCGGCACCCAAAGACTGCGTAGTGGCTTACCTGCCACAGCACTTAATGACAGAAGACGGCCGCACGGTGTTTGAGGAAACAGCACAGGCTTTTGCCCATCTGCACGAAATGGAAGCAGAAATTGAACGACTGAACAAAGAGCTGGAAACACGCACTGACTACGAAAGCGACAGCTATATGGAATTGATTGAAAAAGTGTCTACACTGAGCGAAAAATTCTATTCCATTGATGCCACGAACTACGAAGAGGATGTAGAAAAGGCCCTCCTCGGACTAGGCTTCAAGCGTTCAGATTTCCACCGGCAGACCAGCGATTTCAGCGGAGGATGGCGGATGCGTATTGAGTTGGCCAAACTGTTGCTGCAGAATCCGGACGTGTTGCTGCTCGACGAGCCCACCAACCACCTGGACATCGAGTCTATCCAATGGCTGGAAGAGTTTCTTATCAACAACGGAAAGGCAGTCATCGTCATCAGCCACGACCGCAAGTTTGTGGACAACATCACCACACGCACCATTGAGGTCACCATGGGACGCATCTACGACTATAAAGTGAACTACTCGCAATACCTGCAACTGCGCAAAGAGCGCCGCGAACAGCAGCAGAAAGCATACGACGAACAGCAGAAGTTCATCGCCGAAACCAAGGAATTCATCGAACGCTTCAAAGGCACCTACTCCAAGACACTGCAAGTGCAGAGCCGCGTGAAGATGCTGGAGAAACTAGAACTACTGGAAGTTGACGAAGAAGACACTTCGGCCCTGCGTCTGAAATTCCCTCCCTCCCCCCGTTCCGGCAGCTATCCGGTCATCATGGACGGAGTAGGCAAAGCATACGGGGAGAAGACAGTGTTCCGCAATGTCAACCTCACCATCGAACGCGGCGACAAGGTGGCGTTTGTAGGCAAGAACGGAGAGGGTAAGTCGACCCTGGTGAAATGTATCATGAAAGAACTGGAGCATGAAGGGACACTGACGTTGGGACACAACGTACAGATAGGCTACTTTGCACAGAATCAAGCCTCCCTTATGGATGAGAACCTGACAGTGTTCCAGACCATTGACGATGTAGCCAAGGGAGAGATACGAAACAAAATACGCGACCTGCTCGGTGCGTTTATGTTTGGCGGACCGGAAGAGTCGATGAAAAAGGTCAAGGTGCTTTCGGGAGGTGAACGCACACGCCTGGCCATGATTAAGCTATTGCTGGAACCGGTGAACCTGCTGATTCTGGACGAGCCGACCAACCACCTGGACATGAAGACAAAAGACATTCTGAAGCAGGCTTTGGTTGACTTCGACGGTACTCTGATAGTCGTATCACACGACCGTGACTTCCTTGACGGACTGGTGACCAAAGTCTATGAATTCGGCAACCAGAAAGTCACCGAACACCTCTGTGGCATCTACGAATTCCTCGAAAAGAAAAAAATGGATTCACTCCAGGAATTAGAAAAGAATAATAAACAATAAAAAGAACATACAAGAGAAAAAACGGGATAAAAGTATTTGTATATTTGCAGCGCATGAAAAGAAAGAACCGAATCATAGCCGTCTTTTTACTTTTTATCAACATCATCATGTTGGTAGCGGCTGTTTTTCCCCATCACCATCATGCCAACGGAGTGATTTGCCTGAAGCAGGACTTCAGCATCGAGCAAGCCTGCCCCATTCATCATCACCATCCGGCCCAACATGAATGCTGCAGCAACGAATGCCTCACCCGCTTTTACTCACCGGCCCCCACCGTTCACATGAACAGCGGGCCTGATTATGTGCTGATTACGACGCTGTTTACTGATATGATTATCGAACAGCTGCTGCGGCCGCTAGAAAGACGCGTCAAAAACTATTACGTCTATCGAGATACATTATATGGTACGGACATTGTCCGTACCAACTCCCTGCGGGCCCCTCCTATGCTGTTTTTGGTGTAAATTCATAGCCTCTGCAACTCAGTTGCAGGGACTTATCCCTTATTTTGCAACAGAAAAAAACAGTAAAAACGTAAACAACGTAATTAGGAGAATTTGATTCATGAAAAAAATTATCTTTATGGGAATACTGAGCTTGTTTGCCTTGGGTTCCTGCCAAAACCACCACTCACATAACCACGAAGGCCACAACCACGAAACTCACAAGCACGACGGACACAACCATGACGGCCACAGCCACGATGAGCACAATCACGACGGCCATGACCATGCAGCCGAAGGACACGACCATGCTGCAGAAGGTGCCGATCACACCCATGCAACAGCAGCCGGCAACCACAATCACGCCGATGAAATCATCCTGCCCAAGGCCAAAGCCGATGCAGCAGGTGTAAAAGTCAGTGTCGTTAGCCCCGGCACCTTCCGCCAAGTCATCAAGACCAGCGGTGAAGTGCTGGCTGCTCAAGGAGACGAGTCGGTAGCCGTAGCCACCGTAGCCGGTGTCGTTTCGTTCCGCAAAAAAGTAACCGAAGGGATGCAGGTAAGCCAAGGTGCCCCGCTGGTTACTGTCTCATCCAACAACATTGCCGAGGGTGACCCGGTGCAGCGTGCCCGCAACACCTACGAAGTGGCGAAGAAAGAATACGAACGGATGAAATCACTGGTAGGAAACAAGATCGTGTCTGAGAAAGAATTTGCCCGTGCCGAAGAAGTGTATGAAAATGCCCGCATCAGCTACGAAGCATTGGCCAAGAACCATTCGGCCAGCGGACAGAGCATTCCCTCTCCTATCAGCGGATACGTAAAAAGCATCCTGGTGAAAGAAGGCGACTATGTCACTGTGGGACAGCCACTGGTGAGCGTTACGCAAAACCGCCGCTTGTTCCTGCGTGCCGAAGTGTCGGAAAAATACTATCCCTACCTGCGCAGCATCACATCGGCCAACTTCCAGACACCTTACAACAACAAGCTGTATGAACTGGATGACCTGAACGGACGACTGCTTTCAAGCGGAAAAGCATCGGGCGACAACTCATTCTATGTGCCCGTCACTTTCGAATTCGACAACAAAGGCGACATGATTCCCGGTTCCTACGTAGAGGTCTATCTGCTTTCATCCCCTATGGAGCAAGTACTGTCGCTCCCGCGCACAGCCCTCACCGAAGAGCAAGGCGTGTTCTTTGTCTACCTGCAACTGGACGAAGAAGGCTATAAGAAACAGGAGGTGACCCTGGGAGCCGACAACGGCAAGCAAGTGCAGATACTCTCAGGTATCCACGCTGGCGACCGGGTGGTGACTGAAGGCGCCTATCATGTGCGTCTGGCAAGTGCAAGCAATGCCATTCCGGGACACACCCACGAACATTAATCCTACAACCGTCATTCATTAATCACTAAAATTGTAAGATCGTGCTTAATAAAATCATACATTATTCGCTGCACAACCGGCTGGTTGTGCTCTGTGCAGCTGTACTCCTGCTCATTGCAGGGTCGTATACAGCCATGCACACCGATGTGGACGTCTTCCCCGACCTCACTGCACCGACGGTGGTCATCATGACCGAAGCCAACGGGATGGCAGCTGAGGAGGTGGAACAGCTCGTAACCTTCCCCATCGAAACAGCTGTGAACGGTGCCACACACGTGCGCCGCGTACGTTCCTCATCTACCAACGGGTTCTCCATTGCCTGGGTGGAATTCGACTGGGGCACCGACATCTATCTGGCCCGGCAGATTGTCAGTGAGAAACTGGCCATCGTCGGAGAATCCCTGCCTTCCAATGTAGGCAAACCCACCCTCGGTCCGCAATCGTCCATCCTGGGTGAAATGATGATCATCGGTCTCACGGCCGACTCTACCTCCATGCTCGACTTGCGCACCATTGCCGACTGGACCGTGCGTCCGCGTCTGCTCTCCACCGGAGGGGTGGCACAGGTAGACGTGTTGGGAGGCGACATCAAAGAATATCAGATTCAGCTGGACCCCAAGCGCATGCGCCACTACGGTGTAAGCATGAGCGAGGTGATGGCTGTGACAGAAGACATGAACCTCAATGCCAACGGCGGTGTGCTGTATGAATTCGGAAACGAATTTATCGTGCGCGGCATGCTCTCTACCACCCGGCTCGAAGAAATGGCCAAAGCTGTAGTGAAAACGGTCGAAAACTTCCCGGTGAAACTGGAAGACATTGCCGATGTGAAAATAGGTGCCAAAGTGCCCAAACTGGGAACGGCTTCCGAACGTGGAAAGTCGGCCATACTGCTGACCGTAACCAAACAGCCGGCCACCAGCACACTCGACCTGACAGCCAAGCTGGAAGCGTCACTGAAAGACCTGCAGAAAAACCTGCCGGCCGACGTAAAAGTATCTACCGACATTTTCCGCCAAAGCCGCTTCATTGAAAGTTCAATCGGCAACGTAAAGAAATCCCTCTTCGAAGGAGGTATCTTCGTGGTCATTGTCCTCTTTCTCTTTCTGGCCAATGTGCGCACTACAGTTATCTCACTCATCACCCTGCCCATTTCCCTGCTCGTGTCCATCCTCACCCTTCACTACATGGGGCTGACCATCAACACCATGAGTTTGGGAGGTATGGCCATCGCCATCGGTTCGCTGGTGGATGATGCCATTGTGGACGTGGAAAATGTATATAAGCGCCTGCGCGAAAACAAGCTGAAACCCGAAGCCGAACGCATGAAGACACTGGATGTGGTGTTCCATGCCTCGAAAGAGGTGCGCATGCCTATCCTCAACTCCACCCTGATTATTGTAGTCAGCTTTGTTCCTTTGTTCTTCCTGAGCGGCATGGAAGGCCGCATGCTGGTGCCGCTGGGCATTGCCTTCATTGTGCCGCTGTTTGCCTCTACCGTCGTGGCACTGACCCTGACTCCGGTGCTTTGCTCTTACCTGCTGGACAACAGCAAGACCGACAAAGAACTGAAGGAGTCGTTCATTGCCCGCTGGATGAAAGGCATCTATGAAAAAATGCTGGTCTGGGTGCTGGCCCACAAAAAGGTCACTTTAGGCAGCATCATCGGTGTGTTTCTCCTTGCCTTAGGTATGTTCTTCACCCTCGGACGCAGCTTCCTGCCCTCGTTCAACGAAGGTTCGTTTACCATCAACATCAGTTCGCTGCCGGGTATTTCACTGGAAGAAAGCAACCAGATCGGACATCGGGCCGAAGAGCTGCTGCTCAGCATTCCTGAGATACAGACCGTGGCCCGCAAAACGGGACGCGCCGAACTGGCAGAGCACTCTTTCGGTGTTAACGTGTCGGAACTGGAAGCACCTTTCGAACTGAAAGACCGTTCACGCAGCGAGCTCGTGGCCGAAGTGCGCGAAAAACTCAACACCCTCACCGGAGCCAATATCGAAATCGGACAGCCCATCAGCCACCGCATCGATGCCATGCTCTCGGGTACGAAAGCCAATATTGCCATCAAACTGTTTGGTGACGACTTGAACAAGATGTTCTCTCTCGGCAACCAGATTAAAGAAACAATAGGCGGCATTGAAGGCATTGCCGACCTCAACGTGGAACAGCAGATTGAGCGGCCTCAGCTGAAAATCCAGCCCCGCCGCGAGATGCTGGCCAAATACGGCATCACCCTGCCTGAGTTCTCCCAGTTTGTCAATGTGACACTGGCCGGTAAAGTGGTATCCCAGGTCTACGAAAAGGGAAAAAGCTTCGACCTCACCGTGAAAGTGAAAGATGAAGAACGCGATGAAATGGAAAAGATTCGCAACCTGATGATTGACACTGCTGACGGACGCAAAATTCCGCTGGACTACGTAGCCGAAGTGGTGTCGGCCATGGGCCCCAACAGCATCAGCCGTGAAAACGTGAAGCGCAAGATTGTCATCTCTGCCAACGTGGCCGACCGCGACCTGCGCAGTGTTGTGAACGACATCCAGCAGCAGATTGACGCGTCTATCCAGCTTCCGGAAGGATATCACATTGAATATGGCGGTCAGTTTGAAAGCGAACAGGCAGCCAGCCGCACACTGGCACTGACCTCATTCATCAGCATCGTCATCATCTTCCTGCTGCTCTACAACGAGTTCCGCAGCGTGAAAGAGTCGGGTGTCATCCTGCTCAACCTGCCGCTGGCACTGATTGGCGGTGTGTTTGCACTGGTGCTCACCACCGGCGAAATCAGTATTCCGGCCATCATCGGATTCATCTCGCTCTTTGGTATTGCCACCCGAAATGGTATGTTGCTCATCAGCCACTATAACCACTTGCAGCAAGAAGAAGGACTCAGCGTGTACAACAGCGTCATCCAAGGTTCGCTCGACCGTCTGAACCCCATTCTGATGACGGCCCTGTCATCGGCTCTCGCCTTGATTCCGCTGGCTTTGGGTGGAGATCTGCCGGGCAATGAAATCCAGAGTCCGATGGCGAAAGTGATTCTGGGCGGATTGCTCACCTCCACGTTCCTGAACGGATTCATCGTTCCCATTGTTTATATCATGATGCACCGGAAAAAAGCATAATTCATAAAACCAAGAAGATATGAAACCAATCATTACAGCCGCCCTCCTGCTTTTCATAGCAGGAGGTGTGCAGGCTCAAAACAGCATAGAGCAAGTGTTGCAGCACATTGAAACAAACAACAAAGAGCTGCAAGCCAACTCACAACTCATCACATCGCAGAAGTTGGAGGCAAAAACCGACAACAACCTGCCCAACCCGAATGTGTCGTATGCACACCTGTGGAGTGCCGATGACAAAAGCCGCACGGTAGGCGAACTGGTGGTGTCGCAAAGTTTCGACTTCCCCAGCCTGTATTTCACGCGCAACAAACTGAACCGGCTGAAAGCGAATACGTTCGACAGTCAGGCGGCGCTCTTCCGTCAGGAAAAACTGTTGCAAGCCAAAGAACTGTGTCTGGACATCATCATGCTCCGTCAGCAGAAAAGTATCCTCGAAGAACGGCTGCGCAACGCCAAGGAACTGGCAGACATGTATGCCAAACGCTTGAAGACGGGAGATGCCAATGCGCTCGAAACCAACAAAATCAACCTGGAACTGCTGAATGTCAAGACCGAAGCATCACTCAATGAAACGACCCTGCGCAATAAATTGCAGGAATTGCAGGTGCTCAACGGCAATGTTCCGGTGATTTTCGAAGAAAACCAATATCCTTCACAGCCTTTCCCGGCCGACTATCAGACCCTGAAATCGGAAGTGATAGCAAGCAGCCGCACATTGGAAGCGCTGAATAACGAAGGAATGGCCGCACGCAAAGAAATCACACTGAACAAGTCGAAATGGCTTCCTTCACTGGAACTGGGCTACAAACGCAACACGGAATCGGGTGCTCCGCTCAACGGAATGGTGGTGGGCGTTTCCTTCCCTATCTTTGAAAACCGCAACAAGGTGAAAATAGCCAAAGCACAGGCGCTCAACATCGAGCTGCAGAAAAGCAATGCCCTGCTGCAGGTAGAATCGGAATTCGACCAGCTGTATGAAGAAGCCAAAACCTTGCATGCATCCATGGAAGAATATAGCCGCACCTTTCAGTCACAGCAAGACCTTACTTTGCTAAAGCAGGCACTGACCGGAGGAGAAATCAGCATGATAGAGTATTTCGTTGAGGTATCTGTGATTTATCAAAGCCATCTCAACTATCTTCAGTTGGAAAACCAGTACCAAAAGGCCATGGCCAAGATTTACAAGAATCAACTGTAAATAAGATAGCCGATTTGTAATACAAGAAGTTGCAAAACTTTTTTTCAAGAAAAAGACCCGTCGTAGTTATTTGCGAAAGTGGTCTTTTTCTATTTCTTGCTTAAAAGAATGGAACTGTTGTAAGCAATGCTATTATAGTTCTTTAATCTTTTTCTATGCATGTACTAATAGAAGGGAAGTTTTTAAAATATAGAATTTTAATAGTGTCTCCTATATGATATGTCGTATCTTCTTCGTGAACATTAGAAATAGATTCATATGTTTATAATTTTTCGGTAAAAATTTACCGAAGTATTGTTGTCTAATAAATTTTCTTATTGCGACAGAGGTTCTCCAACTGTCATCTTTCAAACCAAATATATTTTGTTTATTCTAAAATGGGTTAGCACATCCATACTCTCTAAAATTCAGGAATGGGTACTACATCTATCTTATAACCATCTTTTTCAATCGTACGCTTATCATTATTAGTGACGATTACAAGGTTGTCGCATTTTAATTCTCCAGCACATTCAACTATACTATCCACTTCACGCTTCTCTGTTTTTGGATTGCTCATATCATAGCAGACTTGTACTAGGCGTTCTATCTTTGTTCCTTTACGAAGAACAAAATCAACTTCCTTATCGTTTCGTGAACGATAATAGAACATGGTCTTTTCTACATCGTAGCCTCGACGTACAAGTTCAATGAACACTTGATTTTCTAGTAAACGTCCTAAGTTGTCACTCAAAGAGAATGCTTTGGATGCAACAAATCCATTGTCAACTACATACACTTTTCTTGGTGCTTTCTTCATCAACTTGAGTTTATTGTTGTAGCGTGATAAATAGTAGAAAAGGTATGGCTCATGCAAGTAATCCATATACTTTTTGGTCGTATTGACACTGGAGAAACCAAGTTCCGTAGTTAAATCATTTGCACTAACAGGATTGCAGAAGTTAGACACAAGATACATGGCCAAATTATTCAAATCGTTCACATTGCGGACATTATGTCGTTTGGCCACATCTTTCCAAATAATAGAATCAAACAAGGTATCAAGATAACTACGAGTCAATTGACGTGAAGCTACCACTTCCGGGTAACCGCCATTTCTAAGATAATCATCTGTCAATACGAATGAATTCGTTATATCTTCCGGCTTCAGCATGTAAAGGTCCAATTTGTTCCAGTCGAAAAACTCCTCAAGACTAAATGGCAACATTTCCACTTGAAGATATTTTCCAGTTAGAACTGTAGCCATTTCACTGCTTAGCATTCTTGCATTACTACCAGTTATTACAAGATTCTTTCCCAATCTATAGAGTTCACTAACCCACAGGTCCCACCCATCCAGATTCTGTACTTCATCTAACAAAATATATTCATAACCAGGATAGACATCATCCAGCATTCGCATAACGAGGTTGGCATCCCATGCCTCCAACAACGAGTAATTATCAAAATTCAAGTAGGCAAAATTCTTATCTCTAAGCATCAATAATGCTTGAGTAGATTTACCAACTCGTCTAGGACCTGTTATTAGCTTTATCAGACTACTGTTCAACAACAAGTCTGTATCTTGGTTGCTTCTACGTATTAAATAAGGGCGTGACATCAGTTCATCACGTTCTTTACGCTGATTTAGAATGATTGTTTTCATCTTATATCTTGTTATTCATATGCAATACTACTAGTTTTTATTCAATTTACAAAGTATACTGCACAAAAAACATGCTATTTTATGCAATACAAAGTAATTATTACACAAAAACTAACTCTATAATATGAGAATTTACCTTTTTTAGAATAACAATACACCAATAACTACCCCAAAACAAATCTATATGAATTAAACATCAATAAAGATTAATTCGGGTAAAAAGAAAACAAGTGTACCAGTCCAGTCTTTTTGTTATATACTAAAGTTTTCCACCCCCAATAAAGAGGGTGGGAAACTTTAGTGATTTATATTATGACTTCCATTGGATTTTGGAAATAGATATTATTATCTTTCATGAAAGTCTTTCCGGATTATCAGAGCAAGAACTAAAAACCTATCTGCAAATAGTTTTTATAGCGTTGGATGTATGGAGCGATGAAAAAGTGCATCGAATTTCTTTTGTCTTCTCTTGTCAAGATGAAGATAAAATACTACGCATCATTTTTGACAATACTTCGGCAACTTTTAAACTATAGGAGAAAATAAGAGCAAGAGCTGGAGTAAAGATACAAGGAAATATTCCTGATGAAAAACATCATTTTCCTACAACATAATCTAACTTTTAATTGGATTATAAATCAAAATTAGATGCATCAATTTCAGCAGAAGATTTCCAGTCTATGAACAGGGACATTCAGTAAATAGAAGCATTGTCTACCCCAACTTCAACATTTTCCGAGCAAACCATCACTGAAAATCAGTATCTTGTTTTTTTTATCATCAGAAATGCATAATTTGATTATAAGTAAATTATGTGATTTTAGATAGGAAAATTTGCTAAATTTTTCCTTGATGCGTTGAACTTGAGTTAATCCCTTAAACTATGGGAATAAATAAATTAATTTCTTCTATTGAGCCCAACAAAGTAAACCTTACCTCTTTATTATCTTTTTTTATAACAATGAATATTGCTAAAAAGAAAAAAATACTATTTCTGTGATAAACTAAAAGTATACAGCTATGAAATCGAAAACACTGCACCTACTCATTCTGATTTTTTCGGCCGTCTATACAATAAGCTGCCATGATGACGACCCGGCTCCACTCCGTTTTTATGATAATTATTACGAAGTTCCAATGGGTGGAAAACGACATTTGGGCATAGAAAGCGGAAACGGAAATTATTCAGTGGAAATAGCAGACACCCGCATCGCAACAGCGGGAGTTGAATATGGATGGACGGGAGTTCCCAACGGTTGCACCCGGCTCTGGCAAGAAGATGGGGTTCACATTCAATGGTGGTGAGATGCCCTTTGGAATTTTGGGCAATTGATATTTCACGTTTCACACGTTTCACTGCAAACAGCTGATACTGTAGAAGTTGAAACAGTGAAACATCCTTTATGAAAGGAGAAAAAAGAGTAAAAAAGGAAGAGTGAAAGGTGTAAAATCGTACACCTTTCACACGATGGACAATATTGCACACTCTTTTGGCTAAGTTTTTGTTTTGAATCATGCCTATTATTTCAGTACAATTCGGGTGCAAACCTATAGGTTTTCACCTCATAAACCTATGCTTTTTGCCTCATAAACCTATGCTTTTCACACCCTAAAGTGGCGCTTTTTCACCCCTAAAGTGCCACTTTCTGCCCCCTAACCTTCTTTATCGGTCTTCACGATACGATAACCGATGGCGGCTACCAGAACAGACATCAACGGACTGACCAGATTGAAAATGCAATAAGGCAAATACGTCACAGTAGCTACCCCCAACACCGTGGACTGTGTCATACCACAGGAATTCCAGGGTATCAGCACAGAGGTGACAGTGGCCGAATCCTCCACACTTCTGCCCAAGAGCCTGCGCTGCAAACCACGCTCGTCATACAGATGGTGGAATAACTTGCCGGTAAGAATGATGGAAATATACTGGTCGCCCGTGGCCAAATTAAAGAAAATACCGGAACACACCGTAGAGCCCACCACACTGACCGTGCGCCGGGCCATGCGGATAAACACCTGCGAAATGGCACCCAACATGCCGCTACCATACATCACCCCGCCAAAACACATGGCGCAGATGATCAGCCAGATAGTGGGCAACATTCCTCCCATGCCTCGCGTGGCCACCAGATTATTCAACAGTTCATTGCCGGTATCGACAGACGTATGCGTGGTGACGGCCACAATGATGGCTTTCAACGACAGCATTCCTGTGAGAGCATCGGTTCCCACAATCTGTTTCAAGATTTCGGGCTGTGCCACAGCCATGGTGATGGCCGCCATCAAGGCCGAAGTGAACAGCGTGACAATGGCTGGCAGGCGACGGGCGATCAACAGTTCGGTGATCAGCGGAACGAGCAACAGCCAGGGAGAAATGTGATAGGTATCCTGCAAGGCTTGCTCAATGGCCAAGGTGCCGGATTCTGAGGTGTGAGAAGAGAAAAAGCCGGCTATACAGAACGTAACCAGCGCTATCAGCAACGAAGGAATGGTGGTGAAAAGCATGTATTTAATATGGGTGAACAGAGGCACCTCGGCCGTAGAAGAAGCCAGCACAGTGGTGTCGCTCATCAGGGAAATTTTATCACCGAAATAAGCACCGGAGATAATGGCGCCGGCTATCCAGCCATCTTCAAAACCCAAAGCCCGACCGATGCCCATCAAGGCAATGCCGATGGTGGCTATGGTAGTCCACGATGACCCGGTGAGCAGAGAAATGCCCGCCGAAATAATACAGGAAGCAGGCAGAAAGATGGAAGGATGAAGAAGCTTCATGCCGTAGTAGATCAACGTAGGGATAATACCGCTGGCCATCCAGGTACCCGCAATGGCACCAATGAGCAACAGAATGATTAAAGCCGGGGTGGCACTGCGCATATTGGTAACAATGGCATCTTCGAGCACTTGCCATTTGCAACGATACAGGCAGATAGACAGCGCCGTGCAGACTGCAGAGGCCGACAACAAAGACAACTGACTTCCACCAGCGATGGCATCACTGCCAAACAATTGGATAGTCAACGCTAAAAACAATACCAATAAGGCCAACGGGATAAGGGAGACAACGACTGACGGTCGCTTCACTAGAGATTCTTTACTCATAAAATATAAAGCAAGGGTAAAACAATAACTTCCACAATTTTCAAACTTCCTACATTTGATTCGAACTACTTATCTACTTATCTCCTGAATAAACAATCACTCTGTTTGCAGAAAAACAACACTCAGCAAGAGCAGGAAGTATATACATACAGCTTGTAAATTGCGCTGCAAAGATAGTAAAACAGGTCAAAACTGCATAAACTTTACGTTAAAAGTGTATTAATTTTAGCTTTACTGTATACTTATACATTTTTCATTTAAAAAAAACCTTGCTGCAATAATATACGCAGCAAGGCCAAATTCTTTTAAAAGGGGGCAAGATGCCCTCTTTTCACTCTGTTAGTGTACTTCTCTCTTTTTTTAATCATTCATTGATGCAGTAACCCCGTGCAATCATTTCGTTGCGACCGATTTCACTGAGCACTCTCTTAAAGAATGAACACATTTTCTTTGCCATAATTCTTACTACCTTTAAAAAAAACGAATACCTATCTTCAAGTATTCCATTATCCTGTTTTTATGTTTTACAACACAAAATTACATGCTTTGTTCGTTCGTTGTTCTCAAAAAAACAACTTTTTTATGTTATATAGCATATTTCTTGATTTATATCAATTTCGTATTTGAAAGGAAGAGCACAAGGCAAAAATGCATACAAATAAAAAGGGCGCGAGACCTGCATCCCGCACCCTTTTCACATTTTGTTTTACCTGTCAGACGACAGCCTTATTTTACCGGAGTCTGTTCCAATGTAGCCACAAGGAAATCATAGAATTTCTGCACGGTAGGAATCAGCGCACGTTCGTCGGGTGAGTGAGGAGAACGCAAGGTAGGACCGAAGGAAATCATATCCAATCCCGGAATAATAGCACCGATAATGCCACATTCCAAACCTGCGTGAATCACTTTCACAGCCGGCTCAGTGCCAAACTGCTGCTTGTAAGATGCCTTCATGGCCTGCAGGATAGGAGAATTGACATTGGGTTGCCAGCCGGAATAACCGCCACTCATTTCCACCTTCATACCTGCCATAGAGAAGCAAGATTCCAGGCTGGTTGTCAGGCATTCCTTCATGCTGTCGCTAGAGCTACGTGCCAGAATCTTGATTTCAGCCTTACCTCCGGCAATCTTGATGATAGCCAAGTTGGAAGAAGTTTCCACAGTATCAGGCACCGTCGGAATCATACGCATCACACCGTTCTGGCAAGCAAAGATGGCATCTACCAGATTATCCTGAATTTCTTCGGGCACCAGACCGGCAGGAACATCCACCCGTTCTGCCTTGAAGCTGATAGGTGTTTCGATAGCCCCATATTCTTCATTGAACAAATCTTCGCAATACTGCACCAAGCCCAACAGTTCTTCTTCATTTTCTGCAGGGATAGTCAGCACGGCATGTGCTTCACGCGGGATGGCATTGCGCATGTTGCCGCCTTCCCAGCTGGCCAGACGAGCTTCGTAGCTGGCAATGGCTTCACGCACAAAGCGAACCAGCAGCTTGTTGGCATTGGCACGGCCCTGATTGATTTCCAACCCGGAGTGTCCACCGCGAAGACCTTTCAGCGTTACTTTCACTGCAACATCCCCCTCTTCGGGTTCCACTTCCTTATATTCCAACGTAGCATTGAAATCCATACCGCCGGCACAACCGATATACAGTTCCCCTTCATCTTCGGAATCGAGGTTCAAGAGAATTTCTCCGTTTACCGTGCCCGGTTTCAAGCCGAAAGCACCATACATACCGGTTTCCTCATCTTTGGTGATCAACGCTTCCAGCGGTCCGTGCTTCAAGTCGGTTGCTTCGAGCACAGCCATGATAGCTGCCACACCCAGACCGTTGTCGGCACCCAGCGTAGTACCTTTGGCTTTTACCCAATCACCGTCAACATAGGTTTCAATGGGATCTTTTTCAAAATCATGAACCGTATCGTTGTTCTTCTGCGGAACCATATCCATGTGTGCCTGCAGAATCACTCCTTTTCTATTTTCCATACCCGGAGTAGCCGGTTTGCGAATGATTACATTTCCCACTTCATCAACAAACGACTCCAAACCTAATCCCTTGCCAAACTGAAGCAAGAATTCGGTCACTCTTTCCATGTGTCCCGACGGACGGGGAATCTGGGTCAACGAATAAAAATGTTTCCACACATTCTGTGGAGCTAAAGAAAGAATTGCACTCATAACAAATCTATTTTGATTAGAAACTTATTTTGTCTGTCTATTGGTGAGCGACAAAGCCGCCAAACCATATACACCCAACAAAGCTACTAAAAAGGTTTGAATACCGTGCACAATCAAGGCAAATATTCCTGCATCGGTTGCATTTACCCCATAAAGCATCATCATGGAGATGATAGCAAAGTGCCACGGACCGGCTCCGTTGGGGGTGGGAACGATGACGGCAAACGTGCCGCCCACGAACATCACCAGCGCTGCCATCACACCCAGAGAGGCAGTAAACCCAAAACAGTAAAAGGTAAAATAAAAATGAAGGAAATAACCTCCCCAGATAGCAACCGTATAGAACAGAAACAGAGGAAGATTGCGCACACTTTTCAGCGACAAGACTCCTTCCCAGACATTGAGCACCACTCCTTTGACACGCTCATAAAAGAAAAGGGTCTTCCGAAGGGAATAGAGCAGCAGCACGACACCGATGAAGCAGAACAGGACGATGTAGAACCACACAGAAGTGAGCAGATGGAGCACAGACGGAATCTTGGTGCCGGTCTGCTGAAAAAAATCGACAAACACGGGCATCTGCAGCAAGAAAGTGACTCCAGCAATCAACAGAATAGCCAGGGTATCGATGAGCCGCTCGGTGACGACAGTCCCCAGCGACTGGGTAAACGACACCTGGTCGTATTTGGACAAAATGCCGCAACGGCTCACTTCACCGATGCGAGGCACCACCAGACTGGCTGCATAAGAGATAAAAATGGCATTGACACAATCACTGCGCTTGGGGAAAGCACCCAGCGGCTCGAGTGTCTGACGCCACCGCCAGCCACGAAACACCTGCGGAAGAACGCCGCACAACAGGGAAAGCAGCATCCATCCCCAGTTGATGCCATGCAGCAACGTTTCTCTGACCTGTGCAAAATCAAAATCACGATACACCCAAAACAGAATAAAGCCGCCCAAAACAACCGGCAGTATCAGTCTGAGTATCTTTTTTAACAGTTTATTCATCCTTTCTTTTTCATCAGCTTCACTGACACATCATTTTATTCATCATTCATAGCAAGTTCTTCACATAAAAGAACTACCTTTGTCAGCTGCAAAAGTAATTATTTAGTTGGTAAATGAAATTAGTAAAGCCTAAAAAGTTTCTCGGACAGCACTTTCTCAAAGATTTGAAAGTGGCACAGGATATTGCCGATACAGTGGATACCTTTCCTGAATTGCCGGTTCTCGAAGTAGGACCCGGCATGGGTGTATTGACTCAGTTTCTGATTAAGAAAGACCGCTTGATCAAGGTCGTGGAAGTGGACTATGAGTCGGTGGCCTATCTGCGCGAAGCTTATCCCTCACTGGAAGACCACATCATTGAGGACGACTTTCTGAAGATGAACCTCAACCGGCTGTTCGACGGACAGCCTTTCGTGCTGACGGGTAATTATCCGTATAACATTTCCAGCCAGATTTTCTTCAAGATGCTGGACAATAAAGACATCATTCCCTGCTGCACGGGAATGATCCAAAAGGAAGTAGCCGAACGGATTGCTGCCGGACCGGGAAGCAAGACGTATGGCATCTTGAGCGTGCTGATACAAGCTTGGTACAAGGTGGAATACCTGTTTACCGTGAACGAGCATGTGTTCAACCCGCCTCCAAAGGTGAAAAGTGCCGTCATCCGCATGACACGGAACGACACCAAGGAACTGGGATGCAACGAACAGCTGTTCAAGCAAATCGTTAAAACCACGTTCAACCAGCGACGGAAGACACTGCGAAACTCCATCAAGCCGATAGTAGGAAAGGATTGTCCGCTGACGCAGGACGAACTGTTCAACAAACGTCCCGAACAGCTTTCGGTGGAAGATTTTATTCATCTCACCAACCAAGTGGAACAAGTATTAAAACTTTAGCTGCAAACTATTTATGAACGAGGAATATATTGACAACGTAAAGCTTCTGATTGAACAGAAAGAGGCTGATAAGGTAAAAGAACTTCTCGCCGACCTCCATCCGGCCGACATCGCCGAACTATGTGATGACTTAGATCCGCAAGAAGCCAAATTTGTCTACCGGCTGCTCGACAACGAGATAGCTGCCGACGTATTGGTGGAAATGGATGAAGATGCCCGTAAGGAACTGCTCGAAATGCTGCCGTCGGAAACGATTGCCAAGCGCTTTGTGGACTATATGGATACGGACGATGCCGTAGACCTGATGCGTGAGCTGGACGAAGACAAGCAGGAGGAAGTCCTTTCGCATATTGAAGACATTGAACAGGCAGGTGACATTGTGGACCTGCTGAAATACGACGAAAATACGGCCGGCGGTTTGATGGGTACGGAAATGGTGCTTGTCAACGAAAACTGGAGTATGCCCGAATGTCTGAAAGAAATGCGGTTGCAGGCGGAAGAGCTGGATGAGATATACTATGTTTATGTCATTGATGATGACGAACGGTTGCGCGGTATATTCCCGTTGAAAAAAATGATTACCTCTCCTTCTGTATCGAAGGTGAAACATGTGATGCAAAAAGACCCGATTTCGGTACACGTAGACACACCGATTGACGAGGTGGTGCAGGCCATTGAAAAATACGACTTGGTGGCTATCCCCGTCATCGACAGCATCGGACGTCTGGTGGGACAGATTACCGTGGACGACGTGATGGATGAAGTGCGTGAGCAATCCGAACGTGATTACCAGTTGGCTTCGGGTCTTTCGCAGGACGTGGAAACCGACGATAACGTGTTCAAGCAGACTTCTGCCCGACTGCCCTGGCTGCTTATCGGTATGCTGGGAGGTATCGGCAACTCACTGATATTAGGTAATTTTGATGCGACATTTGCCGCTCATCCCGAAATGGCGCTCTACATTCCGCTGATTGGCGGTACGGGCGGAAACGTCGGTACGCAGTCGTCGGCCATTGTCGTACAAGGTTTGGCCAACAGTTCGCTGGACGCCAAAAACACCTTCAAGCAGATTGCCAAGGAAGCTGTAGTGGCCCTGATCAATGCCACCATCATCTCCCTGCTGGTGTATACCTATAACTTTATCCGATTCGGAGCGGCAGCTACGGTGACCTATTCGGTTTCTATCAGCCTGTTTGCCGTTGTGATGTTTGCTTCCATTTTCGGCACACTGGTGCCCATGACACTGGAAAAACTGAAAATAGACCCGGCTATTGCTACCGGTCCCTTTATTTCCATTACAAACGATATCATCGGCATGATGCTGTATATGGGAATTACTGTCTTATTATCATAAAAATTGAAACATACAAAAAAAAATAAGCAAAACAGTATGAAGTAATTGTTTTATTTCATTAATTTGTGACCCAAAACTAATATACTAATGATGGACGCTCATGACACTAATCTTCCCTTGAACCAAGGGGAATTAGAAGAAGAAAAAAAAGCAATTGAAGTTTCAGTTCCTGCAACGGAAACGACAATTGAAGAAACAACTGCCGAAGTTCAACCTGCATCCGCTCCCCGACCAACCAACAAGGAGGAAGCACTGGCCCGGTTGAAAGAACTCGTGCAGGTGGCAGAAAGTGCAAGTAAACAGGAGTTGGATAATCTGAAACAAATATTCTACAAAATACATAATGCAGAACTGGAAGCAGCTAAGAAGCTGTTTGCCGACAACGGAGGAGATCCTGAAGCGTTCACTGCTCCGCAGGATCCCACTGAGGAGGAGTTCAAAAGGCTGATGGGAATCATCAAAGAGAAACGCAGCCAGCAGGCAGCCGAACTGGAACGGGAGAAAGAGGAGAATCTGCAAATCAAACTTTCCATTATTGAAGAACTGAAAGAATTGGTAGAATCGGGTGATGATGCCAACAAATCCTATACAGAATTTAAAAAGCTGCAACAGCAATGGAATGATACGAAGCTGATTCCGCAAGGAAAGGTGAACGAACTTTGGAAAAATTACCAGCTGTATGTAGAGAAATTCTACGACTTGCTGAAACTGAACAATGAATTCCGCGAATATGATTTCAAGAAGAATCTGGAAATCAAGACGCATCTCTGCGAAGCGGCCGAAAAACTGGGCGACGAAGAAGATGTAGTATCCGCATTTCACCAGCTACAGAAGCTGCATCAGGAATTCCGGGATACGGGTCCGGTGGCCAAAGAGTTGCGCGATGCTATCTGGAATCGGTTCAAGGCAGCTTCTACGCTCGTGAACAGACGTCATCAGCAGCATTTTGAGGAGATGAAAGCTACTGAGCAGCACAACCTGGATCAGAAAACGGTGATCTGCGAGATTGCAGAAGCAATTGAATACGATGAACTGAAATCATTTGCTGCCTGGGAAAGCAAAACACAGGAAATCATTGCACTGCAAAACAAATGGAAAACCATCGGCTTTGCACCGCAAAAGATGAATGTGAAGATTTTCGAACGCTTCCGCCATGCGTGTGATGTGTTCTTCAAGAAAAAAGGCGAATTCTTCAAGAGCCTGAAGGAGGAGATGAATGCCAACCTGAGCAAGAAGAAAGCACTTTGCGAAAAAGCAGAAGCTTTGAAGGACAGCACCGACTGGAAAGCAACGGCGGATACGCTGACCAAACTGCAAAAGGAATGGAAAACCATCGGACCGGTGGCGAAGAAGCATTCGGACGCTGTGTGGAAACGCTTCATCTCGGCTTGCGACTATTTCTTTGAGCAAAAGAACAAGGCCACTTCATCACAACACTCGGTAGAGGTGGAGAACCTGGAAAAGAAAAAGGCAATCATCGAACAGCTGACTGCAATAGATGAAAAGACAGATACAGAAGAAGCCAATACGCTCGTACGCAACCTGATGAAGGAATGGAACGCAATCGGACATGTGCCGTTCAAAGAAAAGGATAAGCTATACAAACAGTACCACAGCTTGATCGACCAGCTGTTTGACCGTTTCAACATCAGTGCATCCAAGAAAAAACTCAGCAGCTACCGGGCGAATATCAGCAACATTCAAGGAAGCGGCTCACAGTCGCTGTACCGCGAACGGGAAAAGCTGACCCGTGCATACGAAAACATGAAGAATGAGCTGCAGACGTACGAAAACAACCTGGGTTTCCTCACGTCTACATCTAAAAAAGGAAGCAGCCTGCTTACAGAACTCAACCGGAAAGTAGAAAAGCTGAAAGCTGATCTGGAGCTGGTGATGCAAAAGATTCAAATGATTGACGATTCAATGAAGAAAGAAGAAGAATAACGGTACAGACAACCGTTGAATGATACATAAAAAAGAAGCTGATTGATTTCATTCCGTTTTCAATCAGCTTCTTTTTTTACGCAGGTGCGACTCGCCTTCTACCATTATTAAAATCCAACAAGCCAGGAGCAGGCAGACCCGTGAGTGACACAAATGCAGAAAAGACATAAAAAAAGCCGAGAACCATCATTCTCAGCTTTTTTACTTGTTCTGTTGGGCTATCTGGACTCGAACCAGAAATGACAGGACCAGAATCTGTAGTGTTACCATTACACCATAGCCCAATCGTTTTTCGATTGCGGTGCAAAGATACGAATTATTTTTTAATCCAAAACATTTTCGCCATTTTTTTTGCAAAAAACTTCATTTTAACATTTCAGAATCGAACATCAGCACTAAAAAACACAAAAAATAAAGTATAACTTTCTTGTATCCAATAAATCAGCGTATATTTGTCAAGAAATACACGTTTACAGACAAAAACAAAGAACGACTATTTCTTGTTATGAGCAACAGATTAAAACTAAAATAACTAATTTCAATTGACAGAATGAACGATACTAAAATACTAATTGAAAAGATTAAAGAAGGCATTCAAGAGAAAAAAGGTAGAAACATTATCATCGCCGATCTGACTAACATAGAAGATACGATTTGCAACTATTTTGTTATTTGCCAAGGAAACTCTCCCAGTCAGGTTGTTTCAATTGTAGAATCCATCGGTGAATTTACCCGCAAAGAAACCGGTATCAAGCCGCTTGCCGTGGATGGACTTAAAAATGCAGAATGGGTAGCCATGGACTATGCCGAGATTATGGTACATGTATTCTTGCCCGAAACCAGGTATTTTTACAACCTCGAACACTTGTGGGCAGATGCCAAACTTACACTGATTCCTGACTTAGATTAAATCACACAATATGGACAACAACAGAAATAATAAGAACTACAATAATGGCAAGAATAATACCACTCCCAACAACAAGGGTGGTAACAAAGTGAATTTTCCCAAATTCAACTTGGGGTGGATTTACTCCACCATCGCTTTTATTTTCATTCTCCTATGGCTGAACAGCGACCCTGCCGGTGCGGAAAAAAGTGTCAGCTACAGCGAACTGCAGGAGTATGTAAAAAAAGGTTATGTAAGCAAGGTGCTGGGCTACGAAGACAAATCGATAGAAGCCTATCTGAAACCGTCGGCTGTGGGTGCCGTGTTCGGTAAAGATTCAGCCAGTGTAAGTAAGGAACCGGTCATTACGAGCCGGGCTCCGTCTACAGACAAACTGGAAGAGTTTCTGCAAGCCGAAAAAGAAGCCGGACATTTTGACGGAACTTCAGAATACCCGCCCAAGTCGGACTTGTTTTCTTCCATCTTGGTGCAAATCCTTCCATTGGTGCTACTGGTGGGATTGTGGATTTTCTTCATGCGACGCATGAGCGGTGGAGGAAGCGGTGGTCCTGGCGGCGTGTTCAATGTAGGCAAATCAAAAGCACAGCTGTTTGAGAAAGGCAATTCCATCAAAGTTACTTTCAAAGATGTAGCCGGATTGTCGGAAGCCAAGCAAGAAGTGGAAGAAATCGTGGAATTCTTGAGAGAACCACAGAAATATACGGAACTGGGTGGTAAAATACCTAAAGGTGCCTTGCTTGTGGGCCCTCCGGGAACAGGTAAGACGTTGCTGGCTAAAGCAGTGGCAGGTGAAGCCAATGTTCCTTTCTTTTCATTAGCCGGATCCGACTTCGTGGAAATGTTTGTCGGTGTAGGTGCTTCCCGTGTGCGCGACTTGTTTAAGCAAGCCAAAGAAAAAGCACCCTGTATCGTCTTCATCGACGAGATTGATGCTGTGGGTCGTGCCCGCGGCAAGAATCCGGCAATGGGAGGAAACGATGAACGCGAAAATACCTTGAACCAGTTGCTGACCGAAATGGACGGCTTTGGTTCAAACAGCGGCGTTATCATTCTGGCAGCAACGAACCGAGTGGACGTATTGGACAAAGCCTTGCTCCGTGCCGGCCGTTTCGACCGTCAGATTCATGTAGACCTGCCCGACTTGAACGAACGCAAAGAAGTGTTCGGCGTACACTTGCGGCCGATTAAAATAGATAATACGGTAGATGTGGACTTGCTGGCCCGCCAGACTCCGGGATTCTCAGGTGCGGATATTGCCAATGTGTGCAACGAAGCAGCACTGATTGCAGCCCGCCACGACAAGAAGTTTGTGGGCAAACAAGACTTTTTGGATGCCGTAGACCGTATCATCGGTGGTTTGGAAAAGAAAACCAAAATTACAACTGAAGCAGAAAGACGCTCTATTGCCTTGCACGAAGCAGGACATGCATCTATTTCTTGGTTGCTGGAGTATGCCAACCCGCTAATCAAAGTTACGATTGTGCCGCGCGGCCGTGCTTTGGGTGCAGCCTGGTATCTGCCTGAAGAACGTCAGATTACAACCAAGGAACAGATGCTGGATGAAATGTGTGCTACGCTGGGAGGACGCGCTGCCGAAGACTTGTTCTTGGGACGCATCTCAACGGGAGCCATGAACGACTTGGAACGGGTAACCAAACAGGCATACGGCATGATTGCTTACCTGGGTATGAGTGAGAAGTTGCCGAACCTCTGCTATTATAATAATGACGAGTATTCGTTCAACCGTCCGTATAGCGAAAGAACGGCTGAACTCATCGATGAAGAGGTGAAGAAGATGATCAACGAACAGTATGAACGCGCCAAACGGATTCTGCTGGAAAACAAAGAAGGACACAACCAGTTGGCTCAGTTGCTGATTGAGAAAGAAGTCATCTTTGCAGAAGACGTGGAACGCATCTTCGGCAAACGTCCGTGGGCTTCACGCTCGGAAGAGATCATGGCTTTGAAAGAAGAACAGGAAGCTGCCAAGGCCAAACAGGCCGAACAAGCTCACACGGAAGAAAAGAAAGACAACGGTGAGACTCATACCGAAGAAAAGGAAGCTAACCAATTAAATCAAACAGACTGTGAACAATAATTTTATTAAACGAGCAATTACAGGGGTGCTGTTCGTTGCCGTCCTGGTAGGGTGCATCCTTTATAATTCATTCAGTTTCGGTATCTTGTTTACCGTGATTAGTATGCTGACCATCTACGAGTTCGGACAGCTGATCAACCTGCGGGCAGGTGGAGTGAAAATCAACAAGACCATCAATATGCTGGGAGGAGCTTATCTCTTCCTGGCCATCATGGGCTTCTGCATTGATGCGTCCGATTCCAAGATATTTATCCCCTACGTACTTCTCCTGCTCTATCTGCTGATTAGCGAGCTGTACTTGAAAAGAGAAAATCCGATACTCAACTGGGCATATTCTATGTTCAGCCAACTGTATATCGGACTGCCGTTTGCCATGCTGAATGTGCTGGCTTTTCACACCGACCCTGAATACAGCAGTGTAAGCTACAACCCGATTCTGCCCCTGTCTATCTTCATCTTTCTGTGGCTGAATGATACAGGTGCTTATTGCATCGGCTCTCTCATCGGCAAGCACCGTCTGTTTGAACGTATTTCTCCGAAGAAATCGTGGGAAGGTTCCATTGGAGGAGGCGTAGTGGCCATTGCCGTTTCGTTCATCCTGGCCCACTATTTCCCGTTCATGACCCGGGCGGAATGGGCAGGTCTGGCACTGACTGTCGTTGTCTTCGGCACTTGGGGAGACCTCACTGAATCACTGCTCAAACGCCAGCTGCACGTCAAGGATTCGGGAACCATCCTTCCGGGACACGGCGGAATGCTCGACCGGTTCGACAGTTCCTTGATGGCCATTCCAGCTGCAGTGGTTTACCTTTATGCATTGACATATTGTTGAGATAACATCTATTGAAATAACCTATTTCATAAAAAAGGTCGGGAACCGTTGGGTATCCCGACCTTTTTTCATCACAATTCATAGTTAAGGATTATCGAATGGAAGAAGAAGAGTCACCATCCATGGCTTTTTCCGGTACACCTACCGGATGATCCAAGTTGAGTACAACCACTCTGCCTTCCCCATTATCTTTTGAGTTTATCGTTATTTTAAAGCCTTTCAGTGTTGTTGCAGCGCCTTTATCTTTCGGATAGAATTCCTCCAAGTTGTAAGAGACACGTCCCCAAGCCAAATAATCAGTCTGGTCGTCATACGTATTATAGCGCAGTTCCAGATGCACATAACCATCTTTGTCCACCTGCGGAGTGTCGGAGTCTGCCCCTTCCTGCTTTCCAATGAGATTCTGCACCAGACTGATGCGATGTTTTTTGGAAGCAGGAACATTCTGACGGAAAATAAGATTCAAGTAAGTTCCTCCCAGCCACATGTCACCCTGATAAATCACAATCGGGTCATTTCCGAACTCTTCCGCTTCTTCAGCCGTCTTCATCTCTTCCACTTCCTTAGTCAGCACCTGCTGTACTCCCTCCATCTTCACCTGCACACCGTCTTTCGTGTCATAAAGCGGATTGAACAAGGCTACCACCCGTTCACCATCTACTGGTTTAAAAAGAAAGACGGAAGAAGCCACAGGTTCTATCAATCCCCAACGGTCGCCTTCCAAATAATAAGCGCCGCCACCAGTGGTCCGGACGGTTGCCCAATCCCAACTGAAATCTCCGATAGAATAGCCTTCATCATCATCACACGACTGCAAAAGCGGCATCATAGCCACCAGCAGCATACCTAAAATCCATGTCCATTTTTTCATATTCGGTCCCTTTCTTGTTTAAATCGTCTGCTTTATAAATAAAAAAGCCGAGCATTTACTGCATCGGCTTTTACGTTTATTCAGAAAAAGAAAGTTATTTTTTCAAGATTCGAATCATTTCTTGCGCGGCATGAAGGGGAGCTCCGGCAGGGCCGAGACGACGAGCCATGTCTTCATACCCAGCCAGCATGTCGGACTTATACCGCCCATTTTCAAGTATATTCCGCAATTCCGACTGTATGTTCTTTACCGTCATCGTATCAGCTACCAACTCCTTCACCACCTCGCGGTCGGCAATGAGATTCACCAGCGAAATATAACGCACTTTCAACACGTGCCGGCGCAAGAAAGAAATCACCTTTCCAATCGGGGTGTGATAACACACCACCTGCGGCACACGAAACAAAGCTGTTTCCAAAGTAGCCGTACCGGAAGTGACCAAAGCCGCATCTGCATGCTGCAGCAAACGGTAGGTCTGCCCGAATATAATTTTCAATGGAGCGTCCCCGATGACTTTTTTATAGTAGTCGGGAGAAATAGCAGGCGCTCCAGCCAAAACCAGCTGATAATCCGGGAAAGCAGAAGCGGCTTTCAGCATCTTAGGCAAATTGTCTTTGATCTCCTGCTTGCGGCTACCGGCCAGCAGCGCAATGACCGGCCGTTCATCCAACCCGTTGGTGGCCAAGAAGGTGGTTTTGTCCGCAGGATGCTCGTGAAGAAATGCAGTGACTTCATCCACCGTAGGATTACCTATATAATGTATAGGATAACGATGCTTACCTTCAAAGAATTCCACTTCAAAAGGCAGAATCGAAAACAGTTCGTCCACATCCCGCTTGATATGCTTGATGCGATACTCCTTCCAAGCCCAGATTTTGGGTGCAATGTAATAAAACACCGGTATGCCGGTATGCGCATGCACAAACTGAGCAATATGGAGATTGAACCCCGGATAATCCACCAGAATAACAACATCCGGCTGCCAGGCAACAATATCCTCCTTACACCGCTTCATATTGGCAAAAATAGTGCGCAGATGGAGCAAGACAGGGACAAATCCCATATACGCCAAATCCTTGTAATGCTTCACCATCGTGCCACCGACGGCCGCCATCAAATCACCGCCGAAAAAGCGGAAATCGGCCTGCGGATCTTCCGCCTTCAAAGCAGTCATCAAATGAGAAGCATGCAAATCTCCCGATGCTTCACCGACAATCAGATAGTATTTCATGACTATTCTTCCGTGTATTCAGGTTGCTCGTTTTCATTGACCCACTCCGTGAGTTCCTTCATAAAGCCATAAGCAGTAACGTCTACCGTTGTCGGCGTAATAGCTACATAGCCATTGGCCAGCGCCCAATGATCATTCCTTTCATTGTCCGGTTCCGCATCAACAAACTGACCTGTAAGCCAATAATAATTGGAGCCGTTGGGATGTTCACAACTGGCCCACTCGTGCGACCACTGTCCCTTGGCCTGTTCACACACCTTCACTCCCTTAATATTGGCACAATCAGGAAAATTCACATTCAGACATACCAAAGGAGGCAGTCCTTTTTCCAACACCATGGCAGCAATGCGGCGAACATAAGGCCCGGCAGCATCGAAATCGGCATTCGGCTCGTGACTGCACAATGAGAATCCAATCGAGGGGATACCATTGAGACAACCTTCCGTGACCACTCCCATAGTGCCCGAATAATGCACATTGGTAGCAGAATTATCGCCATGATTGATGCCGCCTACCACCAAATCCGGCTGACGGTCGAGCACCTCCTGACGAGCCAGCTTGATGCAATCGCTCGGAGTGCCGGAGCATTTGTACACCGTCAGCCCGATGTCTTTTTTCACCAGCTGAAAAAGAACCGGCTGAGTGACAGTCAGTGCACAGCCGCTTCCCGAACGAGGAGCATCAGGCGCCATCACCACAATTTCACCCAACGGACGAAGATACTTCACCAATTCACTGATTCCCTTGGAAGTTACGCCATCATCATTCGATACCAATATCAACGGTCTTTTATTTTCCATAAAGTCAATCCTTTCCTATTATTAATGTTTTGTACAAAAGTAGCAAAAAGGAACCGTTCTTCCAAGTGCCCCGATGCTCCGTCCTCCCCTGCTCCCTTTTCCAGTCCTTCACCAGCCTCCTTTCCCTCCGGATATTCCCACATTCGTAACAACCGTTGTCCACCCCGACGAAGATTGCAATGAAAAAAGGCAGAAGAAAAACAAACGAAAAAGAGGAAAGACTTCTATTAAATCTTAATCTTCTGCAAGTGAGCTAAAAAAAGGAATCACATTCCAATATAAATCGCTATATTTGCGCCTTATTGAGCGTAAAATGCTGAGAAAGCCCCCTTGCAAATGGGATAACTGAGGCGTCCTTCAGTTATTAACAAAACGGGTGACTTATCAACAGAATTTGCAAAGTTTCTCTTTTTTAGTAGGCGCTCTAAGGATTTATTACTTATTTCGCCGCCAATAAATTTAGAGTATATATGGGAAAAATTATTGCTTTGGCTAATCAAAAGGGGGGTGTAGGAAAGACTACAACTACGATTAATCTCGCAGCGTCGCTCGCTACACTCGAAAAGAAAGTGCTCGTTATTGATGCTGATCCGCAGGCAAATGCATCTTCCGGACTGGGAGTAGACATCAAGCAATCGGAATGCACCATCTACGAATGCATTATCAACAGAGCCAATGTTCAGGACGCTATTCATGACACAGAGATCGATTCTTTGAAAATTATCTCTTCGCACATCAATCTTGTAGGGGCTGAGATTGAAATGCTGAACCTCCCAAACCGCGAAAAGATTCTCAAAGAAGTACTTACCCCTTTGAAAGAAGAATACGACTATATTCTGATAGACTGTTCTCCTTCACTGGGACTTATTACTATCAACGCACTGACAGCTGCCGACTCGGTGATTATCCCCGTGCAGGCAGAATATTTTGCTTTGGAAGGTATCAGCAAATTGCTGAACACGATTAAAATCATCAAATCCAAGCTGAATCCAGACTTAGAAATAGAAGGCTTCCTGCTCACCATGTATGATTCACGCCTCCGACAGGCTAACCAGATTTACGATGAAGTGAAACGCCACTTCCAAGAACTGGTGTTCAATACGGTTATCCAACGAAATGTAAAACTGAGCGAAGCTCCCAGCTACGGTATACCGACGATCCTCTATGACGCCGATTCAACCGGAGCGAAAAACCATTTGGCTCTTGCCAAAGAAATTATCAACCGAAACAATTAAATGAAGAAGATATGGCAAATCAAAGAAGAAATGCATTAGGACGCGGACTGGACGCCTTGCTCTCAATGGATGACGTGAAAACCGAAGGGTCTTCTTCCATTAATGAGATAGAACTGGCGAAAATATCCATTAATCCGAACCAGCCCCGTCGAGAATTTGACGAAACGGCTTTGCAGGAACTGGCTGATTCGATTGCCGAAATCGGTATTATACAACCGATTACCTTACGTGAACTATCTGACGACGAATATCAGATTATTGCCGGCGAACGTCGTTTCCGAGCATCCCAACGGGCAGGACTGAGAACCATTCCTGCGTATATACGTACGGCCGATGACGAGAACATGATGGAAATGGCATTGATTGAGAACATCCAGCGCGAAGACTTGAATGCAGTGGAAATTGCGTTGGCTTATCAACACCTGCTGGATCAGTATGAGTTGACACAGGAAAGGCTTAGCGAACGGGTCGGCAAAAACCGGACAACCATCGCCAACTACCTGCGCCTGCTGAAATTGCCGGCTCCCATCCAAATGGCCTTGCAAAACAAACGGCTGGACATGGGGCATGCCCGTGCACTGCTGTCGCTGAATGATCCGAAGCTGCAGGTGAAGATTTTTGAAGAAATACAAGAACACGGATATTCAGTCCGCAAGGTAGAGGAAATAGTCAAAGCCTTAGGTGAAGGTGAAACCGTGAAAAGCGGTACACGGAAGATTGCACCGAAACGGGCACAGCTTCCGGAAGAGTTCAACTTGCTGAAACAGCAACTTTCGGGCTTTTTCAACACCAAAGTGCAGCTCACCTGCTCCGAAAAAGGAAAAGGAAAAATCAGCATCCCGTTCAGCAACGAAGAAGAGTTGGAGCGTATAATGGAAATCTTCGATACGTTAAAAAATAAATGAATATAAAAAAGAAGACATATCAATCACTGATCACTACCCTGCTGTTCTGCCTGATACAGATAGCAGGGATTGATGTGTATGCGCAATCGGATGCCACAACGGACCGGAAGGATACCACCCTTGTGAAACGGGAAGCTCCCAAAGCACGCGCCAGAAAGCACAGAGAACAGTCCAACAGGGATTCAATTCAGAGAGAACCGGTTCAACTGCCTCCCGCCAAAGAGTTTCCTTCGCTTGACAGCCTGTCGGTTGCCAAGACACAAGTTGCTGACAGTCTGGATGCTGCCAACCGTAAAGGCGTGAAGGAAATAGAAGAACCGGAATCTATTGTTGTCAAGACCGACAGCATCCCTCCGGCACAGGATCTCAACAAGAAAATCTTCATTCCGAATCCCACGAAGGCCACCTGGCTGGCTGTGGTTTTTCCGGGCGGAGGACAGATTTACAACCGCAAATACTGGAAACTGCCCATTATCTATGGCGGATTTGCCGGTTGTGCTTATGCACTCAGCTGGAACGGTAAAATGTATAAGGACTATTCACAGGCCTATCTGGACATTATGGACAGCAACCCCAACACCAAAAGTTATGAGGACTTGCTGCCCCCCAACGCCCGCTACAATGAAGAGCAGCTGAAAAATACCATCAAAAAAAGAAAGGATATGTTCCGGCGTTATCGGGACCTTAGCATATTTGCCTTTATCGGAGTGTATCTGATTTCCATCATAGATGCCTATGTGGATGCAGAGCTGTCTAACTTCGATATCACACCCGACTTGAGCATGAAGGTGGAGCCGACGGTTATAAACAACAACCAGTTCCAATCTACCAGTCTGAAAGACAAGTCAGTAGGTTTGCAGTGTGTATTGCGATTTTAAAAACAAATTAGATTGATCATATTAATAAAGCATGAAGAAAGTAGTAAACTGTTGTTCGATGATTCTCCTTTTACTTGCTGCTACCCCGCAAGTAAAAGCACAAAGTGTAGATGTTGTTATCCATGAAAACGGAACCGAACGCAAGGAGAGTATCGATTTACCGAAAAGTATGACCTATCCGCTGGACAGTCTTCTGAACGACTGGAAAGCCAAAAACTATATCGACCTGGGGAAAGACTGCAGCACATCCGACAGCAATCCCTATTTTACAGATTCTGTGTATATCGACCGTCTGTCGCGTATTCCGGCTATCATGGAAATGCCCTACAATGATATAGTACGCAAATTCATCGACATGTATGCCGAACGACTACGCAACCAGGTTTCGTTCATGCTGAGTGCCTGCAATTTCTATATGCCCATTTTTGAAGAAGCATTGGATGCATACGGATTGCCTTTGGAACTGAAGTATCTGCCGATTATCGAATCGGCTCTCAATCCTTCGGCCGTGTCACGTGCCGGCGCCTCCGGTTTGTGGCAATTCATGATTGGTACCGGTAAAATCTATGGGCTGGAATCCAACAGTCTGGTAGACGACCGCCGCGATCCGATCAAAGCCACATGGGCAGCTGCACGCTATCTCAAGGATATGTATGACATTTACGGCGACTGGAATTTGGTGATTGCAGCCTACAACTGCGGTCCGGGCACCATCAATAAAGCCATCCGCCGTGCCGACGGGGAAAAGGATTATTGGAAAATCTACAATTACCTGCCCAGAGAAACAAGAGGCTATGTGCCCGCCTTCATTGCTGCCAACTACATCATGACGTATTATTGCAACCACAATATCTGTCCGATGGAAACCAACATTCCGGCTCACACCGATACGGTATTGGTGAACAAAAATCTGCACTTTGAGCAGATTGCCGATTTGTGCCGCCTGCCGATGGACCAGATCAAGAGTTTGAACCCGCAATATAAACGTCAGATTATTCCGGGAGACAGCAAGCCTTATACGCTCCGCTTGCCGATGGAAGCCATCAGCAGCTTCATCGACCAGCAGGACACTATCTACAACCACAGAGCCAACGAACTCTTCCGCAACCGCAGAACGGTGGATGTGAAAGAAACTCCTTCTACCCGCAGAACAACAAAAGCGGTGGCAGGCAAAGGCAAACTGACATACTATAAAATTAAAAGCGGAGACACGTTGTCGTCTATCGCCGGCAAGTTTGGAGTGAGAGTGAAGGACATCCAACGCTGGAACGGACTGTCGGGCACCCGTATTTCTGCTGGTAAACGTATCAAAATATATAAATAAACAGCCCAAAACTTGTATCATTCTTGAATTTGTTTATTTTTGCAAGAGAAAGTAAGCGAAAGGATAACAACTATGGACAATTTACCCCAGAAAGAGAGAACGGAAGAAGAAATGATCAACCAGGCGTTTCAACAACTGCTGGATGATTATCTGCATACGAAACATCGCAAAAAGGTGGACATCATCACCAAAGCGTTCAATTTTGCCAACCAAGCTCATAAAGGCATCAAGCGACGCTCTGGTGAACCCTACATCATGCACCCGATTGCGGTGGCGAGTATTGTATGCAATGAAATCGGACTGGGGTCTACTTCCATCAGTGCGGCTCTGCTGCATGATGTGGTGGAAGACACAGACTACACGGTAGAAGACATCGAAAATATCTTCGGACCTAAAATAGCACAGATTGTAGACGGGCTGACCAAAATTTCGGGCGGTATCTTCGGTGACCGGGCATCCGCCCAAGCAGAAAACTTCAAAAAGTTACTGCTCACCATGTCCAACGACATCCGTGTCATCTTAATCAAAATAGCCGACCGTCTGCACAACATGCGGACGCTCGGCTCCATGCTGCCCAACAAGCAGTATAAGATTGCCGGCGAAACCTTGTATATCTATGCCCCATTGGCCAACCGGTTGGGACTATACAAAATCAAGACGGAACTGGAGAATCTGAGTTTCAAGTATGAACATCCGGAAAAATATGCCGAAATAGAAGCCAAACTGAAAGATACGGCTGCCGAACGCGATAAGGTATTCAACGACTTTACGGCTCCCATCCGTGTGCAACTGGACAAGATGGGACTGAAATACCGGATCCTTGCCCGAGTGAAATCCATCTATTCTATTTGGAACAAGATGCAGACGAAGCATGTGCCTTTCGAAGAAATCTACGACTTGCTGGCGGTGCGCATTATTTTTGAACCGCGCAACGTGGAAGAAGAACTGAACGACTGCTTCGACATCTACGTGTCTATATCCAAAATATACAAGCCTCATCCCGACCGACTGCGTGATTGGGTGAGTCATCCGAAGGCCAACGGATATCAGGCACTGCATGTAACGCTTATGGGCAACAACGGACAATGGATTGAAGTGCAAATCCGCAGCGAACGGATGAACGACGTAGCCGAACAAGGTTTTGCTGCCCACTGGAAATACAAAGAAGGCGGCGGAAGCGAAGATGAAGGCGAACTGGAAAAATGGCTGAAAACCATCAAGGAAATTTTGGATGACCCGCAACCGGATGCCATCGATTTTCTGGATACCATCAAGCTCAACCTGTTTGCTTCTGAAATTTTTGTTTTCACTCCGAAAGGGGAATTGAAAACGATGCCGCAGAATGCAACTGCTCTTGACTTTGCTTTCTCTCTTCATACAGATATCGGCAGCCACTGTATCGGTGCACAGGTCAATCACAAACTGGTGCCGCTGAGCTATAAGCTACAAAGCGGAGACCAGATTGAGATTCTTACATCCAAATCGCAAAGGGTGCAACCGCAATGGTCTAACTTTGCCACAACGGCCAAAGCACGTTCTAAGATAGCGGCCATCCTGCGGAAAGAACGTAAAAACAACCAAAAAACAGGTGAAGAACTCCTTCATGATTTTCTAAAGAAAGAGGATATCCATTGGGATGACAAGGTAATAGAAAAGCTGTGCAAACTGCACAATATAAAAAACGAAGAGGAATTGTATGTGGCTATCGGAAGCAAAGCCATCCTCTTGGGAGAAGCAGACAAAAACGAATTGAAAGAGAAACCTGCCAGCAACTGGATGAAGTATCTCACCTTTTCGTTTGGCACCAGCAAAGAGAAACAACACGAGGAAAAGGAACAGAAAGAAAAAGAAAAAATCAATCCAAAAGAAATCCTCAAGCTGACAGAAGAAAGTCTGCAGAAAAAATACATCATGGCCAAATGCTGCCAACCCATCCCGGGGGATGATGTATTGGGATATGTGGACGACAAAGACCGCATCATCATCCACAAACGCCAATGTCCGATTGCAGCCAAGCTGAAGAGCAGTTATGGCAACCGGATTCTGGCTACCGAATGGGATACACACAAGGAGCTCTCGTTCCTGGTATATATCTATATCAAAGGAATTGATTCCATCGGATTGCTGAACGAAATCACACAAGTTATATCCCGTCAGCTCAATGTCAATATCCGCAAATTGGATATTGAAACAGAAGACGGTATCTTCGAAGGTAGAATCCAGCTATGGGTACACGATGTAGAGGATGTGAAAGCAATCTGCAACAACTTGAAGAAAATACAGAACATCAAGCAGGTAAGCCGGGTAGAAGAGTAAGCAGTTACTCTTCTCTCCCATCCAGTTCTTTCTTAATAGCCAGCAGTTCCTCCTTGATTTCCCTAAGGCGTTTGATGATTTCATATTTATGGGCAGTAGCATCCTTATTATCTTTAAGAAGCTGTCTGGCCCCTGCAATCGTCATCCCCTTCTCTTTCACCAAGTGATAAATCAGTCCGATGGTTTCTACATCTTCAGCCCTGTATTGCCGTATGCCTCGTCCGATGGTTTTGGGAGCAATCTGCGGAAATTCCTTCTCCCAATAACGGAGCAACGAAGGGTTTACATCAAATTTCTCTGCTACCTCATTGATAGAATAATAGAGTTTCAGTTTGTTATTTTCTTGCGCCATGACATGTTCCTGCTGTTACATTCTCATTTTTGTTCTTTACTAACAGATATAAACGGACTCCAGTCCACAACTACTAATCGAACACCTTACCGTGATTGGCAGCCAGCTGAATCATGGCTTCATAATCTTCGGCACTCAAGTCCATAAAATAGTAGTTGATCGGATTCACCACCTTGCCCTTTACGTGCACTTCATAATGAAGATGCGGGCCGGTACTTTTGCCTGTGCTTCCTACTTTTCCAATCACTTCTCCCCTCACGACCTTCTTGCCCAACTTTGTATTGTAGTCCTGCAAGTGCGCATAGCGGGTACGGAATCCGAAACCATGGTCTATTTCAATCGTCTTACCATAACCGGTTTCCCAACCGACTTTCACCACCGTGCCGTTGCCGGTAGCATAGACATCGGTCCCAGCCTGAGCCGAAAAGTCCATACCGGCATGAAACTTAGCCGTACCATAAATCGGGTCGATACGGGTACCATACCCCGAAGCCGTCTTCTTCAAGTCCTTGTTTGATATCGGCTGGATGGCCGGCATACACTGCAACATCTCATCGTGATTCTTACACATATCAACCACATCATCAAACGACTTCGACTGAATATACAGCCGCTTGGAAAGCACATCCAGCTTTTGAGTCGTATTCATCACCAGTTTGGCATTCGCCATATCCATCAGTTCCTCATAGCGATTCGTCCCCCCATAGCCAGCCTGACGGATTGCAGGAGAAATCGGATCAGCTTGCAAGATGACCCGATACAAGTTATCATCACGCTGCTGGATGTCCTGAAGCACCCCCATAGCGTCATCCAACCGTCGGGAAAGCACATTATACTGTGCCAGCAAGCGGCTGTTTTCAATCCGTAACTCCTTTTCCGACGGCGAACCGAAAATGAGAAGCAGTACAATAAAGAAACCGGCACCGAGTCCCATTCCATAAAAAAGACGGCGCACATAGCTCAGTGCCCGCTGTCTTACAGTAGGATAGATTCGGTCATAAGTCTGGGTCTGTGGATTATATATGTAGTATACTTTGCGCATCTTTTAGGAAATATTTCGGTTGTTAATACGGCAAAAGTAATAAAAACAAGCTATCTTTGCATAGTTTTTGAGAATATTAACCTCAACAATAGATATATAGAAGATATGTTGACTGCAAAAGAAATCAGAGATTCGTTCAAGAATTTCTTTGAGTCGAAAGGACACCACATTGTTCCGTCGGCTCCTATGGTGATTAAAGATGACCCTACCCTGATGTTTACCAACGCGGGTATGAACCAGTTTAAAGATATTATATTGGGTAACCACCCGGCGAAATACCATAGAGTCGCGGATTCACAGAAGTGCTTGCGTGTTAGCGGTAAGCACAACGACTTGGAAGAAGTGGGACACGACACCTACCACCACACCATGTTTGAAATGCTCGGCAACTGGTCGTTTGGCGACTACTTCAAGAAAGAAGCCATCAGCTGGGCTTGGGAGTATCTGGTAGACGTACTAAAGCTGAATCCGGAACATCTGTATGCAACCGTATTCGAAGGAAGCCCTGAAGAAGGATTGGGACGCGACGATGAAGCTGCATCTTACTGGGAACAGTTCTTACCGAAAGACCATATCATCAACGGAAACAAACACGATAACTTCTGGGAAATGGGTGATACAGGACCGTGCGGACCCTGCTCGGAAATCCATATCGACCTGCGTCCGGCTGAGGAACGTGCCAAGATTTCGGGACGCGACCTCATCAACCATGACCACCCGCAAGTCATTGAAATCTGGAACCTCGTGTTCATGCAATACAACCGCAAGGCAGACGGAAGTCTGGAACCGCTTCCGGCAAGAGTAATCGATACCGGTATGGGATTCGAACGTCTCTGCATGGCTTTGCAAGGCAAGACATCAAACTATGACACAGACGTGTTCCAACCGATGTTGAAAGCCATTGCTGAAATGTCGGGCACAGCATACGGCAAAGACAAACAGCAAGACATTGCCATGCGCGTCATTGCCGACCATATCCGTACAATTGCCTTCTCAATCACAGACGGACAGTTGCCATCGAACGCTAAGGCTGGTTACGTTATCCGCCGCATCCTGCGCCGTGCAGTACGCTATGGATACACCTTCCTGGGACAAAAGCAGGCATTCATGTACAAACTGCTGCCGGTACTCATCGACAACATGGGCGATGCATACCCGGAACTGAATGCACAGAAGACACTGATTGAAAAGGTGATCAAGGAAGAAGAAGAATCCTTCCTCCGCACCTTGGAAACTGGTATCCGCCTGCTCGACAAGACAATGGAAGAAAGCAAGGCTGCCGGAAAAACTGAAATCAGCGGTAAGGATGCCTTTACTTTATATGATACTTTCGGTTTCCCGCTCGACCTCACCGAACTGATTCTCCGCGAAAACGGAATGACAGTAAACATCGATGAGTTCAACAACGAAATGCAGCAGCAGAAACAGCGTGCCCGTAACGCAGCTGCCACTGAGACCGGTGACTGGATTACACTGAAAGAAGGAACAACCGAGTTTGTAGGCTATGACTACACAGAATACGAGGCTTCCATTCTGCGCTATCGCCAAATCAAGCAGAAAAACCAAACCTTGTATCAAGTTGTACTCGACTACACTCCGTTCTATGCAGAAAGTGGTGGTCAGATAGGAGATACCGGTGTATTGGTCAACGAATTTGAGACCATCGAAGTAATTGACACAAAGAAGGAAAACAACCTTCCTATTCATATTACCAAAAAACTGCCCGAACATCCGGAAGCACCGATGATGGCATGTGTAGACACCGAGAAACGAGCTGCTTGTGCGGCCAACCACTCAGCAACCCACTTGCTCGACTCAGCTTTGCGTGAAGTATTGGGTGAACACGTAGAACAAAAAGGCTCGCTGGTAACTCCCGACTCTTTGCGTTTCGACTTCTCTCACTTCCAGAAAGTGACAGATGAAGAGATCCGCAAAGTGGAACACATTGTCAATGCCAAGATACGTGCCAACATTCCTCTGCAGGAACACCGCAACATTCCCATTGAAGAAGCCAAGGAACTGGGTGCTATCGCTCTGTTCGGCGAGAAATACGGTGACAAAGTTCGCGTTATCCAATTCGGTTCGTCCATCGAATTCTGCGGTGGAACACACGTAGCTGCTACCGGACATATCGGTATGGTAAAAATCATGTCTGAAAGCTCCGTGGCTGCCGGTGTACGCCGTATCGAAGCCTATACAGGCGCACGTGTAGAAGAATTGCTGGACAACGTACAGGATACACTCAATGATTTGAAAGCACTCTTCAACAACGCACCAGACCTTAGCGTGGCTATCCGTAAATATATCAACGAAAATGCCGGCTTGAAGAAACAAGTAGAAGACTTCATGAAAGAAAAAGAAGCCCTCCTGAAAGACAAGCTGCTGAAGAACATACAAGAAGTGAACGGTATCAAAGTCATTAAGTTCTGTGCACCTCTTCCTGCTGATGTTGTAAAGAATATAGCCTTCCAGCTTCGCGGAGAAATCACAGAAAACCTGTTCTTCGTAGCAGGAACTACAGACAACAACAAGCCTATGCTGACAGTTATGATCAGCGACAATTTGGTTGCTACCGGCCTCAAAGCAGGTAATCTGGTAAAAGAAGCTGCCAAACTGATTCAAGGTGGCGGAGGCGGTCAGCCTCATTTTGCTACTGCGGGCGGTAAAAATGCAGACGGCATTCACGCTGCAGTGGATAAAGTAATAGAACTTGCCGGAATCTAACAGACAACAACCGGAAACAATCTATAGCAAGGTGTATCGAATCCATTCGATACACCTTTTTTTATACAACAAACAAGCTGCCGCTACCGGCATCAAACACCAGAGAAGAAAAATTATCCTTTTCCCCCACAACGATGTTACATTTTTTTCTATCTTTGTACACTGATTATTTATTTTCTTATCCTTCAACTAATTAAAATAAGTAATCATAACACAAAAAAAAGAAAGATGAGAACATCCACCTACCTTTGCCTGCTGTTAACCTGCATGCTCATTTCTTGTACCCCTACTCAAGAAAAAGACAGCATTGACTATACAGCATACGTTAATCCGTTTATTGGAACTGATTTTACAGGAAACACCTATCCCGGAGCACAAGCCCCGTTTGGTATGGTACAGCTAAGTCCAGACAACGGCCTTCCCGGCTGGGATCGCATATCCGGTTATTTCTACCCCGACAGTACGATTGCCGGATTCAGCCACACCCACCTTTCAGGTACAGGGGCAGGCGATTTGTACGACATATCGTTCATGCCTGTCACGCTGCCCTACAAGGAAGCCGAATTTCCGCTGGGCATCCACTCCAAGTTCTCTCATGATGAAGAAACGGCCACTGCCGGCTACTACCAAGTACGCCTCAAGGACTATGACATCAACGTGGAACTGACAGCCACCGAACGATGCGGTATACAGCGCTATACTTTCCCAAAAGCACAATCTGCCGTTATTCTGAATTTGAAAAAGGCGATGAACTGGGATTTCACCAACGATTCACACATCGAGGTGATAGATTCTGTAACCATCCAGGGCTACCGATTCTCTGACGGATGGGCACGCGACCAGCACATCTACTTCCGTACCCGTTTCTCTCGTCCTTTCGAAAAAATAGAATGGGATACAACCGCCATTATCAAAGACCAGAAACGAATTGGTACAGCTGTGGTGGCCCGTTTCGACTTCAACACAACAGAAGGAGAACAGATTTTAGTCAGCACAGCCATCTCTGGCACCAGCATGGAAGGTGCTGCCCGCAACCTGCAGGCCGAAGTACCGGAAGACAACTTTGACAAATACCTGGCACAGACCAAAGCCAACTGGAACCGACAGCTTGGCAAAATAGAAGTGAAAGGCGACAACAAGAATGATAAAGTGAATTTCTATACAGCCCTTTACCATTCAATGATTGCTCCTACCATTTATAATGATGTGGACGGTGCCTACTATGGACCGGACAAAAAAGTGCATCAGGCAGACGGATGGACTAACTACAGCACCTTCTCTCTATGGGATACCTATCGTGCTGCTCACCCCTTGTTTACCTACACCGAACCGGAGCGTGTAAACGACATGGTGAAATCATTTATTGCCTTTTATGAACAGAACGGACGCCTGCCGGTATGGAACTTCTATGGCAGCGAAACCGATATGATGATTGGCTATCATGCCGTACCCATCATCGCAGATGCTTATCTGAAAGGAATCGGTGATTTTGATGCCGAAAAAGCACTGGAAGCTTGTGTAAACACAGCCAATCTGGACAGCTATCGAGGCATCGGTCTTTACAAGCAATTGGGATACATTCCCTACAACGTGACAGATGAACACAATGCTGAAAACTGGTCACTATCCAAGACTTTGGAATATGCCTTCGATGACTACTGCATTGCCGAAATGGCTAAAAAGATGAATAAACAAGACATAGCAGAAGCGTTCTATCAACGTGCTCAAAACTACAAGAATGTCTATAATCCCACAACTACCTTCATGCAGCCGCGCGATGACAAGGGACAGTTCATTCCTGATTTCAAGGCAGAAGCATATACCCCGCACATCTGCGAAAGCAACGGATGGCAATACCTGTGGTCCGTGCAACACGATGTCGACGGTCTGATTTCACTGGTAGGAGGCAAAAACAAATTTGCCCAGAAACTAGACAGCATGTTTACCTATCACCCGGGAGCAAACGATGAATTGCCTATTTTCAGTACAGGCATGATCGGACAATATGCACACGGCAACGAACCGAGCCACCACGTCATCTACTTATACAACTCCATAGGACGCAGCGACCGCACGCAATACTATGCAGCCAAGGTGATGAATGAGCTCTATCGCAACGAACCTGCCGGACTATGCGGAAACGAGGACTGCGGTCAGATGTCGGCATGGTATGTATTCAGTGCCATGGGCTTCTATCCGGTCAACCCGGTCAGCGGAACATACGAAATAGGTACTCCCCTCTTCCCTGAAATGCAACTGCACTTAGCCAACGGGAAGACATTTACCGTATTGGCCCCCAACGTAAGCAAAGAAAACATTTATATCCAATCAATTAAGATCAACGGACAACCCTACAACCAAACCTATGTCACACACGAACAAATTATGAGTGGATCGACCGTAGAGTTTGAGATGGGGAAAAGTCCCCGTATAGAAAAGGCCGCAACAGAACAAAAAGACACGGCTACCCATACCAACTAAACCTAACAGCTAATGAATGACAACTTCGACATAACTTATCAGGCTGTCTTTCGCAGATATTATTCCAGCCTCCTCTTCTATGCCACCCGACTGGTTGGCTCGGAAGAGGAAGCGGAAGATGTCGTGCAAGATGTTTTCGTAGAATTATGGAAACGGAAAGAAAGCATAGAGATAGGCGACCAAATACAGGCCTTTCTCTACCGGGCTGTTTATACCCGTGCACTGAATGTGTTGAAGCATCGAAACATAGAAGAAGGATACTGTGCCGCCATGGAAGAAATCAACCAAAAGCGCGCAGAATATTATCAGCCAGACAACAACGAGGTAATTCGCCGGATTGAAGACAGAGAATTACGTAAAGAGATATTCGATGCAATCAATGAGTTGCCTGACAAGTGTAAAGAAGTTTTCAAACTCAGCTACCTGCACAACATGAAAAATAAAGATATAGCTGAAGTGCTCGGCATTTCGCTACGGACGGTAGAAGCCCACATGTATAAGGCACTAAAGCACCTCCGCGGCAGGCTGAATCCAGTTTGGATACTACTTTGTTTATTTTTATACCGACATTTATAAGTGTTTTTCGCAAGTGAGTTGTATTATTAGTATGAAGGAAAAGAAAATGAATAATTTGAATGAAGATATCATCAACAACTACTTGACGGGGCAATGCTCTGAAGAGGAAATTATCCAACTAAATCAATGGATAAAAGAATCGGATGAAAATGCCCGTCAGTTGTTTCGCATGGAAGAAGCTTTTCACGCAGGCCGATTCAGTTGCTACGAGAACGAAGAGCGAATGGCACGTGCAGAAAAAAGGCTCTACAAAGCGCTGGAGGCAGAGCAAAACAAACAGAAAAGAATTCTTCGCATGCATAATTGGATGAAATATGCGGCAACTCTCACTGCACTGGTGTTTATCGGCACCGGTGTCGGAGTTTGGCTTCAGCAGCACAAGTCCGCCCAGGAAATGCTAGTAGCCGTAGCGAATGAAGGAATGGTGAAAGAAGTCGTTTTACCCGACGGGAGCAAAGTATGGCTGAACAATGCAGCCGTGCTGCAATACCCCCGCGAATTTTCGGGAAACAGACGCAACGTTCATTTGGAAGGCGAAGCCTACTTTGAAGTAACCAAAGACCGGCAGCGACCGTTTACGGTAGAAAGCGACGCCATGCGGGTGCGTGTATTGGGAACAAGCTTTAATTTCAAATGCGACAGACATTGCTGGATTGCCGAAGCAACCCTGATTGAAGGAGAAATTGAAGTAAAAGGAAATAAAGAAGAAGGCATGGTCATCCTGGCTCCCGGACAACGGGCTGAATTGAATAAAAGCAGCGGCCGTCTGACCGTAAAACAGGTTGATGCCAAAATGGATGCCGTGTGGCACGATAATCTGATTCCTTTCCAGAAAGCGGATATATTCACCATTTCCAAAGCGTTGGAACGCTTCTACAATGTGAAAATCATCCTGTCGCCAGACATTCAGCTTGATAAGACCTATTCAGGTGTATTAAAACGGAAATCAGACATTGGTTCTGTGCTCAAATCACTGCAGAATTCCATACCTATTAATTATAAAATCATCGAAGGAAACATTTTTATTTCTTCCAAATAAAACCATATTTACCATGAATTTGAAAACACAGTTGATAGCTTGCTGCACGAGCACCATGCTGATATTGAGCGCGTGCACTGCTAACACCAACGTAGAAGATTACAGTGCCCATGTCAATCCTTTCATCGGAACGGGCGGACATGGACATACTTTTCCCGGAGCTGTTGTTCCGCATGGCATGATCCAACCCAGCCCCGATACCCGTATCGACGGATGGGATGCCTGCTCAGGTTATTACTACAACGACTCTACCATTAACGGCTTCTCTCACACACACGTAAGCGGAACCGGCTGCTGCGATTACGGAGATGTTTTGCTCATGCCGACAGTGGGAAAGCAGACCTATCAGACCACAGACTCACAAAGTCAGCAACTGCCTTATGCATCGGCTTTTTCACACGAAAACGAATCGGCAGAACCGGGATATTATTCGGTCTTTCTGGACAGATATCAGGTCAAAGCTGAATTGTCGGCTTCTAAGAGAGGAGCTATTCACCGCTATACATTCCCAGCAAGCAAAGAGTCCGGATTCATCATCGACCTGGACTATAGTCTGCAGCGCCAGACCAACTCGGAAATGGAAATCAAGGTGCTGAGCGATACTGAAATCTGCGGGCATAAGAAAACCACCTATTGGGCTTTTGACCAATACATTAATTTCTATGCTAAATTCTCCAAACCGTTCACTTACACACTCATCAACGACTCCGTCACAATGGACAACGGCAAACGGTTGCCTATTTGCAAGGCTTTACTGCAGTTTGAAACGAAAAAAGATGAACAGGTACTGGTAAAGGTAGGGGTATCTGCCGTAGATATAAAGGGAGCACAGAACAATGTCTTGTCTGAAATAGCCGATTGGGATTTCGACAAAGTGCGCCAGCATGCACGCAATGAATGGAACCGCTATCTGTCGAAAATAGATGTTACCACTACCAATCAGGAAGACAAAACGATTTTCTATTCGGCGCTTTATCACACCGGCATCAGCCCGAACCTGTTTACCGATGCTGACGGACGCTATTTAGGAATGGACTTAAAAGTACATCAAGGAGATGTGAAGCAGCCTATATACACTACGTTCTCTTTGTGGGACACCTTCCGTGCGCTGCACCCGCTGATGACCATCATTGATCCGGATTTGAACACACAGTTCATCCAATCTCTGCTGAAAAAGCATCAAGAAGGTGGTATCTTCCCGATGTGGGACTTGGCTTCCAACTATACAGGCACCATGATTGGCTATCATGCCGTACCCGTCATTGTGGATGCGTATACAAAGGGCTATCGCGATTTCGATATTCAAGAAGCCTATAAAGCTTGCCTGCGCACTGCCGAATATGATACAACAGGCATCAAATGCCCGGCACTGGTATTGCCTCATCTGATGCCCAAAGCCAAATATTACAAGAATTCCATCGGATATATCCCCTGCGACCGGGAGAACGAATCGGTGGCCAAAGCGTTGGAATATGCATACAACGACTGGTGTATTTCTGTTTTCGCCGAATCAATGACTGATTTTGACAATAAAGACAAATATGCACGCTTCGCCAAAGCTTATGAGTTTTATTTTGACAAGGAAACCCGCTTCATGCGTGGTCTTAACTCGAAAGGCGAATGGCGCACCCCCTTCAACCCGCGTGCGTCTACTCACCGGAACGACGATTACTGCGAAGGAACCGCTTGGCAATGGACTTGGTTTGTGCCTCATGATGTAGAAGGACTGGTAAACCTGATGGGAGGAGAAAATGCGTTTGCATCCAAACTCGACTCACTGTTTACAGCTGATTCTTCACTCGAAGGTGAAACCACTTCATCAGACATCAGCGGACTGATTGGACAATATGCCCACGGCAACGAACCGAGCCATCATGTGACACACTTATACAACTATGTCAACCGCCCGTGGAGAACACAGGAATTGGTAGACAGTGTGTTCCAAAGCCAATACGCCAATCGTCCGGACGGACTGGCAGGCAACGAAGATTGCGGACAGATGTCAGCTTGGTATATTCTCAACTCGATGGGCTTCTACCAAGTATGTCCGGGTAAACCCGTCTACTCCATCGGCCGACCTGTTTTCGATCAGGCTGTAGTCAACCTGACTAATGGAAAGAAATTCACAGTCATGGTGAAAAACAACAGCAAAAAGAACAAATACATCGAAAGCATGTTGCTGAACGGACAAACGCTACATACCCCGTTCTTCAGCCATCAAGACATCGTGGACGGCGGAACCCTTGAAATAACAATGAGTGACAAACCCAACAAATAAACACTATGACCATGAAAAAATTAACAATGACAGTCCTGCTGCTTGCATGCACACTGCTGACTCAAGCAAAAGACTGGACTCAGTATGTAAACCCGCTGATGGGCACAGAATCGGAATTTGCGTTGTCCACAGGCAACACGTATCCGGCCATCGCACGCCCTTGGGGTATGAATTTCTGGACCCCTCAGACTGGAAAGATGGGTGACGGCTGGCAGTACACCTACACAGCCCATAAGATCCGCGGCTTTAAGCAGACTCACCAGCCCAGCCCTTGGATCAACGACTACGGACAATTTTCCATTATGCCTGTTGTCGGTCAGCCGGTGTTTGATGAAGAAAAACGGGCCAGCTGGTTCTCTCACAAAGGAGAAACAGCCACTCCCTATTATTATAAAGTCTACCTGGCCGAACATGATGTTGTAGCAGAAATGACTCCCACAGAACGGGCAGCCCTTTTCCGCTTCACATTCCCTGAAAACGAACATTCGTATGTGGTAGTAGATGCATTCGACAAAGGTTCGTATATCAAAGTCATTCCGGAAGAAAAGAAAATCATAGGATATACCACTCGCAACAGCGGCGGTGTACCCGACAATTTCAAGAACTATTTCATCATTGAGTTTGACAAGCCATTCACATATCAGGCAACAGTAGCCAATGGTGATATTCAAGAGAATGCAACCGAACAAACGACAGAGCATGCCGGTGCCATCATTGGTTTCCAGACACGCAAAGGTGAACAGGTACATGCTCGCATTGCCTCTTCATTCATCAGTTTCGAACAGGCTGCAGTCAATATGAAAGAGCTGGGCAAAGACAACATGGAACAACTTGTCAAGAAAGGTAAAGATGCCTGGAATCAAGTGTTGGGCAAAATAGAAGTAGAAGGAGGCAATCTCGATCAATACCGCACTTTCTACTCCTGCCTATACCGTTCACTGCTGTTCCCACGCAAATTCTACGAACTGAACGAAGCTGGACAACCGGTTCATTATAGCCCCTACAACGGTGAAGTCCTGGCTGGATACATGTATACAGATACAGGCTTCTGGGACACCTTCCGCTGCCTGTTCCCCTTACTGAACCTCATGTATCCTTCTGTAAACAAAGAAATGCAAGAAGGACTTATCAACACATATAAAGAGAGCGGATTCTTCCCCGAATGGGCAAGCCCAGGCCATAGAGGCTGTATGGTGGGAAACAACTCGGCTTCTGTGTTAGTGGACGCTTACATGAAAGGCGTAAAAGTGGATGATGTGAAAACACTCTACGAAGGATTGATTCACGGCACTGAAAATGTGCACCCCGAAGTATCATCAACCGGCCGCTTGGGACATGAGTATTACAACAAACTGGGATATGTACCCTACGATGTGAAAATCAATGAAAATGCGGCCCGCACACTGGAGTATGCCTATAACGACTGGTGTATCTACCGCCTGGCTAAAGAACTGAAGCGTCCTAAAAAGGAAATCAAGCTTTTCGCCAACCGCGCTATGAACTATAAGAACCTGTTCGACAAAGAGTCTAAACTCATGCGAGGACGAAATGCCGACGGCACATTCCAAGCTCCTTTCTCACCACTGAAATGGGGAGATGCATTTACAGAAGGAAACAGCTGGCACTATACTTGGTCTGTGTTCCACGACCCGCAAGGATTGATTGACCTGATGGGTGGAAAGGATATGTTTATCACAATGATGGACTCTGTATTCTCCGTTCCTCCCGTATTTGACGAAAGCTACTACGGACAGGTAATCCACGAAATCCGTGAGATGACAGTCATGAACATGGGAAACTACGCACATGGCAATCAACCGATTCAGCATATGATTTACCTGTACGATTATGCCGGTCAGCCATGGAAAGCGCAATATTGGCTGAGACAGGTAATGGACAGAATGTATACTCCGACTCCTGATGGCTATTGCGGTGATGAGGACAACGGACAAACTTCTGCCTGGTACGTGTTCTCTGCCCTTGGATTCTATCCTGTATGCCCGGGAACTGATGAGTATATCATGGGGACTCCGCTGTTCAAGAAAGCAACACTTCACTTTGAAAACGGAAATACACTGGTAATTGATGCGCCCAACAACAGTAAGAAGAATTTCTACATTCAATCCATGAATTTAAATGGTGCAGACTATACCAAGAACTACCTCCGCCACAGTGATCTGTTCAAAGGAGGTACCATCCGTATTGATATGGGCAACCATCCCAACAAAGAAAGAGGAGTTAAAGAAGAAGATATGCCTTACTCTTTCTCTAAAGAAGAAAAATAATCCATCCTCCTAAAGGAAGATTATAATATAACATCACCGCCACCCCTCCTACAGAAAGGAAAAAGGGGTGGCGGTGTTTTTTATGTGGATAACGAACAGAACTAATTTTGAAGAACCACGAGCGACCGTCAATCTATCTATTATCTATTCCCCTGCTGACTACCTGCAAACTGCAAAATACACGATATGAATCCCTGAAATTATCTCAATGACATCAGTGCTCAAAGACCCTATCACAAGCATACTACGCATAAGAAACTCATAAAACTGCTTCCGCACCAATGGAAGTTGCAACATTAGGAAAGTGTGTTGACCAAACAGGCTGCAGAATCTGGCAACTATCCCAACTGCAACATATGGGTTCAACAAAACTATAGTAACTGCAACTATTAAGTCTATAGTGACAGTCGCTATTGTTATATAGAAAGGTTCAAAACCTGTAGTTCTTCGGATACTTACATAAAAAAAGAGGATGCAAAGTTCATTTTAAAACTGCATCCTCTTCATTTATTATTAAATTAAGACTTCTTTAATAGAACTCAAAACCTTATTCAAACATCTTAATTGAAGTCAACATAGAATAAGCACGATGATAACCTTTTATACCAATCTTTACATAACGAGCTTTCACCGGCTTAACAAACTGAACATAATGGAATTGCTGGTTAGGTAATCCTGCAACATCTCCATGATTTACCCAAGCGTCCCTATCCGTAGATGTAGACACTGAGATATATCGAGTTGCATAATATGAATTAAAATAGAAACGATACTTAAACTCGATACCTTTCAAATCATGTTCCTCTTTCATGTCAACAATAAATGTACCCAAATAATCATTGTAACTATGAGTCAAAGAATTACTATCATTATCATCCAAAAGAACATTACCATTAGCACCCCAACCGAAATTCTGCAAGTCAGTCACTTCCCATCCGGCTCTATCAAGGACAGAGAACGAAGGGAATCCTTCATCACCTTCTATAAAGCTGATATTCTTAATAGACTTAGAAGTTCTCAACTTCACAGTACCTTTCTCCTCAGATAAAGATAAATTCTCTTCCTCTGATTCAAAAGTTGGCTTAACTTTAAAATCGAATACAGTAGCATCTTCAGTGCTCAAGATAAAATCATCTTTCATTGACCAAGTAATTTGTTGAGACTCTAACTGGCCTGCTGGAATTACGACTTCAGACGGTGAAACCGTGATGTCTTTCAAATACGCTTCAGGAATTCCTTCATAAGCGAGATTCACCTTTACATCATAATCAGACGGCTTATCAAATTTCACTTTGAAAGAGTAAGTAATTGGAGCTGAATTCAGAATTTTATTTCCTTCAGCTGTTCTTTCAAATGAAGCTGAATTTTGATTGGGTCCTTCAACGGAAGCAAGAATAGAGAATGCTTCTTTCTTGATTACGACCTTTGCTTCATAAGCAGTCTGCTCCATTTTATAACCTGACACATCTGCTACAACACCTAATTCATAAATAGTTTCAGGTAATGTAGCTGCAGCAAAACTGAAATCATCCTCTTTTAAACCTACTGTTACAGACGTTTCTGTAGAACCTGCAGGAATTACAACTTCTGTAGCACTCAATTCTACTTTGTCTGCCGGTATATTCGTACAGATAGGAGTAAATGTCACTACTGCATCCTCGGGAGAAGGTTGAATAGTAAAAGTATATGTTCTTCTAATTTCACCATCCAATTTCAAACTTCTATCTTGCAGATAAACGGCCTGAAGATCTACATTAGACGAACTTTCATTACCATCAATCGTAAAAGAAGGCTGATTGTTTGGGAAATCTTTCAAATTCAATGTCTCATCATCTTGGCAAGAAAAAAGCAATCCTGACACAAGCAATAAAGATATATATTTTTTAGATATCAACATAGTATTTCAATTTTATGTATTAATTATAACTCAGCTGGCCAAGCATATTTCTTCGTATCATTTTTCTTATAGAAGAAAGTAGGATCTTTCAAAGGAGAGCCATACAGCGTTTCGGCACCAGTAAGGCGATCCCAAATAAGAGAAAATCTGTTTGGGAAAGGTGCAAATCCCATAAACCATCCATAACCTCCATCCAACAAGCGTTTAGCACCTTCAGGATTCAGGTTACCCCCTCTTTGCAACATAAATTCCATAGAGAAACCGGCTACTTGTTTATTGGTCATGTTACCCCTCAAGTTAGCTGCGCCACTATGATAATCAGGAACAGCAATATCTGTATATTCTTCAGCAGAAACACCATCAACGCTATTTGTTCCATGCATGTATCCATAATCGAACACTGTTACCAGTTTATCAGGCATAGCTCTCTTAGTTTCCAGACACAAACGCGCTCCAGCTTCATAAGAACGATAAGCAAAAGCAGGATTATTTAAATCAGGATTAGGATCTGAATATTCATCATCAAAATTCACACCATCCAAATTGTATGCATAACAGTATTGTGCCAACTCTCTAGCAAAATCCTTACAGCCAATAGGAGACAACTGAGCCACACCAGCCTGGTCATGATTACCCAAGATACCCAAAATAACTTTGATACCACGTTTACGCAATGGCTGCAGATACTCTTCATTGTTATCGAGCAGGAATTGAACATTTGGGTTACAATTTACAAAAGGACGGCCTGCAACAGGATCATAATTGATATTACCTGCAAACAACACAACTGCATCCCACAAGTACTTACCATTTTCCAATTGGAAGCAAAGAGCATTCAGCGGATTAACGTCATTTACCTCAAAGAACAAAATACCTTTAGGCAAATCATCTCCTTTGAAAGCATTTCCCTTAGAGCGCATATCTTTAACTAAATACATGCAATGACGAGCCTCTTCATTAGCAAACTGAACATTACCATTCACTTCTTCTACAGCCAAAGGAATAACGTAAGTAACATCTTCTTCCAACTCTGTATTCGTTGATATTTTCAATGAAAGTTCTGAAGATACCTTATCAGAATCAAAGTTCATCACACCTTCGTTGTCCAAAGCTACAAGACTAGTTGGATACAATTTAAAGTCTGTTCCATGTGCTTGATTATAAGTCGTAAGATAAGCTTCATCTATAGCCAACTTTACAGAAAGAGCAGCAGAAGGAGCTTTGCTAAGACTCAAACGTACAGAAGCCTTAGAGTCATCTGTATAAAGTTCCACGATAGGACTAGCACTGTTGGTTACAACATCTTTCAAGTGTGCATTCAATGTATAAATACCTTGATATTTAGACTCATCGGTAGTTCCACCGATTTCCAAATCGTCAGCACAAGATGCAGAGAATGCTGCAATGAATGCCATCATAGAGGCAAACAATGGATATTTTATTTTTCTAAAATTCATAAATCTTATTTTTTAACTGCAGGTAATTCAACATTAATCCAAGTAGGGGTAGTATTACCGGTAATATCATTTCCGTTACCAGTTTGGTCAATAATCTTTGCACCTGTACCCTCATTAAATTTCCAATATGCAAGAAGTCCTTCTGAATGAGGATCCACCTCATACGGATTAGCTGCAATTTGTTCAGATGTGCGAGCTATATTCCATACACGAACTTCTGAAATTTCTCCAGGCAACCAACGGCCAGGTTCCCACGAATATCCGATATAACAATTGGAAGACAAGTTGACAGCCCCTGATGCTGCGTTGTCCGAATAAACCTTTTCACCATTTTTGAAATAACTACGTTCACCTGTATTAGCGTTGTAAACTACGGCTATATGAACAAATTCATCAACTGGCAAACCATCTACAACATTGGGACCAGGGAAATTACCGCCGGGAGCTACACACTGGAATTGATCTCTTGGACGGTCACCATCACCAATACGAAGCAGGAATCCACCTTCTACACCAAATACAGTGCTCAACGCATTGCTACGATTATCCACCCAATCACTACTGCGAACCAAAGCTTCTACAGTAATAACTTTAAGTGAACTTACTTTAGTATAGTCTTTCCAATATACAGGGAAGTAATTTTCGTCAATATTAGCCACCACGTTAATCAACGCAGCACCCTTAAACACAAAATACGCAGTTTTCTTACTTTCAAGTACAGCGATATCAGAATTAACCACAGTAACCGGCAATACAAAACGCTTTTCACGATTAAGTTCGTGCGTATTCTTGAAATTAACAACTACATCATCACTATTCACAGTTCCTTTTTTAATGGTAACTGTTTTATTCGGAATCTCGTAACAATCAGCTGGCAGCGCCTCTGCATGATCATTGTAAACCATATTATAAGTGGCTGTCAACGCAGGAGTTGCATCAAAAGTGATATTAATATCTTGCTCAGCCGGACTAGCCAAACGATAAGACACGGTACGGGTAGCTTCTTTAATATTAGCTTTAATCAGCAAATCGTCGGTAATGGCAGCTGAAGAAATATACAATTTATTGTCATAGTGATGTTCTTCATCCACATTTCCGGAGTTACATCCCACTACCAAAAACATGGCCACCAAACTCAGATAGTTATAGTATTTCATAATTTATTTACTTGTTAGGATTCATTGTAAAAATAATACTCTTTAAGAATGAATAATTACTGTCATAGTAATCACCTTCCACATTCATGATGAACAGTCCGCGACGGGTATATGTAGTAGCAGGCTTCCACAACCAAGAAGCAGCTCCTACAGCAGCTAAGACTTTATTATTTCCATCTACTGTACCCCAATATCCAATAACTTTATTTTTATCATCAGGCTGAGGCATCATGACACAGGCAAGCATATTATCCAAAGGAATGGGATTTACACCTTCATACAATTCCTTAGCATCTTCTCCAGCTTGCTGTGCCATAAGAATTTTTACATCTAAATCGCTTTCATTGGTAGACAAAGCTGTTTTAACAATTACATGCTTACAGTTTTTAAGGAATCCCATATTATCAGGAGCAATATACTGGGCGTTACCATAAAAAGTAATAGATTTATCAGCACGCTCAGCTTTCCAAGCTGCAAATACATCAAAAAAAGCTTTTTGGCGAGCAATATAATTTCTCAAAACCTCATCCTTCATGCTAGTCAGAGAATTACCATTATATTCTAAGATAACACCATCATAATTATACTGATCAGACAAAGCAAGCTGTTCTTTGGCTCTCTTAAGTATATATTCCTGTTTTTCTTCCGCAGTCAATCCCGGATTCACTTCAAGCATAGCCTTCCATTCATCTTCAAACTGTGGATAAGAAATAGTATAAACGACCTTCGTACCTTTTTTGCGCACTTCGTTCATCTCCTCCAACAGTGACGGACCTACTTCAGTAGGGTTGTTCAAAGAAATATAATCCAAGCTATCAGGCATAGCAGTCAATCGTTCGGCTTGTTTTGTCGGATTAGCTACATTATTAATTGAAACAAACAACACATGATGATCACTCGCTTTAAACGCATTCAAATCTTTCAAATAATCTGCATAAAGCTGTGGATTTTTCTCTTCAAATGAAGGAGTATTAATGTTCAGGCTTTCCACCTCGGTCCACTCTTCGCAAGAAGACAGTGAGAATGAGGCAGCCATTCCCAAAGCCAAACATAAACTACTGTTCAATAATATATTTTTCATAAATTTTGCTACATTAAAAAGATATACAATCAATTTTTCTTAGCCCACCATAAATCTCTGGCCATATTGTCTTGACCACCTAAATAGTTGCTTACGGCATACTGAATATTTTCAGTATTATCATTGTATTCATCAACAGGATAAGGAATACGACGTGCACCTCTTTCTGAGTTAACCACACCACCACTCTTGTTACCAGCAGCTGTAGCCGGCATTAAATGAGGATAACCTGTACGACGATAATCAGCCCAAGCTTCATTTCCCAACATCCAGTTAGCAATCCACTTCTGAATAATAATACGTTCTTGTTTTTCTTCAGGAGTAGCAGACTCATCCCATTTTACAGTCAATGAAGTCAGTTCATCAGGGTATGAGTTCAGACTAGCAGGATCTGTATAAGACATCGATTCCATTTCTTCGCTATTGATATAAGCATCCACGCCATCAACTCCCCATTGTTCGAAAGACAAACGGATACCATCTTCATAAAATTTCTTGGCTTCACCATGCATATTGAATCCGTAAATAGCCTTAGCTTCAGCACGGAGGAAAGCAACTTCTGCTGCATTCATCCAATAAAGGGGATCAGTAGGTTTAAGATTAATGCCAGAGTATTTATGTCCTATCGTATTCAAATCCGGAATAATAATACCTCTGCGCAAACCGACATATTCTTGACCCACCCACTCCGATTTAACGAAATACTTTTCACGGCGGGGATCATTATAACCATTCATATAACAAATGATATCAGCCGAAGCATGCGTATCACCACCAGTCAAACAAGCCAAACCATCTGTAGAGTGAGAAAGAACATGGTTATATTCCTTTGCTACATAAATAGGATTATTCACAGAAGAAGAGAAATAACTCCAGGCTGCATTATCAGCATTTTGTTCAATAACACCACCATTAGCAGGGTCTACAGCCTCTTCAGCCATTTTTTGTGCAGTAGTCTTATCCACATTGGCAATACGGATAGCTAAGCGCAATTTCAATGAATTGGCGAAACGAATCCATTTTTTCACATCACCACCGTAGATATAGTCAGCAGAAGCAGTCAAACGATCGTTTTCCTGATTTTTCATCACTTGAATAGCAGCATTTAATTCTTCAAAGAATTTATTATAGACTTCCTGCTCTGAATCATAAGGAGTTTTAATAGATCCGTCAGCACCAATCTTTGAATAAGGAATCGGACCATAGGCATCTGCTACACGATGCATAGCAGCTACTTTAATCACATTGGCAATAGCCAAAGGCAACGGATTGTTGGAATTCTGAGATACAACTTCCACCACATTCAAATTAGAATACAGAACCGGCAACACGCGGTCACTCTTCAAGAAAACACGTGTCCAGTCATCAGTTGGATTGAAATTAGAGATAGTTGCTTTCCAGTTTGACTGTGAATGTGCAAAGTATCCGCCCAAAGGTCCACCTAACAAACAGTCTGTAAACTGAGCTGTATTGACATCAGGCGATACTACGCAACCGGCAAGGTTGTTCATAGCTGAACCCAAAGCATAGTCATCGGCCGATAAGTCTCCCGGCTGATAAGGATTTGAGTTGATGTCCTCAAACTTGGCTGTACAAGAAGAAGCTGTAGCTACCAACAGAGAACCTATTATGAATGTATTTAATATTTGTTTCATACCTAATTAAAATTTAAAATTCAAGCTAAATCCTACATTACGCAAAGAAGGAATCATAAAGTTATCTACACCTTGGTAGAAGTTATTAGTAGAAGCTACAGCTTCAGGGTCAAACGGAGCCTTATTGTAGATCATCCATAAGTTACGGCCTACCAATGAAACCTTGATGTCGCACACATTACCAATCCATTTACGTGGAATAGTATAGCCAATAGAAGCTTCTTGCAAACGAACATTGGTAGCTGAATAAGTGTAGTATTGAGGAACAGCCTTGCTACCTACAGTACTATACCAGCCTTCCGGATTTACACGGTCGTTTCCATTCACAAGCACATAACCTAAATCGCGGGCATCAGCACTGGCTTCAGAAACACCGAAGTTGTCAAGGATAGCCTGTGTACGAGAGAATACAACACCTCCCAAACGAGCTGCAACCATGAAACCTACATGGATATTCTTCCAGCTGAAGTCATTACGCCAAGCCAAATTACCCTTAGGCAACACACTGCCCAACTTGATATACTGATTGGGATCCTGAATAGCCTGAGTGTAAATTTTATTATTCTCATCGATATAAATAGCACCATTAGCATCACGCTGCAAATCCATACGAGAATATACATCACCCATGCTACCACCTTCACGCAAAATGAAACGCATATCACCATAACCTCCCATATCCAACGATGGAATAGAGAAAGCAGCACCTGTCACCGGATTGATAGCATTGTTTGCCAATGTTTCAATCTTATTCTTATTCATAGAGTAAGTCAAGCCAGAGCTCCATGTAAAATCACGCCAAGTATTCTTGAAATTCAATGCCAATTCAACACCTTGGTTGCGCACAGCACCTGTCTGGATGTACATCTTAGAATATTTGTTAATAGGCAAGTTCGGATTAAATGTCTGGTTTTCAGTCTTAGCATTATAATAGGTTGCATCCAATTCAAAATACTTCAAGAAACGAACATTCAAACCCACTTCAAATGAATTCGTACGTTCCGGTTTCAAAGAATAAACAGGATATTGCGTCAACACACTCCACTGACCTGTAGAAGAGTTCCATTCAAAACGAGGATTAGACAAATAACGTTGGAAAGCAGAACCCACAGAGGCAAACGAACCGCGAACTTTCATAAATGAAATATAATCCTTATTTAAATTAGGAATCAATTCTGACAGTACGATTGATGCACCAACCGAAGGGTAGAAGAAACACTTAGAAGTAGAGTTAGGACCAGCCAACTGAGAAGCCCAATCGTTACGACCTGTCAGAGTCAGATAATACGTACTCTTATAACCCAACTCAGCAGAAGCATAAACAGATTGTGTCTGCTCTCTCCAACCTTCCTGCATGCGTTTAGCCTTATTGCTCAAGTTTTGGATAGCAAAATAGTTAGTCAATCCCACTTGTTCACCAGGATAAGCATCTGTTCCATCAGCAATACCACCTCTTACGCTCATTGCATCTGAACGAATATCATTGAAAGAACCACCAATATTGGCACTTAATGTCAAATCTTCACCAAATGTTTTATTAATGCTTACCAAGAAATCAGCATACAATTGTTTATCTTGCGTTTTAGTAATACCATACAAACCACGTGCTGAATTTTCGGTCAACTGTGTATTAGTAGATGCGTAATATTTTTCAGTATAGTCATTGTTAGAATTATCCAGACGAACACGACCTGAAACAGTCAGCCAATCCAAGATCTTATAGCTCAAATTAGCACTCATCATATAACGGTCTTTCTTGTTTTCACGCAAGTTACGATAATTCACCCAATAAGGATTCTGCATAGTCATACCTGCATCACCAACTGTCCAGTTCTGAACATAAATCTTACGAGCTGAATCATACACTTCATACAATTCTGCTTCAGCCCACTCGTTACCACGAGGATACAGATAAGCACCCACCAACGGGTTACCATATTCACCCTGGTTCACCATATTACGGTCGTTCTGCATGATATAATTAGCAGCCACATCCAAAGTCATCTTATCGTTAAGGAAAGAAGTTGTGTTGCGTACGCTGAAATTATAACGAGCGTATTTATTATTTGGAATAAATCCTTTTGAATTGATAGCAGCAGCAGACGCATAAGTCTGATTTTTTTCTGTACCTGTACTGAAAGATACACTTTCAGTATTCACAAGACCCATTTGGAAATAATCATCTTTAGGGTCATAACCACGATAATTGGCAACAGTCAGCTTATCACCCCAGCTTTGAGAAGAACCATCGACCCATTGACCATTTGTACCAGTACCATAACGAGTTTGGAAACGAGGCATGATAAAAGGCTGATTGAACTCCATGCTGGTATTCACAGCGATACTTACCTTACCCTCCTTACCTTTTTTAGTCGTAATGATTACCGCACCATTGGCAGCTTCAGAACCATATAAAGCAGCAGCGGCAGCACCTGTCAACACCGACATCGATTCGATATCATCGGGGTTAATGTCAGCAATCGGATCTGTAGTACCGCGAGAGTCAAATTCTGATTCAGATTGTCTTGCGTTACGGCCTGAGAACATAGGCACACCATCGATTACATACAATGCATTGGATGACTGCATAATAGATTTTGTACCACGCATCACAACTTTAGACACACCACCCACACCGGATGAAGAAGCATTGATGTTAACACCAGCTACCTTACCTGCCAAAGCATTCACAAAGTTGGCATCCTTGTTTTGAGTAACATCATCACTCTTAATTTCCTGCACATTGTAGCTCAATGCCTTGGTAGCACGTTTGATACCCAAAGCAGTAACCACAACTTCGTCAATCTGCTGAGCATCATTTGTCAATTTCACATTCAAGGGAGCGTTACCTTTTACAGCAATTTCCTGAGTAGTGTATCCGATGTAAGAAATCTGGAGCACAGGATTAGCTTCTGTAGTCACAACTGTAAAATTACCGTCCATGTCTGTGATAGCACCAATTGTAGTACCCTTCACCAATACGTTCACACCAATCAGCGGTCCCATATCATCAGATACCTGACCCGTGATTTTACGTTCTTTACCTTGTTGGTTTCCTTTTTGAGGAGCTTGTGCTTTTTCAGAAAGATAAACTACACTTCCTTCAATTTTGAAAGAAATGTTTTTTCCACTCAATACAGTAGACAGCACTTTCTCAATAGAAGCATTCGAAAGTTTTACATTTTCCACCGACAGAGAAGCAAACTTGTCGTCATAGAAAAATTTGTAACTGGATTGGGATTCAATTTGTTCAATAACTTTTCCCAATGTAGTTCGGGAAGTGTTCAAATTCAGTTGTGCAAAAGACCACTGAACAGAAAATGCCATGAACAACAACATCAATGAAGCCCGCAATACCCATGGGGCATGAGAAACATGATTGTTTTTCATAAACAAAATTTAAAATTAAACATTAATCATTCGTGTCTGTATACATATTTTTACGCACAGACATTAATAGAACAACCCAAGGGAGAAATACACTTACCGAAAACCAAACTTTTTCTAAAAAAAAAGAAGTATAATGAAAATCAGCAAACAATTCTTAAGCAAACAGCACTGATACAAGGACATTTAGCCGGTTTGCAATCCGATTGAAATAAAAAAGAAATAATTTCCGAACAACATCCCCCAGCCATCATTCCACTTGCTGCTGGGGGTAATTAACCAGATACAGTGTTTTGGTGGCACGGGTAAAGGCAGTATAAAGCCAGCGGAAATAATCGGGAGTGAGATACTCGTCTGTCAAATACCCTTGATCCAGAAATACATTCTCCCACTGTCCGCCCTGCGCCTTATGACAAGTGATGGCATAGGCATACTTCACCTGCAAGGCATTGTAATGGGGGTCAGCCTTCATTTTCTTCATCCGGTCTCGCTTGAGCGGAATATCGGCATAGTCTTCCAGCACCGTATAAAACAAACGGTCATTATCCTCCTTTGACAAAGCAGGCGATTCCGAGCGAAGCGTATCAAGCAACACATTGGCTTCCAGTTCAAAGTCATTCTGATCGGGAAAACGCAACGTCACCTGCGCAAAACGGAAACCATACATTTCCCGAGTGCGCCGAACCCGGCGAACCACAGCAATTTCACCGTTGGCTATAAAATCCATTTCTTTGTAAGCCTCCGCCCAAAAGTAATTATTTTTAGCAATCATCAGATAATCCCCGGTATTCAGTTCATCCTCCCGCCACAAAATCTGGGCACGTATACCATTATTATATATATTGGCCCTTTTATTCGAACGGCAGATAACAATGGTTTCATCCATGCCATCCCGTTCATAACACGTGGTCAACTCGTCAATCAGTTCCACACCGGGCACCACTTTAATATCCGGAAACCCGGAGATTTTGATTTTAGGCAGTGAATAACAATCTTCCTCTGCTATCAATTGCCTGAGCCGGGTCGCATTCCACAGGATGCCTGAATCTTGCACCTGACGCACGACCTGCGTCAAATCCACCTCTCTCACTTCCAGCCCATAACCCTTCAAAGCATCAGTCCAAAGAGCCGGACTATACTCTTCACCCACCGGGGGAAGCTGTGCGGTATCCCCCAGCAGCAAAAGCCGGCACCCCTGTCCGGCATAAACAAACTGAATCAAATCATCGAGCAGACGGCCGGTGCCAAACATACTGCCCGAGAGTCCGTCATTGGCAATCATAGACGCCTCATCAACAATAAACAAGGTATGCGTAGCCAAATTGTCATTTAAAGAAAAATTACTCAATTCATTGGAGAACGACTGCTGACGGTAGATACGTTTGTGGATAGTATAAGCCGGATGTCCGGCATAAGCAGAAAACACCTTCGCAGCCCGTCCGGTAGGAGCCAGCAACACCGTCTTCTGTTTCAGCTGATCCATTGTTTTCACCAGAGCTCCCACCAAAGAAGTTTTACCAGTACCGGCATATCCTCTCAGCACAAAAATCTCGTCTGTCTTCGTAGACAAGAGATAATCGGAAAGAGATTTTACAGCAAAATCTTGTTCCAAAGTGGGCTGATAAGGAAAATTTTCCTTAATTTGTCTTTCTAAATAGTTATTTATCATTTTTGTACAAGAAAAAAGTCTGCTTATGTATCGTATTTAAATATATTTATTCTATTTTTGCGATGCGAATATAACAACTAAAAACATATTTTATCATGAAAACAGTATTTAATATTGTCTTAGCGGTCTGTACTGTCGTGCTGGTTTACATCTGCTACAACAGCATCATGGGGCCTATCAAATTCGAAGAGTCTAAAAAGTTTAGAGAAAAAGCAGTTATTGCTCGCTTGATCGACATCCGTAAGGCACAGCAGGAATACCGTATGTTGCACCGCGGTATGTACGCAGAACACATGGACACTTTGATTGACTTCGTAAAGAATCAGAAATTACCGTTCGTTATGAAAATCGGACAATTGACAGACAAGCAATTGGAAGATGGTCTGACAGAAAAGAAGGCTATGAATATCATCAACAAGGCTAAAAAGACCGGTAACTACAACGAAGTGAAGAAATGGGGATTGGAAGGTTTCCAACGCGACACCATGTGGGTGGCTGTATTGGATACAATCTACCCGAAGGGCTTCGTAGCTGACTCTATGAAATACATTCCTTACGGAAACGGTGCTACTTACGAAATGAACGTAAGAAACGATACAGCTAAGTCTGGTGCTCCGGTTTATCTGTATGAAGTGAAAGCTCCTTACGAAACTTACCTGAGCGGTTTGGACAAACAGGAAATCATCAACCTGAAAGACCTGGATTCTAAGTTGGGTAAATACAGCGGTTTGATGATCGGTTCTATTGATACTCCTAACAACGGTGCTGGTAACTGGGAATAATGATTGATTTTACTAAATCAAAACAATATACTTTATCCATCCGTCTCTGTACGGATGGATTTTCTTTTTCTATCTATAACCCGATTCACGATGACTCTACGTCAACTATAGAGAAGGGAGTAGACACTTCCCTATCCATGACAGCCAACCTGAAGGCAGCCTTTCATGAATCGGATTTCTTACACCATCCCTACAAACGTGTCAATATCATGATGGCAGGCAAACGATTCACCGTCGTACCGCTGGAATGGTTTGACGAAGAACAGGCGGAACTGTTGTTTTACTACAACCACCCGAAACAGGAGAACGAGGTGGTGCTGTACAATAAACTGGAGAAGAACAACATCGTTGTCATTTTCGGCATGGATAAAAGCGCGTATGCTTTTCTGAACGCACAATATCCCAATGCCCGTTTTTATGCTCAGGCTACGCCACTCATCGACTATTTCTCGATCAAAAGCCGATTGGGAAACAGCAAGAAGATGTACATATCGGTATCGCAGGAAGCCATTGCTCTGTATGCCTTTGAAAGAGGACATCTGCTTCTGGCCAATTCCTTTGAGTGGATGACCACCACCGATCAGATTTATTACGTGCTCTTGGCATGGAAACAACTGAAATTCGACCAGGAACGGGATGAGCTTCACCTCACAGGGGTGCTTCCGGAAAAAGAATCTCTAATGAGCGAACTGAAAAAATATATTTCGCAGGTATTCATCACGAACCCTGCTACTAACATTGATATGCAAGCCTTATTAACATGCGAGTAATCAGCGGTATTTACAAAAGGAGAAGATTCGACGTGCCACGCACCTTCAAGGCCCGTCCCACAACAGATTTTGCCAAAGAAAATCTGTTTAACGTACTCAACAAATACATTGACTTTGAAGAGGAGGGAATCACTGCCCTTGATTTATTTGCCGGAACAGGAAGTATCAGTATCGAACTGGTATCAAGGGGATGCGAAAGAGTCATCAGTGTAGAAAAGGAATCGGCCCATCACGCCTTTATCTCCAAAATCATGAAAGAGGTAAAAACAGAAGCCTGTCTTCCGATACGGGGAGATGTATTCAAATTTATTCAAAGCAGCAGCCAGCAATTCGATTTTATCTTTGCTGATCCCCCGTATGCATTGAAGGAACTGGGCACACTGCCCGACCTTGTATTCGAGAAGAACCTTCTGAAAGAAGGAGGCCTTTTTGTGCTGGAACATGGGAAAGACTATCATTTTGAAGAACACCCCCGTTTCATAGAGCACCGTGCCTATGGGAGCGTGAATTTTTCTCTGTTCCAATGATTCTACACCACCCTAACAAACAGAGAAAACACCTGGAAAAATAAAAGTACTAAAGCAGCGGAGCCAGCAGACGAACGACGGACTCCGCTGTTTTTTGTCTCCAAGAACGGCGCGTCCAGTTCTTCAAATGTATCTGCACGCTCTCACGCTGGTCCTGCAAAAAGATTTCCTTCAGTTCCAATGCCGTATCCATGTCATAAATAAAAGCATTCACCTCGAAGTTTTGTTCAAAACTACGAAAATCAAGATTCGTAGAACCTACTGTAGACAAAAGATCATCCGACACCATCAGTTTGGAATGAAGAAATCCCTTCTTATAAAAATAGACCTTCACCCCAGCCTGCATAATATCGGCCAGATAGGAATGAGAACCTAAATGAGTAATCCGGTTGTCTGCACGTTCCGGCAGCATCAAGCGTACGTCCACCCCCGACAGTGCAGCCGTCTGCATGGCAGCTAAGATCTGTTCGGTAGGCAAGAAATAAGGAGTCTGCATGTAGAAATACTTCCTGGCATGCGTGATAGCCATGGTGAGTCCCTGCATAATCTCTTTCCAAGGGCCAACAGGCTCACTCGTCACAATCTGCACCGTAGAGTTGCCCACGGTATCCAGACATGGGAAATAACAGGATGCCGTAATCAGGGTGCGGTCCACAAAATACCAGTCGAGCAGAAAAGTGGTCTGCAAGCCATGCACAGCCTTACCTTCAACCTTGATATGCGTATCCCGCCAAATGCCCCAGGAAAAGCCGCGCATATAGCGTTCAGCCAAGTTCATGCCTCCGATAAATCCCACACGGCCGTCGATAACAACAATTTTGCGGTGGTTACGATAGTTCACCTTACTGGTAAACAGAGGGAAACGTACTTTCAAAAAACTGCGCACTTCAATGCCGGCACTGCACATTTCTTCAAAAAAACGGTGCGGCACGTGCCAGCAGCCTACATCATCGTAAATCACCCTCACCTCTACCCCTTGCGCAGCCTTCTCTATCAACACATCCCGAATCATCCGCCCGATGGCATCATCTTCAAAGATATAATACTCCATGTGAATATGATGCTTGGCTTTCTGAAGTTCACGCAACAGCGACTGCAGTTTGGTATATCCTTCCGTGTACACCGAGATGGCATTGCCTTCAAACGGGAAAGCCTGATTGGTGTGAAAGAAGAAACGGACCAGGCGGGAATAAGCGTCCGGTATATCAGAAACATCCTGTGCCAAATACTCAGCCATGGGCTTTTTCAAAAGTCTGTCATAACTCTTCTGACTGATGATACGCTCCCTGCGCTGGCTTCGCCCGAAGAAAAAATAGAAAACGAGACCGACGAACGGCAGAAAAAGCAAGACAAGAATCCAAGCCAGCGTCTTCACCGGATTTCGGTTGTCCAAAACAATCACCACAATCGTACTGAAGACAGCTCCGAAATAAAGCATATCAAAAAGCACCGTGGCCATTTGTCCCAATATGTAGTTCCAGTCCAGCATCATACTTTCTATTATCACAATACACAGCAATGCAACAAATATAAAGCAATTAGTCGGATAAACAAAGAGTCCCGGGGACAACTTTCATCATTGCCTCTCCGGGACTCTCCTCCCCTAACCAAGAAATATCCATCAATGCATCATACGCATCCCACCACCGTGCATCCGGTGCGGTCCCATAGGCGGTCTGCCATGTCCGCCTCCGTCAAAACCGCCTCTGCGCATATTGCCGCGGGCCTCTTTGCTACCGAAAATATTCAGCCGGTAAGAAAAACGGAGCATACAATAGTTGGTGACCCCATTATACTCGGATACCGACCGCATATCCGCAGTGAGCGAACGACTGACATTGGTGCGCTGCTTTAAGATATCATACACCTCAAAGCTGATAGTAGCTGCATTTCCTTTCAGGAAATTCTGGGCAATCTGCGCATTCCAGATCAGTTCGTTGCGGTTCATGCTTGCATCCCGATAGCCCCGGCGCGAATTGTTCGTGATGTTGGTCGACAGCGTCATATTCCAAGGCAAATAAATGTTGGTACTGGCGCCATAACCAAACGTATAAGGTTTTTGATTGTTCTCCGGGCGCAGTTTGTTCCGTTCAAACTGATAATTGATGGAGCCGTTGAGTGTCAGTTCCAGCCAATCGTTACGGAACGTACCGTTCAACCGTTCTTCCAGACTCAAAGTAGTACTGGTATTTTTATCATCCGCCTTTCTCTCTGAATTATAAAGGTAACCCACCTCGTTCCGGTATCCGGCTATCGAAAAAGAGTTGATGGTAAACCGTTTGTCCTTCAATGCAGTGTTGAATCCCACCATTCCCATCGCATTCCAATTACCATTGATATTTTTGGGTTGAATCGTCACGCCACCGGTCGACTCATGATATTCAGTCGAGTTGCTGATGTTGTTCTGCGTCAAGTTCATAAACGCATGAGCCATTACTCCCCGCTGCTTTTCAGCGTTATACGTGTTATAGAACAAGCGGATATTATGAGAGAACGAAGGCTTCAGTCCGGGGTTTCCCTTGGTAATTCTCAGCGGATTGGAATTGTCTGTCACATCCAGCAAATTCTCCATACTCGGCTGTCCGGGACGTCCGCGGTAAGTGAAACGCAGCTGGCTCACCTTAGAGAAGCGGTAGCGGAAATCGATGTTAGGAGCAAAATTAAAGACATTTCGCTTCACAATGGTATCCACATCCGATTTCTTATACGTCAGCTTCGTATTCTGAGGCTGGAGAGAAACACCTACATTAAAGCGGTATTTTTCACGGATAAAGTTCAGTCCGGCATTGATATCATGATTGTAATAGTTGTACTTGGCATATTTGCTTAAATCCATGTCCTTGTTGGCTTCATACCCTTCGGGCAAAGGATATCCGAAATGCCAATCCCAGTCCTGTCCCTTATCGGCAAAAGAATTTAAATCATACGTGCTCCGGTCGCTTTCCGTATATTTATATTGAAAGCGGTAGCGAAGTTGAAGGAAAGTAGACTTAGCCAAAGGCTCGTTATAGGTCAGCTCAGCAGAATAATTATAATTATTACCCGGAGTAGAAGTATATTGCTTCCGCTCATCCAACGGTCGGCCGGCTTCTAAAAAATAACGGGTCAACGACTCCATAAACGATTCACTCTCGCTATCACCATAGCCAAACGTACCGCGAAGCGTAATGTTTCTGCCCCGATTGTTCAACTTTCTGTTCACCATCAGCGAAGCATTGGCTGTCAGGTTTTTGCTTTTGGAAGAAGACTCACTGTTGCTGGCATTCACCCGAATATCCTTCAAGGGGTCTTCATCACTTTCCCAATTGATTTTATTCAAAAAATCATTCGGATTGCTCACCAAATTAAAAGGGTCTTCATTAAACGTACCCGACTCGGAGATAGAATATCCCTTCGACTTTCCATACGACACATTCGGACGGAAAACGATATTCGTCATTGTATCCGGTTTCCATTCCAAACGAAAATCAGCTCTGAAATCCATATTTCGATTCCGGTTGCTGCCATTGGAATTAGAATAAGAATTACCATTCTGCAGAAAACGCTCTGTAGAGCTGACAGAAGAAGCATCCCGATCGCTATAATTGTAGCGGGCACTACCGCCCAGTTCCAGTTTTTCCGTTTCCTTTGCAAAGGTAGCCCCAAGCATCTTAGTGGCAGTTAAGCCGTTGCTATTGCGGAAGCGAGGTCCCCCTCCGCCGGAAAAACCTTCATCGTTCACATTATTGGCCGAACCGAGCAAAGTAAATTGGGAACCCTTGACAAAACGGCTCAACATCAGATTGCTGCCATAGCGGTCTTCCGTACCGCCGGCCACACTGGCATTCCCAATCCAACCCTGATTCATCCCCTTCTTCACTTTCAGGTCGAGCACCGTTTCCTCCTCCCCGTCATCAATACCCGTGATACGGGCCAAGTCCGACTTTTTATCATACGTCCGAAGTTTATCAATCATGTGAACGGGCAGATTCTTCAATCCGGTTTTCACATCCCCGCCAAAGAATTCCTTGCCGTCTACCATGATTTTTTTCACTTCCTTACCGTTGATTTTCACGTTGCCGTCATCATCAATCTCAGCTCCCGGAATCTTTTTCACCAGTTCCTCCAGCATAGCACCTTCCGGAGTGCGGTATGCAGAAGAATTATACTCCAAGGTGTCTTCCTTCACGGTCACCTGCGGAGCTTCAGCTGTCACTACAGCTTCACTCAGCATCACTGCATCCGACTCAAGTGCAAGGGTGCCCACCTTCTTTTCTGTCACATTGGCATACAGATGAACTGGCACATACTTGGTATGAAAACCGATATAAGAGATCTTCAACACATACCGACCGGCTTTCACTTTAGGAAGACGGAACCAACCTTGATTCGAGCTGGCAATGCCGGCAGCATAGGCACTGTCTGGCAGAGACAACAGCTGAATAGTAGCCTGAGCAGCAGGTTCCTTTGAGTCTGCTTCAATCACACGCCCCGAAACAGTAATGATTTTGGTTTGTGCAAAAATAGAGCAAGAGGCCAGCAACAACCACACCAACCCTAAAAATAGTCTTTTCATTTCCTTTTCCAATTGTATTAATAGTAGCAATGTCTATTTGACTATACGAATTGAAAAAGGTTTAATCCAGCGCTTTTGTCTTACAAAAATAAACTTATCTCTTAAAAATCTGATCAACGGCTGCTTTCTTCAAGCCAAATTCAAGACAAAGGACATTGAAGACCAGAAAAGTGAGAAAGGAAGAACTGTCTACGCTGAACGCTTCACCTCTGATGACCTGCAGCAGCATAGCGCCAAAGGCAAAGAAAAAAGTCAGAAAAATGGCATTCCGCACAGCCTTATTGCGAATCTGTTCCGTTTCACGATTCTCATTTTTGCTCAAGGCAAAAATAATCAGAATACATCCTGCCATCATCAGCAGTTTCGTACATTCTTTGTAGAACACCAGGTTGCTGTCTGTCAGCACCCCCTGCATCATTAAAATGAATGGAATAAACAAAGCAATCAACAGGATAAGATAACCGAACGGACGACAATATACAGGTAATAATGCTTTCATAATTTTACTATTTAGACGTTTTAATGCTACAAAAATAAGCATAAAAAGATATTTTATATACATTTGCAAGGATAAAAGTGAAAAGTATTATGAGCAAACAAGAAGTTATCTTATGCGAAAGCTTGGAAAAGAGCCTGATTCATGCCATCGAACGATGCCCGCATGACAAACTGTTTATCCTTACCGACGAACATACCCGCCGGCTTTGCCTGCCAGCCCTGGAGAACTTGCCGGAAATAAAAGAAGCCGTTTCCATCACCATCGGAGCCGAAGATGTGCACAAAACACTGGAAACATTAGCTTCCGTATGGACGGCGCTAAGCAATCAAGGAGCTACCCGCCACTCGCTGCTTATCAACTTAGGAGGCGGCATGGTGACCGATTTAGGAGGATTTGCTGCTGCCACTTTCAAACGGGGAATGGCCTACATCAACCTGCCTACTACCCTGCTGGCCATGGTCGATGCTTCGGTAGGCGGAAAAACAGGCATTAACTTCAACGGACTCAAGAATGAAATCGGTGCCTTTGCTCCGGCAAGCAGCGTACTGATTGAAACGGATTTCTTGCGCACACTGGATGCTGCCAACTTTTTCTCCGGCTATGCAGAAATGCTCAAACACGGACTCATCAGCCGGACCGACCATTGGGCAGAACTGCTGAACTTTGACACGGCACACATCGACTACCGCGTCCTGAAGCAGCTGGTGGGTCAGTCTGTGCAGGTGAAAGAAGAAATCGTGGCACAAGACCCTTACGAAAAAGGCATCCGCAAAGCACTCAACTTAGGACACACCGTGGGGCATGCGTTCGAAAGCCTGGCACTGGCCGAGAACCGTCCGGTACTGCATGGATATGCCGTGGCCTGGGGAATGGTATGCGAACTGTATCTCTCCCACCTCCGGGTAGGCTTCCCGAAAGACAAAATGCGGCAGACCATTCAATTTATCAAAGAAAACTATGGCATATTCCACTTTGACTGCAAGAAGTACGAACAGCTGTATGCCTATATGACGCACGACAAAAAGAACACATCGGGCATCATTAACTTCACTCTGCTGAAAGAAATTGGAGATATCTGCATCAACCAGACTGCCGACAAAGAAACGATCTTCGAAATGTTCGATTTCTACCGCGAATGTATGGGTGTCTGAGAAAAGAAAAACGGACTAAAAATAAAAATGTGCAAGAAACCTCAGAAAAATTTGCCTGAAAATTTGGTATCTCAAAATAAAGCACTACCTTTGCATCCGCAATTCGGGATGTAGCTCAGTCCGGTTAGAGTACGCGTCTGGGGGGCGTGTGGTCGCTGGTTCGAATCCAGTCATCCCGACAGAAAAAAAAGCATTGATAATCTGATGATTGTCGATGCTTTTTTGGTTTAATACACCTATCTTTGCACTGTTAATAGTAAACAACATTATGAAAGAGAATCCGAAACATATTCATATCAGTGAATACAACTATCCCTTGCCCGACGAACGCATTGCCAAATTTCCATTGCCCGTCCGCGACCAGTCGAAACTATTGGTTTACCAGCAGGGAGAAGTAAAAGAAGACGTGTTCACCTCCTTACCCGACTACTTGCCTCACGGAGCGCTGATGGTATTCAACAACACGAAAGTCATCCAAGCCCGCTTGCACTTCCGGAAAGAAACAGGTGCCTTAATCGAAGTGTTCTGCCTGGAACCCATTCAGCCCAATGACTATGCTCTCAACTTCCAGCAGACGGAACATGCAGCCTGGCTGTGTATGATCGGTAATTTAAAGAAGTGGAAAGAGGGTGCCTTGCAGCGGGAGATGAATGTGAAAGGGTTTCCCATCACACTGAAGGCTACGCGGGGAGCATGCAGAGGAACCAGCCATTGGGTGGATTTTTCGTGGAACAATCCGCAAGTGACGTTTGCTGACATTCTGGAAGTGTTTGGCGAACTGCCTATTCCTCCCTACTTGAACCGCGACACGCAGGAAAGCGATAAAGAGACCTATCAGACGGTTTACTCTAAAATCAAGGGATCGGTGGCAGCTCCCACTGCCGGATTGCATTTCACTCCGCGTGTATTGGATGCTCTGCAGGCAAAAGGGGTGGAACTGGAGGAACTGACCCTACATGTAGGAGCCGGTACGTTCAAGCCGGTAAAGAGCGAAGAAATCGAGGGGCACGAGATGCATACGGAATATATTTCGGTGAACCGCTCTACCATTCAGAAGCTGATCGACCATCAAGGTTGTGCCATTGCAGTGGGAACTACTTCGGTACGCACGCTCGAAAGCCTGTACCACATCGGTGTCACGCTGGCCCATCATCCCGATGCCACCGAACAGGAACTGCACGTGAAGCAGTGGCAACCTTATGAAGAAGAGGAAGCTATCCCGGCAGTAGAGGCCTTGCAGCATATCATTGACTACCTGGACCGCAACGGGCTGGAAACGTATCACGGAAGCACGCAGATTATCATTGCTCCGGGCTATGAATACAGAATCGTGAAAGCCATGGTCACCAATTTCCACCAGCCGCAAAGCACGCTGCTGTTGCTCGTCTCGGCTTTCGTGAAAGGCAACTGGCACACAATTTACGATTATGCGCTGGCTCACGACTTCCGGTTCTTGAGCTACGGAGATTCTTCGTTACTGATACCTTAACTGTTTCACTCATAAATATAAATACTGTAACCATGCCAAGTGACAACAATCAGGAACTATTTCCTGTAGTGGACGAACAGGGAAATATCGTCCGCGCTGCTACCCGGGGAGAATGCCACAACGGAAGCAAGCTGCTTCATCCGGTGGTTCATCTCCATGTGTTCAATGAGAAAGGAGAATTGTATCTGCAGAAACGTCCCGAATGGAAAGATATTCAACCCGGAAAATGGGACACAGCTGTAGGAGGCCATATTGATTTGGGAGAAAGTGTAGAAATGGCACTGAAGCGGGAGGTGCAGGAAGAATTGGGCATCACAGACTTCATCCCCGAAAGACTGACCAGCTATGTGTTTGAATCGGAACGCGAAAAGGAACTGGTGTTTGTTCACAAGACCACATACAACGGCGACATCCATCCGAGCGACGAACTGGACGGAGGACGTTTCTGGAGTATCGAAGAAATCAAGGAACAAATGGGCAAAGGCGTCTTCACTCCCAATTTTGAACAGGAGGTGAAACGGGTATCCTTATGGAAAGATTAACTTATGGAATCGATATAAAAACCTATAGGTTCCATCACCTAAAGCGGCGCTTTACGACCCCTAAAGTGCCGCTTTTTCATGTCTAAAGTGCCGCTTTAGCTGGCGTAAGTTGCCACTTTAGCTGGCGTAAGTTGCCACTTTAGATTGCTATCATTTTTGTACATCGTGGTGAAAGATGGACGATTGTATACCCTTTCCCATCTTCCACACTTCTATTTTCAACACTTATAATGGGAGCTTTCACGCTTCAATTCTTTTTATTTCAGTTAGTTACGGTGAAACGTGTGAAAGATATTGCAAGCAGTCGCAGGTGAAGAAAAAGCAAGCCTCGATGAAAGAATAAAGGGTTAACTACAAAGTATTGGTTTTCAACATATTTGAGTGAAAGGTGAAAGGTGTAAGGTGTAAGACAGAAAACTAAAAAAATAAGGGTGCATCCCCGAAGAAATGCACCCTATATTTATATCTTTCAACAAGTGGAGGATTATTTACCTGCCAGTTCGTTGATAACAGCCATAATTTGCTGACCGATTTCCTCTGCTGCTTCCATTGTAGAAGCTTCGCTGTACACACGGATAATCGGCTCTGTGTTACTCTTGCGCAAGTGAACCCACTTGTCAGCAAAGTCAATCTTCACACCGTCAATGTCGTTGATTTCTTCGTTCTTATAGATTTCCTTCACCTTGGCAAGGATAGCATCCACATCAATTTCCGGAGTCAAATCAACACGGTTCTTGGCAATGAAATAAGGAGGATAAGTGGCACGCAGTTCGCTCACCTTCTTACCTTCGTGAGCCAGATGGCTGAGGAACAAAGCGATACCTACCAACGCATCACGACCATAGTGGCTGGCAGGATAGATCACTCCACCGTTACCTTCACCACCGATGACAGCGTTTGTGGCCTTCATCTTGGTTACCACATTCACTTCACCCACTGCCGAAGCATTGTATTCCATACCATATTTACGAGTCACATCACGCAGAGCACGAGTAGAGCTCAAGTTGGATACCGTATTGCCCGGAGTATGTTTCAATACATAATCAGCCACCGTAACCAGCGTATATTCTTCACCATACATCTTACCGTCTTCACAAATCATAGCCAAACGGTCCACATCCGGGTCAACCACGAATGCCACATCCGCTTTGCCGCCCTTCATGAGGTTCATGATATCGCCCAAGTTCTTTTCAAGCGGTTCCGGATTGTGCTGGAAGTTACCAGTCGGTTCGCAATACAGTTTTTCTACGTGTTTCACACCCAGACGTTCCAACAGCTCAGGAAGGATGATACCTCCTACCGAGTTCACACAGTCGATAGCCACACGGAAGTCAGCCTTCTTGATAGCTTCCACATCCACCAAGTCGAGAGCCAACACACTGTCGATATGTTTCTGATTGTACGTCAAATCTTTGCGATAAGAGCCCAAATGGTCTACATCAGCAAAATCAAATTCTTCAGCCTCAGCAATGCGAAGCACTTCGTTGCCTTCTTCCTTGTTCAGGAATTCACCGTGTTCGTTGAGCAGCTTCAGTGCATTCCATTGTTTCGGATTATGAGAAGCAGTCAGGATGATACCACCTGATGCACCTTCCATCGTTACAGCCAGTTCAGTAGTCGGAGTAGAAGCCAAATCAATGTCCACTACATCCCAGCCCATTCCCATCAATGTGCCGACTACTACGTTTTTTACCATTTCACCTGAGATACGGGCATCACGACCTACCACGATCTTGTTGCTTTTTACCGTACATGTCTTACGAATCAATGTTGCGTAAGCCGAAGTGAACTTTACAATATCCAGCGGGTTCAATCCTTCGCCCGCTCCTCCGCCGATAGTACCGCGGATACCAGAGATAGATTTGATTAGAGTCATAGTTCTTTTAGTAAAAGATTTATAAATTGTTAATATGATCAGCTTCTTGCTTTCATGAACTCAGTGATGTTGTAGAAGTAAGGCACCACATATTGCTGTGCAGAACTGTGTCCCATTTTGGAAGGAACAATCAGACGCACATGAGCCATGTCACGCAAATAAGGCAGTGCCAAGAGCCATCCCTGCGGAACAGCCGTACTTCCATAGAAAGAAGCCCATACATAGTCCATCTCAATAAAAGTACCTGCCGAATAAGTGTCCGTCTTCACATAACGGAACACCGCCGGATTGGCATACAACTGTCCGGCATCTTCAAATCCTTCCAAGGGGATGTTGAAGGCTGCCACTTCGCGTGAATCGATATTGATTTCCTCATAACGGGTACAGATGATATTGCCGTCTTCAAACTTATAGGCATTTTTGTCGTTTACATCCGATGTGCCACGGTCAATAATCTGCATATACACCCCTTCGCTGGGGAAGAATACGAACTCGTCATACGCATCACCATTCACCTTAGCCTTTGTCACGGTGTCGTTCCGTTCAAACTCCTCTACGGAAATCACATGAATGGCGCTATCCTTGATAAATCTCTCTACTGCATCTTTCTCTTCTTCCAACATTTCAGCATACGTCTTTGAATCATCGCAAGCCTGAAACAAACTTCCTGCAGTCAACAAAGAGAGAAATAAAAAAATAAGTTTCTTCATTATCTGTTTATTAGCTTTATTCTGTACAAATGTATCTCAAAATCATTAAAAGTTAAAAGAGGAAAGTTGAAAGTTCGTATCTTTTAACCTTTTTCTCCTCACTTTTAACCTTACCGGTTAGCAACTGGCTGTCAGTAAAGGTTTATATTTTTCCAACGCCTTTTCAAAAACTGCTTTGGCTTCTTCCATCGTTCCGAAAAACTCGCCTCCGGAAGCGTTGAGATGTCCGCCTCCGTTGAAAAATTCGGCAGCTACCTGATTGCACGGGAAGGTGCCTACCGAACGGAGCGATATCTTAATCATGGATTTTTCAGTATCTTCCCTCAAGAAACAGGAGAAACAGACGTTTTTAATGGAAAGAGGTATGTTCACAAACCCTTCACTGTCTCCTTTTACATAATGAAAGTTGTCCTGCTCGGCAGCAGTCAGCGTAATGAGAGCCGCATTGCAATCAGCATAGACAATCATATTGGACAACACATACCCCATGAGGCGCAAACGGCTTTCAGAATAAGTGTTGAACACCTTCCGGTAAATAGCATCCTTGTCGATTCCCTTGGAAAGCAGTTCGCTGATGATGAAATAGATTTCCTGATTGTTGGAATTGTAAGTAAAACCTCCTGTATCGGTCATCATACCCGTGTAAATACATTCAGCCCCTTCTTTTGAAAGGTCACTGAAATAACCCATGCGGCAAATCAAGCGGAAAACAAGTTCCGAAGTGGAGGAAATGTTGGGATAAGACATAACGATTTTGCAGAAATCATCCGGATAAAGATGATGGTCTATCAGAATCTTGCGGGCAGGGGAAGCCGCTACCGCATCGGCCATTTCATCGATGCGCTTCAATGAATTGAAGTCCAAGCAGCAGATTACATCTGCCTCGGCAATCAGCTTGTCGGCAAAGTCTTTGTAGCGGTCATACAACAGAATATCCTTGCTGCCTGGCATCCACTTCAGGAAATCCGGAAAGGCATTCGGGACGATGACATTGACCGTTTTTTCCTGCGATTCAAGGAAATGAAAAAGTCCCAGTGAGGAACCGATGGCATCTCCGTCTGGAGAAACATGGGATACGATTACTATTTTTTCTGCTCGTTCAAACCATTTGGCAAAATGGTCGATGTCTGCTTGTGCAATAATTTTTGTCAACATATACTATTTCATGCTCCTGCGCGGTTTCTGGAAAGAAAAGCGCACGGTGATTTTAAACCTGATTTAATTTTGCAAAGGTAAGATAAATCTTAATACTTATAGCAAAAAGCGAACAGAACCTTCATCAGACAGAGAGATAAAATGCAAATGGTTTTGCTGACATTCCTCTTTCAAGCGGTTTCGCCGGTAGTCGGAAAGGGAAGAATCCAGAATGATACAACCGGGAAGAAAAAGCCGCGTCAGTGCAGCCAACTGCCCCGTATATCCTTTACATATATAAAGATAATCCACCCGACAGACAGCCCCATCACCTGTACGCTGCTGTTTCCAGCGGTTGTCTGTCACCATGCAGACGCGCTGCCCGTGCCAGCAGATCAACTGCTGGCGCCGGAAAAAATGCTGTCCCACACTGTCACGACTCCCTTCTGCTGGCGGATACAGATGACAATGATGCCAATAGTTGGCTGCAGTCTGACGCAGCCGTTGCCGGTTGGACAGCGAGTCGGCATACTGAATACAGGAATGTCCGCTTGATTCAATGCAGTGGACTGCCGGACACCCCCGTACGTTGTAAAAGACAATCGAAGTCCGCGGACGGTCGGTCCATACCGCAAATGAATGAACCGCTCCCCAAGCGGCAAGCAGCACAAGAGCAGTGACCAGGCGGGCGTAGCGCCGGTGGCACAGATAACAGAAAAAAGCTCCCAGCACCAGATAGCAGCCGGCTACCTCCAAAGGATACAGCCAAATGCCATCAACCGATGCGTAAGGCAGCTGCTCCACCCACCTCACCAGCAGATTGAGCATGCGCAGCATTTTTTCCAATCCGACGGCTGCTACCGCTTGCAAACCGCCCATCGGAGTGAGCAGCAGCAGGACGACTGCCGCATAAAGGATCAGGGTAACCAACGGCACTACAAGAAGGTTGGTCAGCAAGAAATGAGTAGAAAAACGGGAAAAATAAAACAGGACCAAGGGAGCCGTGCCCAGCTGTGCGGCCACCGAAACACTGACCAGTCCCCATAGATACGTCCCTGCCCGATGGCGGACCGGACAAAGCCGATAAAGAAAGGGCTGAAACAGCAGAATGGAAAGTACAGCCGCAAACGACAACTGAAATCCCACATCAAACAGCCACACCGGTCTGACCAGCAACATCAGCCAGGCAGTCAGCGCGAGGGTGTTTAATGAAAACGATTGCCGCCCGCACAGATCGGCCAATGCCCAGATGGAGAACATCGCAGCAGAACGAACCACCGAAGGGGAAAGGCCGGTAAAGAAAGCAAACAGCCACAAAAGGAGAATCAACAGAAGGGAACGCAGGACGCGACCGGACTGTCCCCCTAAGAGCAAAGGGCGGAGCAGAAAGAAAGCCAGGGCATAGAGCAGGCCGATGTGCAGTCCGGAAAGGGCCAGCACATGACTGACACCGGCTACGGAGTAACTCTCACGCACAGATTCACTTAAATCGGTTTTATCACCCAACGTGAGAGCGGAAAGAACAGCCAGTTCATCTCCCTCAATCCCCAGCCGGCGGTAAAGATTCTCTATCTGCGTGCGGTAAGAGGCAGCCAAACGATACAAGACAGTTGCAATTCCTTCTTTTTCTTTCCGACATTCACTGAACTGCCAATGGCCGGAAGCCACAAACCCGGTACCGCTGATTCCCTTTCTTTTCAGGTAGCGGGCATAGTCGAACTCATCGAAATTGCGGGCAGAAACAGGAGGAGAAATGCGCGACCGCACCCATAGTTCCTCTCCCATCTGAAGCCGGGAAGACAAAGAATCGCGCTGAAAATACAGAATAGCCTGCTTGTTTACGGGGTGAATGCCCAGAGAATCGTGCCGCTCCTTGAGCCACACCCTACAAAGAAAGGTGCGCTCCCTGACCTCCGGAAAATCGTTCACGCGAAGCCGGTAGACTGCTTCTTCCTTCGGGAACTCGGTTTCTGCCGCTGTCTTCAACTGCAGATTCACCGACAGCCATCCTCCGGCAAGACAGAACAGGCTCAGCGAGACCCCAAAGCACCAGCGCCAGGAGTAACGCTCGGAAAAATAAAATAAGAAAGAAAGGCATGCCCAAAGAATACAGGCAAGAAATCCCCACAGGGGCTCTGAGAAAGAGTCGGAGAAACGGTCGCCGCAATAAATTCCTAACATCCAGGGAACAGCCAACCGAAAGAAAGGATATTTATGAAGAAAAGGAATCATCCTTTCAAAGAAAAAGAAAAGTGTACCGGCACCCCTTGCCTTTCAAGGACTGCCCACCCGGCACACTTTCTTGATTCTTATTTCTTATAATTCATGTAGCTGATGAATCATGGCTTCCGGATCGGGAGCCTTGAAGATGGCATTGCCGGCCACCAGTGCATCGGCACCCGCCTCTACGAGCCGTGCCCCTGTTTCCAGATTGACCCCACCGTCTACTTCAATCAGCGCCTTCGACCCGGTGCGTTCAATCAGCGCACGCAGTTCGCGCACCTTTTCCACCGAATGTTCAATGAATTTCTGTCCGCCGAATCCCGGATTGACACTCATTACCAACACCATATACACATCTTGGATAATATCCTGCAACAAAGAGACAGGAGTGCCCGGATTAATCGTCACAGCCGGCTGCATGCCCGCTTCCTTGATTTGCTGAATCACCCGATGTACATGCGGACAAGCTTCCAGGTGTACATTCATAATCTGAGCGCCCAAAGCCTTTACTTCCGGAATAAACTTTTCCGGATTCACAATCATCAGGTGCACATCCAGCGGCTTCTGAGTCAAAGCTGCCACATATTTCAGCACAGGAAAACCAAAAGAAATATTCGGGACGAACACACCATCCATAATATCCACATGTACCCATTCCGCCTCACTGCGGTTAATCATTTCCATGTCTTTTGCCAAGTATCCGAAATCAGCAGAAAGAATAGAAGGAGAAATAATCGGTTTCTTCATTGTTATATTCTATTAGTCTCAAAACTGAGACGGTTCATACTATCTGTTTCTGTAAACTACTTCATCTTGCATCCGTCGGCCAGGCGGTAACCGCGCAGCAGTTCGTCGGTCTTCAGCCGTTTCTTGCCGGGAAGCTGCAAAGAAAGCAGGGAGACAAAGCCGTCGGGCACAGCCACCTTGAGGTATTTCTTGCCGTCTGTCAGCACCGTGCCCACCTCCAGCTGATGGGGTTCATACACCTTCTCACTCTCGAAGACCTTCAGCACCACCGTTTCGCCCTCGGCAGTGATCAGTTCGCTCCAGGCGGCAGGATAAGGAGAAAGACCACGGATAAAATCGTACACCTTCTTCACCGGCTGGTTCCAGTTGATACGGCAAGTATCCTTGAAGATTTTCGGAGCCGGACGAAGTTCGCCCACCACCGCCATCTCCTCTTGCGGAATCGTCTTCACTGTATCGTTGAGAATAGCTTCCACCGTTTCAACGACCAGCTTTCCGCCCAGCATCATTAACTTATCGTGCACCACTTCCACGTTGTCGGTATCGGCAATAGGCACAGCCACCTGCTGAATCACCTCCCCGGTGTCAATCTCATGCTTGAGGAAGAAAGTCGTGATACCCGTTTCCGTGTCGCCGTTGATGACCGCCCAGTTGATAGGAGCAGCTCCCCGATACTGCGGAAGCAGAGAAGCATGCAGGTTGAACGTGCCCAGTCTCGGCATATTCCACACCACCTCCGGCAACATACGGAAAGCCACCACAATCTGCAAATCGGCTTTCCACGCACGCAACGCCTCGAGGAACTCCTCATCCTTCAGGCGTTCGGGCTGCAACAAAGGCAGTTGCTTTTCCAGAGCATACTGCTTCACCGGAGAATACTGAATTTTATGTCCTCTCCCGGCCGGCTTATCGGGCATGGTGATGACACCTACTACATTATATCCTCCTTCCACCAATTGGCGCAATGACTCCACGGCAAAGTCGGGAGTCCCCATATATACGATTCTTAAATCTTCTTTTTTCATAACTTAATCTTCAGAAAAATGAACCAACACTTGTCGGTATGAATTAAATATCTTCGATTTCGAGACGAATCCTTCGTAACGTCCTTCCTCGTCCACCACAGGCAAGTTCCATGCCTTGGTATCATCAAATGTCTGCATCACCTGCTCCATGCCGTCGGTCGTGTAGATTTTGGCAGGCGCCGAGGTCATCAGCTTGCTCACCGTGAAGCGGTGATACAACTCCTGACGGAACATGATGTTGCGGATATCATCCAAGAGAACAATACCTAATAGTTCGCCGGTAGTCTTGTCGGTCACCGGAAACACATTGCGGTGAGAAGAAGCAATCGCCTTAACCAGTTCGCCCAAATCCATTTCCGGATGCACGGTCACGAAATCCTTCTCCACCACATTCTCCATTTTCATCAACGTGAGCACAGCCTTATCTTTATGGTGCGTAAGAAGCTGTCCTTTCTTGGCCAGACGCATGGAATAAATACTGTGGGGCTCAAAAGCGATAATCGTGAGATAGGAGCTCACCGACACAATCATCAGCGGAAGAAACAAGTCGTAACCTCCGGTAAGCTCGGCAATCAGAAAGACACCCGTCAGCGGTGCATGCATCACCCCGCTCATCACACCCGCCATGCCCATCAAAGCAAAGTTCTTCTCGGGCAGATAAGCCGAAAAAGCAAAGTCGTTGCTGAAGTGGGAAAACACGAATCCGGCAATACAGCCTAAATACAGCGAAGGCGCAAAGATACCACCGCAACCGCCACCGCCGTTGGTAGCACTCGACGCAAACACTTTGAACAAGATGATGAGCATCAGGTAGAGCAAAAGCAGATTGCTGTAGCCGTAGAAGATGGAGTTGTTCATCACCGTGTCCCACTCGACCACGGAAGTGCCGTTGAGCAGAAGCTCAATCGTGTCATAGCCTTCACCATAGAGCGGAGGAAAGAGGAAGATGAGCACACTCAGCATCACTCCTCCGAAAGCTAATTTCTTGTACGGATTGTCCAACCGTCCGAACACCCCTTCCACCGAATTCATGGCCCGCGTAAAATAAAGCGAAACCAGGCCGCAGAAAATGCCCAGCAGAATCACATACGGTATGCGGTTCAATGCAAAAGCCTCATCCAGATGAAACTTAAACATCGCCTCCGTGCCGGTTGTAATATAAGAAAGGGTGGCCGCCGTTACAGAAGAAATCAGCAACGGAAGCAGGGAAGACATCGTCAGGTCAATCATCAGCACCTCCAGCGTAAACACCAGTCCGGCAATCGGAGCCTTGAAAATACCTGCAATGGCACCGGCAGCTCCACAGCCTACCAGCAACATCAAGGTGCGGTGTTCCATTTTAAACACACTGCCTAAATTGGAACCGATGGCCGAACCGGTGAGCACAATCGGTGCCTCGGCTCCTACCGAACCACCGAAACCGATGGTAATGCCACTGGCTATAATCGACGACCAGATGTTGTGCCGCTTGATGCGCCCTTGCCTACGGGAAATGGCATACAGGATTTTGGTCACACCGTGGCTGATGTCATCCTTCACAATGTTGCGCACAAACCAGCCGGCCAGAAAAATACCCACTACCGGATAAACCAGATACAGGTAGTTGGCCTCGGTCGCATTAAAATTATCTGTCAGGAAATTCTGAATCTGATGGATAAAGAATTTCAATATCAAAGCAGCCAATGCCGTGAAAATACCAACCAGGAAACTCAAGATGAGAATAAACTGTTTTTCCTTGATGTTGTCTTCACGCCATTTGATGCACCGCTGCATCAAACTCAACTTTTCTTCTGTCCTCATTTATTCGCGAATTATCTTGATGACTCCCCCTTTATCCAACTTGATGATGCTCGAAGGCTTCGGCTTGCTCAAATCATCTTGGCGGTAACCGACGATGTAGTCGACAGCCGACTTGATTTCTTCACTGATTTCACTGAAGTTTGCCGCTGCGGGCTGGCCGCTCACATTGGCAGAAGTAGACACAATCGCTTTGCGGAAGCGCTGACACAACCGTCTGGAAAACTCTTCATTGGTCACCCGGATGCCCACACTGCCGTCCTCGGCCAGCAGATTCGGAGCCAAGTTTCTTGCTCCGGAATAAATAATAGTAAGGGGTTTGTCGGAAAGTTCAATCAAATCCCATGCGACGGAGGGCACGTCCTGCACATAGAAATCCACCTTTACAGGCGTATCCACCAGCACCAGCAGTGCCTTGCTGTCGGCCCGTTTTTTAATTTCATACACCCGGCGTACAGCCTCTTCATTCGTCGCGTCACAACCGATGCCCCAAACCGTATCAGTGGGGTAAAGAATCACCCCACCCTCATACATTACCTGGCAAGCTTTTTTAATATCTTCTATCATTTCTTGATTCTTATCAATTGAGAATAACATGCAAAAATACTATTTTTGTGGCGAATTCAAAAAGATTAAGTGAAAACAATGGAAGAAATCGCATTTCACCACACATTGCCTATCCAGTTGCGCTTCAACGACGTAGATAAGTTCGGGCACGTCAACAATACCGTTTACTTCTCTTTCTATGATTTAGGAAAAACCGAATACTTTGCTTCGGTGTGTCCGGGAGTAGATTGGGAAAAGACCGGCATCGTCGTAGTGCATATCGAAGCCGATTTTGTCAAACAAATTTTTGCTTCCGACCAGATTGCCGTACAGACAGCCGTATCTCAAATCGGAACGAAAAGTTTTCACCTCATACAACGGGTCATTGCCACCGATACGCACGAAGTGAAGTGCATCTGCCGTTCGGTCATGGTGGCTTTCGACCTGGAGAAACATGAATCCATGCCGATGACCCCGGAATGGATAGAGGCTATTTGCCGGTTTGAAGGGCGCGACTTGCGCAAACAGGCCGCCCACTGACCTGCTGTGACACACTGACATCCACACGGATCCATACAGGAAGCAGCCCGCCCGGCTGCTTTTCGTTTCCGGAAACAGTCTGCAGGATAAAATCTATGGAAGCGTAATTTGTATACTCCAAATATTATGCTTAATATTGCAACGTGTTTCTCTTCTCCAATAAAAAATCCTTTAATCATCTATTAAAACATTTTTATGAACATGAACAGTAAAATTTCCAGTCTGATTATTGCCGGACTCTGCTGCTTAGGAAGTGTAAACGGACAAAACCAAACAGGAATCACCCATTCGGGACAACCTACCGAACAAAAACCTTTTCCGATTGTTCAATACACAGAACTTGCCAACCCGACTCCTACCGACGAGACGTCGTGGAAAGGAATGAATGAAGCCCGTTGCGCCTGGGGAAACAGCTACACACGCTACAAGAAGGAAAGCAATCCGCGCTTGAACCAGAAAAGCATCAAGCTCACCGGATGGAAAGGAGAAAGAGTGGCTGCCCAACTCGTTATTTCATCAGGCATCGATCTGGAAAGCGTTTCGGTAGAAACCTCTCCTCTGACCCATTCCTCCGGCAAGAGCCGCTTGGCTGACGACCGCCTGCTGAAAGGTTTTGTGCGCTACGTGATGACAGACGGACTGAACAAGGAGGGTACCGGCAGCTGCGGACACCGTCCGGATTTATCTTTATTCGACTCTACGCTGGTGGCCGACCCCATCGACCATCTGGCTCTCACCCTGCCCATGAAGGCCAAGACTTCTCAAGGATATTGGATCCGTGTCTGGATTCCTGAGGATGCCACACCGGGACAGTACACCTCTACCGTTACCGTGAAAAATAAAGAAACGGTAATCGGCCGCCTCCAGCTGCAGGTCTATGTTCAAAACCGCACGCTCCCCGCACCAAGCGAATGGGCTTTCCATCTGGATTTGTGGCAGAATCCTTTCGCCGTGGCCCGCTACCATCAGGTGCCGGTGTGGTCGGAAGAACACTTCAAACTGCTGGAAGCAGAAATGAAGCCGTATGCGGATGCCGGCGGTAAAGTGATTACCACTTCCATCATGCATCATCCCTGGAGTGCCCAGACATACGATCCGTTTGAAACCATGATTACGTGGGTAAAAAGAATCGACGGCACGTGGCTGTTCGACTATACCGTGTTCGACAAATGGGTGCAGTTTATGATGGATATGGGAGTGAAAAAAGAAATCGGTTGCTTCTCCATGATTCCCTGGAAACTTTCTTTCCAGTACTTTGACCAGGCCACCAACAGCCTGAAAGAACTGAAAACCAAGCCGGGTGAAAAAGAGTATCACGACCTGTGGGTGAACATGCTGAAGGACTTCGCCGCCCATCTGAAAGCGAAAGGCTGGTTTGAAATTACGCATATTGCCATGGACGAACGCCCGATGCCCGACATGCTGGAAGCGTTTAAAATTATCCGTGAAGCAGATCCTCATTTCAATGTCTCACTGGCTGGGGCGCTGCATGCCGAACTTTCGGATGAACTGAATGACTATTGTGTGGCCATTGCCGACAAATATCCGGAAGAAATGAAGAAAAAAAGAAAAGCGGAAGGAAAGGTTACAACCTACTATACCTGCTGTACGGAATCGTGGCCCAATACCTACACATTCAGCAACCCGGCAGAAGGGGCTTGGATTGGATGGTATGCCGCCAAAGAGAACTTAGATGGTTACTTGCGTTGGGCACTCAACAGCTGGACCATCGAACCCCTGCTCGACAGCCGTTTCTATACATGGGGAGCCGGCGACACTTATATGCTGTATCCGGCCGGAAGAACGTGTCTGCGCTACGAGAATCTGGTGGAAGGTATTCAGGCATATGAAAAAGTACGCATCCTGAAAGAAGAACTGCAGGCACAAGGCAAAACAGCAACGCTGCGCAAACTGGACAAGGTGCTGCAAAGCTTTGATGAAGTGCAGCTGGTAAAAACGCCTGCAGAAGTATTTGTGGAAAAAGCCAAAGCATTTATCAACCGCCTCTAATTAACACTAACATTATATCAACATGAAAATGAAAAAGAATCTTTACGCTATGCTGGCAGGTTCAGCCCTGCTGGCTGCTTGCCAAACTGCTCCACAGCAGACTGTGCTGAAGGGAGAACTCACTGGAGTAGAAAGCGACACGCTGATTGTGAACTACTTTGCCGTGAACGATTTCAGCCGTCAAAACGTAAAACATGACACTATTGCCTTGCAGCAAGGCAAATTCTCGTATACCCTGCCCACCGACTCGGTTCCAACGGAAGTGTGGCTGTATGCCAAACCAGTAGCCGGCATGGGATATGACATGAGAGCCAACACGCAGGTGCTGCTGTTCCCCGGACAGACCATTACGCTGACCGGCGAACTGAAAGGTTGTACGGCTTCCGGAAGCAAATTCCATGAAGAACTGGCTGCAGTCGTGGCACAGCAAAAGCCAATCCGTGTCCAGCTGGATTCTGTGGGCAACCTGCTGACAAAACTTCAAAATGAAAAAGCTCCTCAGGAAGAGATACAGAAACTGTATACCGAACAATACAAGCCGCTGGCCAACCAGCAGAAAGAAGTGTGCGTGAAGTACATCCGCGAACACCTGAACAGTGATGCTTCGCTGTATCTGCTTTCTCAACTGGGCCTGAAAGAATCGAAAGAACTCTTGCCTCAGCTGGATGCAGCTGTGAAAGCAGGTCCGCTGGCTTCTCTCTACAAACGGATTGATGCAGCGATCCAACGCGACCTGGCGTTTGAAGAAGCTAAAAAGAATGTAGCAGAAGGCAAACCGGCTCCCGACTTTACACTGACAGACATCAACGGCAAGCCGTTTACGCTCTCTTCGCTGCGCGGCAAATATGTGGTGCTCGACTTCTGGGGAAGCTGGTGCGGCTGGTGCATCAAGGGAATGCCTGAAATGAAGAAATACTATGCCAAGTACCAGAATAAACTGGAAATTGTAGGTATCGACTGCCGTGATACGGAAGAAAAATGGAAGGATGCAGTCAAACGCCACGAACTGCCTTGGCTGAACGTGCGCAATGACGATGCTACCGACGCTACGCTGCTGTATGCAGTCAACGGATTCCCTACCAAGATTGTGATTGACCCGGAAGGCAACATCAACAAAATTGTAATCGGTGAAGACCCGGCGTTCTATAAGCATCTGGACCAACTGTTCAAATAAAAAAGAACCACTGAATCATAAAATATCACGGTGTTTGCAACAGAATACCGTGATATTTTTTTCCCCCACAGCCACACGGCCCGCCCGTCTTTCCGCCCTGTTATTTCCTTCCTCCCTCGAAATATTTTCGTCATATCCCCTCTTCACTCCGGTTTTTTTCGTACTTTTACACCTTGTTGGAAAGAATACCTTTTCCGGCTCCTTGGATAAGAAAAAGAAAAAACAATATATAAAATGAATCATAAATGGAATTATCGACCCATTACACCCGAACAGGCAGAAACAAGCCAGATACTGGCCAAAGAGCTCGGCATTAGTCCGATTCTTGGGCGGCTCCTGGTGCAACGGGGAATCACAAAAGCCAAAGAGGCTAAACGATTCTTCCGGCCGCAATTGCCCGACCTGCATGATCCGTTCCTCATGAAGGACATGGATGTTGCAGTAGAACGTCTGAACAAGGCGATGGGAAAGAAAGAACGTATTTTAATTTATGGAGACTATGACGTAGATGGTACCACCGCCGTGGCGCTGGTCTACAAGTTTATTCAACAGTTCTATTCGAACCTGGACTATTACATTCCCGACCGCTACGACGAGGGATATGGTATTTCTAAAAAAGGAGTGGACTACGCCGCTGAAACCGGCGTGGGACTGATTATCGTACTCGACTGCGGCATCAAAGCGGTGGAGGAGATTGCCTATGCCAAAGAGAAAGGCATCGATTTCATCATCTGCGACCATCATGTGCCCGACGACGTGCTTCCTCCGGCTCTTGCCATCCTGAATGCCAAGCGGCCGGACAACACCTATCCCTACGAACATCTCTCGGGATGCGGAGTGGGCTTTAAATTCATGCAGGCATTTGCCATCAGCAACGGCATTGAGTTTCATCACCTGATTCCGCTGCTCGACATCGTGGCTGTGAGCATCGCTTCGGACATTGTACCGATTATGGGCGAAAACCGCATTTTGGCTTTCCACGGACTGAAGCAGCTCAACAGCAATCCCAGTGTGGGAATGAAAGCGATTATTGATATCTGCGGCTTGTCTGAAAAAGAAATCACCTTCAGCGACATTGTGTTCAAGATCGGACCGAGAATCAATGCCTCGGGACGTATCCAGAATGGTAAGGAAGCAGTGGATTTGCTCACGGAAAAGGATTTCTCGGTGGCGCTGGAAAAAGCGGCTCTCATCAATCAGTATAACGAGACACGGAAAGACCTCGACAAAAGCATGACTGAAGAGGCCAATCAGATTGTGGCTCATCTGGAAGGTTTGGCCGACCGCCGCTCCATCGTGCTCTACAACGAGGAATGGCACAAAGGGGTGATCGGTATCGTGGCTTCGCGGCTGACTGAAGTTTTTTACCGCCCCGCCGTTGTGCTGACCCGCACGGACGACATGGCAACAGGCTCGGCCCGGTCGGTATCCGGATTTGACGTGTACAAGGCCATTGAGCATTGCCGCGACTTGCTCGAAAACTTCGGCGGACATACCTATGCTGCCGGCCTTTCGATGAAAGTGGAGAATGTGAAAGCCTTCACAAAACGATTTGAAGATTATGTTGCCAATCACATTCTACCCGATCAGACCAGTGCGGTCATCGACATTGATGCAGAAATCGACTTCAAGGATATCTCCTTCAAGTTTTTCAATGACTTGAAGAAGTTCAACCCATTCGGGCCGGACAACACCAAGCCTGTTTTCTGCACGCACCATGTCTACGACTACGGCACCAGCAAAGTGGTGGGACGCGACCAGGAACATATCAAACTGGAACTGGTGGACAACAAATCGAACAATGTGATGAACGGTATTGCATTCGGACAGAGTTCGCACGTGCGCTATATCAAAACCAAACGCTCGTTTGATATCTGCTACACCATTGAGGAAAACACCCATAAGCGGGGAGAAGTGCAACTTCAAATCGAAGACATAAAACCGATTGAATAACTATGAGGAGATACTGAAACAGTACTGGGGATATGACTCTTTCCGCAGTTTGCAGAAAGAGATCATAACCAGTATCGGCGAAGGCAAAGACACCTTGGGACTGATGCCTACCGGAGGCGGAAAGTCCATTACTTTTCAAGTGCCTGCCCTTGCCAAGGAAGGCGTGTGCCTGGTCATTACTCCGCTGATTGCCCTCATGAAAGACCAGGTGAACAACCTGCGCAAACGGGGCATCAAAGCGCTTGCCGTCTACTCGGGCATGACAAGACAGGAAATTCTGACTGCCCTTGAAAACTGCATCTACGGCAATTATAAGTTTCTTTATATTTCTCCGGAACGACTGGACACGGAAATCTTCCAGACAAAGGTGCGTTCCATGAAGGTATCGATGATCACCGTAGACGAAAGTCATTGTATCTCCCAATGGGGATACGACTTCCGGCCTGCTTATCTAAAAATTGCCGAAATCCGCAAACTGCTGCCCGGCATTCCGGTGCTGGCACTCACCGCCACAGCCACCCCTGAGGTGGTGGAAGACATCCAGCAGAAACTGGATTTCCACAACGGCAATGTCTTCCGGATGAGCTTCGAACGGAAGAACCTGGCGTATGTGGTGCGCACCACGGACAACAAAACCAGCGAAATGCTCCATATCCTGCGAAGGGTAGCGGGCAGTGCAATCATTTATGTGCGCAACCGGCGACGGACCCGAGAGATTACAGAGCTCTTGAATCAGGAGGGAATCACGGCTGACTTTTATCACGCCGGACTGGAGAATGCGGTGAAGGACTTGCGGCAGAAACGGTGGCAGTGCGGAGAAACACGGGTCATGGTTGCGACCAATGCTTTTGGCATGGGGATTGACAAACCGGACGTGCGGCTCGTGCTCCATCTTGACTTGCCCGACTCACCCGAAGCGTATTTCCAGGAAGCCGGACGGGCCGGACGCGACGGACGGAAAGCGTATGCGGTCATTCTATATGCCCAATCGGACAAAGCTACCCTGCATAAACGGATAGCAGACACGTTTCCCGAAAAAGCGTATATTTTAGATGTCTACGAACATGTGCAGTATTATTATCAGATGGCCATGGGCGACGGATTCCAATGTGTACGAGAATTCAACCTGGAAGAGTTTTGCCGGAAATTCAAATACTTTCCGGTGCCGGTAGACAGTGCCTTGAAGATTTTAACGCAAGCCGGGTATCTGGAATATACAGACGAGCAAGACAACGCCTCCCGGATTCTGTTTACCATCCGGAGGGATGACTTGTATAAATTGCATGAAATGGGACCGGAAGCGGAAACGCTGATTCAGGCTATCCTGCGCTCTTATACCGGCATCTTTACGGACTATGCGTTCATCAGCGAAGCATCACTGGCTTTACGGACGGGACTTACCCGTGAACAAATCTACCGCATTTTGGTTACGCTAACCAAGAGACGGATTGTGGACTACATTCCACACAAGAAAACCCCATACATCATCTACACACGCGAACGGCAGGAGCTGCGCTACATGCACATTCCGCCATCGGTATATGAGGAGCGGAAAGAACGGTATGAAACCCGCATCAAAGCCATGGAGGAGTATGTGACAACCGACAATGTGTGCCGCAGCCGGATGCTGCTGCGCTATTTCGGTGAAAAGAACGACCACAACTGCGGCCAATGTGACGTCTGCCTCAGCCATCGCACTTCGCCGGAAGAGGTGAAGGAAAATGATTTTGATGCACTGAGCAGGAAAATGACGCAACTGCTTGCCGCAAAGCCGATGACCCCTGCCGAAATAAACGACAGCATGGAGGAGGAGAAGGAAAAAGTAGCCGCAGTTATCCAGCATCTTTTGAATGAAGGCGTTTGGAAGATGGAGAATGGAATGATACAGATTTCAAAATAAGTTATTACATTTGCAGAGAAACTCAAAAACAACCGATTATGAACTTTTTAAAATCTTTGTTCTCCGGAAAATCGGATACTCCGGACAATGAAAAGAAGAAAAACGAACAAAAGAATTTCGAGATATTCAAATATGACGGCCTGCGTGCGCAACGCATGGGCCGCCCGGACTATGCTGTAAAATGCTTCAAGGAAGCACTTGCTATTGAAGAAGACTTCGAAACCATGGGGTATCTGAGCCACCTTTATATCCAGATGGAGGAAATTGAGAAAGCCCGGGAACTGCTGGAAAAGATGGTTGACATGGAACCGCACGTAGTCAGCACATACCTGACACTGGCCAATGTGTGCTACATGCAGGAAGATTATCCGGCTATGGAAAAAGCGGCCAACAAGGCAATCGGTATCGAAGAAGGAAATGCGGCTGCTTACTTCCTCCTGGGAAAAGCACGTCAGGGTCAGCATGACAGCCTGATGACCATTGCTCACCTGACGAAGGCCATCACCCTCAAAGACGATTTTATAGAAGCCCGCCTCATGCGTGCTGAAGCGTTGCTGAAAATGAAGCAGTATAACGAAACCATGGAGGATGTTAACGCCATTTTGGCTCAGAACCCGGATGAAGAAACGGCTATCCTACTGAGAGGTAAAGTCAAAGAAGCTACCGGCCATACCGAAGAGGCAGAAGCGGACTACCGCCTGGTGACAGAAATCAACCCGTTCAACGAACAAGCCTATCTTTGCCTGGGTGTTCTTTATATCAACTTGAAAAAACTGCAGGAAGCCATCGAGTTGTTTGATGAAGCCATCGAACTGAATCCACGGTTTGCTGATGCGTACAAAGAACGTGGAAGAGCCAAGCTGCTGAACAACGACAAAGAAGGATCGGTGGAAGACATGAAGAAGGCTTTGGAGCTGAATCCCAAGGAGGAAGCCCACCTGAACGGACAGTTCAAGAACTTAGGTATGAAAGAGGAAACACTGCCCGGCATCTTCTAAGTTAAAGAAGACAAAAGTTACCCCAAAGAGATGAACAGGTAACTTTTTTACTCTTTTTTACTTCAAAAGAAAAAATATTATCACTTTATATTTGCATTTAAAAGACAAAGTATTACTTTTGTCGCACAATAAAAAACAAACAATCAGCGTATGAACTCATTTACTTATGCATATTACTTCTTTTTTTACTTTTACTTTAGCCACAAAGTAGAGCGGGAGTTTATATGTATCAAGTGAAAGTGATACGGAAACATTGAACAAAAAAACAAATCATATAAATCCCGCTTCCTGATGGATGCGGGATTTTTTTTATAACTGAAATTGAACACATGAAAAAGATTGCCATTCAAGGAACAAAGGGTTCCTACCATGATATAGCCGCTCACCGGTACTTTGAAGGAGAGGAAATCGAACTGATTTGTTGTGCCAGCTTCGAGGAGGTGTTTGCCTCCATCCGGAAAGACAGCCAGGTTATCGGAATGCTGGCCATTGAGAACACCATTGCCGGAAGCCTGCTGCACAACAATGAACTGCTTCGCTTGAGCGGCACTCAAATTATCGGTGAATACAAGCTGCGCATCTCTCACAGTTTTGTGTGTCTGCCGGAAGAGGACTGGGAAGACCTGACGGAAGTCAACTCCCACCCTATCGCATTGATGCAATGCCGGGAATTTCTCAACCAACATCCCCAACTGAAAGTCGTAGAAGGAGAAGATACGGCACAAAGCGCTGAGATCATAAAGAACAAACAGCTAAAGGGGCATGCAGCCATCTGTTCGAAAGCCGCAGCCGAACTTTATGGAATGAAAATTTTACAGGAAGGAATTGAAACAAACAAACATAATTTTACCCGTTTTCTGGTGGTAGCCGACCCGTGGAGAGCGGACGAACTGCGCCAAGAAAAGCCCCAGCAAGCCAATAAAGCAAGCATGGTGTTCACGCTTCCGCACACGGAAGGCAGCTTGTCGCAAGTATTGTCTATCCTGTCTTTCTATCACATCAACCTGACCAAGATTCAGTCATTGCCTATCATCGGACGAGAATGGGAATATCAATTTTATGTGGATGTCGCTTTCAATGCGTATGTGAGATTCAAGCAAGCCATAGCTGCTATCTCTCCGCTAACCAAAGAACTTAAAATACTAGGTGAATATGCTGAAGGAAAATCAAATGTATAATATACAACCGGCCGAACGGCTGACAAGCGTAAGCGAATACTACTTCTCCAAAAAACTGAAGGAAGTAGCTCAGATGAATGCAGAAGGCAAAGATGTCATCAGCCTGGGCATCGGAAGTCCCGACATGCCGCCGTCTTCTCAAGCCATCGAAAGTCTGTGCCGGCATGCACAGGATGCCAACGGACACGGATACCAGCCATACACGGGCATTGCCGAGCTCCGCAAGGGGTTTGCCAACTGGTATCGGCGCTGGTACGGAGTGGAACTGGATCCGGCCAAAGAAATCCAACCCTTGATTGGTTCGAAAGAAGGTATCCTGCATGTAACGCTGGCTTTCGTGAATCCGGGCGACCAGGTGCTCGTACCCAATCCGGGCTACCCCACCTATACTTCGCTCAGCAAGCTGCTGGGAGCAGAAATCGTGAACTACGATTTGAAGGAAGACAACGGCTGGATGCCGGATTTTGACGCATTGGAACAGATGGACTTGAGCCGCGTGAAGCTGATGTGGACCAACTATCCCAACATGCCGACAGGCGCCAACGCCACTGCCGAACTCTATGAACGTCTGGTGGACTTTGCCCGCCGGAAGAATATCGTGATTGTGAACGACAATCCCTACAGCTTTATCTTAAACCAGCAACCCCTCAGCATCTTAAGCGTGGAAGGAGCCAAGGAGTGCTGCATCGAATTCAACTCGATGAGCAAAAGCCACAACATGCCGGGATGGCGCATCGGAATGCTGGCTACCAACGCCACGTTCATACAATGGATTCTGAAAGTGAAAAGCAACATCGACAGCGGCATGTTCCGTGCCATGCAGCTGGCTGCAGCTACTGCACTGGAAGCAGAAGCCGACTGGTATGAAGGCAATAACCGGAATTACCGGAACAGACGCCACATTGCCGGAGAAATCATGAAAGCACTGGGATGCACGTACAGCGAAGATCAGGTGGGCATGTTCCTATGGGGAAAAATCCCGGCATCCTGCTCCAACGTGGAAGAACTGACGGAGAAAGTGCTGCACGAAGCAAGGGTATTCATCACGCCAGGCTTCATTTTCGGAAGCAACGGAGCCCGCTACATCCGCATCTCGCTGTGCTGCAAAGATGAAAAGCTGACAGAAGCGTTAGAAAGAATCAAATCAATGGCATGAACCGCTCAGGAGAATGCTTTTTTTAAACAATGAATCATAAAAATCAGAAGATATGGAACTCGAATCAATTTTATTACCAGGCATTGAACCGCAAAGACCGATTGTCATAGCCGGTCCGTGTAGTGCAGAAACTGAAGAACAGGTGATGAACACAGCCAAACAGCTGGCAACCAAGGGAGTGAAGATATTCCGTGCCGGCATTTGGAAACCGCGCACCAAACCGGGAGGTTTCGAAGGAGTTGGCGTGGACGGTCTGGCTTGGCTGAAGGAGGTGAAGAAGGAAACAGGCATGTACGTATCTACGGAAGTGGCAACTGCCAAGCATGTTTACGAATCACTGAAAGCAGGTATTGATGTTCTTTGGATTGGTGCACGCACCACAGCCAATCCGTTTGCTGTACAGGAAATTGCAGATGCACTGAAAGGAGTGGACATCCCTGTCCTGATTAAAAATCCGGTGAATCCTGACCTGGAACTGTGGATCGGTGCCTTGGAACGTATCAACAATGCCGGTTTGAAACGGCTCGGAGCAATCCACAGAGGGTTCAGCTGCTATGACAAGAAGATTTACCGCAATCTTCCCCAATGGCACATTCCTATCGAACTGCGCCGCCGGGTGCCCAATTTGCCTATCTTCTGTGACCCCAGCCATATCGGCGGAAAACGCGAACTGATTGCTCCACTCTGCCAGCAGGCTATGGACCTGAGTTTTGACGGTCTGATTGTGGAAACCCACTGTAATCCGGATGCAGCCTGGAGTGATGCGGCACAGCAAGTCACCCCCGATGTACTCGACTACATCCTCAGTCTGCTGGTTATCCGTACGGAAACCCAATCAACCGAGAGCCTGACTTCCCTACGCAAGCAGATTGACGAATGTGACGACAATATCATCCAGGAACTGGCCAAGCGGATGCGCATCGCACGCGAAATAGGCACTTACAAGAAAGAACACAATATCACAGTGCTCCAAAGCGGACGTTACAATGAGATTCTGGAAAAACGCGGCATCCAAGGTGGACAATGCGGCATGGATGTGGAATTTATGAAAAAAATCTTTGAAGCCATCCACGAAGAGTCTGTACGCCAGCAAATGGAAATCATCAATCATTAACCATTCATCCTTAACCAACTGTAAAAGTGAGAATATTAATTTTAGGAGCCGGTAAAATGGGCTCCTTCTTTACAGATATACTGAGTTTCCAGCATGAAACGGCTGTGTATGACACCAACCCGCACCAACTGCGTTTTGTCTACAACACCTACCGTTTCACAACCCTGGAGGAAATCAAGGATTTCGAACCGGAACTGGTCATTAATGCCGTGACGGTGAAATATACCCTGGATGCCTTCCGGAAGGTGCTGCCGGTGCTTCCCAAAGACTGTATCATCAGTGATATCGCTTCGGTGAAAAACGGACTGAAGAAGTTTTATGAAGAAAGCGGATTCCGGTATGTTTCCACTCATCCCATGTTTGGCCCTACTTTTGCCAGCCTCAACAATCTGAGCAATGAAAATGCCATCATCATCAGTGAGAGCGACCACTTAGGCAAGATTTTCTTCAAGGATCTCTATCAGACATTGAAACTGAATATCTTTGAATATACATTTGAAGAGCATGACGAAACAATGGCTTACTCCTTATCCATCCCCTTCGTCTCTACATTTGTATTTTCGGCCGTCATGAAACACCAGGATGCACCGGGTACCACCTTCAAGAAGCACATGGCCATTGCCCAAGGACTGCTGAGCGAGGATGATTATCTGCTGCAAGAAATCCTGTTCAATCCCCGCACTCCCAACCAAGTGGCCAACATACGTACGGAGTTGAAAAACCTGCTTGAAATTATCGAGCACAAAGATTCGGAAGGCATGAAGAAATACCTGACACGAATCAGAGAAAAAATCAAATAATCTCCCTAGCTGATGCAATTTTTAATTAACCCCTGCCAATCTATTGGCAGGGGTTGATATTATCACTACCTTTGCACGGGAAATCATGTTTTCAACTGAAGTACAAAAATGATAGATCAAGGAACCATCGACCGGATTATGGATGCGGCACAGATTGTAGATGTCGTTTCCGATTTTGTCACACTCCGCAAACGGGGGGTGAATTTCGTTGGTCTATGTCCGTTTCATGACGACAAAACCCCTTCATTTTACGTATCTCCGGCCAAAGGACTCTGCAAATGCTTTGCCTGTGGAAAAGGCGGTAACGTGGTACACTTCATCATGGAACATGAACAGATGTCTTATCCGGAAGCACTGAAATTTCTGGCTAAGAAATACCACATTGAAATCAAAGAACGGGAGCTGAGTGAAGAAGAGAAGTCCGCACAAAGTGAACGGGAAAGCTTGTTCATCGTCAATCAGTTTGCACGCGACTATTTCCAGTACATACTGAAGAACCATGTAGATGGCAGAAGCATCGGTATGGCTTATTTCCGAAACAGAGGATTCCGGGACGACATCATCGAGAAATTCCAGTTGGGCTACTGCACCGACAGCCACGATGCGTTTGCCCAAGAAGCCGTTCAAAAAGGATACAAGAAGGAGTTTCTAATCAAAACAGGTCTCTGCTATGAGACAGACGACCATCGTCTGCGCGACCGTTTCTGGGGACGCGTGATTTTTCCGGTCCATACGCTCTCGGGAAAAGTAGTAGCCTTTGGCGGACGTGTGCTGGCCAGTGCGACCAAAGGAGTAAAGGTGAAATATGTCAATTCACCCGAATCGGAAATCTACCACAAAAGCAACGAGCTTTACGGCATCTATTTTGCCAAACATGCCATCGTGAAACACGACCGCTGTTTTCTTGTGGAAGGATATACCGATGTCATCTCCATGCATCAGTCGGGTATTGAAAACGTCGTAGCCTCCTCCGGTACCGCCCTTACTTCCGGACAAATCAGAATGATTCACCGGTTTACCAACAACATGACAGTGCTCTACGACGGAGACGAAGCCGGTATCAAAGCATCTATCCGAGGCATCGACATGCTGCTGGAAGAAGGAATGAACATCAAAGTCTGCCTTCTCCCCGACGGGGATGACCCCGACTCGTTTGCCCGCAAGCACAACTCTACTGAGTTTCAGGCATTCATAGCGGAGCATGAAACAGACTTTATTCAATTCAAAGCTCACTTACTGCTGAAAGAGGCGGGAAAAGACCCTATCAAACGGGCCGAACTGATTGGGAGCCTGGTGCAAAGCATTTCGGTGATACCGGAAGCTATCGTGCGGGATGTGTACATCAAAGAATGTGCACAGCTGCTGCATGTCGAAGACAAACTGCTGGTATCGGAAGTAGCCAAAAGAAGAGAAAAACAAGCTGAAAAGAAAGCCGAACAGGCTGAACGCAACCGCAGACTGACGGAAAGAACCCATACGGCAGCACAACCGAACGGTCAGTCAACGGAACAACCGAATACGGGGACCGACAACCCTGTTTTACCGGAAGGTATGCCCGAAGGAGAAACTCCGCTTCCTTCTCCTGCACCTGCCGACACATACAATTCGTTCATTCCGCAAGAAGGAAAAGAAGGACAAGAGTTCTACAAACTGGAACAGCTCATCTTACAGGCAGTGGTACGCTACGGAGAGAAAGTAATGTGTATGGTGAATGATGCGCAAGGGAATGAAGTACCGATGACGGTAATTGAATACATCATGAACGATTTGCAGACAGACGGTTTGGCCTTTCACAATCCGCTGCACCGGCAAATACTGGCTGAAGCAGCAGCTCACATGAATGACGAAGGGTTTGTAGCCGAACGCTACTTCCTGAATCATCCCAATCCGGATATCAGCAAATTGAGCGTGAATTTAATCAACGTCCGCTATCAGTTGAGCAAATACCACTCCAAGCTACAGAAAATCGTTACGGATGAAGAAAGACTGTATGAACTGGTGCCCCTGCTCATGATCAATTTCAAGTATGCCATTGTCACGGAAGAACTGAAACACATGCTGACTGCTCTGCAAGACCCGGCTCTGGCCCAAGACAACGAGAAATGCAATGCACTGATGAAGCGGTATACAGACTTAAGAGACGTACAGAACCTCATGGCGAAACGGCTGGGAGACCGCGTTGTATTGCGATAACCCTACCGATACCCATTTATTTTCACACAGAAATTAAAAGTTTCCGTGCTGAATCAGATTCATAAATTCTTCACGCGTCTTGGCCTGATTAAATGCCCCTGTAAAGTCGGAAGTCGTTGTGATGGAATTCTGCTTTTCCACTCCACGCATCTGCATACACATATGCTTAGCCTCCACAACCACCATGACGCCAAGCGGATTCAATGTTTCCTGAATACAGTCTTTGATTTGCAGCGTCATGCGCTCCTGCACCTGCAGACGATGAGAGAAAATATCCACTACACGGGCTATTTTACTCAGCCCTGTAATGTAACCGTTAGGGATATAAGCCACATGCGCTTTGCCATAAAAAGGAAGCATGTGATGCTCACAGAGAGAGAAGAAATCGATATCCTTCACAATCACCATCTGACTATATTCTTCCTGGAATTTAGCAGAACGGAGCACTTCATGAGGGTCCATATGATAACCTTTCGTCAAAGCCAGCATGGCTTTGGCTACACGTTCGGGCGTTTTGATCAATCCTTCCCGTTCTACATCTTCACCCAATAAGTTGATAATACTATGATAATGGCTTTTCAGTTCCTCCAGATGGGGAGAAAAAATTTCTTCTTTTCCTAACATAATCAGTTTATAAATGAATATTGATTTGGTCTCTTACAATAGAAACTTCTTTAAATACCCCCGTTGCTTTCAACCGACGCATCGTTGCATCCGCTTCTTCGATACTGCGGAAATCGCCCACACGACAAAGCCAGCGAGGGGGAGTAAATGTAGTATAGATCGGCAGTTCAGGAAAAAACTCCTTCACCCGCGTGCCTACCTCATAGGCATCGTTCTTAGCCTGCCGCGTATTATTCCCGGCATAAGCCTGAATCCGGTATCCGGCAATCTTTATTACTTTCTGTTCATCCGTTGCAGAACGTTCCTTTCCAATCAAAGCACCGATACGAGGGTCTTGATGAACAGTCACTTTTCCCTGTCCCGGCACCCTGCGTTCCAAGCTATTCACAATGTTCTGAGCCTGCGCAGCACCAGACATACTCAAGAATAAAGAAAGTAAGACTAAAGTTCTCATTTTACACAAAAATAAAGAGATACGGTGAAAACGACCCCAAGCCGTTCCACCGCATCTGAATACAATCTAATTATGCGTTAAAAGCATCGATAATACCCTTGAAATCAGCAACCTTCAAAGCAGCGCCACCAATCAAGCCACCATCAACGTCGGGATTAGCAAACAATTCCTTTGCATTAGAAGGCTTGCAGCTACCGCCGTAAAGGATAGAAGTGTTTTCTGCGATTTCCTTGCCGTATTTTTCAGCAACAGCTGAACGGATGAAAGCGTGGATTTCCTGTGCCTGTTCGGGAGTAGCTGTTTTACCAGTACCGATAGCCCAAACCGGTTCGTAAGCCAAGATTACCTTAGCAAAGTCTTCGGCAGACAAAGAGAATACAGATGCCAACTGAGCAGCAACTACTTCATTTTGCTTGTTAGCTTCGCGTTCTTCCAATACTTCGCCGATGCAGAAAATAGGAGTCAGACCGTTAGCCAAAGCCAATTTAACTTTTTCTTCGAGGATAGCTACTGTTTCACCGTAGTAAGCACGACGTTCAGAGTGACCCAGGATAACATATTTAGCACCTGTAGAAGCCACCATTTCAGCAGAAACTTCACCTGTATAAGCACCAGATACTTTATCTGCACAGTTTTCTGCACCTACACCAATCTTAGCAGCGTCAACCAACGGAGTAACAGATGCCAAGTGGATAAACGGAGTACAGATGATTACATCACAGTTAGGCTTTTCGTTAGCCAATGCTTCGTTCAATTCTTTAGCCAAAGCAATACCCTCTTGAAGGGTTTTGTTCATTTTCCAGTTTCCTGCAACAATGTTTTTTCTCATTTTGTTTAATTATTAAAAGGGTTAATAAATCTCTATATCTATTCTTGCAGACAAGATTGCTGTCATGATTCCATCTTATCAGCAAGGTTCTTTTCAGTTGATTGCGGTGCAACACCGCCATTCTCCTCCTTATTCAGAGCCAGTGTTTTTTTCCGGTCCCTGCGCCGCACAATCAGAATATCAATCCCCATCACCAGCAATAAAGGAACAACAAACCACAACACCACATATCCAATGGTGTGCCAGTCGCTCTCCACCCTTTGCTGCCCCAGCGGAATATTCTCCAATCTGTCCGTCAGCACATATTCATCCGGCAAATCTTCGTCACTCCATTTATTCAGTACAGTGCCGTCCTTTATCAGCATCAATCCCGGATTAGAGCGTATCATCGTCTTCAATGTGATATCATCCATCTGGCAGAAAGGATATTCAGCCCCCGTTTTGTCCATCCACAGTTCAATCTGCTCTTCCGAAGAAAAAGTCAGGCAATAAAAGCGGTATCCATGCTCCACGGAGTAATCATAAATCTCATTTATCAAATCAATATTGCTGTCGTCTGCCTCCTCCATGCGATGAGCAACAAGCAGAAAAGTATAGCCTTTGTCCGTCAGCACCTGTTCCGTAATGTCCTCACCCGACTCCAAGTCGGTCATAGAGAAATCATGAATCACCGGTTCGTACCCCTTTTCCTTCAGCACCGTGCGCGTATCAACAAACGTCCATGTACTGTCGGGATAATGTTCAAGAGTAAATTCCTTCTTTTCTCCGTTCTTCTCCAGGATAAAGACCGTTTCGAACACACTTGGCTTTGCCCCTTCCGGAATACGCATTCCCTCAAGGATATTCTGCCCCACCTTATACGGACGGAAATCCAGAACAGGCAAATGCGCCAGACAATAGAAAGAAAGAGCAAATACAAAAAACAGCGTATAGAGCGAAACCAGCCATTCCATCTTCACACTGATAAAACGCACCATCAGTTTGCGATAGCGGAACACTCCGATAGCAGTCAGCAACAGCACCACATTTTTAGCAAAAGTCTGCCAGTTGGTCAACACCCAGGCATCTCCAAAACAGCCGCAATCGGACACCGGATTAAACCGCGCAAGATAAAGAGTGAGCGGAGTCATCCCTATCATCAGCAAAAGAGCCCAAAACGAAGCAAGTGTTCTCCGGATACCAAAGAAAAGCGAAATACCGATGAAGAACTCGATGGCAGACAAAACAATTCCGACCAGCAAGGGAAAGAAAGAAGGCACCCAGGAAGCCATACCGAAAGCTACCAGATAATCCTGTATCTTATACTGGAACCCCAGCGGGTCAACAGCCTTGACAAACCCGGAAAAAATAAATGCAGCCGACAAAAGAAAGCGTCCGGCATTCAATATTATTTTCTGAACGATATGTATGTGATTATCCTTCAAATTCAATCTTGATCAAGCCGAAAACGGAATAGTTAATCATGTCCATGTAGTTGGCATCAACGCCTTCCGACACCAATGTATTGCCAGCCAGACTTTCAATCTGCTTTGTCCGGTAAATCTTCATCAATATCAAGTCGGTATACGAACTGACACGCATGCTGCGCCATGCTTCATCATAGTCATGGTTTTTCGCCAGCATCAGTTCCAGCGTTTCTTTTGCATGCTTATCATACAAAGCCAACGCCTCCTCGTTGCTGATATCAGCCGAGTCGGCATAGCCCAATTCCAACTGAATCAGTCCGATGATACCATAATTGACAATAGCAATAAATTCGGAGCGGATGCCCTCATCGACCATGGCCACCCCCTTCGTCTCAATACTCCGGATGCGGTTGGCCTTTATATAAATCTGATCTGTTACGGAAGCCGGACGCAGGATACGCCATGCAGGACCATAATCGTGCAGCTTCTTGGAAAATAGGTCACGGCACAAAGCAATGACATGTTCAAATTGTTGTTTGGTATCTTTCATTTTCTTCCAAATAGTACGCAAAGGTAACAATAATTAAGTAAAAAACAGAAAGAGAGCACTCTAAATTATATTAAAGTGCTCTCTTCAATTCTATTATTACACAATTCACTTGTCCAACTCACGAACAGCGCAACACTTGTCCGATGCGCAAGGTAGTAGTCGGCTTAATGCGGTTCAGCTTACACAACCGGCTGACAGAAACGCCTCGTCTTTTCGCAATGCGCGACAAAGTGTCCCCCGACTTCACCTTATGGTAACGAATCGTACCATCTGCCACTTGCGCTGTGTTGCCACGACGAGCATTGTTACGCTTATGGAATGTATACGTGTCGGCTACAATATCCTGTTTGGGGAAATCGAACATAAACACCGGGTTGATGGCAATTCCCAAGAACCGCGTTTCGAAGTGCAGATGCGAACCGGTAGAACGGCCGGTATTTCCTCCCAAACCGATAACTTCACCCGCCTTCACCAGCTGATTTTCCTCAACCAACTGCTTCGACAAGTGTCCGTATACCGTTTCCAACCCGTTGTCATGGCGAATCACCACATATTTACCGTATCCTCTGCGTTCATATTTCACAATGCGCACCTTACCGTCGAAGGCTGCCACAATCGTATCACCTATGTTCACCTTCAGGTCCAATCCGTTATGCATTCGTCTCCAGCGGGGACCAAAAGGAGAAGTAATCTTGGTACTGGTTGTCGGCATGTGGAATCCCGTCAAATCGATGGTATAAGAATCAGGAACGATGGCGTCCCCGTAAACATGCACATACTTATTGTTCCAATTCGGATAGATGTCCAAAGCTGGATATTCCGACTGCTCTGCACGGATTTGTTTCTGCAAGGCCAAAGAGTCGACCGACTTCAGTTTCTTATCTATCGGTGCCTGACGAGCTATCAAATCTTGAGAAAAAGAATTCAAGCTAACCATAGCTGCTACAGCCGTCAGTCCAACTTTAATAATACGATTAAAATTCATTCTTCGTTGTCAAATCTTTTAATATTCATCACCCGCATACAAAAAGCCAAAAGTAGCCTGTTTGTAATCGAATATTTCTTCTGGTTTAAAAAATCGAGTTAATTCCACAGCAGCCGTTTCCGGAGAATCTGAAGTATGCACGATGTTTTCTTGAAAACTCATACTGTAATCCCCCCGGATGGTTCCCGGAGCTGCCAAACGCCCATTTGTGGGTCCGGCCAACGTACGGACAGCCTGAACGGCATCTACCCCTTCAAAGCAGCACACAATGACAGGTGTAGCCATCATGGAATCCTTCACACGCTGGAAAAACGGTTTTCCACTCAAATGAGCATAATGTTCGCTTAACAATTCATCCGTCAACTGCATCATTTTCATTCCGGCCAATCGCAGCCCTTTGCGTTCAAAACGATGCGTTATCTCTCCTACCAATCCACGCTGAAGCGTACATGGTTTTAATATGACCAGTGTTTTTTCAAGCATATTTTTCAACTTATCTGAAGGTTAAACGATACATTTGGTAAAAATTCTCCCAAAGATAGTATTTTCAATTGAAACAGCCAATGTCTTATTAACTATTTTTTCAACACCCTTACCTACCAACGGGGCAAAAATACTACCTCAAAACACTATAAATAAAGTAAAGTAGCCAATTATATGTTATACAACATGTTTACACAAATAAACGATTCGCTCCCTTCTTTTTAACTTATGGCCGCCCAATTCACACGAGTGTTCCTCAATGCCTTCAGCTGCCTCCACAAAATCTCGTTTTCCGGAGACTGTCCCGCCGGATCTTCCTCCACGATTTTTTCTGCTATCTCCCGCACATACTGCAACAACTGACCGTCGCGGGCAATATCAGCAATCTTCAAATCAAAGGCAATTCCACTTTGCTGCGTACCCTCCAAATCACCCGGTCCGCGCAATTTCAAATCAGCCTCAGCAATTTCAAAGCCGTCGTTGGAGCGAACCATAATTTCCAGCCGCTTACGGGTATCCTCGCTCAACTTGTAGTTCGTGACCAGGATACAGTATGACTGGTCGGCACCACGCCCCACCCGTCCACGCAACTGATGCAGCTGGGAAAGTCCGAACCGTTCGGCATTCTCAATAATCATGACCGAAGCATTCGGCACATTCACCCCCACTTCAATCACCGTAGTAGCCACCATAATCTGCGCCTGTCCCGAAGCAAAAAGCTGCATCTGCTCATCCTTCTCAGCCGGTTTCATCTTACCGTGTACCTTGCAGACCGTACACTGCGGAAATTCAGCGAGAATCTGCTGATAGCCCTCCTCCAGATTTTTGAGATCCATCTTCTCACTTTCCTTGATCAACGGATAGACAATATACACCTGACGCCCTTCATCAATCTGCTTTTGCACAAACCGATACATGCTTTCCCGGCGGTTGTCAAACTGATGCACGGTCGTAATCGGTTTACGCCCCGGAGGGAGTTCGTCAATCACCGACACATCCAAGTCGCCATACAGCGTCATCGCCAACGTACGGGGAATAGGCGTTGCCGTCATCACCAGAATGTGCGGCGGCTGCGTGTTCTTGCTCCACAGACGAGCCCGCTGGGCCACGCCAAAGCGGTGCTGTTCATCAATAACCACAAACCCCAGAGAAGAAAACACAACCGTATCCTCAATCACCGCATGCGTTCCGATGAGGATGTGCACCTCTCCGGTAAGCAGTCCTTTCAAGATAGCCTCCCGCTTCTTCCCCTTCACCGAACCCGTGAGCAGTTCCACACGGACATCCATGCCAAACAGCAACGTCTGGATGGTCTCATAATGCTGATTGGCCAGAATTTCAGTCGGCGCCATCATACAAGCCTGATACCCGTTGTCCAGAGCCAGCAACATGCTCATCAAGGCCACCAGCGTCTTACCGCTTCCCACATCTCCCTGCAGCAGGCGGTTCATCTGACGGCCGCAGCCCACATCATTTCTGATTTCCTTCAACACCCTTTTCTGCGCTCCCGTGAGCTGAAACGGCAGATTGTTGGCATAAAAGCCGTTAAAGATAGCCCCGACCTTTTCAAAGACATAGCCCCGGTAGCGTCGCTGCCGGTCCTTGGCATAGCGAAGGATGTTCAACTGAACATAAAACAGTTCCTCGAACTTGAGCCGGTATTGCGCCCGCCGGAGCAAATCGGGATTATCCGGAAAATGAATCTGACGCAGCGCATCGGTGAGCGGCATCAAATGATAATCGGCCAAAATCTTAGGAGAAAGCGTTTCAGGCAAAGGCTCCTGAATCTGGTCGATGACATTGGCCATCATCTTCTCAATGGCATGCGAATTGAGGAAGCTGCGCTTCATTTTCTCCGTCGTGCTATAATAAGGCTGCAGCCCTACAGAAGACAGTTTCAGTTCATCCGCCTTGTCGATATCCGGATGCGCCACATTGATGCGCCCGTTGAACACAGTCGGCTTGCCAAAGACAACATACTCCTCGTGCAGCTTATACTTCCCCAAGACAAACTTGATGCCTTGAAACCACACCAGATCAACGATACCGGTGCCGTCGGAAAAATGAGCCAGCAGCCGGCGCTGCCGTCCTTCACCCAGCGTTTCAAATCCGATGATTTTTCCTTTCAGCTGGATATACGGCATATTGCCATCTATTTCATGAATGTAATAGATGCGGCTCCGGTCTACATACTTATAAGGGAAATAATAAATCAAATCACGCAAGGAGAAAATTTCCAGTTCCTTGTTCAGTATAGCAGCCCGTTGCGGGCCCACTCCAGAGATAAACTTTATGTCGCGTGTAGCTAAATCAAACATTTACAGTAACACACCCCCTATTTTTAAATCAAAAGGAGTTGTAATTTTTATATTTTCGCGGTTGCCTTCCACCAAAGAGACAGAAACACCCATAGCCTCTACCACCGATGCATCATCAGTGAAAAAAGGAGTATAATCCTGCGCATAAGCGCTCTTGATGACCTCGGAAGTAAAAACCTGCGGAGTCTGCACCAGTTTGTAGGCATTGCGGTCCACCGTCTCACTGCCCCTGTCGGTCAGATGACGCACTGTTTCCACCACATCCACCACAGGAATCACCGCCCGATGCACCTCAGCCTGTTCATAGCAACGAGCAATCACCTCCTGAGCTACAAAAGGCCGCACTCCGTCGTGCACACCCACCAGTCCTTCTTCCTCCACCAGCGCCAATCCGTTCTTCACCGAATGGAAGCGGGTTTCTCCGCCATCAGCCACCCGATGTTCCAGCACAAAATGATGCTGCTCACACAGCTGCTTCCAGAAAGCCTGCTGGCTGGCCGGCAAAACCAAGATAATCTGCAGATCGGCATCATACTTGCGGAAAGCCTCCAGTGTATGCATCAAAACAGGTTTGCCACCGATGGGAAGAAACTGTTTGGGAAGCTCGCTTCCCATGCGCAATCCCTTACCACCGGCCACAATAATCACATATTTCTTCATGAACAGCCCCCTTAGCGTTTCATGCACATAGCATCCACCAGTTCGTCTGCCTTCTCCTTGCCGACCAGCAATTCCACCAAAGCCAAAGCAAATTCCACGGCAGCCCCCGGACCCATACCGGTAATGATATTTCCGTCGCGAACCACATGCTGGGACACACATTTAGCACCTTCCAGATACTGTTCAAAACCCGGATAGCAAGTAGCCTTCTTTCCTTTCAGAATACCCAGCTTGCCGAGCGCCATCGGAGCCGCACAGATAGCAGCAATCGGTTTATCCTCTTTTGCAAACTGCTGCAGCAGGCGTCCCAAGCGTTCGTGTTCGCTCAAGGTAGCCGCCCCCGGCATTCCACCCGGCAAGAACAGCAACTTAGCATCAAAGAAATCACAATTCTCGAAATTAACATCACAAAGTACAGACACGCCATGAGCCCCCACTACGATTTCATCGGGAGTTACAGATACAATCTTGACATTCACTCCTGCACGTCTCAAAATATCGACAGTAGCCAAGGCTTCAATTTCCTCAAAGCCATCTGCAAAAAAAGCATATACACTTTCCATAATCAATAATTTATTAATGTACTTCTATGCTAACGAGCCCATGGGTTTATTAGCACATTTCAAAATAGATTACTTCAAATTAAAATAATAAGTAATGGTGCCCAGCTGATTGGTCAGCCCCTTTATTTCCTCAAACCGCGCCATCCGGGCTGCATCCATGGCCGCCTTACGGAGTTTGGGGTTCACCGTATTCGTCTTCGGGCTGATTTTGGCAGCCACCACCTGTCCGGCCGGATTCACCGTGATTTCAACAACCACTCTCCCCTCTTCCTGCACGTTATATACCGGAAGCGGCAATCGTGTTCCCTTTCCCAGCGAGCGTCCGCCCAAATCAAATGTACCATAACCGCCCGAACCGTTCTTGGAGCCTGACGAGGAATTCCCCTTCGGGTTGCCTTCCGTACCAGCACGTGCAGCCGAGGTTCCTTTGTTACCTTCCATCTTGGCCCCCTTGCCGAACGCATTGGCCACTTTTTTGCGGGCCGCCTCTTCGGCAGCCTTGCGCTCCCGTTCAGCCTTTTCAGCAGCCAGCCGCTTGGCCTCTGCTGCCTTTTCGGCCTCCGTCTTTTCAGGTTTCTTCACCGGTTCCTTCGGCTTTGCTTCCTTCTTCGGTTTCACGGTTTCTTTTGGTTTCACCGGCTTTTCTTTCGGCTTTTCCGTTTTCGGTTTTATCACAACCGTCTCCTCCTCCGCCTGCGTCAGCAAGTCCTGTTCGGAAGGCAGTTCCGGCGCAGCTTCAGCAACTGGCTGCACCACCTCCTCCAACACATCGACGTCCACCAGCGAAGGATCGTCCCAACCCTGAGCCGCCTCCACATTCCCCATCACCACAGGCACACCGCCTGCTTCTTCATCCGGCTGAGGAACTTCAAAGCTCACCAGAATAAAAAGAGCAATCACTCCCACGTGCACCAGCAGTGCACCCAGCGCTCCCATACATTCACCCTTTTTTCTTCTGTCCATAGTCGTTAATTATTTTCCGGCGGGCGGGTAGCCAGCACCATTTTAAAATGATTCTCATTGGCGATATTCAGCACCTTCACAATTTCGCGGTAAGGCACCGATTCGTCTGCATACAACGCCACATACATTTCAGGTTCCTTCTCTGCACACCGTTTGAGAAACGGAGTCAGTTCATCCAACGCAAGAGGCTGCTCCTTCTCGCTGCCAAAAGCGGCATAGAAATTCAGCTCCTTGTCTATGATAACCCTTGTCAGCGGTTTCGCCGAAGTCTGTTGCTTTCCCTGAGGCAGCAATACCTTGATTGCGTTGGGCGACACCACAGTCGACGTAATCATAAAGAATATCAGCAACAGGAAAATGACATCCGTCATGGAAGCCATACTGAAATTGGGCGATATTTTATTTCTTCTTTTTAATCCCACTTTAACTCCAGAGATAAACGATTAATGATTTGCAAATTCACTTCTCAGTAGCACCAGGTATCCGTTATGTGGGCTCATTCAGCAAGTCCATGAACTCCATGGTGCGAGACTCCATCTTATTTACCACGCGGTCTACCAGCATCACCAGATAATTGTAGGCAAACATGGCAATGATACCCACAATCAAACCACCAACAGTAGTGATCATGGCTTCATAGATACCTCCCGACAGCAGCGTGATATCCACATTGCCGCTACCGGCATTGGCCATCTCATAGAACGCACGCACCATACCGGTCACCGTTCCCAAGAAACCCAGCATCGGAGCACCGCCGGAAATGGTAGCCATCACCGTGAGCCCCTTTTCCAGTTTGGCCACCTCGATGTTGCCCACATTTTCAATGGCCGCCTGCACATCGTTGATGGGTCGTCCCAAACGGCTGATTCCCTTCTCAATCATACGGGCAGAAGGCGTATTCATCGTGCGGCAATAGGCTATGGCAGCCTCAATCTCTCCACTGTGAATATAATCCTTGATCCGCTCCATAAACATCGGATCTTCTTTGCCGGCCTTGCGGATGATATAATTACGTTCAAATAAAATATAAAAACAAACCACCGACAACACTGCCAGAACAGCCATAATCCAGCCTCCCTTGATTGCCATATCAAGCATGTTCATCTCAGAAGAGTTCACCTCGGTAAGCACCGGATTGGCTGTGGCCAATGAATCGGCCATACCAAGCGCACCTTGCGCCAATAACATCATTGCATTCATCAACGTAAACAGTTTTTATATTCTTGAATGGTACGTTCCAGTCCCAGATACAAAGCATCACTGATGAGCGCATGTCCGATAGAGACTTCGTCCAGCCAAGGTATGTTTTTATAAAAATAATTCAGATTCACCAAGCTCAAATCGTGTCCGGCATTCAGACCGATACCCAATTTGCGTGCCGTCTTGGCCGCTTCAATGAAAGGTGCGATAGCCTGTTCCGGATTCTTCGGATAGCCCGATGCATACGGCTCGGTGTAAAGTTCCACCCGGTCGGCACCGGCTTTGGCCGCGTATTCCACCATTTCCGGATCGGCAGCCACAAAAACCGACGTACGCACTCCCGCGCTGTTGAACTGGTCGAGCACCTCCGAAAGAAATTCCAGATTGGCCTTTGTATCCCAGCCCGAGTTGGAAGTCAGCTGCGAAGGAGCATCGGGCACCAGGGTAACCTGATGCGGTTTGACCTTCAGCACCAAATCGATGAACTCAGGCGACGGATACCCTTCAATATTGAATTCCGTACGCAACAGCGGTCGTAAATCATACACATCCGAACGACGGATGTGGCGTTCATCCGGCCGGGGATGAACGGTAATGCCATCAGCACCAAAAGACTCACAGTCGAGAGCCACTTTCACTACATCGGGAACATTTCCCCCACGAGCATTTCTCAGCGTAGCAACCTTGTTTATGTTTACACTTAATTTAGTCATAGTTTTATGTAATATTTGCCGCAAAAATACAAATATTATTATTAGTTGCCTAATAATAGGAAACGCATTCTCTGTTCTTTTTTGGTTATTTAAATCAGTATTTCGAGAAAAAATGCCAAATTTGCATCCGAAACAAATGATACATCTTATGAAATTTGTCGTATTCGGAAATACCTATCAAGTAAAAAAGTCTTCACATGCAGCCCATCTGTTTCGGATTCTGAAAGAACTGGGAGCAGAAGTCTGTGTATGCAGAGAGTTCTATCAATTCCTGCGTTCTGAACATATAAACATAGAAGCCGACCAACTGTTCGATGGAGATGACTTTACTGCCGATATGGTAATCAGTATCGGAGGAGACGGGACTTTCCTGAAAGCCGCCCGGCGGGTAGGCAGAAAAGGAATTCCCATTTTAGGTATCAACACCGGCCGACTGGGATTTCTGGCCGACATTTCACCGGAAGAGATGGAAGCTGCATTCAAGGAGATTACTGCCGGGAAATACAGCGTAGAAGAACGGAGTGTGTTGCAGCTGGTGGGCGATGATTCCCATTGGCAAGTCTCTCCGTATGCACTAAACGAGATTGCCGTACTCAAACGGGACAGTTCATCGATGATCAGTATCCATGCAGCCATCAACGGTGCTTTTCTGACCACCTACCAGGCCGACGGGCTGGTCATTGCCACCCCCACAGGCTCCACGGCCTACTCGCTGAGTGTAGGCGGACCGATAATGGTGCCTCAATCCAACACCATCGTTCTTACTCCCGTGGCACCGCACAGCCTGAACATGCGTCCGATTGTGATCTGCGACGGCTGGGAAATCACGCTGGAAGTGGAAAGCCGCAGCCACAATTTCCTGGTGGCCATCGACGGCAACAGCATGACCTGCAAAGAATCAACGAAGCTCACCATCCGGAAAGCAGATTACAATGTCAAAGTGGTGAAGCGGTTCAACCATCATTTTTTCGGCACTCTGCGCGATAAAATGATGTGGGGAGCGGACGGACGGAAGTAACCTTTCACCTAAGACTGATTCACGGCATCCTTCTGATTATGAGTTCACCACGATGACAGGTGAAAGATGGGACAGCATAAAAAAAGCTTAGGTTTGCCATCCGTAAACCTAAGCTTTATCCTCTGCAAAGCGGAGCTTTACACCTCATAAAGCACCGCTTTTATATTTTAGTACATTCTACAATCTGACTCCTGACATGCGAATTGAGCAAGGCTAAAGTACCAATCGAGGATGGCTAAAGTGCCACATAAAGAGAGCTAAAGTGCCACTCTACAGACAGCAGCCTACTTCATCGAGAACGTCTGCGAACCGATCAGGTTGCCTCCGTCAAAGATATCCACCCGGTAATCTCCGGCATAGAGAAACTCCTCCACGTCCCAGAACACATTGACGTTCTGCTCTTCCCCGTTGTATTCAATGTATTTCTTGATTGAATAGGCCAGCGAGCGGTTCTCATACGTAAACGTGTTGGCCGGATTCTTGGTGAGCACATCATTATCCGGCTTGGCAATGCGGATATACAACGTACGCTCGCCATTCTCGGCTGTGATGTTCTTCACAATGGTAAAGCTGATGGCCAGCTTCACTACATCCTTCACCTTGCGCGCCACCTTTCCCCGCTTATTGCGAGGCTCGATGCGGATATGAGTAGCATCCAGCTGTGCAGCCAGCGTTACTTTCTTGTCCAAGTTCTTTTTCTCTTCCGCGAGCGTATTGATCTGCTGGGAAGCACGGTTGTATTTCTTAGTTACATCATCAATTACTTTTTTCTGCTGGGCAGTCAGCTTATTCAATGAATCAATCTGATTGATATAGCCCACCATAACCTTACGCAAGGTAGCGAGTTCCTTCTTCAAACGGCGGATTTCCATCGCATTTGAGCTCTTTACCGTACGCAGTTCTTCGAGCAACCGCTGCGTTTTCAGCTGTTCCTGCTCCAGCAACTGAGACAGGGAGTCGTTGGAAACCGTCATCTTCAACTCATCATACTGCTTTACGAAATGAGTATACTCGTTCTCCAAATCTTCTTTGTCCAACTGAAATTCCTGCACCAGTTCACGATTGGTCTGTTTCTCGGTAAACAACAAATAAGTAACGCCCAAAATAGCCACAATCAGCACAGCTACAGCTGTAATAAACAGAGTTTTTTGATTCATAAATTCACTTATAAATTGATAACATGTGCAAAAGTAATCATTTGCATCAGAATCCCTCCGACCTTTAACTAAAATTATTACGGAAATATTTCTCTAATATGGATTATCGTTGTACTTTTGCGAAACAAAACAAGACAAATAAATTATCAACTTTTAAATAAATAGTATTATGTCAAAAGTAACCGTAGTAGGCGCAGGTAACGTAGGAGCTACATGTGCAAATGTACTTGCTTTTAATGAAGTAGCAGACGAAGTAGTAATGCTGGACGTAAAAGAAGGCGTATCAGAAGGTAAAGCAATGGATATGATGCAGACAGCTCAGTTGCTGGGCTTCGACACTACTGTAGTGGGCTGCACAAACGACTATGCTCAGACTGCTAATTCTGACGTTGTTGTGATTACTTCAGGTATTCCTCGTAAACCGGGTATGACTCGTGAAGAATTGATCGGTGTGAACGCTGGTATCGTAAAATCGGTAGCAGAAAACATCTTGAAATATTCACCCAACGCTATCCTGGTAGTCATCTCTAACCCGATGGATACAATGACATACTTGTCTTTGAAATCACTCGGTTTGCCTAAGAACCGTATCATCGGTATGGGTGGTGCTTTGGACAGCTCTCGCTTCAAATACTTCCTGTCTCAGGCATTGGGTTGCAACGCTAACGAAGTAGAAGGTATGGTAATCGGCGGTCACGGTGATACAACCATGATTCCTTTGACTCGCTTTGCTACATACAAAGGTTTGCCGGTAAGCAACTTCTTGTCTGAAGAAAAACTGAATGAAGTAGCTGCTGCTACAATGGTAGGCGGTGCTACACTGACTAAGTTGCTGGGTACTTCTGCATGGTATGCACCGGGTGCAGCTGGAGCATACGTGGTAGAATCTATCATCCACAACCAAAAGAAGATGATTCCTTGCTCTGTATTCCTGGAAGGTGAATATGGTGAATCAGATCTTTGCATCGGTGTTCCTGTAATCTTGGGTAAGAACGGTATCGAAAAAATCGTTGAACTTGACCTGAACGAAGACGAAAAAGCTAAGTTCGCTGCCAGCGCTGCTGCTGTTCACAAAACAAATGCTGCTCTGAAAGAAGTAGGTGCATTGTAATTACCAGACTACACTTACATTATCATATTGGGAAATCCAGTCTCTCCATACCGAGAGGCTGGATTTTTTTATCTCCCCCTCCGCAGAAGCATAAAAAAAGTAAATTCGCTTTGCATTTCTGCAAAAAGCAGTATTTTTGCATCGTTGTTTATGCAATTATTGTTTCATATATCAACTAAAACCAAGCAGAAAACTCGGACAAAAAAAAGACATCATAAACAGACTTATTCAATTAATTTATTACTCCGTCAATATGCAAGATGCGATGAAAAAACTTTTTCTCTTCACAATGCTGTTAAATACGCTCGTAGCAGTCAAAGGACAAGGCACACTCAGTTTAGATAGTTGCCGTGCATTGGCCTTAGCAAACAACAAAGAGCTGATGATTAGCACCGAAAAAATGAATGCAGCCTATCACACCCGAAAAGCAGCATTTACCAATTACCTGCCCAAGTTCTCGGCTACGGGAACCTACATGCGAAACCAAAAAGAGTTTTCCCTTTTAAACGGTGATCAGAAAGCGGCGCTTTCCAACCTGGGGACCCAAATGGCCGGCCCGCTGCAACAGGCTGCAGGCATCATTGCCCAGCTACACCCGGAACTGGCCGGCAAGATTCCGGCTTTAGGTGCCAGCCTGACTTCCGCTTTCAACCAAGCTGGAAGTTCGCTGGTAGAAGCCTTCCGCACGGATACACGCAACCTCTATGCAGGTGCCCTCACCCTCACCCAGCCTCTTTATATGGGTGGTAAAATACGGGCATACAACAAAATTACCCGGTATGCCGAGCAGCTGGCCCAAGAACAGCACCAGGGAGGCATGCAGGAAGTGATCATGAGTACCGACCAGGCATATTGGCAGGTCATCTCGCTAGTCAACAAGAAAGCACTGGCAGAAGGCTACCTCCAATTACTGCAGCAGCTGGACAGCGATGTAGAAAAAATGGTAGCCGAAGGAGTGGCCACCAAAGCAGACAGACTCTCTGTCAAAGTCAAAGTAAACGAAGCGGAGATGACGCTGACCAAAGTAGAAGACGGCCTCAGTCTTTCGCGCATGCTGCTGTGCCAGTTGTGCGGCATCGACCTGAATTCACCGGTTGTGCTGGCCGATGAAAACATGAAAGATATTCCAGCCACTTTAGTGGACACACATTTTGACATGGCCACGGCCTACAACAACCGTCCGGAAATACGGAGCCTTGAACTGGCCGCCCAGATTTACCGGCAAAAGGTGAATATCACCCGCTCCGACTACCTGCCTTCCATCGCCCTCATGGGCAACTACATGCTGACCAACCCTTCGGTGTTCAACAGCTTTGAAAACAAGTTCAAGGGAATGTGGAACATCGGAGTCATGGTGCAGATACCTATTTGGCACTGGGGAGAAGGTATTCATAAAACCAAAGCTGCCAAAGCGGAAGCCAACATCGCACAGTATCAGCTGCAGGATGCCAGAGAAAAGATCGAACTGCAAGTCAACCAGGCTGCATTCAAGGTGAACGAAGCCAATAAAAAACTGGCGATGGCTACACAGAACATGGAAAAAGCAGAGGAAAATCTCAGATATGCCACCCTCGGTTTTAAAGAAGGAGTCATTACCACCAGCAATGTACTGGAAGCCCAGACGGCTTGGTTGTCTGCCCAGTCGGAGAAAATCGATGCACAAATCGATGTAAAACTGACTGAAATTTATCTCAAGAAATCGCTGGGTACACTGAAATAACATCAGCAGCCCCTTTTAATCTCAACCATTATATTTACATTATAACGAATTATATTCACTATCCATCATGACTACAAATCAATCACCCCGCAAACATATCTTAGTATCGTTCCTTATCATTACTGGAATCATTGCCTGCGTGGCTATAGCCGGACTCTTCCTGACTTCCGGAGGACCTGAAATCATTCAAGGACAGGCCGAAGTAACCGAATACCGTGTGTCGAGCAAAGTACCTGGACGTATACTGGAATTCAGAGTCAAAGAAGGAGATTCAGTGAGTGCCGGTGATACACTTGCATTGCTGGAAGCTCCAGAAGTCATAGCTAAAATGGAACAGGCCCGGGCAGCTCAAGCTGCCGCACAGGCCCAGAACGAAAAGGCTATGAAAGGAGCCCGACAAGAACAGATTCAGGCAGCCTATGAGTTGTGGCAGAAAGCACAAGCCGGTGTCAGCATTGCCGAAAAGTCGTATAAGCGTGTAAAGAATTTATACGAACAAGGCGTGATGCCTGCCCAGAAGCTGGATGAAGTAACGGCTCAGCGCGATGCTGCCATCGCTACGGAAAAAGCAGCCAAAGCACAGTATACCATGGCTAAGAACGGAGCTGAACGAGAAGACAAACTGGCTGCCGAAGCGCTGGTCAACCGGGCAAAAGGAGCAGTAGCCGAAGTGGAATCATACATCAAGGAAACATACCTCATCGCCTCGGCCGACGGAGAAGTGGCCGAAATATTTCCTAAGGTAGGTGAACTGGTAGGCACCGGCGCACCGATCATGAACATTGCCCAGCTCAATGATATGTGGGTGACCTTCAACGTGCGTGAAGACCTGCTGGAGAAGCTCACCGTGGGCAGTGAATTTGAAGCTGTGGTTCCGGCATTAGGCAACCGGGCTGTGCAACTGAAAGTATATTATATGAAAGACTTAGGAAGCTATGCAGCATGGAAAGCCACCAAAACAACCGGACAATTCGATTTGAAAACATTCGAAGTAAAAGCGGCTCCCCTCCATAAAGTAGAAAACTTACGTCCCGGCATGTCGGTCATCATCACGAAGTAATCATGAAAGAAACCTGTACCTCATTCAACTGCATACAGCAAGTGATGCGAAGAGAGTGCCGACGGCTGGTGTCCCGGCCGCTATACCTGTTCTGCATGGTCATAGCTCCGCTCTTCTGCACCATCTTCTTCACCACATTGATGGGAAGCGGACTGCCTACCAATTTGCCTGCAGGTGTCGTTGACATGGACCAGTCGTCTACGTCGCGCAACATCGTGCGCAACCTGGATGCCTTTTCGCAAACGGGTATCGTAGCCCACTACCCTCACATAGCCGAAGCACGCCAAGCTGTTCAGGAAGGAAAAATCTATGGATTCTTCTACCTTCCCAAAGGACTCTCTGCCCAGGCACAAAGCCAACGTCAGCCCCGGATTTCTTTTTATACCAATTATTCTTACCTGATAGCCGGCTCACTGCTGTTCAGAGACATGAAGATGATGGGAGAACTCACTTCCGGATCGGCAGCCAGAAAGGTGCTATATGCCAAGGGTGCAACAGAAAAGCAGGCAATGAACATGCTGCAACCCATCAAAATAGATACCCATCCGCTAAACAACCCGTGGCTGAACTACTCCGTATACTTATGCAACACGCTAGTGCCCGGAGTGTTGATGCTGCTCATCTTCATGGTCACCGTGTTTTCCATTGGAGTAGAGATTAAGGAAGCTACTGCCCGTGAATGGCTGGAGCTGAGTGGCGATTCTATTGGAACTGCCCTCATCGGCAAACTCCTTCCTCACACGGCTCTCTTTTTTCTGATGGGGATTTTCTATAACGTCTATCTTTACGGAATACTCCATTTCCCGTGCAACAGCGGTATGCTGCCCATGCTATTTGCGACACTGTGCCTCATCGTGGCTTCACAATGTTGCGGTATCGCCATGATCGGAGCCTTGCCAACGTTGCGTCTCGGACTGAGCATCGCGTCTCTGTGGGGAGTCATCTCCTTCTCCATCTCGGGCTTTTCGTTTCCGGTGATGGCCATGCATCCTGCCTTGCAGGCGTTGAGCAATCTTTTTCCGCTGCGACACTATTTTCTGATCTATGCAGACCAGGCACTCAACGGTTACAGTATGCTTTATGCATGGAAAAGCTACCTGGCTCTCTTTCTCTTCATGCTGCTTCCTTTCTTGGTGGCTCGCCCCTTGAAAAAAGCACTGACTCACTATAAATACATTCCTTAATAATGAAAGATTATCTATCAAACAACTCGATAATATCCGTCATCCGTTCTCTGCCAGCCATCATCTGGCAGGAATTCCGCCATGTCTTTCGCGACCAAGGAGTTCTTATTTTCTTTCTGCTGGTGCCGCTGGGCTATCCGTTGCTCTACAGCTTCATATACAACAATGAGGTGGTACGGGAAGTGCCTGCTGTAGTGGTAGACGATGCCCACTCTTCCCTTAGCCGTGAGTACTTACGCAAAGTGGATGCCACACCCGATATCCACATCGTGTCCTATTGTTCAGACTTGGAAGAAGCCAAACAACAGCTGAAAGAGCACCGTGCTTATGGCATCATCTACCTACCTTCCCAGTTTGCTGCCGACCTGTCCCAAGGCAAACAAACGCAGGTTACCCTCTTCTGTGATATGAGCGGACTGCTATATTACAAGGCCATGCTCACAGCCAACACAGCCGTCTCGCTGGATATGAACAAAGATATCAAGATAGCCCGCAGTGGGAATACAACCGACCGACAGGATGAACTGACTGCCTATCCGATAGAATACCAGGAAGTCTCTATTTTCAATCCGACAGCCGGATTTGCAGCCTTTCTGATACCGGCCGTACTGATACTCATCATCCAGCAGACCCTGCTGCTAGGCATCGGACTCTCCGTAGGCACCGCCCGAGAAACCAACGGCTTTCAACCCCTCGTTTCACTTAGCCAACGGCCGGGGGGAATGCTATCCGTCGTATTAGGAAAAGGAGTGAGCTATCTGCTCATCTACATACTTGTGGCCTGCTATGTGCTCTGCATTGTGCCTCATCTGTTCAGTTTAAATCAAATCGGACATCCTGGCACCCTGCTATTGTTTGTATTGCCCTATCTCACTGCGTGTATCTTCTTTGCCATGACAGCTTCCATCGCCATCCGCAACCGGGAAACCTGCATGCTGATATTTGTATTCACATCGGTCCCCTTACTGTTCATTTCGGGCATTTCATGGCCGGGAGCAGCTATACCCTCCTTCTGGAAGTATGTATCCTACCTGTTTCCATCAACTTTCGGAATCAATGGGTTTGTGAAAATCAACAACATGGGAAGCACCCTTCATGAAGTTGCCTTTGAATACAAAGCACTCTGGATGCAAACTGCCGTTTACTTTATCACAGCCTGTCGGGTATATCGCAGCTACATACAACAACCGAACAAATAGAACAGCGGCTGCAGAAGTGTCCCATGCCCATTTTCAGCAGCTCCGTATGATAAAAGAAATTCCCCGCCTCCTCTGATAGAAAGGAAGACGGGGAATTTTATTTCGTACGATTCTCAAAAGGATAGAAACGCCTTAGAACTTGTATCCTACACCCAGAGAGAAGTTCATGTTCTTGGAAGAACCCAAAACAATGTTAGCGATTCCGCCATCCAAAGCGTCGATGAAGCCGATTCCACCATCCAGACCGAAGAAAATCTGACCGATTTCATATGCCACACCAAAACCTAATCCGAAATCAAATCTTTTAGCAGCATTGTCACCGAAGTAGTCAGTTTTCACAGTCACATTGCCTTCTTCTACTTTTGACTTACCTGCAATACCTACAGCCAAATAAGGACCTGCCTTTACCACTACATTCTGATTGTCAGTCACAGCAAAGCGGGCAGCAGCCAACACCGGTACTTCCAAATAAAGCGGATTACACTTGACATCACCCAGCTTAAATCCCTTTTGTGAGAACATCAAAGAAGGCTGGATAGACCACGTATCTGTAAACTGATACTCCATGCCTACACCTGCATTAAAACCGATTCTCAAATCCGTGTCGGCATCACCTGTAATGTTACTCATATTCATTCCCGCTTTCACGTTCCATGAAATCTGAGAATAAGAAACCATAGATACCAGTGCAAAAAGCACAAAAAGCAAACTCTTTTTCATATCATTCATTTTTAGTTGTCAGTCCCTTCCCAAAGCTGACTTGTTAATTATAAGCTTTAGAAGCGCAGGGAAGTATGTATACCTATCACACAATTAAGGTAATCACATACGCTCATCCACTAATAATATTGATTTAACAAAACAAATATATCCAATTAATAAACAAAAAACAATAAAGAAAGCAACTTTCTTTATCAGAAATCAAAAAGAGAACAATTTATAGGTAAAAATAGAAAGTCGCATCTACTCTTTCGAATAGATACGACTCTAAGAATATCTAAAATTTTCTATTATTTATGTGTCTCCACAATCTGTGTAGGAGCCAGCTCCATATTCCGGCGATCCACCTGACGAACAACACTGGCAGCCAATTGAAGGAAGGCATGTCCGGTAATGGACTGTTCATCCAGTGCCACCGGCGTACCTTTATCACCTGCTTCACAAATACCTTGTACGATAGGAATCTGTCCCAACAAAGGCACTTGCATTTCCTCAGCCAGACGTTTGGCACCTTCCTTACCAAAAATATAATATTTGTTTTCCGGCAACTCAGCAGGAGTAAACCAAGCCATGTTTTCCACCAGTCCTAAAATAGGCACATTTACCTTATCATTCGTAAACATGTTGATTCCCTTACGGGCATCGGCCAAAGCCACTGCCTGCGGTGTGCTGACAACAATTGCTCCGGTCATAGCCAATGTCTGAACCACTGTCAGATGAATGTCACTGGTGCCGGGAGGAAGGTCAATCAGGAAATAATCCAATTCACCCCACGCTGCATCTCCAATCAGTTGCTTCAAAGCATTACTTGCCATCCCTCCTCGCCACAAAGTCGCCTGGTCTGGGTCAACAAAAAAACCGATAGAGAGCAACTTCACTCCATATTTTTCTACCGGAATAATCAAATCACGGCCGTCAATGCGTTCAGCATACGGACGGGCATCTTCCACTTGAAACATCTTCGGCATGGAAGGACCAAAGATATCCGCATCCAGCAAACCGACTTTATAGCCCAGTTTAGCCAATGCAACAGCTAAGTTGGCAGCTACTGTAGACTTTCCTACGCCTCCCTTACCGGAAGAAATACCTACCACATTCTTTACCTGCGGAAGCAATTTACCCACTTCCGGACGAGCAGCTTGTTTGCTTTCGACGCCAATCGTCACCTGTACATCAGGAGATACATACGTATGAATGGCCGTTTCAGCAGCCTTCAACATCGATTTCATAAAAGGATCGGTGGGCTTTTCAAATATCAATGAAAAGCTGACAGTCATCCCGTCAATCCGGAGATTGTCTGCAACCATCTCCGCCTCTACCAAATTCTTTCCCGTACCGGGATAGCGCACTGTTGCCAGTGCATCTAATATCAATTTAGGATACAGAGTCATATTTTTTAGCTTTAACTATTACACTTTCGCTTCCAGTTTTTTTGCAGTTCCTCTCCTGCAAAAAACAGTTGTTATTTACTCGTAGCCAACCCGCTTCGCTTGCTGCGGTTATAGCTGCGATAAGAATCAAGTTCAATTTCCACATCCGGCTCTTGCAACACACCTTCTTGAGGAAGTCGGAACTTGATATACTTGATATTCAACCCTCTATCCAGCCACTGCTGTTCATAATAGGTTTTTATTCCCAAAATATCATCTACCAGCCCCGAATGATACAAGTCCTCCGTCATAAATTCCACTGGCAACTGATTCGCCTCAATCATGTATTTCGTATAAGTAAACATGAAATTGCTGTCTGTTTTCAGATGGATGATACCGTCCGGCTGCAAGAACTTACGATAGCGCTCCATAAAATAAGTAGAAGTCAAACGCTTGGTAGCCTTCTTCATCTGAGGGTCGGAGAATGTCAACCAAATCTCACTTACCTCACCGGGGGCAAAAAAGCGCTCGATAATCTCGATATTGGTACGCAAGAAAGCCACATTCTTCATTCCGGCCTGTAACGATTCGGTTGCACCGGTCCACATGCGGGCACCTTTGATATCCACAGCTATGAAGTTTTTTTCGGGAAACATCTTACCCAAGCCCACTGTATACTCACCGCGTCCGCAGCCCAGCTCAAGTACGATGGGATGGTCATTCTTAAAGAATTCCTCATGCCACTTTCCCTTCATCTCAAAGGGCACATTATCTACCGCCGAATAAGGATATTCGAACACATGTGGGTAACTTGCCATGTCGGCAAACTTTTCTAATTTATTCTTTCCCATATCAATCCTGATTAGACCACAAAGGTAGTCTTTTTAAACGAAACAGACAAAAAGAAATGGAGCACAGACTTCGCTATACTCCATTCTATTTTTTGGTTCATCCAACACTTTCGCTGTTGATAAACTCAACTGTACCTGCTATTATTCAACAATAGTCACCCATCCGTGTGTATCAGGCTCGTCGCCATACTGAATTGCACGCAGTTTGTTGTACAGCTTCGTACAAACAGGCCCCGGTTTTCCGTCTGGTGCCAACACATAAGAACGGTCATTTTCCGGATCATCAATGCGCTGGATCGGACTGATTACAGCGGCTGTTCCACAAGCACCGGCTTCCTCAAAAGTAGCCAGTTCTTCTTCCGGAACCGGTCGACGTTCCACTTTCATTCCCATATCTTCAGCCAATTGGATCAAGCTCTTATTGGTAATAGAAGGAAGAATCGAAGTTGAAAGCGGAGTAATATAAGTATTGTTTTTAATCCCGAAGAAATTGGCTGCACCACACTCGTCCATGTATTTCTTTTCTTTAGCATCCAGATAAAACTCAGCAGAATATCCGGCTGCATGCGCTTCCTGGCTGGCACGAAGGCTGGCTGCATAGTTACCACCCACTTTATAGATACCGGTACCCAACGGAGCCGCACGGTCGTACTTACGTGTGATGACATACGGAGTTGCCGCAAATCCACCTTTAAAATAAGGGCCTACCGGTGTGACGAAGATGACAAACAGATATTCACTGGCAGGACGAACACCTACCTGAGCACCTGTACCGATGAGCAACGGACGGATATAAAGAGAAGCACCACTTTCGTAAGGAGGAATAAAACGCTCGTTGAGCTTCACAGCCTTCAGTACCGCTTCCTTAAAACGTTCTGTTGAAAGTTCAGGCATCAAAATACCACGGCAAGTCGACTGCAGACGGGCAGCATTTTCCTCCAGACGGAAAATACGCACCTTACCATCTTTACCGCGAAAAGCCTTCAAACCTTCAAAAGCTTCCTGTCCGTAGTGCAAACAAGTAGCCGCCATGTGCAAAGGAATGGTCTCCTCGCTGCAAATTTCCAATTCGCCCCACTGTCCGTTACGATAGTAAATTCTCACGTTATAGTCTGTCTTCATGTATCCGAAAGACAAGTTCGACCAATCAATTTCTTTCATATTATTATATCTTTAAGTTCGCTGTTATCAAACACTGATTCGCAAAAATAACTTTTATTCTTCAGACTGCTTCTTTTCTTTCAATAATTTTTCAACTTCCCGGTCTGCTTTCGTCAATTTTTCGCTGCAGAAGGCAATGATATCATTGGCCTCCTTTATTTTTTCGCCCAGCATATCGATATCCAATTCGTTGTTGTCGATTTGACGGACAATTTTTTCCAGCCGTTCCATTGCCTGCTGGTAGGTTTCTTTCTTTGCTGCCATAAGAATATATCTTTTTTAGAGTTTCTGTTTTTTCTGATTCTGTAGCGTTGATTCGTGAGCACGGGAAGAGGACACTACAGAAATTACTTCCCCTTGAGCCAAACGGGTAACCAAAGTGTCACTCACGTTCAAAGAGGAAACATCGGTTACCGCCTTGCCATTCTTCAATGTGATACTATAACCTCTTTTCAATAATTTTACAGGTGAAGCATCGTCCGTACGCTGACGGAGCAGTTCCAAACGGTGCCGTTCACGAGCCAAAGAAGCCAATGCCACTTGTGACAAATCCTTTTGCGCCGTCAGTAAAGCCAAACGGGCATCCATCAGTTTGCGCTGAACCAGATGAGGAATACGTGATTGCAAAGCATCCAGCCGCCTGTACTCGCGGTCGAGCAAATCGCAAGCCCCCTGCTGCACACGCGCCTGCAGGTTATCCAACCGGTCGGCCACGTCCGTCAGCTGCTGTATAAGCCGTTCGGCGGCAGCAGTCGGTGTCTTCACCCGGGTGTGCGACACCATGTCAAGCACCGTATCATCCCTTTCATGTCCAATACCGGTAATAATGGGCAAAGGGAACTGCGCACAAGCAGTGGCCAACAGATACGTATCGAAACCCGACAAATCGGAAGTAGCCCCTCCCCCACGGATGATAACCACTACATCAAACTCATCAACACGCTGATTGATAGCATCCAAAGCCGACAAGACAGACTCTTCCACCTGACTGCCTTGCATCAAAGCAGGAAACAGTTCTGTATAAAAATAAAAACCACGCACATTGTGTTCCAACTGATGACAGAAATCACCATATCCGGCGGCAGTTGCCGAGGAAATAACGGCAATACGCTGAGGAAGAAGCGGCATCGGCAACTCCTTATTCAGCGTCAGCACTCCTTCTTCCTGCAGTTGTTTCAGGATTTCGCGCCTGCGAAGAGCCATGTCTCCCAATGTGTAAGAGGGATCGATATCCAATACCGTGAGGCTATATCCATACAGTTCATGAAACTGCACCGTCACCTTGACCTGCACCTTGATGCCGGAAGTAAACAACTGCCCCGTAGATTCTTCAAAATAAGATTTCAGCAAGCGGTACACATGATTCCAAATCACCCCGCGCGCTTTGGCTACCAGCGTGTTTCCTCGCGGATCTTTCTGCACAAACTCCAAATAACAATGCCCGGTAGTATTGGTACGCACATCACTCAGTTCCGCCTGAATCCAATATTCATCAGGCAGACACTGCTCCAGACTACGACGCACCAATGCATTCAGTTCTAAAAGAGAAAGAGAAACATCCATACCCATCCCGACACAGTTTTCTAGTTATTACCAGCTTTGTTGCCTTTTACTTCAAGATATGCTTTCCAGAAATCAGGAATGCCGTATCCGAAAATATTGTCGGGAGCGTCTGCACGGTTGCCCGAACGGCGAACCACTTCAATGATTTCCTTCGCTGTCAGTTGAGGACAAGCCTGCCATAGGCAAGCCACCATGCCGCATAAAATAGGCGAAGAAAACGAAGTGCCGTTGGCCAAACGAAGATTACCGTCGGTTCCCATAATATCAGCAGCCAGCCCCACAGCCATCACATCCGGCTTCACTCTCCCGTCGGCTGTGTTGCCCACCGAAGAGAAAGGAGCTAAATCTCCCTGCTTATCAACCGCTCCTACAGCAATCACATTTTCTGCATCAGCCGGAGGAGTAATTTTCTTCCATGTACCTGCTCCCGCATTTCCCGCACTGCACACCACAACCATCCCCTTATCGGCCGCACGCGAAGCCTGGCGGGACATCAAAGCATAACGACCGTTCAAATCGCGATAGCGATAATTGCAGGAAGCATCATCAAAAGAATGATAGCCGAGAGAAGTATTCACTAAATCCACCCCTACACTGTCTGCAAATTCGATAGCTGCCGCCCAATAATCTTGTTCTACCAGACTTTCCGACGATTCATCTTCGCTGCGCAACAACCAATAAGAAGCTTCCGGTGCAGTGCCTATCATAATGTGAGGCTTATTCATAGCCATACAAGAAAGCACCGAAAGGCCGTGACTGTTCTCGACATAAATATCCGATTGAGGATCAACAAAATCACGCACGCCCTCAATGGAAAGATTGTCCATTGCCTTGATTCTATCCAGGTTGTGAAAGCCAGCATCAATAACCGCAATCGTCATTCCTTTTCCTTTGAAACCTGCCTGATGCAACAGATGCCCGTTGCTGATCTGCAGCTGGGCAGCTGCTACTCCATAGGGATGCTCCATTCTTAGAGGACGATTGATCACTGTATCTCTCTGGCTTTCGCTGCGATACACTCCTTGCCACACCTTTTGCACAGCACGCACAAAAGGAAGAGCCGAGATGCGTTCCATCACCGCCGTATCACTGCAGGAAACAGTCACAAAATTCTCCCACTTGCCGGTAACAAGCACCTTCACACCCTCAGCCTGAATCGCATCCACGTATTGTCGACAAACGGGCAAGTCTGTAGAATCTACCGGCAACCCTTGCTTGGTTCTCCGCTCAACAGACTTGGCAGACAAGAACTTTTCGGGTTGTTGCAATGAATATGCTGTAGCAGCCTTATCCTTCAGACTGACACGATATTTATATGTATCGGATGATACAGCGTGAACATCTGTTCCCCATCCAATCATCCATGTCAATAACACCAATACGTATTTTTTCATCTTATTGTTTTTTTCAATCAGAATCCCTCATTTTCCACAATCACCAGACCGATTCCCCGCTGTGAAGCAATGAATCCTCCTCCCAACACACGTTTGCCCTCATAAAATACAGCCGACTGTCCGGGAGCAATGGCGGAAGCCGCTTCCAGAAAACGTACAAGCAGACGGCCGTCATCCAAACGTTTCACCTTACAAGGCAACGGCCGGCTCCGATAACGGATTCTCACCGTGAGATGCTCACACTCCAACAATGCCTGCTCATCTACCAGCAAGTCTTGCTCTACCAGCATGTATTCGGTCTTCAACTGCTCGGCATCCCCCAGCATCACCGTATTCTTTTGCGGATTGATTTTCAACACATAAGCCGGCTTGCCCAATGCTATTTCAAGTCCTTTACGCTGGCCAATGGTATAATAAGGAGCCCCCTTATGCTGACCCAGCTTAACGCCCTCTGAATTAACAAACCAGCCGGGACCTATTTCACTGTCCAACTGAGGACACTGTTCACGGAGAAAATCACGATAGTCACCTTGGATGAAACACACTTCCATGCTTTCTCCTTCTTTCGACTTTGCCTCGTATCCTTTCTCTGCCAGATAAGCACGGACCTGCACTTTGGTATAATCACCTAAGGGGAAAATGCAACGCTTCAATACCTCCTGGCCTACTCTCCACAAAAAGTAAGACTGGTCTTTTTTGTCATCATCGCCTGCTACAATGTAAATCCGGCCGTCTTTCTCCTCCAGACGAGTGTAATGTCCCGTAGCAATCCAAGCACAATCCAAGCGGTCGGCCCATTCGGATAAAATACGAAACTTAAACAGCGGATTACACATGACACACGGATTCGGCGTACGCCCTTGCTTATACTCATCAATGAAATTTTGCACAATGGTTTCCTTAAAAGGGATGCGTTCATCAGCCACATAATGCTCAATACCCATCCGTGCAGCAAGTTCTTTCGCATCTTGAGGTTCATCCCCCCATACACGCATGGTTACCCCTACGATTTCATACCCTTTTTCCTGAAGCATCAGACACGTAGCCGTACTGTCGATACCGCCACTCATGCCCACTAAAACACGTTTATTCCGTTCTTTCATCTATATTTCTGCCAAATTGATTGGTTACAAATGTACAAGAATCTTCGGAAAAAATAAATTTATTAGCGCATCTTTCTGAAAATCCCGCTTTTATTTATCTCTTCGCTTCTTTTCCAATTTTGCTGTTTAACACCCATTGCCATCAAAGAGAATGGCAAAGAAAAAAACGCAAGTTCTCCTTGCTGAACGAAGAAAAATCATAAGCAAAACAACCATTTTTATGCTTTTTCGTGTAAATAAAGACTTTTCAGACTCAAAAAGTTGCTTTTTTCTTTCCTATGAACTATATTTGGATAATCACCTAAAGCAAGAACAATTATGGCTAACCCCAGACTAACGGGTATTCCCGAAAATCAGCAAGCCTTATTGTATGCCAAACTGAATGAATACAACCGAGGCAGAGCGTCTTTTAAAGATGCCGGGGTTTACTTGGTTGTACTTCCCCGACCGGGTAAGCCTAACTACACGTTGTGGATTTACTCACCGCTACCCGAAAGACAGTCTTTTCTCTACCTGCGAGATCTGTCGATCGATGTCAACGAATCGTTGCGCATAGCAAGCACCCTGCTCTACTATTCGCCGCGCTGCATTGTGTTGGTGGAATACAACGAAAAAAGAATGCAGAGCAACGGAGATGATTTGGTATTCTTCGGTAAGTACCGCGGACATTTTCTGCACGAGATACTGGACATAGACCCGTCCTATCTCAGCTGGATAGCCTACAAATTCACGCCCAGAATTCCCAAACAGGAGCGTTTTGTGCTCATAGCCCAGATATATCATTCGGTGTATCTCGATATGATGCAAAGAAAAGTCAGACAAAAATCAAATGCAAGCAATTACCTGGGAGAGGAAGGAGATAAAATAACGAACCAACAGTTCAAAATTATAAGAGTACGGCTGGAAGACGACCCGTACAAAACACGGGTCAACGGAAACACGCCTCAATTTTATGTGAAGCAGATACTCACACTCGTTGACACCCAAGGAAATCTGGTAATCATCAGTGTGCCGTCCAAAAATGCGAGTGCCCTTTCCAACACGCTGTCTGCCTTCGAGCATGCTTACCGACCGGGAGAAATCGTTTACGTTCTCTCGGCCAGAATTGCACGCCTATTCGAAAGCTACGGCTCCAAATACACCCGTCTCAGCCACGTCAAACTGACCCAGTTTCCTACCGGCGGCTGAGAAACGGAGTGCGCCGCTACGGCTATTCTTTCTCTATAAGCACCGTGGCATAGGCAGATATGCCTTCTTCACGGCCGGTAAATCCCAGTTTTTCGGTAGTTGTGGCTTTAATGGACACCTCGTCTGCATCCACTCCCATCACTGCAGCCAGGGTTTCCTGCATCAGCGGAATGTGCATTTTAAGTTTGGGCCTTTCGGCACAGATGGTCGCATCGATATTACCTACTTTGAACCCCTTAGTAGCAATCAGCTCCACGGTTTTCTTCAGCAAGATCTTGCTGTCGATGTTCTTAAACTCACCGGCTGTATCCGGGAAATGATATCCGATATCACGCATGTTGGCTGCACCCAGAAGTGCATCACAAATGGCATGAATAAGCACATCAGCATCCGAATGTCCCAGCAAACCTTTCGTATGTTCCAGACGGATACCTCCCAACCATAAATCACGGCCTTCGACCAACTGATGCACATCGAAGCCAAAACCTACCCTTATCTTCATAAACGTGTACTTTCTAAAGTAATGAATAATACAGACAACAATCAGCGGATATGAAAATCCAGCAGTTTCTCACCCTCCAGATACCCTTGCAGATGCTGACCGATATGCACCGGCCCTACCCCGGCAGGCGTACCTGTAAACAACAAATCTCCGATTTTCAAAGTAACAAACTGACTCACATAAGCAATGATATCATCAACCTTGAACAACATATCAGCCGTGCATCCTGCCTGCATTTCCTTGCCGTCAATCTGAAGACTGAAGTTCAGTTGCTGAATATCCTTGAAGCGGTCTACCGGTACAAAGGCCCCTATGGCAGCCGATGAGTCGAATCCCTTACACAGTTCCCAGGGATGGCCCTCCTCGCGAAACTTACGCTGCAAGTCACGGGCCGTAAAATCAATGCCCACCGTCACTGCATCATAATAACGATGCGCAAAACGGGGAGCGATATTCTTTCCCAAGCGGTTGATACGAACCACCAACTCCGTTTCATAATGTATTTCGTTAGAAAAATCGGGAATGAAAAACGGCTTTCCGTCTTTCAATATGGCCGAATCCGGTTTCATGAAAATCACCGGTTCTGAAGCTGTTTTTGCCTGCTCCAACTCCTCATTGTGGAGAGCATAATTCATTCCTACTGCTATAATCTTCATCTATCTTTCGTTAAAATTCAATCGGTTAAACATCACAGCCAGATGAGCATAAAGAGACGTATTCTGCACCACGATATGTTCGGGCACCCGGATGCGGAACGGGGTAAAGTTCCACACCGCCTTAATCCCCCCATCTACCATTTTATTCGTTATATCCTGAGCGATATTAATCGGTACTGTCAGCACACCAATATTCACCGGAAATTCATTCATTTTAGCTTCAAAGTCATCGGAATGGAAAATAGGAATTCCGTTTAAATCCTTCCCAACCAACGCAGGATTGATGTCAAAAGCAGCTACAATCTCCAAACCGAAATGACGCAAACCCGAATCCTGCAGCAGAGCAGCTCCCAAACTACCAACACCAAACAAAAAAGCCTTATGCATATTTGTAAAGCCCAGAAAACTCTCCAGCACTTCAATCAATGCATCTATGTCGTACCCCACTCTCGTACGCCCGGAGATATTAACGTAAGACAAATCTTTCGCAATCTGCGAAGCATCAATATTCGTTTCTTTCGAGATTTGGGTAGAAGAGACAAACTGCTCTCCATTTTCTTTCATCAGCTTGATGTTAGACAGATACCAGGGAAGTCTGCGCAAGGTAGGCTCCGGCACTTTATCCGCCTCTTTTCGTATATAAGTGCTCATACTTCTTTACTAAAATTGGTATTTTGCAAAAGTACATTATTTTTTGGTACTGACAACGCTATCGGGCAAAACCTTAATAGAGATTAAACAAAACGGAGAAAAGGAAGTTACATTTGGCATGTTGATATAAGTTTGGTATTTTTGAACAGAAAAAATGATCAAACATGAAGAAAAATGACTGGAAAGACCGGCTGAATGTAGTGTATTCTACCAATCCCGACTTTCACTATGACACAGAAGAAGAGGAAGAAACAGCCACTTTGGACAAAGCCAAACAAAAGCTCCGCGTAATGCTCGACCGCAAGAACAGAGGTGGAAAAGTAGTGACACTCATCACCGGATTCATCGGAACAGACGATGATCTGAAAGAACTGGGCCGCCTGCTGAAAAGCAAATGCGGTGTGGGAGGCTCAGCCAAAGAAGGTGAAATCATTATCCAAGGTGATTTCAAAGCCAAAATCATTGAGCTCCTCGTCAAAGAGGGATACAGCCAGACCAAAGGCGTAGGAGGATAAACAAAAAGCCCCTGCCACACCAAGTGCAGCAGGGGTATTTTATTATCAGTTGATCTGATAAGATTATTCAGCTTTCAAAGTGAAACGCTTGAAGTCAACAACTTTCAGTTCAGCATCAGCTGCAGCCAATACTTCTCTTACAGTCTTCTTACCATCCATGATATCTTCTTGGTTCAACAGACAAACTTCCTTCAAGAATTTGCCCAGACGACCCTTAGCGATGTTCTGAATCATTTGTTCAGGCAAGTGAGCAGCTTTTTCTGCAGATACAGAAGCAATGATTTCTTTTGCTTTAGCTACATCCTCAGCAGTGATCCATCCCTTAGCCATGTTGCTTTCCATGTGATCTTCGCTGTCCACGTGAGCCGGGTTGATGTTAGCTTTCTTCAAAGCAGCTTCAACAGCCTTCTGCACTTGTTCAACTTTTGTCTTTTCGATAGCCACTTCGATTTCCTTCTGCTTGATTTCTTCAGAAACACCATCTTCGTCGATAGCAATCGGGTTCATAGCAGCAATCTGCATAGCTACCTGCTTAGCCAACTGTTCGTCAACAGCCTTGTTGAAAGCAACGATAGTACACAAACCGTTTCTGTTCATGTGGTTGTAAACAGCTGTACATTCACCTTCAACAGTCAAATAGCCGTCCAACTCCATTTTTTCGCCAGTGATACCGCTACGGTCAGTAACAGCATCCTGAACAGTACCATTGCCCATCGGCAATGCCTTTACTTCGTCCAGTGTTTTGCAATCGTTAGCAACAGCAAGATCCAGAATATCCTGAGTCAACTTAACAAAGTCTGCATTTTGAGCAACGAAGTCAGTTTCGCACTTCAAAGCGATGATATAGGCACGATTGCCAGTAGTCTTTGCCAAAACGCAACCTTCGGCAGCTTCACGTTCAGAACGCTTAGCAGCAACAGCCTGTCCTTTTTTACGGATAATTTCCATTGCCTTGTCGAAATCGCCTTCAGCTTCAGTCAACGCATTTTTGCAATCCATCATACCAGCTCCGGTCATTTTGCGCAGCTTGGTAATATCAGCCATACTTACAGCCATACTAATTTCCTTTATTTAAATGAATACTATATTTCTTATAAAACAGATGTGCCAATCTGCCAATCGAGATACAAGCGAATGTCCGTTTCCCAAAGGAAAAGTAACACTTGTACATTAGCAAATTGGCACACTATTATATTAAGCCTCTTCGTCTTCTTTCAAGAAAGCAGCAGCTTTGGATGCATTGATAGCTTCCTCATCGGATTTATCAAGTCTAGCCTTAGCTGATTTTTTCTTTCCCTTGTTAGCAGGAGCTTCACCAGCAGCTTCCATGTCGATTTTTTCAGCTTTTCTTTCTTCCAAGCCTTCGATCATAGCAGCACAGCAAGCATCCAAGATAACTTCTACTGACTTAGTAGCGTCATCGTTTGCAGGGATTACGAAGTCAATGTTTGAAGGATCTGAGTTAGTATCAACGATACCGAACACAGGAATACCCAAACGGTTAGCTTCGCGAACTGCGATATTTTCTTTCATTACGTCGATAACGAACAAAGCAGACGGCAGACGAGTCAGGTCAGCGATAGAACCCAAAGTCTTGTCCAATTTTGCACGTTGACGAGAAATCTGAAGAATTTCTCTCTTAGAAAGATTTGAATAAGTACCATCGTTAGTCAACTTATCGATAGTAGCCATTTTCTTCACAGCCTTACGGATAGTCGGGAAGTTAGTCAACATACCACCCGGCCAGCGTTCGATTACATAAGGCATATTTACAGATTGAGCTTTTTCAGCTACAATTTGCTTAGCTTGTTTTTTAGTAGCAACAAAAAGAACTTTCTTGCCTGATTTAGCAATCTGCTTCAAAGCTTCAGCAGCTTCTTCTACTTTTGCAACAGTTTTGTGGAGGTCAATGATATGAATACCATTGCGTTCCATGAAAATATACGGAGCCATTGAGGGGTTCCACTTTCTTTTAAGGTGTCCGAAGTGGCAACCAGCTTCCAATAATGTATCAAAATTTGTTCTTGACATCTTGTTTTTCTTTAAATCGTTTACTTTCTTTTTTGTTTTTTCTAAACCAACCGCTGGGTAGTCTAAGCACAGAGTCCCAGTAGTTTAGATACTAAACATTTTCCTCTATCAGGCAACACATTAACGCTTGCTGAACTGGAATCTTCTACGAGCTTTCGGTTGTCCCGGTTTCTTACGTTCAACAGAACGCGGGTCACGAGTCATGAATCCTTCTGCACGGAGAGCAGCCTTGTCTTCTGCATTAATCTTAACCAGTGCACGAGCGATAGCCAAGCGCAAAGCTTGAGACTGTCCTGTAAATCCGCCACCGACCAAATTTACCTTAATATCGTATTTTTCAGCAACACCCAGTTTATTCAACGGTTGCTTAACTACATACTGAAGAATAGTTGATGGAAAGTACTCTGCAAGGTCTCTCTTGTTAATAGTAATCTTTCCTGTACCTTCGCTTACGAAAATACGTGCGATAGCACGTTTACGTCTGCCTAATGCATTTACTACTTCCATTATATCTTATTTATATGAATTAATATCGATCAATTTCGGGTTCTGAGCAGCATGTTTGTGTTCGCTACCAGCGTAAACATACAGGTTGTTCAGCAACTTAGCTCCCAAGATATTTTTAGGAAGCATGCCCTTCACTACTTTTTTCAGCAATTTCTCTTCACCGTTCGGTTTTTGAATCAAACGAGCAGGAGTCATTTCTCTTTGGCCACCAGGATAGCCAGTGTATGACAAATAAACTCTGTCATTCCATTTGTTTCCACTCAATTTAACTTTGTCTGCATTGATGATGATTACGTTATCACCGCAGTCTACGTGAGGAGTAAAGTTCGGTTTGTACTTTCCTCTCAACAATTTTGCAACTTTTGCTCCCAGACGACCCAATGTTTGGTCTGTAGCGTCAACAATAACCCATTCTTTAGTTACTGTTGCCTTGTTAGCAGAAATGGTCTTGTAACTTAAAGTATCCACTCTAATTTTGTTTTTAAATGTTACTACTAAAATATTTCTTCACCACTCATCAGCCTTCCCCGGACAAAGGAATACTAACTTGCTATGAATTAAACTCTTATCAATTATTGATAATAATCGGCTTGCAAAAGTACGGATTTTCTTTGAAATAGCAAACTATTTCTATCATTTTTTGCTTTTATATAATTGAATTCCAATGTAGTTCTATTTCAGGAGAAAAAAAAATACGATGCACCGTCCCAGCCCTGCAAGGCCTTTCCGGAGCATCGTATCCCGTTTATTTCAAGTAACCCTTCATTATTCAACGGACAATATCATCAGGGAATTTAGCCGGCATTTCCATCCGTTTCCACGTTTCATAAAACCACGCATTCAATTCATTTCCATGGAGGTCTTTTTTGATAAAGAACTTCAAATAAAGATAATCCTCTTTGATTTCAAACTGCAGAATATTATCTTTATTATCCAGCATCGGAAGGTGGATATTCTTTTCAATACTCTCTTTATAAGAGTCATCAGTCAGCTGTTTCCAGGTTCCATAACCGGTAATGATAGCATCCGAACCCGGGATAACAGTAAAGTTCACAATCCGACCATCGTTGCTCAACACCTTAAAGGTATTGCTGGGCTTCAATTCTCCCGGTATATTAGGAGATTCGGACACATAATGGCAGAGTTGCCAAATACCATTCAAATCAGCAGCCTTAAAATTACCCTTTTTTTGGGCCATTGCTCCACCACTGATTAGCAACATGATAAATGAAAGCAATGTAAAAAGATAGAGTTTTTTCATTGTCGTATTATTTTAGTTAACACCCATCTTTGTATATGCCCAAATATAAGTATTTTTTTTGAAAATCTAACAAATTGAGACAAAAAAACTCGCAAAATCAAATGATTGTGCGAGTTTTTTTAATGATATTGTAATGATTAGAAATCTGCATTGCGCGGTGTACGCGGGAACGGTATCACATCACGGATATTTGACATACCTGTAACGAAGAGCAGCAGACGCTCAAATCCGAGACCGAATCCTGAGTGAGGACAAGAACCGAACTTACGCGTATCCAGATACCACCACATATCCTTCATCGGGATATTCAGTTCCTGAATACGAGTCAACAGCTTGTCATAATCTGCTTCACGTTCAGAGCCACCGATGATTTCTCCGATTTTCGGGAAGAGCACATCCATTGCACGAACCGTTTTTCCATCTTCGTTCTGCTTCATATAGAAGGCCTTGATTTCCTTCGGATAATCAGTCAAGATCACCGGACGCTTGAAGTGTTCTTCCACCAAGAAGCGTTCGTGTTCAGAAGCCAAGTCAACTCCCCAGTAAACCGGGAATTCAAACTTGTGACCTTTAGCCACAGCCTCTTCCAAAATCCTGATACCTTCTGTGTAAGGCAGACGCACAAAGTCATCTTTCAATACACCCTGCAGACGCTCGATCAGTCCCTTATCAAACATATCGTTCAAGAACTTCACATCATCAGCACAGTTATCCAACGCCCATCTCACACAATATTTGATAAACTCTTCAGCCAAATCCATATTGTCGGTGATGTCGTTGAAAGCCACTTCCGGTTCAATCATCCAGAACTCAGCCAAGTGACGCGGCGTGTTGGAATTTTCAGCACGGAATGTAGGACCAAACGTATAAATCGATCCCAAAGCCGTAGCAGCCAACTCACCTTCAAGCTGACCAGACACCGTCAAGCTAGCCTGCTTGCCAAAGAAATCGTTGTCATAGCAGATAGAACCCTTTTCATCCTTCTTCAAATCATACAGATTCATCGTAGTCACCTGGAACATCTGTCCAGCACCTTCACAGTCTGAAGCTGTGATAATCGGTGTATGGAAATAGAAGAATCCCTTTTCATGGAAGAATTTATGAATAGCGATAGCCATATTATGACGGATGCGGAACACAGCACCAAACGTATTGGTGCGCGGGCGCAAATGCGCAATCTCACGCAGGAACTCCATCGAATGACCCTTCTTCTGCAACGGATAAGTGTTGTCACAAGTACCCAACACCTCAATGGCACGAGCCTGGATTTCCACCTTCTGGCCAGAGCCTACCGACTCCACCATCTCTCCGTTCACGCTGATACAAGCACCGGTAGTAATCAATTTCAGCATATCTTCGTCGAAATTTGCCAAATCTACCACTACCTGTAAATTATTTATTGTAGAACCGTCATTCAGTGCGATAAAGTTTACCTGTTTGCTACCTCTACGGGTGCGAACCCATCCCTTCACATTGACCATCGAACCGAAGTCTGTACGCTTCAGCAAGTCAACGATTTTTGTTCTACGAATTGTTTCCATTTAACTTATATTTTTAGTTAGCTTATTATTCAAATGAACCCATGCGCAGGTAATTCACCTCAGCTTCTGTCAGATAACGCCAATCACCGCGACGCAGCCCCTTCTTGGTCAGTCCGGCAAAGAATACGCGGTCCAGTTTCACCACCTTATAGCCGAGCGATTCAAAAATACGACGCACAATACGGTTCTTACCAGAATGGATTTCAATACCCACCTGATCTTTCTTAGCATCATCAGTATAACTGATAGCGTCTGCATGAATTTCACCATCCTCCAGCTGAATACCGGCAGCAATCTGTTCCATATCAGCCTTCGTCAGATTCTTATCCAAGTGCACATGATAAATTTTCTTCTTCAAGAACTTCGGATGAGTCAGCTTCGACGCCAAATCCCCGTCGTTCGTCAGCAACAACACACCGGTTGTATTACGGTCAAGTCGACCCACCGGATAGATACGTTCATTGCAAGCACCTTTCACCAGATCCATTACGGTGCGGCGTTCTTGCGGATCATCTGAAGTCGTTACTGTATCCTTAGGTTTGTTGAGCAGCACATACACCTTACGTTCAATGCTTACCGGTTCGTCATGGAATTTCACCACATCCGAGCGCTTGATTTTAGTACCCAGTTCCGTTACAACCACACCATTAACCGACACAACACCGGCAGTGATAAACTCATCAGCCTCACGGCGAGAGCAAACTCCTGCATTAGCCAGGAACTTATTCAAACGGATAGGTTCGTTCGGGTCAGCAAACTGCTCCTTATATTCAATCTGCTTCTTTACACTGTATTTAGCATTCGGATTATAATCGGCCGTACGCTGACGGGGACGGAAACCTCCCTGACGGTCATTGTTGAAACGCGGACGAAAACCTCCTGCATTATTGCTGCGGAAGTCACCGCCTTCAGCATTGTTGAAGCGCGGACGATACGAATCCCCGTCGCGAGAAATACGCGGACGCTGCGGACGGTCGCCATAAGAATTGCCGTCACGGTTGGCATTGAAACGCGGACGTTGCGGACGGTCGCCATAAGAGCCGCCTTCACGGTTGGCGTTGAAACGCGGACGCTGCGGGCGGTCGCCATAAGAGTTGCCGTCATTGTTGGCATTGAAGCGCGGACGCTGCGGACGGTCACCATAAGAGCCACCATCACGGTTAGCATTGAAACGCGGACGCTGCGGACGGTCACCATAAGAATTACCATCACGGTTAGCATTAAAACGTGGGCGATAACCTCCTTCACGATTGTAAGAAGGACGATACGGGCGATCTCCGCCTCTGTTAAAATTTCTGTTACCATCACGGCCGGCACCTTCATTCTCCTTATTATAAGAATTTCCGCGCCATTCTTCATTTTCCATACTCATTGTTTTTATTCGAATAAAATTAAACTTTAGCCTCACGGCCTATTTTTTCACACATTTATTTCAGTTAGCAAGCCATTACATACCCGTATACGTATGCGGAGTAATCGCTCTCAATTCTGCTTTAATTTCCTCACTTACATTCAGCTCTTCAATAAAGTCACGGATAGAGCTTTCCGTTATCGCCTGATTCGTACGAGTCAAAGCTTTCAACGCCTCATAAGGATGAGGATAAGCTTCCCGACGCAAAATTGTCTGGATAGCCTCAGCCACTACACTCCAGCAATTATCCAAATCACGGTAAATAGCCGTTTCATTGAGCAGCAGTTTACGCAATCCCTTCAAAGAACTTTGAATAGCAATCACGATGTGACCGAAAGGCACACCGACATTACGGAGCACAGTAGAGTCGGTCAAGTCACGCTGCAAACGAGACACCGGAAGTTTCACAGCCAGGTGTTCCAAGATGGCCGTAGCGATGCCCAGGTTACCTTCGGCATTCTCAAAGTCAATCGGATTCACCTTGTGAGGCATAGCACTTGAACCCACTTCACCCGCTTTGATTTTCTGCTTGAAGTACTCCATAGAAATATATTGCCAGAAGTCTCTGTTCATATCAACCATCACAGTATTAATGCGCTTCATCGCATCAAACACAGCCGACAAGTTATCGTAATTGGAAATTTGAGTTGTATATTCTTCACGCTCCAATCCCAGTTTTTCAGCCACAAAGCGGTTACCGAATTCCTTCCAGTCATATTGAGGATACGCCACATGATGTGCGTTATAGTTACCCGTAGCTCCTCCGAACTTGGCAGTCAACGGACAAGCCTTCAAAGAAGCCAGCTGACGTTTCAGACGGTAAACAAACACCATCACCTCTTTACCCAGACGGGTCGGAGAAGCCGGCTGACCATGAGTCTTAGCAAGCATCGGAATGTTAGCCCATTCAGTAGCATACGTTTCCAGCTGAGCAATCAACTCTTCAATCAGCGGATAATAAACCTGCTCCAGGGCTTCTTTAATAGAAAGTGGAACCGAAGTATTGTTAATATCCTGCGAAGTCAGTCCGAAGTGAATGAACTCCTTGTAGTCATCCATTCCACCCATCTTATCAAACTCCTCTTTCAGGAAATACTCAACAGCCTTCACATCATGATTCGTCACACTCTCAATATCTTTAATACGCTGCGCATCTGCTTCCGAGAAGTTACGGTAAATATTCCGCAATGTTTCATATACGCCGCTATCGATTCCTTTCAACTGCGGCAAAGGCAGTTCACACAAAGTGATAAAGTATTCCACCTCTACCTGTACACGGTATTTTATCAGTGCAAATTCAGAAAAATAAGCTGCCAACGCTTCTGTTTTTCCTCTATATCGGCCGTCTATTGGAGATATGGCCGTCAATACATCAAGTTCCATACGTTTTTAGATAATTATCAGAGCGCAAAATTAACTCTTTTTCTTGATTAACAAGGTAAAAGGACGGAGAAAGTTTGTATAAAAGAGGTAATAAAAACAAAAAAAAGCCAAACATTAACCTGTTTGACTTCATCGGTGGGCGTTGACGGATTCGAACCGCCGACCCTCTGCTTGTAAGGCAGATGCT